>Ga0180437_10004079_pt1 | contig 21115 bp, 27 predicted proteins | sample SS_ome_4_FD_132410 | JGI IMG/M metagenome (GOLD analysis project Ga0180437, IMG submission 132410) | Hypersaline lake sediment archaeal communities from the Salton Sea, California, USA - SS_3_D_1 metaG | ecosystem: Environmental > Aquatic > Non-marine Saline and Alkaline > Hypersaline >...
CCTCAGTAGAATGTGGTAAAAAAGATTAATTATGAAAAAGAATTATAAAAACTATTTAGACAACGTAGTTACTGAATGTTTTAACAATCATTTATCCTCTTTAGATTGGGATAAAAATGACCCTATACAAAAAGCTATGTATTTGAGATTGCATGATGCTTCTAAACAATTAATTAGAAAAATGAAAGCAAATGTAATTAATACATCTCATTGTAAAATTGATGCTTATGCTGATGACGATTTTTGTCATAATTATAGAAGTAGAGTTAATTGCAATGGGTGTGATTTTAATTTAAACGACAACTGTTCGGAAAAACCGAACAGTTCATTTTAGGAAAGCGAGGGGAGAAAAAAAATAAATACGGTATGATTAGCACTAAACTTGATACGAGAACGGAACTAAGCCATATTGTGTACAACACCAAAACAAAGCGGCGTTTTAATGCACTTTGTTGGCTGTTATCGCGCGTTTTAATGCGCAGCGTATCTAACCGCTAGTCACTATTTTAATTTTTGTTTTGGTATTGTAAAAAAAACGCTTACATTTACACCATACAAACACACACACAAAAACAAAAAAAATATGGAAGTCAAGAAATGCAAAAAATGCGAAAATGAGTTTCCGGCGACTAAGGAGTTTTTTTATAAAGATAGAAGTAGATTAATGTCACGTTGTAAAAATTCTTTTTGGGCTATTATTATTGTAGCGTACTTACTCTTTATGGCGCTAATAGTTTTTAATAATTGATATGTGGAAAGCTATAATTAAATTAATTAAAAAGTGGGCTTACCGGTGCAATCATAAATTTGAATTGATAGACCAAATTAGGGTTTATCATTACGAACTTGATGTTAGAATCAGGGTTGAATATCTTTTTATATGTAAAAAATGCGGAAAGTCTAAAGTAATTAAAAGTAAAGATTAACTAATAAATAAAACGAAATGTTAAAAAATGTAATTATCGTAAAGAAGAAAAAAAACTTCGAAACGTGGTCAAGCTTTACGGACCTTTGTAAAGCTCATGGCTTGCCTTACCATTCAATAAAAATGAATGCGTTTCCGATGAAAATAAACGGGTTAAAAATAATTAAAGTTAAACACAATGTTAAAACGCACGATTAATAAAGACAAGGCGGCACAATTAAGGAAAACTTTTCAAGGCAAAGCAGACTTTAGAGGCTTAAAATTTACCGTAAAAGAAGCGACCGAAAAAACATATTTAATTGAAATGCGTCACCAACGTTTAAATATTACGGCTTATCAAGTCATTGACAATGATAAAAGCGGGCAATATCCGCATAATAATAAAGAATTGGAGCTTTTAAATGTTTTTAGAACGAACCATTTAAAAGAAGCAAAAGAAAATTTTAATTCACGAAAAAATTAAGAAAATGGTAGCATTAGGATTTGAAAATTTAGACGACGCAGTTAAATGGGCGCGTAAATTAAACGAATATCAAATTGTTTATTTATTGAACGGTTTATTTTATAATATACGAGCAACTTCAGAACTTCCGGAAGGCGCCGAAAAAATGGCTTCAATTGACCCAATTAATAAAGAAGTAGTAAAAATTTATAACGGTCCTTTATAATGGAGTTAAACGGAAAAGTCGAAAAATTCGAAAGCTTGGAGCAAATAGAGGTTGAAATGTACAAAGTGCAAAATATTTATTGGAAAAAAGATAAATATATTAATCTACTTGAAAAAAGACTTATTGAATTAAAGCAAAAACGAACCGAAGCTTTAAAACGATTCGAAAATTTAGACCAAATTCGCGGAAATTTCGCGGAAAATTACCAACTAATTAAATAAATAAAATGGGAACTAAAGAACAAAAAACGGTTAAGATAATTGGCCTTTCTCTTAATCAAAATTTAGGAGTTTTAGAAGCTACAAAGTTAGAGTTTAACGAAAAAAATAATTTAATCGCGGTCCATGGTGAAGTTGGCAGCGGTAAAACGACGCTTCAAAAAGCTATTTCGTTGGGAACGCAAGGCAGCGAAACGCTGAAGGACGACAAAGCTTTATACGGTAATATTGATATTGAAGTTCAACTTTTAGACGGCGACAAGCCCGTTTTTGTGGGTTGTAAGACAATAAAAGGCGGAAAGCTTGAATATGTACTTTATACCAAAGACGAAGACGGTAAGAAGGTTGAAAATCCAATTATTGACGGCGTAGAAGCAACCCCGGCAAAATACTTGAAGTTACTTCAAACAAAATTAACATGGCGTTTAAATGAGCTTATAAGCGAAAATTCAAACGTTCAAAAGAAAATTTTATTGGATATTTATAAACCGGAGCTTGCAAAGCTTGGTATTATATTCGATAAAAACGCCGAAGGCTTCGAAGATTCTATTCTTGGCCAAATTGAAACGGCCGAAGAAAGGCGAACGACTGCGGACTTTCACCGGAAACATAAAGGCGGTTTTGCAAAGCATTTATTAACCGTTGGCGTAAATGTTGAAAACCCTTCAAGCGTTCCGGAGCGAAAAGACACGACTCAATTAGAGGCGGACCGGAATAGGTTAAAATATGAGATTGAAAACTTTTCCGCAGACTTTGACGCAAAAAAGAAAAATAAAATTGACAAGCTAAAGAATGAAGGCGGCGAAATTGTTTTACAACTAAAGCAATTGAATGAAGAAATTAAAACAAATAACCAAGCTTTAAAAACGGCTTACAAAAGAAAAGAAGAAAGCGCGGCCGGGCGAAATTTAGCGTTAAGCGAATTAATTAAAAACACAAACGATTTTTGGCGCAAGTATTCCGTTAACATGGAGTCAACAATTGATACTTTTGAGAACTTAAAAATCAATTCAATTGATGCTTTTGATGAAACGACACTTTCGAAGGAATTAACTTTTGACGAGTTCGGAAATATCACTTCTAAACCGGATTTAAAAGCTTTTCCGCAACTTATTTGTAATTTACTTGAAGACCTTTCGAAATTACGTAAAAAGGTCTTAGCGGTCCGCGCTGAAGTGTTGGAAGGCGGAACGGAAAAGTTAGAATTAGAACTTGAAGAAATTAACAAGAAATTAAAGAGCGCCGAAGAGTTAAACACTATTTGCGACGCTTGCGACGCCTTTTTTGAATGGCAGACAGAAAATAACGAAGTTTTAAAATTAAAAGCAGACTATGCGCGTAAACTTGCGGAAGTTCAAACCGGAGTAAATGGCTTAAAAATTACGGCGGACGAAAAAGAAAATATTTACTTGGAATATAACGGCGCTTATGACCCGGCTTATTTTGGAAACGACGCGCAAGAATTTAGAAAACTTTCGAGTTATTCAGATACACAAAAACCGGTAATTTGTTTATTATTACAATCGCATTTATTAAATAAAATGCCAAAGGCAATGCGTTATTTATGGATTGACCGCGTGCCAATTGATAAGAAAACAAAAGCATTACTTGAAAAAATGGGTAAAGATTTAGGCGTTACAATCTTTTTAAACATTACGGGCGACTTTACAAAAAGCGCGTTAAAAGACGGCGAAATATTAATTGAAAACGGACACTTATTATTTTAGAAAATGGAAAGCGAAAAATTAACACATTGGAAAAAGTTAAAGAACAAAACTTTTTTGGGAGCTTGGGACATTGAACCCGGAACAATGCCCGACGTCACAATTATAGGCGTCGGAAAAGCTACGGCGAAAGCAAACCAAAAAGCCCCGGAAGAAGAAGTTGATGTTATTTATTTCAAGGAATTTGATAAAGGAATGATTTTAAATAATGTTAATTCGGACCAAATTAGCAAGGTTTTACAAACTCCATTTGTTGAGCAATGGAATAATAAGCGGGTTAAACTATTCGTAAAAAAAGGCGTTAAAAAACCGGGACAAAAAGACCCGGTTGAGGCAATACGAATTTCAAACACGTTGCCGGCTCCAATAGCAAAGGAAAAAACTTTTTTAACTCCGGACCTTTCGACAACGTGGGAAAATGCAGTTGACGCAATTAAAAAAGGCGTGGGAATTGAGAAAATAAAATCGCGTTATAAACTAACTGAAGAAAACGAAAAATTACTTTTAAGCCATGGAGCCAAATAAAAAATATAATGAGTTTACTCCGGAGCCGGACGATTTAGAAGACAAAGAAATTATTTGGTTAAGGCAGCGCGCCGGAAATTTCACCGGGTCCGAAAATTATAAGTTAATGAAATGCAGCTCGGCAACGTCAAAATTAAGTTGGGGCGACCCGGCTAAGTTGTTAGGCTTTGGCGCTCCAACTCATGCTTATATTTTTCAAAAAGCCATGGAGCGGCGCACGGGCTTTTTAAGTCACGCGTCAAAAGCTTTTAATTTGACTTACGGAAATGAAAACGAACCGTTGCTTGCTGAAGAGTTCGAAAGGCAAACGGAATTTTACGGCTTTAAAAAATGCGAATTTATGCTTTCGGACCAAGTCGAAAATTTAGGCGCAACCCCGGACGGCGAAGTTGCGCGAAAAGAAGGACTTCAACGGCTCCGGGTTGACTATGCCGCAGAATTAAAAAGCTGCGTTTCGTGGGACGGTTTTAAAAAGCGTATGGGTTGCATATTAGATGAAACGCACGGGGATTTTTGGCAATGGATTACAGAAATGCACGTTTTAGGAGCTTCAAAGCTTGTGTTTGTTGTTGCTTATCCTATGGAATACAAGTATTTCGAAAATAGAATTATTGATTTATCAACGATTCACGAAGACGCTTTAATTGAGCGCGTAAAGATAGCCAACGACGCAATAAATGAGTTTAATAAAGATAAAGCTTTTATAATTGAACCGTATATTAAAGCCGCAATTGAAAAATATAAATTAAATTCGTAAAATATATTTATTAAATTTGCGTCTATGAGTGTTTACGAAAATGAAGTGTGTTTTTTACAAAGTTGCACAACCGCACAAGCCAAAGTTTCCGCATTAGATTTAATAATTGATGCTTTGTTATTGGCTTCAGTTGATGCGGGTAATACGGTAGATTCGCAAGGCTATAACCTTGACGACGGACAAACAAAAATTAAACGGGAATATCGAAGCCCGTCCGAAATAGTGGACGCGTTGACCGGGTTCGAACGAATGCGAAATTATTATATTGCAAAGTGTACCGGGTCTGTTATTCAATTAAGAAATCAAGACACTATTAAACGACGTTGGTAATATGGATTTATTAAAATTTTTCGGATTAAAACGAATTGAAGAACCTATTGAAGAGCCGCAAAAAATGGTACACCCGGAAGCGTGGACCATGTTTAACGAGCCTTACGACGGTGAAAAAGAGCCGGGCGACATTGGAGTTATAAAGGATTATTATGTTAGTCATTACGCTTTAGCTTATCGAAGTTGGCAAGCTTATCTTGATAGCGACGTTGCGCAATTGATACTTAGTAAATTTTTAAAATGGGTCGTTGGTTCCGGGTTAAGATTAAACGCGGACCCGGACGAAATAGTTTTAGCTTCTGAAGGAATAACGGCGTTAAATGAAGACGAATTTTCAAATTTAACCGAAAGCCGTTTTAAAGTATATTCAAATGCTAATTTTTCGAGCCATTCGGGCGAAGAAAGCCTTCAAACATTAGCTTTTGAAGCGTATAAAGCCGCTATTATTGGCGGGGACGTTTTAGTTGTTAACCGGGTTGAAAATAAAAACATAACAACGCAATTAATTGATGGAAAATATATTATTACTCCAAGCGACGGCCAAGCTGAAGAAGCGGAAAAGCGCGGTAATAGAGTTGTTGACGGCGTAGAAATTGACAAGAACGGTAAGCACGTTGCTTATTTTGTAGAAACTGAAGACTTGAAATATAAGCGAATAAAATCTTTTGTAAATGGTCAAAGATTTGCTTATTTGGTTTATGGCCGAAGGTATAAAACGAACGACCTTCGAGGTATTCCGTTAATCCAAGCGGTACTTGATACAATTGCAAAATTAGACCGGTATAAAGAAGCGACCGTTGGAAGCGCCGAAGAGCGTCAAAAAATCGCTTATTCAATTGAACATGATGTTGACGGACAAGGGCAAAACCCTTTATTGTCGCAGCTTAAAAAAGTCCCGGTTGCTTCGGTTACGGACGAAGGCCAACTTGACATTGCACAAAAGTACATTGCAAACACAATGCAAAAGCAAGCCATTAATTTACCCGCGGGCGCGAAGCTTAACTTATTAGAATCGCGGAACGAATTATATTTTGAAAGCTTTATGACTATCAATATGCGGTTTTTATGCGCAACGGTTGAGATTCCTATGGAAGTGGCTCTTTCTTGGTTTGATTCGAATTATTCAGCAAGTCGAGCGGCTTTAAAAGATTGGGAGCATACGTTGAGCGTAGAGCGTGAAAAGTTTTCAAGGCAATTTTATCAAAATATTTATTCGAATTGGTTAAACGTTGAAGTTTTACTTAATAGAATTAATGCGCCGGGATATGTGAAAGCGTTTAATGAGCGTAACGAAATGGCAATTAATGCTTATCAAACCGCGACGTTTATAGGTGCAAATATTCCGCATATTGACCCAATGAAGGAAGTTCAAGCGGAAAGGCTTAAACTTGGAAGTCAAACAATACCATTAACAACGGCGCAAGCGGCAACCGAAGCTTTAAACGGTGGCGACTTCAAAGCGAATGTTAACCAATACAGAAGAGAAATTGAAGAGGCGGACGGAATAAACGAGCCGCCGGCTCCAATAGAGCAAAATGGACCAAATGAATAAAAAAATAAATAGTTCGTTTATTTTTATTAAATTGCGCAAGTTCTTGAAAATAAACGTTCCCATTTTCTTTATTTTCGTTTTAAAGCCGGCTTTATTGTCGGCTTTTTTAATTTTTATGTTGTAATTAAAAAAAGTTTTATATTTTTGTTGCATGGCTAAAGAAATTTATTTGTATTCCGGAATTTACAGTTTCACCGCTGAAAATTTTAATAAAGAAATGGAAGCGGCAAGCGGTCAAGATATTGACTTTCGAGTTTCGTCCGGTGGCGGTGACGTTTTCGCCGGTTGGCCTATGATTGCAAAAATGGGCGAACATACCGGGAATATAAAAATAAAAGTTGATGGGTTGGCGGCAAGTATGGCCGCTTTTATGTTACCTTATGCCGACGAAGTCGAAGCGGTCGAGGTGGCCCGTATTATGGTACACCGCGCAGATATGTACGTTCGTGAAGAAGGAGAAAAAAGGCTTTTAGCAGATATAAATAAAAGTCTTCGTTCGCAGTTTGAAAAAACGCTTGATTTAGAAGCGTTTGAAAAAATCACGGGCAAAACTATGGACGACGTTTTTAACTCTGAAGCTCGAATTGATATTTGGCTCACTGCAAAAGAAGCTAAAAAAGTTGGCCTTGTTAATAAGGTTGTGAAGTTGGAACCGAGAGTTAAAGCGGAAAGCGAAGGGCTGATTAATGCCATTGCAGCAAATGCCGGTTGGAAGCCAAGCGAAGGGCAAAAACCAAAATCAGAAAAAGAAAATTCATTTATTAATAATCAAAAAACGCAAATTATGACAATTGCAGAATTAAAAGCGACGCACCCGGCTTTATATGCCGAGGTTATCGCAGTCGGCGAAACCAACGAACGCGACCGTGTAGGCGCTTTTATGGCTTTTGCCGCAGTTGATTTGGACGCGGTTAAAAAAGGTATTGAAAGCGGGGAACCGTTAACACAAACCGCAACCGCTGAATTTACCGTTAAAATGGTAAACGCCGGAAGAGTGGCGGACCTTGAAGAAGGTTCAGAAGGCAACGTTGACCCAAAGGGCGACGGAAAAGAAGACGTTAAAACTGAAGCGGAAATTGCCGCGGACGCAAAAGCGAAATTAGAGTTTGAAGCTTCTGAAAAAGAGCTTTATGCTGAATTAGGAATTAAAGCCCCAACGGCGTAAAAAATTAGAAAAATGAGCGAAGCAAATACAACTTTGAACACGAGTAACCAATTAAACACTGATTACGATTTTTCTAAAATTTTCATTGGTAACAATGATTTTAGAAATGGAACATTAGTAAACCCGGAAGCGGGCGAAGAAACTATTGTTGCCGGTACTCTTTTGGGCCGGGTAACTGCGGGCGGTAACGTTCAAGTTTTAAAATCTGCGGCCGTTGACGGGTCACAAATTCCAATTGGAATTTTAGCGGAAACAATCACTTTAGCCGCTGCGGCTACTGCTGAAGTTTCTTTTTGCATAGGCGGCGACGTTGCGCAAGAAAAACTTATTCTAAACGGTGGCGACACTTTAGCAACCGATATTGACGGGCGTCAATTAGGGGATAGAATAGAGGCCGACACTTTAGGTATTTACCTTGTTGCCGGTGACGAATTAACTGAATTTGACAACCAATAAAAATATATAAAAATGACTGTTCAACAAGCAAAACAATTATATACGCAAGCGTTGGTTGCCGTTTACACGGACCAAACCGCGCCTTTAAGCTTCTTGCGTTCGTTCTTCAAAGATTCCACAAGCGATACAAAGCTTGTTTCTGTTGAAGTTCAAAGAGGCACGGAAAAAGTGGCTATTGACGTTGTACGTGGTACAAACGGAAATCGAAATTCAATTTCACGTTCTACGGAGCGAATTATTGAGCCGCCAATGTACGACGAATTTTTAGACGCGACGAGTTTAGACGCTTACGACAACTATTTTGGTGCCGGAGCTTCTACGCCTACGGCTTCAACGGCTGCGCGTTTCTTAAACTCCGCCGGTTCGAAATTGGCTTTAATTAGAAATAAAATCGAAAGGGCTTACGAGCTTCAAGCTTCACAAGCTTTATTTGATGGAATTGTTCAGTTGAAAAACGGCGATAATATTGATTACAAGCGTAAAGCGGGGTCGTTGGTTGACCTTGGAGCGGGTAGCTATTGGAGCGCTGCAAACGCTGCGACGGCTGACCCATTAGCTGACTTTAAAAATGCCGGTGACTTCCTTCGTAATGTTGGAAAAATGCGCGGCGGAGTTCTTAATGTTGTTTTAGGTGGTGACGCTTACGCGGCAATGCTTCAAATGGATAAATTTAAGGAAACTTCAGATTTACGAAGGATTGATTTAGTAGATATTACCGGACCGGTTCAAAATTCGGTTGGTGGGGTTTTACATGGTGAAGTTTCGGCCGGAAATTACAAAGTTAGACTTTGGACTTATCCGGAAGTTTACACCGATGCAAACGGCGACCAACAAGACTACGTTCCGCAAAATAAATTCTTAGCATTGCCGGAAATGACTAACTTTAACTTGGCTTATGCAGCTACTCCGGTAGTAATGGACTTGCCAACGAATAGCGCGTTCAATTCAGCGGTAAGACAAAAGAAAGGTAAGTATAATATGTATGACTACGTTGACAAAAGAAAGGCAACGCATAACATGGGCTTACGTTCTGCGGGAATAGCAATTTTAACGGCGGTTGACCAAGTTTATACCGCGCAAGTTTTAGCGTAATTCTAAAGTATGGCTAAGTATAAAGTAAAAGCTTTAACAATATCCGGAGCGGGAAAAAAAGTTTTCCGCGCGGGTAATGTTGTTGAAGATAAAGACCTTGTTCCCGGAGCGGGTGCAAAGTATGTTGAAAGTGGCCATTTAGAACTTTTAAAGAGTTCTAAAGTTGCACCGGTAAAAGAAGTAAAATCCGAAGCGAAAGCAGAAGCGAAGACGGAAACAAAAGGAGCAACAAAAAAAGAAAATATTCTTAAAAAAGTAGGAAAAAAGAAATAAATTTTTATGGGTAAAATGTTAGATGAAGCCCGTAAAGATTGGAATAAAATTACAACGTCGGGCGGTTTTGAAGTTGATATTACTTTGGAAAAGTCCGGCGTTCCTATTACAGTAGTTAAAGGCTTGGCAACGCTTCGTTCAATGGAATTTGATTTTGAAGCCGGGGCCTTTATTCGCGCAGACAAAGCGCACGCGACAATTTCGTTTGCTGAATTAGATGCAAACGCTTTTCCTTACAGAAATACAAACGGCGTAATAAATATGATTGGAACGAAAGTTTCGTTTTTAAGTTCGCAAGGCGATGTAAAAAATTACAAAGTTTCTGAAAATTTCCCGGACGAAACCGTTGGAATAATAACTTTTAATTTGGTTGACTATGGCACTAATTAACGAACCAATTCTTGACCAAACTTTTGAAATTATCCGGGACCGGATAGTTGCAATTTTAGAATTAGAATTTCCAAACCAACAAATACTTCAACCGGGTATTGATTTAAGCCCGGAAATTGTAAAAGAGCGTTCAATCGCTTTTGATTCGGCGCAAGGTTCCCTTATTAACGTATTGTTTATAAATGACGTTGCGACACAACGAACACAAGTCAATAAGGTCGGCGACTTTCTTTATTATATAGATGTTTACACCGGTAAAAAAGACACCGAAACGGAAAGCGGCGACGAGTTAAGCCGCGTAGCTTGTCAACGAATTGCGGGCGTTGTTCGCGGTATATTAGAAGCCCCCGTTTATAAACATTTAGGTTTTGATACTTTAAAGCCCGTTCAGCGGTTAAATATTACAACAATAGAACAAGCGGAACCGGATTCAAGAAAGGACGCGGCAAATATATCGCAAGCAAGGCTTCAATTTGAAGTTCGTTCAACCGACATAAACGCGCTTGAAGGCGTGAGAGATTTAGACCTTTTAACGGTTCAATTCAAGATTGATGAAACCGACGAAGGTAATTTATTTGAAAAAGATGTTTAATTAACAAAAAAATAATTTATTTTTACAAAAAATAATCAAAGCTATGGCAACAAGTTCAGCAATTGCACAAGATAGAATTTCGAGAGTTTTAGGCTATCAAATTAAAAAAGGATTTTTTAATGAAACAACCCCGTATTTGCCGCAACGAATTGTTGTCTTAGCAGAAGCAAACACGGCTAACCAAGCAAACGTTGACCCTTCGGCCCCGTTTGAATTTATCGACGAAGCAAGCGTTGGTAACGAATTTGGTTTTGGTTCACCGGCGCACCAAATAGCGCGTATTTTACGCCCAAAAGCGGGCGGCGGCGTTGGTTCTGTTAGTACGGTTATTTACGCACAAGATGAAGACGTTGCAGCGGTAGCCGCTGAAGTTGAAATTACGGTTACGGGACCGGCTACGCAAACGGTAACGCATTTTCCTATAATTAACGGTCGTTCAAATGTTGATGGCGTTTCTTATGGCGTTAATATATTAGTTGGTGATACGGACGCGATAATTGCCGGCAAGATTGCCGACGCAATTAATGCAGTTCCGGGCGCACCATGTACGGCGGCCGCGGCTTTAGGCGTTGTAACGCTTACTTCAAAATGGGCGGGCGTTACTTCTGACGAATTAAACGCTTCAGTTGATACCGACGGGCTACCGGGGGGCGTTTCTTATGCAGTTGTTAACACAACCGCCGGAAGCGGAACGGCTGACATTACCGCAAGTCTAAACAACTTCGGTAATACTTGGAATACTTTAATTATAAATTCGTTTAAGGATAGCGCTTTTTTAAACCAATTAGAGGTTTTTAACGGGCGCCCGGACGCAAACGCGCCAACGGGTCGTTATACTGCAAACATATTTAAACCGTTTGTTGCGTTGTTCGGAAATACCGATTCGACAACTTCGACAATTGAGTTAATAACCGACACGCCGGCGCGAAAAATAGAAAGCACAAACGCGATTTGCCCGGCTCCAAATTCCGACGGTTTTAGTTGGGAAGCGGCGGCAAATGTAGGCGCTTTAGTTGGTCCGGTTTGGAATAATTCACCGCATTTAGACGTAAGCGGGCAGCTTTACCCGGATATGCCAACGGCTTTAACGATTGGCGATTTTTCAACGTATGATGGACGCGACAACCTTGTTAAAAAAGGAAGTTCAACGGTTGACCTTGTAAGTGGAAAATATCAAATACAAGAAATTGTTACAACTTACCATCCGGTAGGCGAAGAGCCGGCGCAATTCCGATATATTAGAAATTTAAATATTGATTGGAATATTAAATATGGCCTTGATTTATTAGCAGATATTAACGTTGTTGACCACATGGTTGCGGACGATAACGCAATTGTCGGCGTTGATAATGTTATTAAGCCGAAACAATGGAAGCAAATTATTTCTTCTTACGCTTCGGACCTTCAAAGCCGTGGTTTAATTGTTGATGCTCCTTTTATGGTTGATTCAATAGAAGTAACGACCGGAAATACAAACCCGGACCGTTTAGATACGGCATTTAAATATAAAAGAAGTCCTTACGCAAGAGTTATTTCAATTACTGCGGTTGCGGGCTTTTCATTCGGAAATAATTAATTAAAAAAAAACTTTGAATTATGGCTTATATTGGCGGTGATATTATCGAAATAACTTACAACCATCCGACTTTAGGAAGTGGAACTTTTTACCCCGTTTCCGGAGAAAGCGCGACGGTTGACAATGGCGGCTTTCGTTCAGACGACGAAGCCAATAGTATTGCCGGGAATGGCGCAATGATTGACATAATGAAGCGCGTTCGTTGGTCCGTTGAAGTTGCTTGCGCTTGGTCACTTGGAGAGCAAGAAGACACCTTGAAATTGGCGGAATTAGCTTCAAGCCCGGAGCTTTCCGATTGGACTTTTACGCACGTAAGCGGTACAATTATGGGAGCAAAAGGCAAACCGGTTGGAGATATTCAAGGCGACACCGGAGCGGGAACATTTAATTTAAAAGTAAGTGGCGGCGGAATTTTAGAAAACAAATAAAATAAAATATAATGGGAACAAAAGAAACTATGACTAAAGAATTAGCTATTGAAGAAATTAAAAAATGGCTTGATTTCAAAAGAATTTTGCCAAAGGAGCGCGAAGAAAAACAACCGCAAACAGACATTTTAGTTGATGCTATGCAAAGCGGCTCTTTGATTTTAAACGAAGACCATTCTTTAACTCAAATATTGCGTTTCGAACTTGAAACCGTAAAAGAGTTAACTTATAAAGCTCGTTTAACAGTTGGAGAAATAAACGCAAAATTACGCGGTATTGATTCAAGTAAAGCGCATGATTTATTAGTTGCTTACGTAAGCGTTGCCACGGGTTCGCCTATGGGAATAATTAAGCAACTTGATAGCAATGATTATAAAGTTGCGCAAGCAATTAATATGTTTTTTTTGTAGGGACGGACCTAAGTTTTGAAAATGCGATAAAAACAGTTGTACGCGCGCACCATTGGAATAATGATAAAATCAGCCAAATGTATTACGATAAAATCGACTACAATGGGCTGATTTTTTGGTATAACGATGTTGTTCAAGTGAATGAAGAAACGGTTAATAAATACAAAAAAAAGTAATTAAATGGCAGCTTTTCAAGTCCCGGTAATTTTTAGCGCTATTGACAAAATGAGCGCACCGATTCGACGAATGCAAGGCGCAACGCGTGGCTTTGCTAATACCGTTGGAGTTGCTGAAGCTAAAGTTGTAAGGGGTTTCCGTTCAATGACCCGCGCCGTTGGTCAATTCGGTATTGCTTTAGGCGCTACGGCGCTTATAATGATAGGCGGTAATGCAATAGGTATATTTAAAGACTTCGAGCAAGCCAACGCCAATTTGGCGGCGGTAATGCAAAAAACCGTTGGCGAAACGCAAGCGCTACAAAATAGCGCTAAAACTTTAGGGGCAACGACTTCGTTTACCGCTTCTGAAGTCGTCGCGCTTCAAACTTCTTATGCGAAGCTTGGATTCGTTGAAGACCAAATTTTAAATATGACCGCGTCAACGCTTGCACTTGCAGCGGCGACCGGTACGGACTTGGACCAAGCAGCCACGCAAGTAGGGGCCGCGCTTAATGCGTTTGGCCTAAAATCGACCGAAGCGGCACGGGTTGCGGACGTTTTCGCTCTTGCTTCAAGTAAGACGGCTTTAGATATGGAAAAATTGGCCGGCTCCATGGATAAAGTGGCGCCGGTAGCTAAACAATTTGGTTTTGGAATTGAAGATTCAACGGCTTTACTTGGAAAATTAGTCGATGCCGGCTTTGATGCTTCAACGGCCGGAACGGCAACCAAAAATATTATGCTTAATATGGCGGACGCAAACGGAAAACTTGCGAAAGCTTTAGGCGGTCCGGTTACGTCGCTCGAAGACATGACGCAAGGAATGATTGCGTTAAGGGAAAAAGGTATTGACTTGACGACAATGCTTGATTTAACCGACAAACGAAGCGTTGCGGCTTTTGCGACGTTCTTAGAAGGTTCTGAAAGCTTGGTTGTACTTTCCGACGCTTTAAAAAATGCCGCCGGCGCTGCGCAAGGTATGGCGGACAAACAACTTGATACGCTTGAAGGTAGTTTGATAAAATTAAGTTCAGCTTACGAAGGATTTATTTTAAGCATGGAAGACGGAACCGGGCCTTTTGCAAAAACGTTGCGTTTAACGGTTGACGTTGCGGCGGCTATTTTGTCAATGGCTGCGGGAGTAGAGCAAGCGAACGGGCCGTTAACAGAACGCGCGACACTTGTTAAAGAATTAGCCGGTAAAACGTTATTAGTTTTAAAAATTATTAAATGGACTATTGCGGCTTATATAGGGCTTAAAGTTGTCATGGCGGCCGTTACCGCTGCGACTTGGTTATATAATACCGCACAAGCTTTAAGTTTAGCTTTTCAAGGTAAAACGCTTTTATTTCTCAAAGGAAATACCGCGGCAATGGTAATTTATAAGATTGCAATGTTTGCCGTTACGGCCGCAACTTGGCTTTGGAATACTGCGCAAGCAGCTTTAAATATTGTTATGACGGCCAACCCAATAGGTTTAATTATCGCAGCAATAGCGCTTTTAATTGGACTTGTTACCGCGGTTGTTGTTAAATATAAAGATTGGGGCGCAGCTATTACGCTTTTAATGGGTCCGCTTGGAATGATTATAAACTTAGTTATGAGTTTCGCGCGCCATTGGGACAGTATAACAGAAGCGTTTTCAAGTGGGGGAATTTTAGCCGGCTTAAAAAGAATTGGATTAGTTTTATTTGATGCTATTTTAATGCCGTTGCAACAAATGCTTGAATTGCTTTCAAACCTTCCGGGAATTGGTGACTTAGCCGCAGACGGTGCCGCAGCAATTGAAGGGCTTCGCGCAAACTTAGATTTAATTAACCCGGAAGCAGATAAAGCCGGGGCGCAAGTGGATAGAGAAGAGCGCGTTGAACAACAAAAACTTGATATAAATATTAATAATAAGTCGGGCGGACAAGCGGACGTTGAAAGCTCCGGAGATATTACGCCGACAATAACGCCAACTTTTGCTTTTTAATTATGGATATAGCTTTAAAATCAACGGGAAACGGCGGCGACTTTATACTTTCGGGCAATGACATTGAAAGCACTTCAAGCCTTTACAATCAAGTTTATCTTGCTTTGTTTGGTGGTAACGTCGAAGATTCAACAAAACGGAATTATGCAGCCGGTGAAGAGCGCCTTGACTATTGGGCTAATTCTTTGCTTTATGAAAACAAACCAATTGAGCAATTTAATAGCAGTACAGAAAGAGAATTAAAAAACGTATCTTTGACGAGCGCCGGAATTATAAGAATTGAACAAGCCGTTAAAGTTGATTTATCTTTTATTTCGGAGCTTGGAAATTATGAAGTTGAAGTTTCTTTTTTAGAAAACAATCAACTTTCAATTGAAGTTAAACTTTTGGAACCAAGCGGCGAAAAGTCGCAAGCTTTGAATTTCATTTGGGACGCTTCGCGAAATGAAGTAATTAATACAGAAATAATTTAAAAAAAATGGCCGTTCAAATTCCAACGATAAAAGAACTTTACAATTCGATTTTAAACGATTTAAACACGGAATTAAATATTACAATTCCGTTTTTCGGCAAAAATATTTTACGGGCAATTGCAAGCGTTCAAGCTGCGAAACTTAAAATATATTATTATTTCACCGCTGAAGTACAAAAAAACGTTTTTCCGGACCAAGCAGATAGCGAAATAAACGGGGGGACCCTTGAAAGGTTTGGGCTTGTAAAGCTTGGAAGAAGCCGTTTCCCGGCGGTTGCTGCAATTTATCAAGTTGTTGTTTTTGGTGACGCGGGGGCAGTAATAAAGGCAAGTCAAACTTTTAAAAGTAATGACGATTCGGCGAACCCCGGACAACTTTTTATTTTAGATAATGAATATACTTTAACCGGTATTACTGACAATATCCAATTGCGCGCGCTTGAAGGCGGGACCGTAAGCGAATTATCAATTAGCGATAATTTAACGGCTACGTCACCGCTTTTAAATATAAATGACGAAGTAACCGTTAATTTAGTTGTAAACACGCCAACGGACGCCGAAACAACGGAGCAATACAGAAGTAAAATTTTAGAATCGTACCGTTTAGAGCCACAAGGCGGGGCGGCTTCAGATTATAGACTTTGGGCCGCGGACGCGGTCGGAGTTCGAACCGTTTACCCTTATGCGGTTACGGCAACAAGTAACACAATTGACGTTTACGTTGAAAGCGCAAGCGCTCCGGGTACCGCTCCGGTCGATATGCTTGCAGACGTTGCGGCGGTTATAGAGCAAGACCCGGACACAACAAAGCCGTTAAACGAAAGGGGGCGCCGTCCGCTTGGAATTTTGCAAGTAAATACCGTTTCGGTCATTCTTTTAGATATTGACATTACAATTACGGGATTAGCTATAAACGACGCGGAAACACAAAGCACAATTTTAAACGCTTTAACGGAATATTTAAAAACGGTTCGGCCATTTATTGCCGGGGCCGACGCGCTTAATTTAAAGAATGATATTTTAACCGTCGGAAAGCTTTCTTTAGTTGTTCAAGATGCTATCGGATTGGGTAATTATTTTAATTCGTTAAGTTTTACAGTTGATGGCAACCCAATAACTTCAAGTTTTCTTTTTAACAACGGTAATATTCCGCTTATTAATACAATAACTTACGTATAATATGGCCGACAAGATTTTACCTTTTGATACTATTTTGACGCCTTCGGGTCGGGAGATTAATATAAAATCAAGTTGGGAATATTCCGAAGTTGAAATTGTAGTTGATAAAGACACGGAAATTACTATAAAAAGCAATTTACCGGCCGTCACGCAAGATATTATTGTTGAATGGGCGGACAACTCCGAATTTGATTTTGGAGTTGAAAACGGCGGCCTTTTAGCTTTTGTTAAAAGTTACGGTTCGCCTTTTTCCGGAAGTATTTATTTATTGGGTAAAGAAAATTTAAACGTTATAACGTACATTGAATTTGAAAACGGACTTACTAAAATTGATTATAATCAAATTTCAAACGCGCCGTTAACCGATTTAATTATTGGTGAAAAAAGCGCGGTAAATGGAAACGTTTCGAATTTACCGGCAACAATTGAATTTATCGACGACCAAGGAATTAGCGAAATAACAAATTATACGGGCTTTGTTTTTGCTCCCGGAATGCGTCGTTTACGATTGCGGCCAATTTTTCCGTTTTTCCTTTTTTCCGGATTAGTGGACCAACTTTTAATTGATGCTTCTTTAACAACTTGGCAGCCCGGCGCAATTATTGATTTGGCCGGATATAACGCACCAAGAACGGCGGCTTCAGACCAAGCCGTTATTGATTTACAAGCGCAAGGCGTCACGGTAACGGTAAATTCTACAAATCAAAACAATGATTATTACATGTATAATAATCAATTTGACAATTTAAATACCGCAAGCGAATTGCAGCTTGCCGCGGGTTCTTATATTGATTTAACGACAACAAGCGCCCAACCAATTGAGTTAAACGGGCCTTGGTTTTTTCAATGGGTAAATAATAATATTACCGGACCGCAAATTTTATTTGGCGGCACAAGTACGGATTATGAAATTAAAATAAATGGGGCCGGAATTGTAAGCGTAAACGCACAAGACGGGGTTTATACTCCGGTTTCTTTTACTTACGCATTATTGCCAAATAAAGTTTATACTTTACAAAGCGACGGGGCAAGCCGTTTTATTTTATTTGAAAACGGTTCCGAAGTTGATAATATAGCGGCCGGCTCAAATATTCCGGTATTTTTTAGAACTTCTTTTATTGGGTTTTCTACTCCGATAGGACCAACTTTAAATTTAATGGCTTACGCTTCGCTTGGAGTGAATGGCGTTAAGTTGCACGAATATTTATTTAATGAAAGTAGCGGCTTAAATATTTATGATTCAATTGGCGGGTTTCATGCTACTTTGGAAGGCGGCGCGGAAATTTGGAATTTAGGTAAAAATACGCCAATTCAAGCCGGCACGCAAATAGCTTTAAATAGTTGGAATAATACCGGCGGGGTAATTATTCCGGAAAACAAAAATAATTTAGGTTTTGACGTTTTAGGCGCCGCAATTACGCGGCCAAGTATTGAGGGGAAATACAACTTTCCGGGATTGGTAAATAATGGTTTTAATGCTACAAATTTTTTAGATAGAAGCACACGCGGGACTGATATTTATTTAATGAATTATCAAGCTTTTTTAACTCCCGGAATGTTTATTTGCGGGGACGACATTTATAGTCATTCAATAGATAATACCGGGGTTTGTACTTTTAATTTTGGCGGCGGTTCTTTTTCAGTTCCGGCGGCACAACTTCAAGCGGGAGTTACTTATATGATTATTTTCATGGTTGACGGCGGCGGTGGTGGTGAATTTATACTTGCAGATTATGACAACGCGCCGCAAAGTGTAGGAACCGGCGCAGTAGGTCCGGGAGCCGTTGCGGTTCAAACTATGAGTTACGGAAATGTTTTAGTTGACCCGGCGCCAAATAAAAATTTCGACGGTTATATTAGTAATGCGGTACACTTTCCGAGGGATTTAAACGCGCAAGAAATACTTCAAGCTTGGTATTATTACAAGCGATTTTTTTAATTTAGCAGAATGAAGCAAAAAATTATAAAAATTTGGGATTGGTTTTATAAAATTGCGGGTCAATATTTAAAAACAATTGTTTTTATTAGTTCAATTTCAACGGCGGCTTGGTGGGGTTTTGGTCCGCGCATTATGATAGAAGTAAACGGCGCTTTCGATTCTATTCTTACGCCTAAATTAGAAAAAAGGGATTCGATTCGAGATATTCAACGAAACGTTGAAATTTACACTATGTTTTTAAAAGCTTTAACCGATACAACTTTTTTAAACAAGGTTGAAGTTATAATTGAAACGACAACGGACAAAGTCGTTGATAAAAAGTTAACCGGCGTAATGCGTCGCGAAATGGTTTTAAAAATAAAAGAAATGGTAAAAGATACGGTTTGGATTATTAACGCAAATACCGGCAACGAAATTGGTTATGATGTTTATCATTTTTACAACGGGGGCGTTATTAAAGTAGCAGAAAAAAGATTTTAACCTATAATAAATATTTAACCTTTAAAAAAAATAAAATGATGTTTGACACAATGCCGGTTTACCTTGGTTATTTGATACTCGTCGCTTTGATAGTCGATATATCCCTACATTGGCCGACGCCGCGCAAAGTATTAGAATACGAAAATAAAAGCTTACGAGAAGAAGCAACGCAAAACAATATATATATTAACGATTTACAAAAGAACGTTAAAAGGATGCGAGATAAAGAGCTTAGAAGAGATAAAGAAATGAGAGATTTGGAACAAATAGTTACAATCTTGGCAGAAGCGCAAGGAATAAAAGATTGGAAAAAATTATTAAAAAAATAATTTAAAGATATGGCAGTAAAAATAAATTGGGAAGATAAGCAGAATATAAAAACAAACCCATTACCCGAAAAAAATAAAAGTACTGCCGCGACTTGGAACGAAACTAAAAACGCAGTAAATGCGAACGCGGACGAATTAGACGCGTTAAGTCAAGAAGTTGACGTTAATATAGTGGAAATTCAAGACATTAAAGACGAGCTTGTAAATACAGTAAAAACAATAGTTCCCGGCGCTAATGTTGCGGTTAATTCAATTGACCCGGAAAACCCTATTGTTTCGGCTTCTATTTCTACAAGCGCCGGTATTTTATCAAGGTTGTTTTTTACCGCACAAGAAACGATTTTATCGGCCGGTACTTTTTATGATACGTTGCGAAATGATAAAGGGCTTATCGGTAGCGTGCAACAAGTCGTTGTTTCTAATGATAACACAATTGAATATTTTTTACAAGATTTAATTAGTATTCCGGCACTTTCGGACGACGAAGTTCCAATTGGTACTTATTCCGGTTTTTTTTCCGTTGAAGCTAATAGCGTAGCGGGCGACGCGGCGCGTTTTGGTTGTGAAATTTATCTTGCAGATGAAAACGGCAACGTCATTGATTCGGGAGTTGTAGGCAATCCGATTGGCTCTTATGGCGTTCGGGTAATTGGTTTATTGAGTAGCGGAAATGTAGAAATTCCCGCAAACTTTGAAACACAAATAAACGTTACGGGCGTCCTTACGTCACCGGCTCCTTATTTAGCCGGGCAGCGTTTTAGGTATAGAACTTTTGCGGAAAAAATAGGAACGCAAGGCGGGCCAATTACGTTTTCTATTTATTACGGGTTTGACCATAATACATATATTGACGTACCTACTATAAACACCACGGACAATACTGTTAACGTTTCTAAAAATCCGGCTGTAACCACAACGGACGCTTTAAATTCTCTTTATGATAAAACAACCCCGGAAACCGTAATTGGTGAATGGGAATTTTTGGCAAATTGGGACGAAGGCGGCCCCATTCCGGCCGGTAAAATTCAAAATTTAGACGGTGAAACCGCCGGCGCTAATTTTGGAATGTTTTTCAATCCTATTGATAAAAACGCGGTTGACCATACGACACTTTTAAATCAAATAAAAGAAGTTCCTTTTACGCTTAATTGGTTCGAAAATGGGGTTTTAGTTCACACTATTATAAACACGGTAACGGAATTTTATGATTCGATTGATACTGAATGGTGGCTTTTTTGGTTGGACCCGCCAAATACGGGCGACGCTTTCGATTTTGGTACTTATCCGGCGGACGGCGTAACGGTAAAGCTTTCAATTCCTACAAATTACATAACAGAAGCGCCAAGCAATCAATATGGTTATGTTAGGCAAAACGGCGCTTGGTCCAAAGGATTAATTCCACAAATACAAACCGAAGGCGGCGACAATATAATTAGAGAAGTAACAAACGATTGGCTTGGAAGCGGGTCCGCCGTTGCTAATGGAATAATTAATTTTGATGC
>Ga0180437_10004080_pt1 | contig 21113 bp, 22 predicted proteins | sample SS_ome_4_FD_132410 | JGI IMG/M metagenome (GOLD analysis project Ga0180437, IMG submission 132410) | Hypersaline lake sediment archaeal communities from the Salton Sea, California, USA - SS_3_D_1 metaG | ecosystem: Environmental > Aquatic > Non-marine Saline and Alkaline > Hypersaline >...
AGGTGAGATTGATTATAGACTCTGGTTGCCAATTCCTTGCGCAACCGTTCTATTTCAACTGTTCTAACGCCGTTTTGTTCTACAACGATCCTTTTATACCATTTAAAGAAATTCTCATCAAAATATTCACGCTTCCCCAATGTATTTGCATCAATGTCGTTTCGAGTTTGAGTCAGATGAGTGGTGTCAGCCCTAATATTCTGTCCATCAGTGTATAACAATTCAGCAAAGGTCAAAAAGTTCACCCAATCATGGATTCGCTCACGAGCGGCCCGGTTGCGAGCTTCGGGCTTATGTGCTACACGCGAATCTGTAATATCAACCTTCGGCGTCCATTCATCAACTAGGGCCTGAATAGGAATGACTGGCTTGTTTCCCAGATATGACAGTATCCCGATCTCATCATCCATTTCCAGTAATACTGCACGTAGAGCGCGCAATCCTTCTGCCTCGGACTCTTGACGCGCTGTGTGGACCAAAGCGCCATTCGCACTGATGCGGATAACATCCGCATAGCCAACAATGAACCCCAAACTCCGCAATGTTGGAATGGCCATTCCTCGGAAGACACTCTTGGGTGACCTGCCGGGGGCATACAGTTTCAAGACAGCCTCTCGAAACCTATCTCGATCATAGGGGTGGTCGTTGATACATTCCAAAAGCTCAAAGATGCGCTTCCAGGCTTTTAAAACAGGCAGAGTTTTCTTGGTCATTTTGCATTCGCGTAACAATCTTCATGATGCTTACAGTATTTGCAATATTTTTCGTAATCACCAGCTTTGGGAGGCAGAGCACTCTTTTGGAGAATCCTGTATGCGTCGTTGCGCGCGTCCAGAAATTTACGTCGTAGAAAATCGTCAATAACGAATACATAACTCTGAGCAAAGCTCATCTGTGTAACATGCGTTTCGAAAAAGTACACAATTCCAAAGTTGACGTCTCTTTTGTGTTGGCTCTCATATGAAATAGCATAACCTGCGACCGCGTGTAGATGGAATGGCTGGAGCTGAGTACCAGTCTTGACCTCTCCCATAACAATTGTGGGTTCTGGCGCATATGAAACTTGGGATGACACTTCAGGCATCCGTTTCGCGGTTTCCCGTTCGAAGATGTGCCAGATTGTGGTGAAGAGCTTATAAAACGGCTCTCTTCTCGACTCCCCGAATTTGTAGACACGCCCTACATTATCAAAAATAATAAAGTCGGGTGTGGTAGTTTCACTTAGCCCAAGATCACTCTGGGGATTGATCTGAATAGCTTCTCCCTTGAATACAATAGGAATGCCTTCCATCAACGGGACAAATTCTCCATCCCCACTTTGGCCAAGGATATAGTCAGCGCTGAGCATTGTCAATTCATATTTCGCTGTCTGCTGAAGCAAGAAAGCCAATCGCTCTGGTGCTTCTTCTGGAATACCTGCTTCATTTTGTAGCTTCCTAAGGTTCTTTTTATGTGAGGGCCTATTCCAAAACCTCCGTGAGTAATCATCAGTAAGCATCTGAATCCTCTGATAATCTAATTCAGCCGGCCCTTGCGCCCAATCTCTAAAGTGCTCCAACAGCCCTAGACAGTATTCCTCAATCAGACGGCCAGCTACTCTTCCCCAGGTAATATGCCCTTTGCTACCTCTTGAACCCAGCTTTTTCTCCAAATAGAGGTCTCGGCCAGTAGGACAATAGCGGCTGGTGACTTTCTCAACTGAAAGACCTTTAAAGCTTCCTTTATCATCAACGCCTGCCAGATAAAGATCGGCTGGTAGTCTCAGTGCACCCGCAATCTCCTCAGGCTCTGTACTATATCCCCGTAGAGTTATAGCTTCTATGTCAGCCTGCAAAAAGCTTGGCAAACCCCAAAGCTTCCACTTCGTCCCTAATTGGTACATTGCCACCGACTCCCAAAACCTGCGAGTTCAATGGAGTGCTGGTTTCTGCAATAATATGACCCACTCATCAGCAATAATACCGGCTGTCTCGTGTCTCTTGGTAATCAAACCCCTGGAACGAATTCTATCAACTAGCATAGCCTTGAGTTCAAATCCCTCTTCCTGTGCTATTTCGGCCAGGATTTGATTGTTGGGTATAACCTGTTTGAATATAATGTTATTTCCAACCACAAGAATGCAATATCCTTCTGGTCGAAGGACGCGTTTCATCTCCGTCAATGCTAGACGTATATCGTTGAAGTACGTGCTCACGATTCCGGCCCTAAGAGGTTCGATGTCAAAGATCTGCTGTAAAAGCGCATCGGCCGTAGCATTTCCTACTGGTGTGAGCTCAACATACTCGTCGTAGGGGACCCTTTCTGTTCCGATCAGCTGCCTATCAAAACTGGCAAGTGCCTCAGCACTTTCTTCGATTAACTCCAACCACCAAAGCTCAAATCTTGTGGTACGCGTGTACTTCTGGGCATTGATGTATGGAGGAGAAGTAATCACCATTCCAATACTGTTGTCCATTAAGGGCCTAGACTGTGTTGCATCGAGGTGACCTTTTCCTATGTAGGAAGCATAAGTCAGATTTCTCGCGTCGTGACCAATTACTTGCGTGGTTTTGTTGCTCTTCATGTAGCTCAATATATCCCATAACTCTTGCATTCGCTCAATGTTGCGTCTTATTGCTTTCCTAAACAGTGTCGGTGCTTCAAACCTCTGTTTTTGAGCTAGTTTCTTCTTCGCTATAGTTTTTTGAGCGGGAGGAAATTTTTTAGCCGATAGCCGAACAGGCGGGGCCACTCTCGGGTCAGCGCGAGACATGTCTCTGATTATGGAAGAATAGCAAGCCCAGAAAAAGTCCTTCTCAGGTACACTGGCATCCAGATCTTCAATACAACTACGGACTTTGGCCAAGCCTTCCTGGGCCCGTTGACGGAACCAAAAATCTATTCCGGGAAACTGCGGTATTATGGGTTCTTTGTCATACTCGCGCATCAAGCGAGACAAATCCGCAAATCGCTTGCGGAGTAGGGTAGGGTCAATTGGTGTGGTTTTGGCAGATGAAATCAGCCGTGCCAAAGGGTTGATCTCGATCAATTGACAATCTCGAGGATGCACTAGGTGAGTTATTGACTCTAGCCCCACTGTACCCGTGCCAGCGAATGGATCGAGTATAGGCTCATCGTCCCCTACCAAAGAGCTTGACAAGAAAAATGTCGGGATGTAGGGAAGTAGCTTTGCAGGATAACGGTGCAAAAAATGTGTATAAACGTCAGAGCGTTTTGCCCACGGCCAGTAAGCGCACAGACTACGAAAACTGACCCGCTGAGGAAGGCCAGTGCGTTTGTATTGCGCAACAAAATCATCGATTGTGGCATCGACCCATTCAGTAGTTGCTTCATTGGTCCAAAGTGGGGGAGTTTGTACTGTCATGTTATTGTTCCCGACTGACGTGTAAACAATCCGTAGCTATTATACCCGTATTATGTCTTGCACGCAAATGGAAGTGGACGTTGTGCACAACTGCAAGTCCACGTGTTGCGCTCCTGTCACTTCGCCGCGCCGCCCTCTTATCTTTAGTTGCAATTTGCCAGTCAGTGAAGGCAACAGCTTCACAAGCAAATCATCCCTTAGGCAACTTTCAGCATCAGTCCCGTAACCCCACACGACTCGTATACTAACGCCTCAATCTGCCGGTCCGTGACCGCAATCTACTACGAAACCAGTTCGCGCTCGTCGGGCATGCGGGCAGTGGGGGCGGGCCATTTTCCCTCGCTCAAACTGGCTCCAGTGCGCGCCGGTGCGCATGTCGGCGCTGCTGTGGGTGGTGACCTACCCCCATTATACGACAAATCTACGCCTCGGTCAACTTCTCCCCTCGCCTCGCCTGGGGAAGCCTCTTTGCTCGTTGGACGCAACAAGGCGGACCGCGCTCATCGGCAGCGGCCTGCCTTTTCGGGTTTCACTTTGGCCGCGCGGGGAGCGGCGTCGGCGGCAATCGGTACGGCCAGGGAACGTTTATCCCACTGCCTGGAGTGCGGCGGCTAGCGCAACCCCCTCTAACTCCTGCCCGACTTTGTACAGAAATTCAGGCGCAAAGTCAGCTCCGTTTGGCCATTCGATGGTGTTGGTGTCAGAATTAACAGCCACCTGTCTGAAAAGCTCGATGTCTCTCAGGGGCTCAAAGACTTCACCGTACAGTTCATCCTGCAAATCTACGTCTTTGACTACGCCATCATTAAATGCCAATCGCAACTTGTAGCCTTCCAGATAAGTAACGCTCGTAACATGCAAAAACATCTTTTCCTCCTACACTAGAGGCGGTATCTCCTCCAAGGGCCTTCGTGCTTTGGCGAGTTCCCAGTTCCTCATCAGCTCCGCTTGGTATCTTTCAGACCACTCAAACAACATTTGTAGCGCCCGCCTTGACATTTTTCCCCGTACAATCCCCGTCTGAATTTCGATTGAGATTTCTTGATCTTGGTACCTGGCATGGAAGTGTGGCGGATCGTGGTCGTTGTAGTTCATAAAAATGACGATCCCGTAAAATCTGCAAATTTCTGGCATTGCTTCTCCTCTTTCACTTCATCCCATCGTAGCCAACCTGCTCGCTCCCGGTTACCGCCAAAATGCCTTCAAGTCGGCAAATGCCTGCCTGGCTATTTGCACATCTTCCAACGTCTCTAACCATTCAAGCAAGGCTTCCCAATCGTTTACATTGATGACGGCAAACCGCTTGCCTTTTACTGTCGCATATTGGACAGATTGTAATGCTTCTAATCCAGTCATTGGGTTTCCTCCACATCAGGTTACAGAGCTGTCAGCCTTCGGCTGCCCCCATTATACGACAAATCTACGCCGCGGTCAACATCGCCCCCCCCTCGCTTAGGAAGCGTCTTTGCCCGTCGGACGCAACAGGGCGAACCACGCTCATCAGCAGCGGTCCGCCCTTGGTCGTTTAACCAAGTTACAGCCTTGGCTCAGGCGATTGTTGGCTGGCCCTATTGTTGCTCTTCAACCAAGGCCATCGCATCCAAAGCGACAAGCTGTCCATCGGCAGTGCCCACAAACAGCAATCGGTCTTGGACAAAATCGGGCGAGACAGCCAGGGCCGAGGGTGTGATCCCTGTGGGCAACTCGATAGCTTGCCAGGTCCGTCCGCCGTCTTCCGAGCGGTACAGGACGTCCGTCGCCAGCAGGAAAAGCAGGCGACCGCCCTCCGTTTCGGGCCCATAGACAAACTGGGGCAATGAAATCGCGTTGAGGACCGCTTCCCAACTATGCCCCCCATCAGCGGAGCGATACAGGGTGTCATTGCCATAGGCAAAAACGACCTGCCACTGGTTGAATAGGGGGGCCAGACTGAGCATTCTGAAGCAGGGCCCACGTGGTATATCACCCACTTGCTCCCAGGTATTGCCGCCGTCCTGGGAGAGGAACACTCTGGTGGCATCCCTGGCACAGGCTGCGCTCATCAAGGTCTGATCCTGATCGAATTCAGGCGACACGGCGACCGGGTACCAGTCAACGTCAAGCGGCTGCCAGGTAGCGCCACCGTCCACAGAACGGTATAGTGTGAACATACCGGTGCCAGCCCAGACAAAAGCTGTTTGGTCGCGCTCAAAGCCCGGTGAAAGAAAGATTTGGGAGATGTACATGCTCGACAAGCCAGCGCTTGAGGGCTGCCACAACTGTCCACCGTCGGTTGACTTGAAGATACCCCTACCAACGACCCCGGCCAGTATTGTCTGGTCTTGAGCATAGTCCGGCGAGACAGCCAGGGACGAGATGCGCTCGCAACCGCCCCGTAGGCCACCTCGAGGCTGGCCCCACGTGTTGCCGCCATCATTACTGATGTAAAGCAGCCCACCACTTGCCCCAAAGACGTAACAATTGTCAAATCCCATGTCATAGTCCCACAGACCAAACAAGGTTCTGTCTTGGGACCAGTTTGGTGACACAGACAAGTGCCCTACTGGCTTGGCAGGAGGATTGGAAACCTGCAACGGCTCAGGGGGTGGGGGCTGGATGGCGCTGGCTGGCCACATCCGTAGTTGCCCATCAGACAGAAAATACAGTTGATCGGTCTTGGGATCATAGCCCACCAAGTGGCCCTCAACCGGAGGCGGAATGCTTATCAGCAAAGCCATTGTTTTGGCGTCAAAGACTCTAAAAAGCTCACCGGATTCATACAGCCACCCTCGAGTTGAATCAACGTAAAGGGTAGCCGAGCTACTCCAGTCTCCAGACATAAACCAGGGTCGCCCGTCTCGCCAGGCCCAGCGGTACCCCACACCTATCCGGTACCAACTCGATCCATACAAGTAGCCGTCGGAGGCGGTGGCTTTCGGGTATGCTGAATATCCCAGTCGGGCGATTTCGGTACCAGCGTTCAAATCGTAAGAGACAATGGTTTCCACAAACCAGGGGGTGCAGACATAGGTTAAAAAGCTGAGGTAAAGGAGGCGGCGAGTGCTATCGTACGTCGTCCATTCAATGGGTAATGGCTCATCAGTCCGAACGCGGCAATCACGGTCTTGGGGGGAGATGTCAAAAGGGATCGTATCCATGACCGCCCCCTGGTTCGGATCAATGATGTAGACAACGTTATCACGGAACGCCAACACCTGACCGGTGACCAGGTCAGCCTGCGGGACCGGGTTGTCCTCCCGCCACTCGGTTCTGTTACTTGGCAGGGGAATGCTGGTATGGAGAACACCCGTCTCAGCCTCCAACGCGTTCAACCCGGTCTCGTCCTGATCAACATACAACCAGCCGTGAACGCCATCAACTGCAAACGTGCCAGTGACGTCATACGTGGCTAACAATCTTCCATCGGTTGCTGCCAGGGCCACGATTCGCTCAGTGCCGTCAAGCGTGGCGGGCATGTAAAGACGACCGACTTTGCTGTCAATGATCATCGGAGGGCTCAGCTCAATCACTCTCTGGGGAGTGGATGACGCGGGGAGCGATGGCTTTGTCTTGGTGGATGTCGCGGCTGGGGTGGCGGTTGACGTCAAGGTCGGCGTTGGCGCATGGCTGGGCTTGGGGGGCACTGTCGGTGTGAGGACCTCCGTTGGCAATGGGGTTAGGGTGTCAGTTGTCAGTGGTGTGGTGGTTAACGTGGGGCCAACGCCAGGTGTCTCGCTGGCTGCCAGCGTCACGGCAGACACGTCGGCAGCCGTCTCTCCAGTCGCTCCTTTCTCGAAGACAGTGATGGTCCCACAAGCAGCCAGGAGCAAAGTCAGACCGGCTAGCATTTCCGTCCACAGCAATTTCTTGACCATCATGATCTTGCTCCCTCATATACGACAAATCTACGCCACGGTCACCGTCTCCGCTTGCTTGGGGAGCGTCTCTGCTCGCCGGACGCAACAAGGCGGACCGCCTAAATGCGCAGTTCCACCACATCACCATCCTGAAGGACGTGGTCCCGCCCCACCATCTGTCCATCATACATGGCACCCCCCCACACCCGAGCCGCTGTCAGCTTTTTGAAGAAATCCTGGTGCACCTTGCCTGCCAAGTCTGCTACGGTACTCCCTTTCTCCAACACAAACGGCGCGCTGAGATCAGGCTCTTTGCCGGGAGGTTTGGAGTAAACGCGGATGATCTCCAGCCGCTCGAACACAACCTCCTTCAGGCGTTCAAGGTTGCGACCGGTAGTGGCAGAAACAGGGAGCAAGGGCCAGTCATCCTCTAGCAGTTGGCAAAGAATCTCAAAATCCTCATCCGAGCTCTCGTCATCGCTCTTGTTGGCCAGCACTAACAGTGGTACAAAGGTCGGTCGTCGTTGCTCGGTGTAGCGATCTCTCAGACAGAGGGGCACGATGCCGTGTTCTTGCAATATAGCGATCGTGTCCTCAAGCTGCTGGATAGGATAGGTCTGCAAATCCACAACCAACAGGATGAGGTCTGACCGGCGAATCAGATCCAGCAATTCCGGTTCTGCATAGTCCCTGCTCAGGGGAGGTGTATCAATCAACTGGATCTGGATGTTTTCCACCGGCATCATCCCAGGAGTGGGCGTCCACGTGGTGTAAGGATAATCCGCCACCTCGGGGGTGGCGTTGGTTAGCGTTGCTACCAGAGCCGATTTCCCCACATTGGCAGGACCCACAACCACTACTTGCCCTGCGCCTTCCTTGTCAATGTGGAAGGCGGACGCTCGCCTGCTGACGCTTTTCTGGGTTGGGGACGCAGCCTTTAGCTTGGAGAGTCGCTTGCGCAGATCGGCCCTCAGTTTGTCCGTGCCCTTGTGTTTGGGGATGGTGCTTATGAATTCCTCGAGACAGACGATTTTCTCCGCAACCGACTTGGCTGCGCGATATCGCTTTTCCGCCTCAAGAGCCTCTGGAGGAAGGTTTAGTGGCATGACTACCTGACCGCTTGCACTTTCTTCAAAGCTCGACTCCCAACGAGTGAAATAGGTGGGACAAAACCACTCCCATTATACGATAAATCTACGCCACGGTCAATGTCGCCTCCTCTCGCCTGTGGAGCGTCTTTGCTCGTCGGATGCAAAAAGGCGGCCCCCGCTCGTCAGCAGCGGTCCGCCCTTTCAGGTGTCACTTGGGGCAAGCCCCACCTCAACCATGGATCAGGGCCGGCAGACATCGGGTGCAAACCCACAGGCTCGCTCCATCTCTGCGGCAGGGCAACAAGACGCGCTGTTCCTCGCTGGCTCTGCACAGGAAGCAGGTCTGGGCGATGTAGGTCTTGCCTCGCTGGTGCATCTTACTCTCTGCTGCGGCCTCATCGAAAGGCACTGCCTCCCGCTCTTCGATGCTGAGCGCTCCGGTGGGACAGACCACCAGGCAGAAGCCAGCCCCATCGCACAGTTCATCGCTGATGACCCGTGCTTTGCCATTCACGATCTCAATGGCTCCCTCGGCACAAGGGGTGACACACAGTCCGCAGCCGTTGCACAACTCCTCGTCAATGCGTACAATCTGGCGTTTGATCATTGGCTTGGGATACCCTCCTGATACTTATTCAGCAAAGACGATCTCGTAGGGTAGGGAGATAGCACCCTCAGGGCACAGGTCCTCGCAATCACCGCAATAGGCACAGTCTTCGGGATGCACGATGATAGGCCGTTCGTCTATCAGGGCTACAGCTTCCGATGGGCAGGTGTCCACACAGTTACCACAACCGCTGCAAAGATCCAGGTTGATTCGCGGCAGTACACGCTCTTTAGCGTCCACTATCGTCCTCCATAAGAGAAATCGTCCCTTCTGAATATAGCATACCATGAAGGGACGATTTCTGTATGTGACTAAAGTCGCATGTTAGGAAAACATTTGCATATTATCAGAGGCGAGGTCAGCATGCCTCACCCTGCGACTGCTCATTCACCGAGTCCAACTGTTCGCTGGACCTACGATGTGGGACACAAGCGCGTCCTGCCCGCGGGAGGGATCGCTAAATAGTAGCACCAGTGACGGCCATGAGTGGCAGATTGTCTCCGTGCCTGTCGAGTAGCTGTCCCTGACCAACCCTAATGTGCCGCCCTACCCCATTGTCTACGACCTGAGCCGGATCCGAGCGGAGTTGAGCTAGTGAGAGTCGGTCTCTCTGGAGGAAGGGACGCAGCGGGTGGTGGCTTAGCTGGTGGATCACCCACTGACGAATGTGGCCATGAAGGCGGTGGAGAGGGGGGATGAATAGGAACACATATCTGGTTGGGACATGGCGGTCAATGTCCTCCGGGAGGCTGGGGCCGTCGGCGAAAGCTCTGCACGTCGGGGGCCAGGGCATCGCGCAGGCCATCCCCCAGGAGATTGAAGCCCATCACAGCGGCAGTGATAGCCAGTCCGGGAAACAGGGCCAGCCACCAGGCCGTGTCCATATAGTCCCGGCCCGCGGCTAGAAGCGCACCCCATTCCGGCTGCGGGGGCTGCGCGCCCAAGCCGATGAAGCTCAGAGAACCACCCGCTAGCAACACCATTCCCAAACGTAGAGTAGTCAGGACGATGATGGGAGAGGCCAGGTTGGGAAGGATGTGACGCAATAGGATGCGCACCTCGCTGGCGCCGATAGAGCGGGCCGCTTCGACATACAAAGCGTGGCGGGCAGACAGCGTTCCATTGCGCACCAGCCGGTAGTATGTGGGTATCCCCACGATGCCCAGTGCGACCGCCGTGGCGGTCAGCGAGGGTCCCATCCGCGCCACCAGCACTATGGCCAGCAGCATGCCCGGGAGGGCCAGCCAGGCGTCCATCAGGCGCGAAAGGATTTGCTCTAGCCAGCCCTGGCGATAGCCAGCGAGAAGCCCCAGCTCAGTTCCTGGCAGCGCGGCCAACAGCGCTGCCAACGCCGACATTTGGAGGGCGATGCGAGCACCATAGAGCACCCGACTGAACAGGTCCCGACCCAATGGGTCGGTGCCGAAAGGGTGCGACAGAGTAGGCGACTGAAGCCGCAGGTCGGGTTGAATCAGGTCCGGTGGACTGGGAGCCAGAACCGGGGCCAGCAATGCCATAAGCACCATCAAACCTACCAGTCCAGCACCCACCAACAGATGCGGCCGGACGATCAACGACCAGCAACAAAGGGCGAACACGCCCTGGCCAGGGTGGGTGGTTCTCCCCTCGTCCCTAACCGGAGAGACGACGGGCGTACTGGCTGTGCGCTCTGCTCCGATAGAAGACATGATCTTTCAGAGGGCTCCGCGGCCGACGCGTGGGTCCAGCCCAACGTGGGCGACATCTACGACGAAATTAAGCATCTGGTAGATGATGGCCATGAGTAACACCGCGCCTAAAACGACTGGAAAGTCACGGTCCAGGATGGCTTGGACGACGAGCCGGCCCAAACCCGGCCACCCGAAGATGGTCTCGATGATAAAGGTCCCGCCCAACAAACGCCCCAGGTGCAACCCTAGCAGCGTGATGACCGGAATCAGGCCGTTGCGCAGGATGTGATCGCGCCAGACCCGGTGACGCGTCAGCCCCTTGGCGTGAGCGGTGCATACATAGTCAGCGCTCTTGACGTCTAAGAGGCTGGCGCGCATGAGCCGGGCCACCACCGCTGTTGTCGGGAAGGCCAGGCACACCGCCGGCAAGACAAGGTGGGCCGGGCCGCCAGCGCCCACCACCGGCAGCCAGCCCAAACGCAAGGAAAAAGCCATGATGAGCAGCAATGCCACCCAGAACGTTGGGAGCGAGAGGCCCAGGGTAGTGACGCTCATCACCGCCAGATCCAGGTGGCCACCGGGCCTGGCCGCCGCTGCGATCCCAGTCAGGGTTCCCACTGCCAGCGCCAGCGACATGGCTGCCAATGCCAACGTCACGGTGTTCCCAAAGCGCTCGACGATCAGTTTACTGACCTGACGCCCGGAGATCAGGGAGCAGCCCAAGTCGCCGTGCAAGATGGCTGCTGAGGTAAAACGCAAGTAGCGCAAAACCAAAGGCGCGTCTAATCCTAACTCACGACGCACAGTCGCCAACTGGGCAGCCGACGCATATTCACCGACCAACGTATCGGCGGTGTCGCCGGGGGCCAGGTCCAGCAAGGCAAAGGTCAAAAAGCTGACCACGTTCAGGACAATGGCTGCACCTACCAGACGTCTGAGCAGAAAACGCAGCATAGGGCTACTCTTTGACCACCCGGGCGTCGTTGAGCAGCACCCGGCCCATGGAGCCAATGAGCGGGCCCTCCACCCGATCTCGGATGGCCAGGACGTCCAGCGGCGTGTACAACGGCTGCCAGGGAGCCTCTGTCAGGATGATCTTCTGGGCCTCGACGTAAAGTTGGTTGCGCGTCTGCTGGTCCATCTCGTGCATGGCGCGTTCCAGCAGCTCGTCCACGGTCTTGTTGATGTAAAAGACGCGGTTGGTGCGCCCGATGCGGTCAGAGGAGAGGTAGATATTCAGGACATCGGCATCGTTCCAATCGTAGCGCCACAGCAACAGATCGTACTCACCCTTTGTGGAGGTCGTGATCACCGCCCGGGCGTCCAGTTGCTGGATCTCGATGGGCACGCCGATGGCCTTGAACTGGCTTTGCAGCACTGTGGCGATGGCCTCATTGGGCGCGCGGGTGGAAGTCAGGAGGACACCGCCCAGTTTCTCATCTCCGTGGCCCCAGACGCCATCTGCGTCCTGGGTGAAGCCGGCTTCGGCAAGCAACGCTTTTGCTCTCTCCGGATCGTAGCCTAGCTCGTATTCCTTCAACCTCGGATCAAAGCCGGGCAATGTAGACGCTAGGGGCGCGAAGGCTTCTTGACCAAGCCCACTCAGGGCCGTCTCGATGATCTCCGCCTTGTTCACGGCATAAGCCAGGGCCTGCCGCACTCGCACGTCGTCAAAGGGAGCTTTCTGACAATTGAAACCCAGATAGATCAGACTGTTCAGTGTGACCTCGATCAGTTGGACGTTCTCCTCTTCCCGCAGCTTGAGGATCTGCCCTGGCTGGTTCACAAAGAGGAGGTCCACCTCGCCAGCCTGGAGTGCGGCCAACTGAGTGGCCGCGTCGGGGATGATGTTGAAGGCCATTTTCTTGATGTGGGGCGGACCCTGGTTTTCAACCACAGGTGGTCCCCACTCGTAATCTGGGTTGCGCACCAAGGTAATCGAAACACCCGACTCCCATTGGTCCAGCTTGAAGGGACCAGTGCCCACCGGCTTTTGGGCGAAAGCGTCTCCAGTCTCCTCCACCGCCGTGGGACTGAGGATGCCAGCGTAAGGCATGGAGATTGTGCCGAAAAAGGTGGCCGATGGCTGGTCGAAGTGAAAAAGCACCGTGTGGCTGTCCACCGCTTCGATGTTGGTGATGTCCATGATACCGCTGGCGAGGGGATTCTTGGCTCCCTTTTCCTTGAAGCGCTCGAAGGTAAAGCTGACAGCCTGAGCATCCATCGGCGTCCCGTCGTGGAAGGTCACCCCCTTGCGGAGATGGAAGGTGATGGTCTTGCCGTCGGGCGCAACCTCCCATCTTTCGGCCAAGAAAGGCTTGTAGGTATTATCCACATCCCGGAATACCAGCGTGTCGAAGAGGTATGGCAGGAGGACGTTCTGTCCCGAGCCTGGCGGCCCATGGGGGTCGAGACCAGAGGGTTCGGAGGCGAGGGCCCGCGTGATGACGCCTACGTCCGATGGCTGCCGGGACTGCTGAAGTGGCCCACAGGCCAGCAACATCAAGGCCAGGAAGAGGGAAGAAAAACGCAAGACGTGAGACGTGAAATGTCGCTTGATCATGTGTAACCTCCCATTTATGTTATCCAGGTGACAGGCACTTTAACCCAGCTTCTTCACGAGAGGTAGCCTTACAAACAGCGTGTCCCTACTAGCAATGCGGGTCGAAAGTGCCTGGTACCTTACACCCCAAGCAGTTGAATTACGGTTTGTGGTTTGAGACGTAGGAAAACACTCTGCTCGCCGCCTGCTGACCCTGGCGAACGCAATCGGGCAGGCCCACACCCTCGAAGGCGCTGCCGGTGATGAACAACCCTGGCTGTGTCTCACATAAGGCGTGCATCTCGCGCACCCGGTCCAGATGCCCCACGTCGTACTGAGGATTGGCCTTGGGCCAGCGGAAGATCCGGGTGAGCGTGGGCGGGGCGTGGAGCCCCATGATCACGCCCAGTTCCTGGCGGACCAGGGCCATCAACTCTTCATCGCTCAACTCCACCACTTCCTCGCGGCCAGGGCCGCCGACAAAGCAACGCAGGAGTAGGGCCTCAGGCGGGGCGCGATGGTGGAACTTGGTGGAGGTCCAGGTGCAGCCGAAAACCTTTCGTCGCTCACGGCGGGGGACCACGAACCCAAACCCATCCAGTGGATGAGCCACGTCGGCGCGGCGAAAACCCAGGGTGATCACCGCCGTGGAGACGTAGCGGATGCCTCTCAGCGCGTCAGCCAGAGAAGGGGCCAAGTCCGAGACCAGTTCCGCCGAGACGAAGGCTGGCGTTGTCAGGATCACGGCGTGGGCTTCAGAGGTAGCACCGTCGCCTGTGCGGACGCGATAGTAGGGGTGATCCCCGTGGTCGCCCTCGCCGTCTCCTCGTTCCAGGCCAACGACCCGTGTGCCGGTGATGACCTGCCCGCCGGTCAGCGCACGCTCCAATGACTGGGTGAACTGCCCTAGACCCTGGCGCAGGGTGATGAACATGGAAGACGGACCGGAGTCACTGGACCTCGGCGGCTGGGGTGCCCGGCGAGCGGCCAACATCCCTCGGATGAGGCTGCCGTATTTGAGCTCCAGGTCTCGAAAACGAGGGAAAGTGCCGAGGAGGCTCTGCCGCTCTGGGTCGGATACGTGGATACCGGACATCAGGGGCTCAGCGATCTTGTCAAGGGCCTCCTGACCCAGCCTGCGGCGCACAAAGTTGGCCACGCTCTCATCATCGCCGTCGTGTCGGGATGGGATGAACAGGTCCAGTCCCATGCGCACCTTGCCGGGCCAGGAGATGAGGGGCGAGGTCAAGAAGGGGGTGATGCGGGTGGGTACGATAAGCATCACCCCGTCAGGCAGCGGTGTCAGCCGCCCGCGGTTCAAGACAAAGACCTTACGTCGTGCATCGTTGGTGTCCATCAAGTCATCGCCCAGTCCCAATCGGCGGCAGAGGTCTGCTGCCCACGGCTTTCGGCTCAAGAAGCAGTCCGGCCCGCCTTCGATGACAAAATCATCTGCGTGCTCTGTGACGATCTTCCCCCCGGGGGTTCGATCGCTCTCCAGTAGGGTGTAAGTGAGGGGCAAGCCAGCCGCACGTGACTCCTCCTGCAGATAATAGGCGGTGGCCAAGCCAACAATGCCTCCACCGACAATGATTACGTGTCTGATTTCGCTCATATTAGAGTAGGATGTTGTCATGTTCTGTAAGCTGGTAGACGATATCAGCCAGTGCCTGGATAAAGATAGGCGACGTGTTCAGGGATTCCGTCCGTTCCAGGTGCACACCCTGGGCGGCTGCCAGGTCACGGCACGCTATGTCAATGTCGTACAGGACCTCCACATGGTCGGCGACGAAGCCGATGGGCGCTACCAGGATGTGCTTGTGACCAGCCTCGGCCAGTTCCGTGACCACATCTTCGAGCTGTGGCCCCAGCCACCTGAAGTTGTGGGCACCAGCGCTCTGATAACAGAGCTGCCAATCGTCAGCTTCCAGTTCCAACTGCGCAGCGACCAGTCGGGCCGTCTCTCGTAGCTGAGCCTCATAGGGATCCCCCTGCTCCATGAGAGCGGCTGGCAGGCTGTGGGCCGTGAAGACAATCTTGACTTGAGGCCACATCTCGGCCGGGAAGCGCTCCAAAGCAGATTTCACCTTGTCGGCGACTGCCTGGATGAAGAGTGGGTGATCATGCCAGCTTTCCACGCGAGCCATATGTAGAGGCGCACGACCATGTGCCTCTACCCCCAACGCTTCCTGGGCCTCCCGCAGCTTCTGGAAATAGGCGCCGACGCTCATCCGCGAGTAGTGAGGTGTCATACAAAGAGCGACCACGTTCTGCAGGCCGTCTTTAACGATCTGCGCCACTGCCTCACGGATATACGGATACCAGTGCCGCATGCCAACGTAGACCCGGTAGCCAGGTCCGGCGGCTCCAGCATTAAGGTGTTCCTCCAGCGCCTGGGCCTGGGCGCGGGTGATGTCCAACAGGGGCGACCGCCCACCGATGAGGGCGTACCGTTCCCGCACTTCTTTCACCAGATCCGGCGGCGTCTCTCGGCCACCCCGGATGTCTAACAGATAGGCTTCGATGTCGTCCAGAGAGTTTGGCCCACCGTAGGCCATCAAAAGGACTGCGTAAGGCATCATCTGCTCCGCATCGGGCTCCCGACGAGTTCCTGAAAGCCACCCGTGAAGGGGAACGTCCCGGGTTCATATACACAGAAGGGTTCTTCTGCCAGGACATCGCCCGTCATGGCATAGGCTCGCGAGCGCGAGCCCCCGCACACCCACCGGAACTCGCAGCGACCGCAGCGTCCTTTAAATTGTGACTTGTCGCGGAGGGCCTGGAAGAGAGGGCTGTGACGATAGATGTCCATCAGGGAGGTCCCACGGACATTGCCAGCGCTGAGGGGCAGGTAGCCACTGGGAAAGACCTCTCCCCGGTGAGAGATGAAGACAAAACCTTCGGCAGAGTTCACATGCATCGGGGTGCGGCGGATGTGGTCAGCAGGAGTAGGCAGGTCCTGGCCTCGGGTGGCAGCATCCAGCCCATCCTTGAGACGGCGATAGGTTTCGTTGAGAGGAAGATAGTCCTCAGGCAGCAGTCCCTGGGTGTCCAGGATAGTACGTTGCAGCACCACCCGCTTGAAATGGTGGCCCTCGGTGGTCTTGGTGCCGATGAATTTGGAGGCATCGTACAAAAAGTTCATCACCGCCTCATAGTCCTCAGGCGAGATGTCGTCTTGGGGCTGGGCCCGGCCTGTCGGGACCAGGAAGAACACGCTCCAGGTCATCGCCCCAAGGTCACGCACCAAAGCGAAAAGGTGGGGCAGGTCGAAGAGATTGTAACGGGTGACGGTGGTGTTGATCTGAACCTTGAGGCCCATGTCCCTCGCGGCCTGCCAGCCATGGGCGGTCCACTCAAAGGACCCAGCCACTTGGCGAAAGTCGTCGTGTACCTCTGGCGTGGAACCATCAACACTTAGGGAGATAGCTCGGGTACCGGTCTCCTTCAAACGTTGCAGGTTGGCCGGGGTCAACAGCGGGGTTCCCGAGGGGGAGACAGCTACCGGAAGTCCCTGCTCTGCCGCATAGCTCACCAGGTCAAAGATGTCGGCGCGCTTGAAGGGGTCACCACCGGTCAAAATAAACAACGGCCTCGGTCTGCCAAAGCGTTCCACCTGGTCAATCAGCGCGCAACCTTCGTCGAAAGAGAGGGTCAGGGGGTCATGCTCAGGTTTAGCCTCCGCCCGACAGTGACGGCAGGCCAAGTCACAGGCTTGGGTAGTCTCCCAAATGACGAGGAAGGGACGCTCTTGCAGGTCGTAAGCGGGTTGACGAATCAGTCGCAAGGCTATTGTCCCTCCACGGAGCCAGTCGCATGCAGCGTATGGACCTCACAGTAAATCTCGATGGTGTCCAAAAGCATGGCGTCCAGGAAGTCGCTCATGCGCTGGTAGAGACGCTGACTCCCCATGTCGTTTGGACCGTTTAAGGAACTGGTTTCATGGATCGCGTCCAGCAAGGAACGCCGGAAGAAGAGAAAGGCCCTAACGGTCTCGGTGATGGATAAGCCAGCCCGAGAACACGCTGCGCCGTATTCCCGCGCCATAAGCTTTCCTTCTTCCAGGAAGGCTTCGCCTGCGTCGCCGCGGCTACTGAACTGAATGAGCAGGCCAAATAACCGCCGGCCACTATGTCTAAACTGAAGCCGCTGCTGTTCATCGAGGCGCGCAAACCAGTTCTCTTGATGCACGACATGGTTCTGCATACGCTGGCGTGCCAAGTCGAGGGCACGAGTTTCCAAAGGCATAGAAGCGCGGGCGGCAGATGGCTGGAGCATTCGTGCCAGGAATTGCTGCAAGTCGGGGAGAGCGAACCGACGCCGACCGCCTGGGGTGCGAATACAGGGGACCTCGCCTGCGTCTGCCCAACGTCGCAGGGTGGTAAAGTGCACCCCCAGATAGCGGGCGGCATCGCTCAGATCGAGCCAGGGGCCAGAAGGTTTTATCTCTAGAGGGGACATAGTTATTCTCCTATGTAATTCTGTGTATAAATATGTCTAGCTTAGTATAGCCGATTTCTTCTTTTTGTCAAGTTTTGCCAAGGTGGCGTCAGGATCATCGGTTTTACGAAGTGAGACAGGTGGTGTATGCTATAGACTTGTCAATCTGCCTCAGCGTAGTCACCGACAGTTTTGTGTTACCTCCATGAGTAACACTCATGAGAGAGACTACCGGATAGAAACAGACCGAATAAAACGGCAAGCAGCAACGTTGAAAAAGAAGGGATCATCAGAGAAGTGAGCGATCAGCCAGTGGAAACCGAACTTAACTGATCGTTAAGGCTCGGCAAGGAGACAAGCAAGCCTTTGGTGAACTGGTATGCCACCATAGGGAGGGAGCTATTAACTTGACAATGTTAAATTAACATAAAATCGCCTTATTGCGAGCTCCAAGCGGACGATAGTCCACGTTTTGGGCGCTGGACTATCGTCCACCGCGAGCTTGTGAGGATTTCAACCGTCAGAGGCCGAATCTAACATTGTCAAGTTAATGTAGTGCATATAAGATGTGCGGAGATGCAAACCTGGCAGAGGACATGGCACAGGTTCTGTACGATCAAGTGAGGTCGGCCCGAGGCTCGGTGTTGATCTCGTCGTCTGAAGATGATCTTGTACTGTCATTTCCACGCGCTTTACCCCGCCACCTGAGACGCCTTCTCGCGGATCTCGCGTCCGATGTGCAGGGCGAAGGGTTTGGGACAGAAAAGGCCCTGAGTCTAGAGCATCGCTTTAGCCTCAAGGCCAGCGCGGTTCACAATAGCGATGCGGTGGCGCTCCATACGGATCAGTCCCTCTCGCTCCAACTCGGCCAGGGTACGCCCCACCACCTCGCGCACGGTGCCCAGTTGGGCGGCCATCTCCTGCTGGGTCATACGTCGGGGAGCCGCTCTCTCCTCGGCAGCTTGAGCCAGAAGCAGCTTGGCCAACCGCGCCCCAACGGTGCGCAGAGACAGGTCTTCGACCAAGGCCGTCATGTGGCGGAGCTTGGCCGCCAAGTCGGCCAGGACAGCTACAGCTAACGCTGGATGCGCACGGACTATTTGCAAGAAGTGGCCACGTTCGATGGCATAGACCGTTACATCGGTCCAGGCCATGGCACTGGAGGGATTGGGGCCGCCATCCAAAACTGGCACAAAATTGAAAGCTTCGCCAGGCCCCAGTCGCTTCAGCACCTGCTCACGACCCTCCAATGAGAGGCGGTAAATCCGCACCTGACCATGGAGGATGAAATACACTGCCTCAGGATCTTTGCCTTCCAGCAGGATCACCTCACCATGGCGAAAGGTGCGCTCGTGGACATAGGGTACGACCTCGGCCAGCTCGTCTTCGCCAAGTTCGGAGAAGAACGGCGATTTGATGTTACTCAATCCTTCGGAACAGCTCCTTTTTCGCCCCACAGATGGGACACGTCTCAGGTAATACTCCGTCGGAGACGTAACCACAGACCTGGCAGACGTAATAGTCAGTGTCCTCATCGCGCAGCAGGTGGCGCAGGGCCTTCTCGTACAGCCTGGCGTGCCCTTCCTCCACGTCCCTGGCCTGGCTGAAACTGAGGGCCGCGGCCCGATTCCCTTCCTCTTCTGCCTCTTTGATGAACTGGGGATAGTAGACCCCATTGACCGTTTGCTCTGTTTGGAAGGAAAAGTTCAGGTTGGCTTGGGTGTCGCGCACAACTGCCTCGCCCAGAAAGCGCAGGTGATTATCAGCGTGGACCCCCTCTGCCGCCGAGATGGCACGGAAGAGCTTGGCCACCTGAGGGTGGCCCTCTTCTTCGGCTTTACGGGCAAAGGCCAAGAGCCGACGATGGGCCTTGGCCTCTCCTACAAAAGCCTCGTATAGGTTTTTTCGGGTCTTGTCTCCCATAGAAGTCACCTCACGAGGGCTCAATTATCGGGCATGAACATCCTATCATACTCGTCTTGCAGAAGGTTCTCGTGGCTGACCTCCTGATCGGCCAGAAAGCGTAACAAGCTCTGTAAAGCTACATCATCCGTCATCTCCAGCAGTTGTTTGTAGAACCGCTGCGCCTCCCTCTCTTTCTCAATGGCCAGACGCCACCCTTCCTCCAACGTGATTTCATTGCTCATGTACTTTCCTCCCATATATGCTGATTTCCCTTTGGGAATACAGATTGCCCAGGGCTGTTTGACGCGGAGCCGCAAAGACTATTCCTTTTCCACCAAACTGCCCACAGTGAACTTGCCCAGAGGACTGGGGGGTGATGGCGGTTCCTCTTTGGGTGGTGGAGGGGGGATCTTTTCCACTGCTTTCTCAGGTGCGGCTACTTCCTTTTTCCGGCTCTCGCGAACCTCCTCCAGCATCTCGGAAAAGACCTCATCGTGGTAGACTTCGTGGTCACGGACGCGAGCCAGGAGCGCCTTCAGTCCCTCGTCGTCAGTCTCCTCTATCTGCTGATTGTAGACCTTTGTCACCGCCCGCTCGGCAGCGATGTCAGCTTCCAACATGGCGGCCGTTTCACGGGAACGGTCTACCTCAGTGTGCTGCATCTCCGGACGAACGCCCGCTTCGGCCAGTTCTTCGGAAAACCAACCCATATGCTGCATCTCGTTGATGGCCTGCATCCTCAGTTCTTCGCCGACTTCACAGTCAGGGGTGACGAACTCGTGATAGAGGTACTGGAGGATGACAGTGTACTCGTGTTGCACGCCCTGCTGCAGGATTTCCGCTGCCGGCGAGGGCTCGCCAGCGGTCGCCGTTGAGAGGTCCTCTACCACGGGTTTCACATCCTCCTCAGCCAGTTCATCAGTCAGGTCGGCGAAATCGTCACGGTGGGCCTCTTCGTCAGAGAGGATGCGCTGTAAAAGGCGCACGATTTTGGGGTCATCAATGGCCGCGATGTGCTCTTTGTACTGAGTAATAGCCCTTTCTTCAGCCATGATGTCGCGGGCCATCCACTCCACCGGCCCTGCACCGCTCAAATCCACCTCGCCGCGCTCGATGGTCGGATCGCCACCCAACTCGACCACAGCATCCGAGAGCCAGTGCAGGTGGCGCATCTCGTCTCGGGCGATGGCCTCGATCTCGCAGGCCTCCCCGCTCTCGCCGATAGCATAGGCGTGCTGAAGGTACTGGATGATGGCAGCGTGCTCATCCCTGATGTCTGCGTTCAACATGTCAATTACATCGCTCATTCTGGCCTCCTTGCTCTGAAAGACTTTTGAGGGTTTGCCCCTCTATCTTTTTGAAACCTTTTCTGGTGCACATCTGGCCACAGCGTCGGGTCCTCCAGATAGGGGTCCATACCTGGAAAAGGACTGGGCATTTCTTTACCTCCGGCTGAGGGGAGTGGTTCCCATTTTACCACACCTCGTTTCTCCCCGCAAGAAAGAGCTCCACCATGCTGCTCATTTTCTGTGTAAATAACTCGACTTTTGCAGTGACATAAGATCATAGACACTCCGGGCAACCGGGCTTTCTTGCGCAAACGGGGCAAAAGCTGTACCATAGGGCCAAAGCTCTTCAGTGGAGGTGCAGAGATGACG
>Ga0180437_10004081_pt1 | contig 21110 bp, 21 predicted proteins | sample SS_ome_4_FD_132410 | JGI IMG/M metagenome (GOLD analysis project Ga0180437, IMG submission 132410) | Hypersaline lake sediment archaeal communities from the Salton Sea, California, USA - SS_3_D_1 metaG | ecosystem: Environmental > Aquatic > Non-marine Saline and Alkaline > Hypersaline >...
GAACGTCAACTCTTAATTCTCTTGATTCTGTTCAGGGGATGGAATTTACGGTGAATGTCGATGAGAGTCCCCCGGTCGAGGTGGGTGTAAATCTGAGTGGTGGTAATATTCGCATGACCCAAGAGCTCCTGCACAGCCCTGAGATCCGCGCCATTCTGAATGAGGTGGGTGGCAAAGGAGTGACGGAGGGTATGAGGCTTGATATTCTTGCTGATACCGCTCATACGTGCATATTCCTTTATCATTTTCCATATTCCCTTTCTGCTCAAGGGCTCTCCCCGCAGGCTCAAAAAAAACTCATCCTTCATCTTTCCCCCACGTATCTGACCCCTGCCCCAGTCTGAGTACCTCCTGAGAAGAGTATGCGCTCGTTTCCCGAAGGGCACGATGCGTTCCTTGCCCCCCTTTCCGTACACCAGCAGATACCCTTCCCCGAAGTGTATATTGGCAGTACGAAGATCCACCAGCTCTGACACCCTCAGCCCGCAGGAATACAAGAGCTCCATGATCGCCCGGTCTCTGAGGCCTTTGGGACTGTTTTCTTCCGGAATGCTCAGAAGCAGGTCGACCTCCTCCAGAGTGAGGTAATCAGGAGGGTGAACCGCAGTCTTTGGGGTGGACAGGTTGAGTGAGGGATCTTCTTCAATTACTCCCTCATCCATGAGAAACCTGTAAAAGGCACGTATTGAGGAAAGATAGCGCGACAGCGTTTTTGGGTTGAGCTTTGTCTTCTGGCAGAAGACCAGGTACTGGAGGATGGTCTCCTGTTTTACTTTTCTGAGGCAATTCCCCGCTCCGCTCTGCACAAAGGCTGAGAAGAGCCTGAGGTCGGTCCTGTAGGAGTGTATCGTGTTTGATGAGAGACCTCTCTCCAGGTAGAGAAAATCGACAAACCTGGTGATCAGAGAGATATCCTCGATTTCTCCGTGGTGTTCATCCATGGAGCATCCGCTCCTCGGCGTATTTTGAAAACTTCTTCATTGTCCCCTGCTCAAAGGCATGTACAAGCCGCTGCCCCGTTTCCCTGTCACCTGTGGAAAGAAGACAATGCACATAGAGGTGGCCGAGAGGTTCGAACCGGAGATCGACCTCTCTCTGATCAGAAAACCGTTCTCTCAGAAAATCCTGCGCTTTGCGGTAATACTCCATGGCACGGGGTCGGGCACTGGCAAGCGGAGTCCCGCTTTTCGGAATAAATGGGTTGATGCTCAAGAACAATCTGCCGGAGAGTTTTTCCCTTCCAGAGCTCCTGAAGAGTCGCAGGGTTCTTTCTATCAGGAGAGGGATATCCATAATATCCCGTACCTGCTCTCCAGGCAACCCGTACATGAGGTAGTACCGAATTTTCTTTACCCCATGAGAAAGGGCTCTGGAAACCGATTCGATGATCTGATCATTACTAAGATGTTTTTCGATTTCTCTTCGAAGACGTTCTGATCCGGTTTCAGGAGCGAAGGTGATGCTTTTCTGCCTGTTTCTCTTGAGGAGGGAGGCGATCTCTTCGGTGAAGTGGTCCGCCCTGAGTGAAGAGAAGGAAACCACACCGCCGATATCGTTGATTCTCTCAACTATTTCCGGCAATTCTGAGTGATCAGTGAGTACTGGACCGACAAGCCCGATTTTTTTTGTACGTGTGACCGCCCGGCGTACGTACTCAAGTACCGCTTCTGGTGATACCGGACGCACTGGCAGCGCAGTGCACCGGGTCATGCAGAAACTGCACCGGTTCCTGCACCCGCGGACAATTTCGATGAGGAACATTCCCGCGAATTCGGTCTGGTTCGTGATGACCACGGAGTGAGCAGGCCGTGTGATAGGGTCTTGGATTGATCTCGGAATTTTCACCCTCTCGTCCTGGGAGAGCGACACTCCTCCTATCAACTGAAGCGATTCGAAGAGGCTCGCACTCCTGCTGAACTTGAACCGGAAAAGGGTTTCAAGGAGCAGTTCGATCCTGCCCTCCATATCGCCCAGAAACACAACATCAGCGATTACGGAAAGAATGAGAGGATTTGCCGTAGGTGCAATCCCTCCACACACAACGAGAGGTGTTTTCTCACTCCGTTCCCCTGCACGGAGAGGGATCGAGGAGAGAGAGAGCATCTTGAGAATATTGAGGTAATCGAGCTCAAAGGAAACAGTGAAGAAGATCGCGTCGAAGGACTTCAGTCCCCCCTCTTTTCCGATGAGATCTCTTCTCCTGGGATCTGCTGCCTCGGGTGAGAACAGGTAGCTGTTTCTTTCGAGGAAGAAACGCGCCACCCTCACTCCATGAAACGAAGATACACTGTCGAAGAGGGAATGAAATCCGAGGTTGCTCATCCCCACATAATAGGAGTTTGGATAGCACACGGCAATACGAAATCGACCGGTGTCCAGATACTCGTAGAGAAAATATTCCGGTGTTGATTTTCTAATCAGCTTTTCTCCTCAGGAATGCGGGAACATCGTAATCATCGTCTTTGAACTTTCGTTTCAAGGCAGCGCCATCGATGATAGGAAGCTCACCGGAAGCCTGACGCTTTTGCCGTTTGGGCTCGAAATCCTTCAAGGGATACACTTCAAATCCTTTTAGACCGTCTCCGGTGTCCTTCACATCGCGGTTTTTGGAAAATCCGGTGGCGATGACCGTTACCCGGACCTCGTTGTTCATGGAACCATTGATAACCATACCTGCGATGATCATCGCCTCGCGGTCAGCGCTGCTTGTGATGAGCTTCACGATTTCGTCGTACTCAAAAAGGGAGAGGTCGTTTCCTCCGGTGACATTCACCAGCACTCCCTTTGCACCTTCTATGGAGGAATCCTCGAGAAGCGGGTTGTGTATCGCCATCTGGGCAGCCTCGATGGCTTTGTTGTCCCCTTTCCCTACGCCGGTTCCCATCAGCGCACCGCCTGACATGTTCATAATGGTCTTTACGTCGGCGAAGTCGATGTTGATTTCTCCCGGTATGGTGATCAGATCCGAAATTCCTTGAACACCCTGCCTGAGCACATCATCGGCAAGGCGGAAGGCATCGAGCACCGAAGTTTTTCTATCGATGATCTCGAGCAGCTGCTGGTTCGGTATGACGATCAGAGTGTCAACCACTTCGATGAGTTTGGAGATCCCCTCTTCGGCTATTTCCATTTTTCTATCGAGCTCAAAGTGGAAGGGTTTGGTCACCACACCAACGGTCAGCGCCCCGATTTCCTTTGCAATCGCACCCACAATAGGCATCCCGCCAGTTCCAGTCCCTCCGCCCATTCCAGCGGTGATAAAGATCATCTCTGCTCCTTTGAGCGCCTCGAATATTTTGTCCCTGTCCTCCAGGGCGGCCTTCTCTCCGATCTCCGGATCGGCACCGGCACCAAGCCCCTTTGTCAGATTTACACCGAGCTGCAACTTCACGGGCGATTTGTTCACGTTCAGGGATTGAAGATCGGTGTTCGCTGCAATGAACTCAACATTTTTCAGCTTTACATCGATCATGCGGTTTATTGCATTGCAACCCCCCCCTCCTATCCCGATTACCTTGATCTTGTCAGCGAACACTGATTCATCAACGATCTCGATATTCATGACACCCCCCTCCCACATAGGTGAAGTGTACTGCTTTCATACACCTTGATACAATACCAACCATATGTTAGAAAAACTCCGCAAGCCAGTCTACCATTCTCTTCTTGATATTCGTGAAAAGTCCCGCTCCCCTATTTTCCATGAAGCCCTCAGGACCGGCATGCAATCCGTAGAGAACGAGCCCCACCCCGGTGGAAAACTCAGGTGAGGACACCTCTTCCACAAGGCCGCTTATTCCCGATGGAATCCCGATGCGCACAGGCAGCTCGAACACATTTTCCGCCACCTTTTCAATGCCCCTGAGCAGGGACGATCCTCCGGTGAGCACTACCCCGCCCGTGATCATTTCCTTGAACTCCTTCTGATCCAGGTCATTTTTCACCAGAAATAAGATCTCCTCCAGACGGGGCTGAATGATCTCCGCGAGTATCTGTCTGGGAAGTTGTGCTGGTTTTCTTCCTCCCACCGAAGGAACTTCGATTACCTCTCCCGGATCGACGAGCTCTGAAAGCGCAATACCCCATTTCCGCTTTATCTCCTCCGCAGCCTGGATCGGGCTTCTCAGTCCAATAGACACATCGTTCGTTACGTGGTTTCCCCCCATGGAGATCACATTCGTGTGCCAGATGCTTCCATTTATATATACGAGGACATCAGTCGTTCCGCCGCCGATATCTATAAGAACGACACCGAGCTCCTTTTCATCATCTTTCAGTGTCGCCAGAGCGGATGCGAGTGGCTCGAGCACTATATCATTGACCGCATAGCCTGCACGGTTCACGCTTTTCACTATATTCTGCGCAGATGCAACAGCTCCTGTTACGATGTGCACCTCTGCTTCCAGCCGCACACCGCTCATGCCAACAGGGTCCTTTATTCCACCCTGACTGTCCACGATGAACTCCTGGGGCAACACATGGATAACCTCCCTCTCCATAGGAAGAGCCATCGCCTTTGCAGCTTCGATGACCCGTTCAACCTCCTCCTGGGTGATCTCCTTGCCCTTTGTGGACACGGCGACTACACCTCGAGAGTTGATCCCTTCGATGTGTCCGCCTGCAATCCCGGCATACACAGACTTCACCTCTACACCAGCCATCAGCTCGGCCCTCTCAACGGCGGTGATGATAGAATGCACTGTCGACTCTATGTTGACGACCACTCCCTTCCGGAGCCCCTTTGAGGGTGAAGTTCCAACACCGATAATATCGATCATATTGAATTCGTTCAGTCTCCCGATCACTGCGCACACCTTTGTGGTTCCAATATCGAGCCCCACGATAATTCCGTCATCATAGTTCATTTCATTTCTCCTCTTTCTGAACCGCAGCGTATGAAAAACTCAGGTCGATTTCCCTTATTTCCTGCGCGGAAAGTCCATCGGATCCGCTGTTCTCCAGAACAAGCAGGAGGGTGCGCAGCTTTTCAAGCGTTTCTTCAGAAATACTGTTTCCAAGGTACACCCTGTACCCCCTCCCTTTTACATACAGCTCAATCCCCCGTGTACTGATCGTAAAGCTGTACAGTGCTCTGTAAAAATCCGGGTGCGTTTTCTCGATCCTGTTGAGTGCCTGGAGTACATCGCGGACGAGAAAGTTACCGACTTCTTCCCCCACTTTAATATCGTCATTATTTGCCTGAAGGGTTACAAGGGGAGGGAGCTCTTCTTCACCCTCTTCCATTCCTCCCAGCACCACCCCGTCAGCACTCACCCAGTAACGGTTTTCAGTTCCCAAGAGCTGGAACTTTTTTTCCTTTTCTGCCACATAGACCTTGAGTGTTCCGGGCCACACCTTTAAGAGCTCTGCACCTGCTACTCTTCCGTCAGCAAGAAGCTGCATTTTCGCCGTTCGCTTATTGAAAAACAGAAGCGACCTGTTCGACTCGATTTTCATGATCTTTAGAAGCTCTTTGCTCTTGATGAACGAGTTCCCGTAAATCTGTACCTCCTTCATGGGCAGTAGAATGGACTCAATAGAACTTCCCAAAAGCCGCAGAAGTATCACGAGAAGAAGTACCCCAATGAGAGGTATAAGGACCGCACGCGCAACCCTTCGCGCACGAACCTCAGTTTTTCTGTATCCATTTATCATCATACACACTTCCATCGTTCGCGTTCTCATCTTCTAGTGTTCTGTTCCTCGATATATTCAGGAGAATGCCCGCAAGAATGGAGTTTACGAGCAAACTCGATCCACCATAACTCAAAAATGGGAGAGAAATGCCAGTTGATGGGAGAAGCCCTGTCACCACTGCAATATTGAAAACCGCTTCCCATACGATGAGTGAAGTAATCCCGAAGCAGAGCAGAAATTCATAGGAACCGTTCTGATTGTAAGCGATTCTCATCCCGCGGTAGGCAAAAAGCATATAGAGAATGATGACAAGCATTACCCCAAAAAATCCCATTTCTTCGGCAATGATTGCAAATATGAAGTCCGTGTGCGGGATGGGGAGATAGCGCATCTTCTGAATACTCTTGCCCAGGCCAACACCGAAAAACTCTCCGTGCGCAAAGGCCCTGAAACTCTGAATAATCTGATATCCCTTGTCAGTTGGGTCAGACCAGGGATGGAGAAATCCCATAATTCGCTCCATTCGATACCCCTTCCCGCTGATCATCAGATAGACAGCCGGTATCGAAACGAGCAGAAGTGAAATTATTGAAAGGCTTCGGATTCCCATTATGAAAAACATAAGAATTGATATGAAAAAGAGGATGAATGCAGTGGAGAAGTCCGGTTCGAGGAGCACGAGGAAAGCGATGATCGATACCAGCAGAAAAGGAGGCAGAAATCCTCTGTAAAAATCGTTGATTTTCCCACCCTTTTTCGTGAGTATGGACGACAGGTAAATGATCATAACCGCCTTCGCGAACTCAGAAGGCTGGAAACCCACGTCTCCGAATCTGAACCATCTCCGTGAGGGATGCACGATCCCGGTTCTGATGAGTGGCGGAAACAAGAGTGCAATGAGCAGGAAAATGACCCCCCACACCAGCAGCTTCTTATAGTGCGCGAGTGCTCCCGGATCGATGAACATGAAAATGATGCAGGAAATAAAGGAGACGATCACCCACATGATCTGCCTGCCGAGAAAGTAGGTGTGATTGTCCATCTTTATCCCTTCATTTATGCTGGCACTGAACACCATCACGATACCGAGACCGTAGAAAATCAACACCACAGAGAGAAGCACATAATCGATCTCCCCCATCCCTTCAATCTGCAGGATGGAGAATTTCCTCTTTTCCTGAACGTTTTGTACCAGCATACGCACCCTTACTGTATCTTCAATGTGCTGAGCGCAATGAGTGCAAGCATCGCACCCACGATCCAGAAGCGCACAATGATTTTCGATTCAGACCAGCCTTTCAGCTCAAAGTGATGATGAAGCGGAGTCATGAGAAAAACCCTCTTTTTAAAGAGTTTGTACGAAAAAACCTGAACGATCACCGAGAGCGTTTCCGCAGCGAATACCCCGCCCACGATTAAAAGAAGGATCTCTTTCTTGATCAGGAGGGAAATCAACCCGATAGACCCTCCAAGAGAAAGGGAGCCTGTATCACCCATGAAAATTTCAGCCGGGTGACTGTTGAACCATAAAAAACCAATGCTCGCACCGAGAACACTCATGCAGAACACAGTCAGCTCCGCGCTCCCCTGAATGTAGGGGATGCGAAGATAGCCGGCAATTTCAATGTGGCCGGTGAGATAACTGATACCGGCATAGGCTGAAATAACGAAGATAATGAGCCCCACTGCAAGACCATCAAGACCGTCAGTCAGATTGACCGCATTCGACGTCCCCACGAGGAGGAGGATTGCAAAGGGAATATAGAATATGGAGAGATCGATAACCGGAAAATTGATAAAAGGGACGTAGAGAAGGGTCGTCTGCTCGCTTCTTACAGGTCCGAAATAGATGTAAAGGACCACCGCAGCAGACACCAGGAGCTGGGTCGAAAGCTTTATTCTCGCATGGAGACCCTTTGAGCTCTTTTTTACGAATTTCATGTAGTCATCGAGAAAACCGATGAGACAGAATGCTGACGTCGCAATGGTGATGAGGACGGTGTAATGATTGGAAAAGTTACCCCACAGCAATATGGATGAAAGAATAGCGAGCAGCATGAGAATTCCACCCATTGAGGGAGTTCCTGCCTTCTGCCCGTGGCGTTCTGGGGTGTCTTCACGCACTTTCGCTCCTGTCCCCAGGGTCTTGAGTTTTTTGATTATTGGAGGCCCAAAGATGAAACAGATAAGAATCGCCGTGACTGTTGCGTACACGGAACGGAAGGTGATGTACCGGAACACGTTGAAGGCAAAAAATTTGTCGTAGAGCGGATATACGAAATAGTAAAACAAGTTCCCCTCCCAGCAACCCTTTCTGAATCTCAGTTCAGAAGAAATCCCTCTACTACCCTCTCCAGTCCCATTTTTCTCGATCCCTGCACAAGCACGATGTCACCGCTTGAAAGCTCGTCTTTCAGGGATCTTATCATCTCTTCCAGTTCACAAAAGTACCTCACCTTCCTTTCTCCCCGTTTTTGTACCTCGCCTCCGGTAATCCGCGCGAGCGGTCCGTAGGCGTACAGTACACAGATATCGGTTTTCACGATGCGTTCCGCAAGTTTCCTGTGGTAGAACTCCGAATGGTCGCCCAGCTCGAGCATGTCAGCGAAAACGAGCACTTTTCTTCCTTCGGTCTTGATCCGACTCAGGTAGCTGAGCGACGCCAATACTGAAAGCGGGTTTGCATTGTAACTCTCGTCGATGATGGTTATTCCCCCCACGAACTGGATGTTCCCCCTCCCGCTTTCATCACGATAGGCCTCAATCCCCTTCTTTATCTCATCGATCGCAACTCCATACTGCATGCCCACCGCTGCTGCTGCCAGGGAGTTACGAATCCCGTGTTCTCCAATGACCCTGGCTTGAATCTTTTTCCCCGAAAGCACGAAATCAGACCCGTCTAGACTTATACGGTTGATTCTTTCAGGCCGCACATCCCCCTTCTCGATACCGTAACTCTTCACCTGCGCGGCGAGCCCATCCCTCAGAAAGTGGAAATACCTGTCATCCGCATTTAAAAATGCAGTACCGCTCTCGTCGAGCGCAAGCACCGCCTCTTTTTTTTCACGGGCTATTTCATGCTCGCTCCCGAAATGACCGATATGCGCGGGTCCTATATTCGTGATGACTGCCGCATCCGGGTGCACTCGCTCCACAAGCGCTGTAATCTCGCCAGGATGATTCGTTCCCAACTCCTGAACGAGAAAATTCGTATGCCCGTCAACCTCAAGAAGTGTTTTTGGTACCCCGATTTCGTTGTTGTAGCTTCTGATGCTCGACACCACGGTAAAATTTTGAGAAAGCACCGATGCGATCAGACCTTTCGTCGTTGTCTTGCCTGCAGAGCCGGTCACCACGACCTTCGTCACTGAAAACATGTCCAGGTAGCGCTCTGCAATCATCCCGAATATGCTGCGGGTATCCCGCACTCCGAGAAAGAGGACAGCCGGGTTGTTTTTGATGAAGGGGTGCACCTTCTCAAGCTGCCGGCCATTGAACAACACGGCTTTCGCGCCGCCTTCGAGCGCATCCTTAATGAAGGAGTGCCCGTCGAACCGTTCTCCAGTGAGAGCAACGAATACATCCCCTTTTTTCAAAGATCGCGTATCTGTAGAAAACGACTGAACAGAGAAGGAGCTTAGGGCATGTCCCTCGCTCACGTACTCGAGCTCAGTGCTCTTCAACAAAAGCGTAAGATTCACGGGTTGCATTGTGTGCTGGAGCCTCCATGTACACAGAACACTCCTGCGGGTATCCTCCTGACGGGAACATGTCCGCCGGATACGCTCAATACAATATATATCTGATGTCCCTGTAGTTGATCGGCTCCATTTTCAGCTCTTCTGTGGCTATCCGTGTAATCCTCTCTCTCGACTTCAAGTAAGAGAGCTCCATGTTCAAAAGATAAATCGTCTTTTCCAGAGCATTCCTTTTCATCATTATTTCTTCCATACGTTTCTTGACCAGATACATATGAATGTTCTGCCAGGTGATGCAGAAAATGACCGTGAATATGATCCCGAAGAAAAGGACGAGTTTCAGTGTCCGTTTCATGATACGAAGACTGCTGTTTCTCACGATCATACTCTCTCCTGTCTCATGCGGTGTTTCTCATAGATTCCTTCGCACTGTGTGTTGCGCTATTTTCCAACTTGGAGGCGCACCGCAATCTGGCACTTCTGGAAGAAGGGTTTTTTCGTATTTCTCCCTCATCTGGAGTAAGTGGTTTCTTTGTGAGGACCCTGATGACTTTCTGTCCGCCGCACACACAAACGGGAAAGTCCGGTGGGCAACTGCATCCCTTCGTCAGTTCCTTGAATACGGATTTCACGATCCTGTCTTCCAAAGAATGAAAACTGATCACACAAATGCGACCTCCGGGGCTGAGGCATTCGATTCCGTCCCTGAGCGCATTTTCCAGAATCTCTATCTCATCATTCACAAAGATCCGTATTGCCTGGAATGTCTTTGTCGCAGGATGAATGCTTTTCGGCCAGTATTTTCTCGGGATTGCCCTCTCTATAATATCGACCAGTTGCAGGGAAGTGGTTATTTCCTTTTTCGCTCTTTCCTGTACGATCCGTTGGGCAATGCGGTTGGAAAACCGCTCTTCTCCGTAGGCCCATATGATCTCAGCGAGCTTTTTCTCGTCGAACCTGTTCACCACCTCCATTCCGGTCAGAGGCCGCGACTGATCGAGCCGCATGTCCAGGGGTTCTTCCCTCAAGAATGAGAATCCCCTTCCGCTCTGCGTGATGTGAAACATGGATATTCCGAGGTCGAAGAATATCTTGTCCACACTCTTTTTCACGACATTTACAATAATTTCTTTCAAATTTGAAAAATTATCGTGCACCAGCTCAAACTTTTTACCCGAATCCTCCAACCGCAGCTTTGCTCTTTCGAGCAGCACCCTATCCTGTTCGATTCCGACGAGAGTGCCGGTCTTCAATTTCCGGAGGAAGTGCGCAGCATGCCCACCTTCCCCGAGTGTACAATCGACCACGAGGTCTTTGCCATCGATGCAGAGGCAGGAGAGCACCTGGTCTACCATGACGGGATTATGTGCGTACATTTCTCCTCCTAGAGACCGAGATCTGCGATCTTCTCACCGAGGCTATCAAAGCTCTTTTCATTTTCTTCTTTATAGAGGTTCCAATTTTCATCGCTCCAAATCTCTATCCGGTTGATGGCTCCGAGAATGACCACCTCCTTCTGGATGCCTGCATATTCGCGCAGGCTCTGGGAAAGCGCAATTCTTCCCTGCTTGTCAACCGATTGCTCAGTTGCAGGAGAGACAAACATTCGTAAAAAAGACCGATCTTCTTTTTTCGTGAAGGAAAGCCGCTGGTTGAGGCGTTCGACGATGTTGTTCCATTCATTCCGTGGATAGAGAAACAGGCACCGGTCGAATCCTTTCGTTGCAACCCAGAACTCCTCCTCCCCTATCTTCGAGTATCTCAGCTTCGCAGGTATGGCTATTCTTCCTTTCTCATCAAGCGTGTGCTTGTATTCGCCGATAAACATCGTGTCTGTTCTCAGGGGAATTGGTGTCACGTTTACCCTCTATTATACCACTTTATGGGAAAATTCACCACTTTTCCCCACATTTTTTTTAAATGATATACATTTTTCCCCTCTTGTCAATTATTTTTTATAATTTTTTTTACATTTTTTGAAAAAACAATTGGAATAATAATGAAAGAAATTCAAAAGTGAATGGAAAACTACACCTTCAATGGTACTCTATGGAGATGATTTCAGGTATGGATTTTAAATCTTTGAGAAAGAATTTGAGCTGCTGGTCCTCCTGAATCTGAATGCGAAGTGTAGATTTGACTCGTCCGTCGCGATTAGTCTTTGAATGGAGCTCGACGATATTTGCATTCGAGTTTGCGATTGCCGTTGTGATGTCCATGAGCAATCCGGTTCGATCCTTCGCAACGATTTCAAGATTGAATACTTTTCTCGATTTGGATTCCCATTCGACATTGATCTTTCTCTTTCCATAATCCCTGATTGCTTTGAGGTTCTTGCAGTTCACCCTGTGAACGGTGATGCCTTTCCCTCGTGTGATATATCCGATGATATCATCACCGGGATGGGGATTACAGCATTGTGCGAGATACATCTGAACATTTCTTTCTCCCTCTGCGATGAGGTTGTATACACTACCGGGAGAGAGGCTCTGGGAAGGCTTTTCCTCCCGCTGCTTTGTGTCGCTTGGCTTTTCTTCCTGGGCAGATGCGTGCTTTTCCTGCTCCTTCTGTTTCGTCTTAGGCTCCGGATTACTGAAGTATACCCTGATCTTGTGACGGGCCCGCGAGGTCTTTACCACATCGAGCCATTCCTGGCTCGGCGTGGCATTTTTCGCAGTGAGGATCTCCACCACATCACAACTGTGCAGAGGTTTTCTCAGCGGCACGATGCGGTCGTTTACCTTTGCCCCGAAGCAGTGATATCCGATCTCTGTGTGTATCTTGAAGGCAAAATCGATTGGGGTTGACCCAATCGGAAGGTCAATCACATCGCCTTTCGGGGTGAACACGTAGATCTCATCCTCGAGCAGGTCCTTCTGAAGGTCCTCCATGAAACCCAGAGGGTTGTTGATGTACTCTTTCCACAGCTTCAGCTTTTTCAGCCAGGTAAGCTCTTTTTCGATGCTGCTTAGGTCACTTTTGCCTTCTTTGTATGCCCAGTGCGCGCTAATACCTTCTTCAGCGATGATGTTCATTTTTTCGGTTCGAATCTGAACCTCCAGTGGTTTTCCCTCCGGCCCGATGACCGTGGTGTGGAGAGACTGGTACATGTTGGACTTCGGCATTGCCACATAGTCTTTGAAGCGTCCTCCAAGCGGCATCCAGAGCTTGTGAACGATCCCGAGAATGACGTAACACTCCTTCATGCTCGTGGGGACGATTCGTATCGCAAACAGGTCGAAAATTTCATCGTAGTTCTTATCCTTGTCTTTCATCTTTTTGTAGATACTGTAAAAATGCTTTGCCCTGCCCATAATCATCGCCTGTATGCCGTACTGGGCGAACTGGTCTTCGAGGATGCGTTTGACGTTTTCTATGTATCTCTCCCTTTTGTCCTTGCTCTCGGTAATGTAGTTTTTTAAATCGTTGTAGAATTCCGGATCCAGGTGCTTGAGCGACAGGTCTTCCAGCTCCACCTTTACCCGCGCCATTCCAAGTCTTCCTGCAAGAGGAGCATAGATATCGAGCGTCTCCCGTGCGATCCTCTGGGCGTTCTCCCTGTCCATAAAATCCAGTGTTCGCATGTTGTGCAGCTTGTCCGCAAGCTTTATAAGAATCACCCGAATGTCGTTCACCATGGAGAAGAGCATCTTTCTGATATTTTCTGCCTGCCTCTGTCTGATGTTTTCTGAACGAATCCTGGATATCTTTGTCACTCCGTTCACCAGATCAGCAATTTCCCCACCGAACTCTGATTTGATGCTTGTCAGTGTGGTACCTGTATCCTCCACCGTGTCGTGGAGGAGCGCGGCAATGATTACCTTGGCATCGAATCCCATTTCGAAGAGTATTTTGGATACGTGCAACGGATGGATTATGTAGGGCTCTCCAGAAAGACGTCTTTGATCCCTGTGCGCATGAACCGCAAACGCATAGGCCCGTTTTAAGAGCTGAACCTCGCTCTCCTCGAATCTATCAAGATCCATGAACTGCATGATGTCCGGGAGTTTAAGTTTCTCCATAAAATCTCTTCTGCTCCTCCTATCCACTTTCATCCTTTAATATACATCTCTTTCCCTGCGGAAACCACTCTCGATCATCTTTTGCCCGAGGACAATCATCCGTTCATACCCTCCCATATCGCGATGAACAGCCTCAAGGCAGTAATGATTCATCGCACGGAGTGATTCGATCCCGTGAATGATGTCAGGATCAACTTCCAGGAGCAGGAATCCTCCTTTCTCGAGGAATCTCCACCCCTCTTTCAGTATTGCTCTGTACGCGTCCAGTCCGTCACGACCACCGTCGAGCGCCCTGCGCGGTTCCCATTCACGAATCTCAGGCTGAAGCTGTGAAATTCGTTTTGATTTGATGTAGGGCGGATTACTCACAATTATATCAAACTTCTGGTCTGTTAGCTTGGAAAAAAAATCGCTTTTCACGAACTCGATGTCATGGAAATCAAGCAGAAAATCGGCATTTTCCCTGGCAATCCGAAGCGCTTCCTCATTCACATCGAGGGCCACGATCCGGCATCCTGGAAGATGATACTTCACGCTCACCGCGATGTTACCCGACCCTGTTCCCAGGTCCAAAAGACTTTCTGGGTTTCTCCGGATGACTTCATCAACCAGGAGCTCTGTCTCCGGTCGTGGAATCAAGGTATCCGGAGTCACCCTGAAAGAGATGGAGTAAAACTCCTTTCTTCCTACGATATAGGCAACAGGCTCCCCCGTCTTCCGCCTCAGAACACACTCCTCCCACCGTTTTTTCTCCACCGGTGTGAGGAAAGATCGTGGATTGGTGAGAATGAACTCCTTTGTTTTTCCGAGCGAATATGCAAGAAGCGGATATATGTCGCTGAACGCAAGCGCCAGTTTGGCCTCGTTTATAATTTCAAGGAGAGTCGGTCTCATTATATTCCTTCGCCCGTCTCAAAAGAACACGCAGGCACGTTGAGTGGGCTGCTTCATCTTTTGAGGTGAGCCTTCTGTAGATTGTTTTTCAGCTCGTGTTCCATGAGTGCATCGACGAGCCACTCCATTTCCCCTTCAAGAATCTGCTCCAGCTTGTACAGCGTAAGTCCGATTCTGTGATCCGTAACCCTGTTTTGCGGGAAGTTATAGGTACGGATTCTCTCTGACCGATCTCCGGTTCCCACCTGGCTCTTTCGTTCTTTCGCTTCCGCCTCTTTCTTTTCCCTCTCTTTCATCTCGAATAGACGAGCGCGAAGCACCTTCAGCGCCTTCTCCTTGTTTTTATGCTGCGACTTCTCATCCTGACATGTTACCACCACGCCTGACGGCAGGTGGGTTATCCTCACCGCAGAATCGGTGGTGTTCACGCTCTGGCCCCCGTGGCCCTGCGATCTGAAAACATCGACGCGTAGATCATCAGGATCAATCTGCACATCGGTCTGGTCTGCTTCAGGGAGAACTGCAACGGTTACCGCTGAGGTGTGTATCCTGCCGCCTGACTCCGTGACCGGAATCCTCTGCACCCTGTGCACACCACTTTCATACTTGAGTTTCTGATATACCCCTTTCCCGGTGATACTGAAGATGATCTCCTTGTACCCCCCAATTCCGATCTCGTGACTGCTCAGATGCTCGATCTTCCAGTTGCTCCGCTCGCAGAATCTGCTGTACATCCTGAACAGGTCAGCGGCAAAGAGGGCAGCCTCATCACCTCCGGTCCCGGCACGGATCTCAATGATGATGTTCTTTCCTTCGAGCGGATCTTCCGGGAGCAATGACACCAGTACCTTCCGCTGGGTTTGCGCCCTCTCGTGCTCGAGTCGCTCAATCTCTCGGGTGATCTCTTCCTTCAGAATCGGATCGTCTGCTGCTTCGAGCATCTCTCTGTACTCCTTCTGGTCTGTTGCGATCTTCTTGAGTTTTTTTTCTTCCTGGAGCAGCTTTGTAATGGTGTTGAACTCCTTTGTCACCCTTGTATAGCGCTCCTTGTCCAGGGCCAGTGACGGATCGAGAAGCTCTTTTTCAATTTCTCTGTATTTATCCTCGAGTTCTTTCAGGGTGTACATGGATATCGCCTCCGCGTGTGTGGAAATTCTCTGGCGTGCTACCTCATCACCATGAGTATGAGTGAGAGAAGTCTGGGAAGCAGGAGAAACCGCAGAAGTATCAGAAAGGCGAGTGAAATCAGAACGTGAAAATCGAATCCTGAACTGCTTCTCAACTTGAAGAAGTTCCTCAAGGGTTTTACCGCTGTTTCGGAAAGTGAGTACACAAAGGAGATGAATACGTTGTTCATCCTCAGTCCTGCGATTTCGAATATAAACCGCAGGCCCACGACTACGATGAAAATGAAAATGATGAAGTAGACGAATCTGAAAATAAGAATGATGATGAGTTGTGCGACATCTTCCAGGCTGACGTACCCCACGAGCAGCGTCCTGTACAGCAACTCCTGTAATAGATACAGGACGTAAAACGCAAGCAGAGGAGAAAGATCAAGATAGCCGAATCTGAGGAACCTGATCCTTGCAAAGAGCTTGAGGTAGGGATCGGTGAGCGTATAGATGAAACGGATCACAGGATTGAAAACATTCGGCCTGAGCCAGCTGATGATGATCCGTACGAATATCAGTATAATATAGATGGAAAATAGAAGCCGAACCGTATTTGCAAGAAGGATCATCTCTGCTCCATTGGATGGGGACTTTTTCCTCCCCTGAATACACGTCTCAAAATATAGCGATAAACTCAAGAGGCTGCAAGATCTTTCAATCCATTAACAGGCGAGCGAGCTTTATGGAAGCGAGCTTCGTCCTGTGATCGTCTGAGCGAGAGGGAACAACGATGGGACATGATCCGCCGAGTACGACACCCGCAGCTTCCTTTTTCTGAAGACAGGTAATCGATTTCCAGATCACGTTGCCGGTCTCAATGTTTGGAACGATTACCACATTTGCCCTTCCCGCCACTTCCCCCCCGATACCCTTCGTTCCGGCACACTCCGGGTCCACCGCATTGTCAAAGGCGAAAGGGCCGTCAATGGAACAGCGACCGAAATATCCCGTTTGGGCATATTTCTTCATGAGAAATGCATCCAGTGTTGCTGGCATTGCAGGAAGGTTCACCTTTTCTACTGCTGCGAGCATGGCAACCCGAATTGACCCTATCTTGAGCCGGCGAGCCGCATCGACTGCATTTGCGATGATATGGATCTTTCTTGAAAAGTTGGGAAGGATGTTGATTGCTGCATCAGACATCAAAAATATTCTCTCGGTCTGAGGAATTTCAAACATCCCGACATGACTCAGAATGCGTTCTGTACGGATTCCGAACCGGGGATCAAGGAGTGTGTGGAAAAAAAAGCCGGTTCCCACCATTCCTTTCATGATAAAATGAGCTCTTCCCTCTGTATAGAGCTCGCATGCACGCTCCAGGATCATTTCCTCTTTTGCATGAATGAGCTCTATCCCCTGGACACTGACCCCGTGCTCTTCTGCACCGCGCTTGATCTTTGATTCTTCTCCTATGAGTATCGGCTCGACGATACCCTCCCGCATCGCACGCACGCTCGAACGCAGGCTCGCGACATCGTAAGGGTAGACCACCGCCATTGTACGTATTTCAAGAGACTTTGCCTCATCGAGGACCCAGTGCAGGTCATAGATATCAGGTAAGCCATTTTTGTGCTCACACTCGTTTCTGCTCTCCACCGTTCTCTGCATCAATCGACCCCGCTCACCGCAAGCTTGCCCGATCTGCACATTTCAAGTATATCGAACTTCTTCAACATCTTAATCAAACCGTTCACCCTCTTTTCTTCATCCGCGAGGGAGAGCACCATCGATTCATCTGACACGGCAATCACCTGGGCGTGAAACAGCTCCGCGGTCTGGAGGATCTGTGGTATGAACTCCGGCTTCAGCCGTATCTTTATCATGAGCAGCTCCATCGCGATGAGCTCTCCCTCTTTCAGATCGTAGAGCCTGATGATATCGTGGATTTTTTTCAGCTTCTCCTCGGCCCGTTCGAGGGTCTCAGTGCCCGCCTCGACGACAACAATGATTCTCGACTTGTCCTCTTCTTCAGTTTCACCTGCTGCGAGAGAATAGATATTGATGCCCTCTTCAGAGAATGCACGCGCGATCTTTGCAAGCACTCCAGGCCTGTTGTAGGCGAGACATGAAAGCGTGTGTTTCATGAAGCCTCCCTGGTGGAACAACTTCTTTATCTGTTGACAATACGCTTCCCTTGATATACTCTAAATTAATTACTGGGGGAGTGACTGTCACTCTTTATTGTACTGGAGGCAGGGATGACCAACGTCGAGGATGAAGCGAAAAAATTCTGGGATGAAATCGAAAAGCAGAGGGGCGGCAAGGTCAAATTCTACACCTTTGCGACTTTCCTCGGAGAAACCGGAGGGAGGCAGGTTTCACTCGGCGGTCTCATGTATATAATTAAAGACATGATCTACTTCGAAGATTTCGAGAAGGAAAACTGGTTTGCAAAGATATTCTCCCGCAAACAGAAATGGGAAAAAACTGATCTCAGCTTCAGAGAAAAAAATATCGAAGAGATACGACTCGTATCGAAAGGTACTGCATTGAACTGTATTGGGGGATACATCGACGAAGCGGAGACGAAACCGATATCAAAGATATTTGCAGCACTCTTTCAGGCAGTCGTCCAAATACGCCTCAAGTCGCAGGGCTCGCTCTTCTTCGATATCATGAGGAAAAAGGAGTTCCTCAACGCACTGTCAAGGTGAGGAGTGAGCCTCTCTGCCGATCTTCCATAACTACAAAAAATCGGAGGGAATGCGTTGATCCGAACTGGACACGCCTTCTCTTTTCCGGGGGTATACCATGATGGTGAGCTTGAAGGGACACAGAGCGCTTGTTACCGGTTCCACTCGAGGGATCGGAAAAGCCATCGCCATACGTCTGGCACGGGCAGGGGCAGACATTGGAGTAATGGGACATCAGAGCAGTGGAGAACCGGTGGCAGAGGAGATCCGCAGCCTTGGAGTAAAATCGATCAGCGTCCGAGCCGATGTCGCCGAGAGCCTCCAGGTGAAACGGGCAATTGCGGAAGTAAATGAGGCCATCGGGACAATCGACATCCTTGTGAACAACGCCGCAGTCTCTGACTACCAGTACAGATCTGGATGGGAGCTTCAGGAGCAGGCATGGGACCGCATGTGCGATGTGAACCTGAAAGGGGTCTATCTCTGCTGTGCCCACACGATACCTTCGATGATAAAGGGCGGGTGGGGGAGAATCATCAATATCTCATCGACCTCCGGAATCAACGGCGGTACTTCAGGGATTCACTACGCTGCCACAAAGGGCGGGGTTATTGCGTTGAGCAAGGCTCTCGCGCTTGAGGTGTCCCGTTACGGTATTACGGTGAACGTGGTGGCTCCGAGCAAGATAGACACCGATATGTTCCGCCAGATGAATCCCGGCGAAAGGAGAAAAAAAACCATTGAACGAATACCTGTCGGACGCCTCGGGAGACCTGAGGATATTGCCGAGGCTGTGGCGTATTTCACGGGCGAGAATACTGGCTATACGACTGCCCAGGTGCTCGTAGTTTCTGGAGGGTATTAGATCAATGACAGATCTCCTCAGTGCAGAAGAGGTGCAGCGAGGACAGGGATACCTCCCTTCAGAAGCTGTATTGCCGTTCTCTGCACAGCCCGGTGCTTGTCAAGGTAGTTTTGCTCGAGCGCAGGCATGAGATTCTTTTTCAGTAGTTCGGCTTTCGGGGTGAAGTAATCGAGAATATCGGACGGGTGCTCCCTCATTTTCTCCTCCGCGAGGGTCCCCCCCTCGTGTTTTGCGGAAATATTTTTCACCTTCCGGACGACCTCCACCAGCTCACCGAGCCTGTCGTAGGGCTGAACCACGATACTCCTGTAGGTTTCTGTGATGTGATGCTCGAGACGGATGTTTTCCTCGAAGCCGAATGCCTTTCGTATTTCTCCTGCCATTTCTATCGTCCAGTTATTCACAGAGTTAGAGAGGTTGAACCCGATGAGGGATGTGGATCCATCCTGCCGCGAGAAGAGCCTTGCAGTCAACAGGGTCCACAGTATGTTGAACGGATTGTCGTTTCCCATGAATACGGAAATCTTGAACTCCATGTCCACTCCGAGCTTGTGCAGTAGATAACCGGCGAGCACCGTTCCTCCATTCAGGTTGAGCACCTGCCGGACCCCATAATTGGTGTAGTAGTAGAGGTATTCATCGACCCACCGGTAAGGATACTCATTCGGTTCACCCACACCGCCGAAATAGCCGGTGATGGTGTCCGGACCGCCGAGATGCACATTCGATCCGTCGGTCCCTTTCGTGTCCAGTGCCTCGACCCATGACGTGCCGATGATCTTCATGGCAGCAGCGACCGCAGGCAAATCCCCGTCATCCTCCTGCTCCTTCATTGACCTCACCCTGATGAACCTTCCCGGCATCAGCTCTCCCTCCTCGATACTTCTTTTTGCCTCCGCGATGAGCCAGGGGAAATATTGCAGTGCGGAAATCTCAAGGGTGACTTTGAAGCTCTCGTTGATCTGTGTTGTGCGTGCTCCGATCTTTTTTTTATAATCCTCCAGGAGGATGAACTTTTTCCCCGTTTTCTGCTCCGCGAGCCAGTGCAGGTCATCAACATACTCTGGCTTTTTCTTTTTCAGCATCTCCATGAGCCGTTCGGGACGACCGTTCTCCTCCGCCAGTGTATTGATCTTTTCTGCCCCTCCGTATTTTTCCACGATCTCGAGCAATCTGTCGATCACAGGATTTTTGTCTTTGAGAAGGAAGTCATTGATCTGTTCGAGCATCAGGGCATCGATTTTCAGTTTCTCTTTCATTTCCCTTCCCCTCTCTTTTTCATATTCATGTACTTTGCCACCATTTCGTTGAAGGCATCCAGCTCTTCCTCCAGGACATTGTACGCATGCTCCGGCCCTGGAAAGACTCCTGTGTGTACATCATCGATGTAATCCTTCAATGCTTTGGTGATAACCCCGGCAAGATTCGCATACTTCTTCACAAACTTGGGTGTGAAGGCTTCGAAGTAGCCGAGCATGTCTCCGTTTATGAGAAGCTGCCCGTCGGTGTAGCGACCTGCTCCGATTCCATACACTGGAATATCGAGCATTTCGGTGATTGCTTTCCCGAGCTCAGGAGGAACTGCCTCCAGGAGGAGGCTGAAGGCACCTGTCTTCTCAATCTCGATTGCGTCCTTGATGAGATCTTCAGCGCTCTCCCTGGTCCTGCCCTGGGCTTTGAATCCGCCCAGCTGACCGCTGCTCTGTGGAGTGAGCCCGATGTGACCAATGACGAGAATCCCCGCGTCTACGATTCCTTTGATTTTGTCCAGCACTCTTCTTCCGCCTTCAAGCTTGATCGCATCCATTCCCGCCTCTTTCAAAAATCTCCCGGCGTTGAATATCGCCTCGGGCACGGTCGTCTGATAAGACATGAACGGCATGTCTCCGACCACAAAAGTGTTTGGCGCTCCGCGCCTCACCGCCTTGCAGTGGATGATGCACTCATCCATCGTCACCGGGATCGTTCCTTCGTACCCATAGACCACCATTCCGAGGGAATCCCCAACAAGGATCATGTCGATTCCTGCTTTTTCCGCAAATTGTGCGATGGGAAAATCGTACGCAGTGATCCAGGTGAGCTTCTCCTTCTGTTTTTTCATGCTCATGAAGTCCAGTCTTGTTTTCTTCGGCATCCTTTTCTCCTTTTATTGATAGTTGAATGCATGGGTGGAAACTGCTGCCCGC
>Ga0180437_10004082_pt1 | contig 21109 bp, 29 predicted proteins | sample SS_ome_4_FD_132410 | JGI IMG/M metagenome (GOLD analysis project Ga0180437, IMG submission 132410) | Hypersaline lake sediment archaeal communities from the Salton Sea, California, USA - SS_3_D_1 metaG | ecosystem: Environmental > Aquatic > Non-marine Saline and Alkaline > Hypersaline >...
AGTCCCTGACGAGGATTCCCTGCTCGCAGCGCACAGGCACGTATCGTCGATAGGCGTGCAAGCGCAGCTATTCAGGGAGCCTGACCTCGACGACCAAGCCACGGCCCTCTGCACGGAAGCCGTGTCTGGAAAAACCCGTCGGCACTTCAGCCGATTCCCACTCTGGAAGGAGACAGCACTATGTCACAAGACGCCGTAAAAGAGATGCTCACGCGGGACGACGCGACTCGACAAAGATTCCACGAGAAGCTCACCGCACTACGAGAGCAGAACAAGAAGCTGGCCGAGCTCCAGCGCCGCGCCCGCATCGACAAGGACCTGGAAAAGAAGAAGCCCTGGCGCGAACGCGACGCCGCCAAGATGGCGGGAAAAGACCCGGCCCGGGCACTAGGGATCACGGTCATCCTGAACCTGATGCTTCGGATCCGCAAGAAGCCTCGCAAATACTGGCGGGATAGCAAGTGTCGCTGCTGCGGGCAGGCCAAGGCACGCTCCTTGGTCACGACTCACCGCTATCCTCAAGACGAGCTGGGGGCAATGCGCGCCCGCTCAATCGAGAAGGAACTCATCGACGGCCTCGGCCTTGGGGAGTTCCTGTAAACCAGCTGGCCCCCCGGAGCCTAACGGTCACCGATTCGCGATAGGTGTCGCTGCATTCATCTGGGGGTTTGCGCCCGTACGCTTAATGGCAGAGCGGCCGGCCTCTAAAGCTGGTGGTTGCTGGTTCGACTCCAGCCGGGCGCATCAGTGGAGACTGGATAATCGGCAGGGGTGCCGTTAAACTGGAAGCAATACCTTTGGGGGCGAACTGGGTTCGACAGGTGTAACTGAGTCATCTCTGCAAGCCGAGGATGTCATGCACCCTCGTAAAAAAGCGTGGCAGGCAAATTCAACTGCCAACCCAACAAAGATGGGGGCTTTCGCCCCTGCGATGGCGGCTTAATCAGCCCCATTCCGTCGACTGTTCTCCCTTGTCTGGAGGAGGTCAGTTCGGCGCAACGAATCCGGACTGGGTTCTTGAAGCTGGTCGAGCAAGAGCCGAGAAGATGGCCTGACTTTGCGAGCCGGAAAGAAACTCGATACGCGGCCCACAGCGGAACAACAGGGGGCTAAGCTTGTAGAAGAGGTGGGGATGTGCATTCTGGACGTGGGTTCGATTCCCACCGCCTCCACCAGAAGCTCCGTGCTCGGCGGACCATTAAGAACAACATGCAGCCAGCCATGCTGCGTGTCGGCACGGGGCTTCTAGGAAGAGATTCCTGGAAGCCCTTTTCATAAAACTCGGGCCGGGGGTGGTGTCAGTATTCCTCCAAAAAGAAGCTGAACGTCTCTACCGCCACCTCCGGCCCTGCTATAAGTATCTCACCGAGCGATGCCTCGTGGCGGCGTAACGCCGTCGCTCACTCACGAGTGGGTAGGCATATATGGGGGCGCTGAACTGAGCACGGACACAGGTCCTCGAAGGGGGCTTCGAGGACCATTTGTCCGAGCTCGTTCTAGCCCATCCTCCTCACCTGTAGTCGGTGTAAAAAGACAATGCGGCGTTGCATCCGGAAACTGCAACAGAGGAACAGTGCCTCTAGTCCCCTTTGCCGTTAGGTGTACAGCCAAACGGACGTCACTCTGTGGCGGTGCGGATAGAGCTAAGCTTCCTGCTGGCAACCACGGAAGGGTGCAGCGTTGCGGGACTAGGCGTTTGACAGGTGGCGCAACGCCACCAGGTGCTGCTGTTGCACGAGGTAACCGAGGGAAGCCTGTTTACAAAAACAGTTTCAAGCTAGTCCTACGTATAATACATTCTGGAGGTTTATATGGGAGAACTGAGTATCCTTTCGCACCTGGGCGACGAAAAGGTCACCTGGGACAAGGACGACCCGGAAAGCGTAGCCGAGGCCAGGAAAAAATTCCTGGAGTTCCTCGGGGAAAGAAAAGGAATGGCGGTCAGGATGAATCCCGACGGGAAGAAGGGTAACATGATCACCGACTTCGACCCGGACGCCGAACGCATCCTGCTCATGCCCATGATCGTGGGAGGGTAACATGGGGCCAACAAGTCTCACCGGATCTGCGCTACGGCGGTCGTACCAGATGACCTCGGACTATGTGTGGTCTACAGATAGCACGCGAGGATCTCTGCTGCTGCCCTCAAACGGCGACAACTACTGGCAAGTCACCACGGTCAGCAGCGCAACTGTCAATACCACGTGGTGGCTGGCCTCTTCGACAGGCACGGCGGCTACCGCTGACTGGCTCTCTGGAAATACCTGGGAACTGACCTTCGACTACAACTACGAAGGCACTGCCCGGTATTTCTCCATCATCAAGGGCAATACCTTCACAGCGGATCCACGCGCCATCAAGAAGATGGAGATGGCGCGGCGGCGCAATGCGCTACTGCCCTCTGCCAAGGCCACCCGGTTCGGGTTGGCGCACACAGAGGATCCCGCCGAGCTGAAGGCGCGGCAGCTCCTCAAGACGTTCATCGGAGGCGAGCGCTTCCGCCGCTACCTGAAGGACGGCTTCATCAGCATCACCTCACCGGTTACGGGACTGGTCTACCAGATCTTCCCGGGCCATAGGCAAGTTGTCGTCCGAGACAAGGGGACGCGCACCGCGTCCTGCTGCATCGTCTTCAAGGACAACTCGCTACCACCCACCGATTGGGTGATCATGCGTATGTCTCTCATCATGGCCGATGAGAAGACGTTCTACCAAAAGGCCAACGTCAGCGGCACCATTCCCGAAAGGTTGAGGATCGCCGCTTAGACAAAAGATCAGGCGAAGTTCCCGGTGCAACGCCGGGTGAAGTCCCTAACGGGCTGATGTACGTAGAACACCAGTTTTACGCACTCAGCCCACGCGCCTCCCGCCGGTAGCTCGCGCATCGAGCCTGCGGCATCGAGCTGCTCGCTACCGGCGGGCAGCGCTGGGCAACGTGCGTAAAACTGCGTAAGCTGATCTTTAAGGAGGAAATATGCAGAAAACGTGGGTCGAAGAACAAGGACTGAGACGGTCCAAGGAGGGTATTGACAATCTCCGAAAGGAGTTGTCGCAGATGCTCGCCAAGCGCGAGTTGGAGAAGCAGAGCGAACAAGACTACGAGAACGGGAGGAGTCAGGGATTCGTCGACTGCCTGAGGAGCTCGCTCCAATCCGTGGAACGGGCCATGCTGGAGCTGGACGTCTACGACACCCAGTTCAAACGCGTGGAAGAGGCCCAGTGGGATGGCGACACGATCGACGCTGCCCTCAACATCGTTCGCGAGAGCGACGAGGAAAAGCTCGAACGCTGCGAGGCAGGGATGCGCAGGCTGATTGGCCTGAAGGAGAAGTGCCGCAGCTGGCCAGACCTCATCACCCAGATCGACAGGGAGATCGCGAAGACCAAGGAAATTGCTAGGATGCTCGGCCACAACACGTACGAAGTCGAGCTCATCGAGGAACGCTGCACCACGCAGCTCGTCCTCGCCAAGACGCACAAAAAGGCCAGGGACAAAGGCCTCGCGAAACAGGGCGTCGTCACCGACGTGGACGATTCCGTAACGGCTAAGCGTGAGCCGAGAGTGCGCCTAGAGGGCCGCCTCATCACCAAGCACGAGATGGAATGATATCGAGCGGGGGTCCTCCCCGCTCTTTTTACGCCGACCACTCCAGGAGTTGTCACGAGATTGTGGCATAAGACTAATGCTGAGACGTTATTCTTAGGCCCCTAACTTTTGGAGGAGTTAATGCAGCAGAATCTCGCAGCTATATCGGAGATCGGGTCAGAATTCCCAATACAGAAGGACCCCGATTTCCATAGCATCGCCAAATTGATCGCCTTGTCGCAGGGCGATAGAATACGGCGAAGGAAGAAACGGCTCCGGCACGACTTCTACTTCCGCACAAAAGGGATAGATCCGAAGAGCTCGCTCTACAAACGGATATCCGAAAAACTGAAGGCGGATTTGAAGAAAGCCGACGAGCTGGATGACAGGGCAGTGCGAGATGCGTGGCACCAAGCAACGCACGAGTACGGCTATGCCGTGCAGGCAAGGGATAGGCCCACTGAAGCCCTAGACATTGCAAGAAAACTGTTCGCGCGTGGGGAGCGCGTGGAAAAGAGGTTCGATGCTGACGAGAAGATCGTTAGCTGTGAACAGTGCCTCATGATATGCAAGAAATGCAAGGAGTGGGGCGCGGGGTGCTCGTCCTGCAAGAAGGTCGACTGCGTGCAGTGCGCCGCGCTGACGCAGCACGAGCAGGAAGAGCCGCGCACGGAGCCAGAGAGAGCTGCCAAAAAATCACGGCACAGAAAATTCTGGCTTCAAGTAAAAGAAGTCATGACTCCAGACGAGTGGCGCAAAATGTGGGCCACGGGACAGGTCGGAGAAGAGGCGCTCGCCATCATCAGAGAAATTCTCATCGAGGTTGACCCTCGGGAAGAGGCTTCCCTGATGCGCTCAATGCGCCAACGCCGCAAGGAGTACGACGAAAGGAGAAAAAGGAACCAGTAGGTTCCGGGATTCTGCTTTGGGAGGGGGGTTGCGAGCCCCCCTCCTTTTCTTTTACGTCGGCCTCGCGTCGGCCACGATGGAGCCACCCACCGTATCGCCCTGGACGGCAGCACCGGCACTCACGTTGAGCTCGATGGTCGTCCCGTGACGCGTCGTCCCGCGACCAGCTGGCGTGGTGACTTCCACAGCCGCCATCGTGGTAATGCCGCCGGGATACGTCGCTGCGTCCGGCGTAGCTGTGATCGTCGGCGTAGAGATCATCGACGTACCGAAAGGCACCGTCAGATAATCCCCGCAGGCCCCGGCGTTCACCAGGGTGGCCCACCAGTTGACGTCCTGGTACATGGAGTCGATCAGCTGGTAGTCCTCGATCTCCGGCTTCGGCATGAACTGGAGACTCGTGTAGAGCGCCCCGAATACGCAGTTGCAGGCATCGATGTTGTAGACGTCCGTGGAGTCCATGTAGAGGCCCACACGAATCCAGGAGGCAGTCGGCGCGATCGTCGTGTTGACGTAGAGGGTCTCCCACGCAGAAGCGCCCGAGTGCGGCGCGCCGTATGCTGGGCTGGCCATGGTGCTGTCCTCGATGAACAGCTTGGCCCCGGTCGAGCCGCCAGCGACGTATACGTCTGCCCGGAAGGTGACCTTCTGCGCCTTGAATTGTTCGCCGCCGACGATGGGCTGGTAGAACATCACGGCCGGCACGGAGCCGCCGAGAGCCTGCACGTCGATCTTGGCAGTGTTGCTCCCGCGCACCGGTGTGGGGAGCCCTGAGGTGTCGAGATCGACCGTGGCGACGTTCCCGCCTGCTGCTGCAGTGTCTCGGATTGCCCAGCCGGGCATGCACGCCAGCGTGTGTGAGGTCGCCGGGTAGGTGATGCCGCCCGGATCGAACTGGTGCTGCGAACCTACGGGATCCGCGATGAAGGTGCCGTTCACCATCACATTCTGCAGGGCCGTGCGACGGGCGTCGCCAAGCAGTGACGCTGTGGCAGCATTGAAGTCGTTCTGGTGATCGCCCACGGCGGTCCCGACATCGCTGTACAGCGTGTTGAGCCGGACACTCTCCTCCGCGTGGAACTGCGACGTGTTCGTACCCAGATCGCCGTGGTTGATGGTCACGCGAACACCGGGCGTCGGGTCGGGAGAGGACGCCGAGGCGGAGACGGTGTCAATGCCCGTGCCGCCCCGGATCGCCAGGTTGCCGTTGAGGCCAGAGGCGATGGTGCCGCCGGAGTCCGCGCTGGAGCTTGTGAAGAAGTCGGAACCGGGGTTGGCGAAGATCAGGGTCCAGTCACTCTGGTCGACGTCGTACATGTAAACGCCATTGTCCCGACGACCCTGAATGGTGCCGCCGTCCATCACGGAGTCGTAGGCCCCGAAGAAGCGGCCACCAGAGGTAACGGGGTCGATGTTCTCGAAGGCCAGCATCGTAGTCGCGTCGGTGGCGCACGGCAGACCATTCGCGTTCGTGGGGGTGGCGTCATCGCCTTCCCAGACGACATGCAGCGTTGTGCCTGTGGTCTCTTCGCGGATCGCGTAGGCCACGGTGTTGAGAGCGACGCCCTTGGAGGTGACGAGGTTGGTGCAGCTGTTGATGGCGTTGACCAGGTTGTTCATCGTGGTCGGGATAGAGCCCGGCGACACCACGCACTGGTTCGCGCCAGGCGTGGAGCTGAAGGTGATAGTGGCTCCGTCGAAAGAGATCACCTTGCCGACGAGACCGACGGTTGTCGACATGTGAACGGTCTGGGAGGCGCGGACCTTTCCGTTGACGCGAAGACACCCGTGAGTGAGGCCGACGCCAGCATAGGCGCAGGGATAGAGCCAGCGCATGCCCAGCGAGACATAGGTCTGCATCTGCTGCAGCGTGACGGCATCGGTCTGGGACACGCCATCGGCCATGCCAGAGATCGCGAAGCCGTTCATGTTCAAGGCACCGGTCATCGGCGACGTGCCGTCACGTTTCAGACGAAGCTGCACATCTGTATAGGCGGCGTTCAGGGCGTCCTCGATCTTCTGCCCGACACCGCCGTAGGAGCTGCTGTCAGGTACGTCAGAAGAATCGAAGCCAACATGGGTGCCGAGGATTGCCCCGGCAGTGATCATGCTGGACAGGATGCCATTGGACTTGACCTCAAGTCCGCTTGCGCCCACCTGCAGACCGCCAGAGCCTGCCAGACGCAGCAGGTATTGCTGCGTTGAGTCTCGGTCCATAGATCCGCCAGTGGCGAAGATATCGACCTGAGAACCTCTGAATTTCTCACTCACGAGGAGTACCTCCCAGAAGAGAATTGCTCGCAAGGAATGATAGGCGGGAGGAGGCTCAGAGCAAATTACGGAGCGCCCGGAGCCTGGTATGTCTTACCTGACGTAGACTGCACGGACTTAGGGGCTTTCGGCGTCTTGGGCATGCCGCCCCGAGGCACTCCCACCTGCATCGCCATGGTAGGAGCCATCTCTTTCGCAGTCGACATCAGCTTTGGCACCTTGGTCGAAACGGCAGCCTTGGTAGAAGTGACGAGACTCTTGGCCTTGGGAAGAACGCTCTTGGCCCACTTCCCTGCTGAGAGTAGTCCACGCCCGAGAGCGGCGACCCAAGCCGTCTTCTCCAGCTCGTCAGCGAATCCGTTGATGAATGCGTCTTGGTATTTCATGAGACTGGCAATACAAAGCGTTCTCCGGCTACGGATACGAGGTCCAAGTCAGCGAACCATTGCTGTCCGTCCGTGGCCAGGTTGCGAAGACTCGCGCTCTTCAGACGCTCGCTCTCAGCCAGCCCCACATCGTAGGACTGATGGGAGATGAGGTTCTCCACAGCAAGGTTCAGGGCGCGAGAGAGGGAGGTCGAAGCGGTAGGGACGTCGTCGGTCGGGAGATCACGAAGAAGGGTAACGAAGCCAGACCCCCGACCAAGTTCAGGCCGGGGGTCTGCCATCAGTTCGATGATGAGGGACTGGACGAGCTGGCCGATACCCGAGATCTTTCTCGGTGCTGAGCCGGAAGAGAACGTAATGACCCCGCTACTCGGGTCTCGAACTATCGCCCCAAAGTCCATCTCAGCCTCAGAGAAGCCTCTACTTCTTCTTCTCGTCCTTCTTGCGGTCACCGAGAGCTTTCTTGACAGCGGCTGCCGTCAGAAGAGCGGCTGCGCCGCCAGCGGCACCGAGACCCACCTTCTTGCCGAGGGCCATGCGCTTGCCCTTCGCGGCGGCGACGCCCTTCTCGGCTGCGGCGACGCCTGCTTTGGCTTTCCGCTTGCTGAAGAGCCGGAAGCTCTTCGGCTTCTGGGCCTTGGCGGATTCGAGCTTCTTCTCGGCGGCGGTCCAGTCCTTGCCCTTCAGCGTGGACTTCCCCTTCTCGACGAGGGCTTTGCCCTTGTCCTTGAGCTCGGCCATCGAGAGGGCTTCCTTGGTGAGGCCGTTGCGGGCAGCCCACTTGGTGAACGCGAGCTTTTCGAGCTGCGTCATGCCTTCGAGGCTGAGCTCTGCGGACTCTTCGTCCTCGTCTGTCTCGTCGCCTTCGAAAGCGGCGGCGAGTTTGCTGAGGACAGGCATCTCGACCTCTTCCTCCCCGTCTTCCATGAGGCCGAGGTTCTCGGCGAGCTTCGAGAGAACGGGCATTTCTGGGGCCTCCTCCGTCGTGGAGCTTTCGAGCTCCTCGGAAAACGCCGCCATGAAAATCTCTTCCGGTGTGGGCATCTTTTCTCCTCCTAAACCGGGATAAGCTGTGACAGCTCTAAAACGTAAGGATTGTAGGGATGGTAAATTCTTAATCAATTACCGGCCAGCGCAGGAGACGGGTCGGTTCTCGTCGGGACGCGTGACCGCTCCCGCGATCTGGGAGACTGCGGTGTCGACAACCCCACTCACCTGATCGATGCGCTCCTGAACCTGGGCAATGCGGCTGTCGGCGACGCCTACACTGCGATTCAGCCGGTTGTTCACGCGCCGAATGAGACGCTGCAGCGCGTTGTTCTCTGGCAGTCGCTGCTCTTTCTGATTCCGGATGTACTGGTCCGCCGAATGTGAGACCAGCCGCTTGTACAGGTTCTCTCCGCGAACCCTGCCCCGAAGGACGGTATACGCGTTCTTCAGGGCTCGGAGCTCCTCGGGCATCGTGGTGGAGGCGTAGTCGATGAGGTCTACGATACCACTGAGGGCTCGCTCCTCATCGGAGGACTGGAAGGCGGTGCTGAAGAAGCCCTTGATGTCGCCCTCCCGAAGAGCCTTCACCATGCCCATCAGGTTGCGGCTCGTGGCGAAGTCGATAATGCCCTTCATCACCGTGATCGCCTCAGCCATGGCCTCCTGATTGAAGTTAGACGCAAACGACTGAAGCTTGTCCTCCGTCCGACTTGTGATCTGCTTCTGCCGATCGATCTCGACCAGCGTGGCCTCAACGATCTTCTCCAACCTCGCCGGATTGGGTAGCGGCATCATCAGCGCACCGCGAACCTGAGTCTTGAACTCGTTGACCAAGTTCACCAAGGCCGTGAAATCGTTGGTGTTGTTGTCGCTCTCTGCGTCTGCGGAGAACGAGAGGGAAAAGGCGTCTGCCTCGGATGAGCTCGGCACATCGGTTGACAGCTTCTGCGCGTTCCGCATGAACTCCAGGATCGTACGGAGCTGCAGGAACCACTCCTTCTCTTTCACGAACAGAGAAAGGGCTGAGCTCTTGTTGGCCGCCGCCTCCATGTCCCCGATCACCCCTCGCAGCAGACAGCTGATCTGGTCCAGAATGGGGCCGTACAAATTGTCGTACTTGGACTCGGCTTTGAAGTCTGCGGTGAAGGACGCGATGTTGCCGTAGAGCCTCTCGATGATGCTCTGCCGGCAAAGAAGGACCTGCATGGTCATGTCGATCGCGGTAAGGTAGCCTACGAGCCGCATCTGCTTGTTGTTGAATGGGTTGTCAGGTGTCGTCTCGAAGAGAATGGTAGACGCCTCGTTGACACGAGTCTTGGCCCGATCCCACACTGTCTCCAGAAAGTTGCCTCCCTGCAGCAGAATGCTCTCAACGGTGGACGTGTCCGACTCAGCATCCCTCAGCTTCTCCAGAGCCTCTCGGATAGCCTGTTGATGATCGAAGCCGTAATCGTCATCTGTCATCGACAGCAACACCTCGTACGCCTTCTCGAAGTTTTCCAGCAGACGGTCTAGGAGCGTGTCCTTGTCGGTCAGGAACACAGACAAAGATTCGACGGGCAGCAGCATGAAGGCAGAGACGAAGTCGGGGTAACTGACGGACACCGCGCTGAAGGTCTGCTGCAGCGACACTGCCGCTTTCAGGCTTGGGTCTATGGCTCCGACAGCCATTTTGGCAACGGTGGCCACAGTGCCCGCCAAGGCGTTCCTGGCGCAGTTCGTCACCCCGCTGATGGACTTGCCAGAGCGAGCCACCCCTTTCGACGCCACGGGGTTGCCGCTCCCAAGGCCGGAAATGACAGTAGGACCGGAGTAGGCCGTCGGGAGGGATGAGTTGGCGTAGGTAGCGAGAGCGGATTCAGGATCGAAACGGCCCGACTGCATGCCGCTGAGAAGGTCTTTGGCGAAGCTTTGCGCGGGGCCGTCGCCGGGAAGGTAGGATTCTATCTCCTTCTGGAGAGAGCCGAGGGGATCGGCCAGGAGTTCTTTCCAGAAGACACCAGCCTCCATGCGTCGTTGCGCGGTCTGCGCGATGCTGGTGTTTGCCTCGGACTCGACTTGGTCGGTGTTGACGACCTTTTGGATGGCCTGCTGCGTGGTCTGCGCGGTCACAGCGGGAGGTGTGATCTGATCGGCCATCTGTCGCCTCAGTGTACGGCGGCGAGCAGCTCAAGAAGATTGGGGTCGGTGATGGTCGACTCGAAGATGACGTCATCCATCGTCTCGTACCATCGGCTGTCGGTTCGTCCCTGACAGCGCTTCTTGACCTCCTCGATCTCCCGGGGTTTCATGAACTTCGGAAAGGACACCCCGACGGGCACTCCGTCCAGGTATTGTGCTCGACGAGAAAGATGTCTGGCTCCCATGCGCTCTCTCCTACGAGTATGGACCTACATTGACCCCATACTACGTGGAGGAGAGGGCGTCTGTCCAGAAAAATTTGGAAGGCCCTGCGCGGGACGGCCCCCGATTTTCGGAGGACGGATCGCCGGATTCATCATCTTGGTGGGGGTCATCCCTGCGGGAGCCATGGGAGAGATGGTGGCGACCTTCTTCAGCTCCTGGATGAACCCGTTGAAGAAAGCCTGCTCCATCTCAATACCGCTCCTCCCAGGGCATCGCTTGCTGGGCTGGTGTGCCGAGGCCCTTACCCAGGCCCTTGCCGAACGCCCACAGAGGCAGGCTGCCGAGAGCGACCAGAGGGAGGCCCTTCATGGCCAAAGATGCCGCCCTGCGCCCTGGAATCTTGTGGTGCCAGGGAGTAGGCGGCTTGGCAGCGAGTTTCGTGATCTCGCTCCAGAAACCGGTAATGAAGGCCCTGTTCACGGCTACTCCTCGTGTCGGAGTCGTCAAGCAAGACAGCCCGTAAGGGGAGGCCTGGGGGCCAGCGGACTCCCGACGCTGACCCCCAGGTTATCTCATTATGTCTCGACGATGTCGGGAGGCGTACCCGGCAGCATCTGAGCGCCGACCATGACCTCCAGATCGGCATCGGTCTCGGAGACGGTGGAGTCCACCATCATCCACAGAGAGATGCCGTCCTCGTCGTTGCCGACGACCGGCGTGCTTGGGACCGGGATGCCCTGCCCCACCTGGTTCTGGACGGTGGCGACACTGTCGTCCATCGTCACGGCGTTGAGGAGCAGGTTGTCGGCGGCCGTGGCCGTTGCGCCGCCCTTGCGGAGCATGAGAGAGACCACACCACCCGCGCCGGGCGTGTTGCACAGCAGCCGGAAACGCGCGCAGATGATCTTCACCACGTTGGTGAAGCGGACCTGGCCGTTGCCGTACGAAGCCTCACCCACCATGGAAGCGATGGCCGGCGGCAACGCCACGTAGGTCCACGTGTCGTCCACGAAGGCCGAGAGGTCGATGGTGGTGATAAAGCGAGTTTCCTGCATCGCCCCAGCGATGGCATCGAGAACGTCCCAGTTCTCGCCCTGCGTCTTGTTGTCCATGAACCCGCGAGAGGTTCCTTTCTTGAGACCCAGGTTCGGGGTGTCGATGATCCCCGGTCGATTTCCTACGCCCATTGATCTCCTCCTAAAAATAGGTCTAACGGGCAAAACAAGTCTGAATCTAGTCTACGGGGAGATAGCCAGTCGTCAATCCTGGGAGCCTGTGGGAAGCGCCTCGAACAGCTCCGGGTTGGCCTCGATGAACTTCTGGATGTCCTCCGGTGACGTAGTGTCTCTGTTCATCTTCGCCAGGTCCGGGTTGCCTGGAAAGACACCCTTCAGGTACATCAAGACCAGCTCGGAGCAGATGATACCGCCCCGAAACGGGTTGTTGGCCTTGCGTAGCGTGATCTTGTACCAGACCCAGACGAGGACGAAGCCGATGAGCTGCGCGTACCCGTAGATGACGCCCAACCGGGCGAAGACGCGGCGAATGCCGGCATCGATCTGATCGTCCGTGGCGACCACCCGCCACAGCTTGAAGTCGTAGGGGCCGTCGATGTACTTGTCGATGCTGCAGTTGGCGACGCCGTACGTGCTGGCCTCTTCCACGATCGGGCCGAGAAGGTCGTCCTCCATCGTGACGCAGAAGGTGTGGCTCCAGCGGCTCTTGGTGAAGAAGCGGATGCACTTGGCCAGGAAGGAGAAGAAGCCGCCCCCGGTATAGTCAGAGAGGCCGACGCAACCACGTAGTCCTACTTTCATCTGGTGTGCCCTCTATTTGATGATGGCTGCCAAGCAGCTGCTCACAGCCATTATGATGACAAGAATCAGGAACAACCAAAACAGGGCTGAGGTTGTCCTCATGGAAAGAGCTTGCCGACGAGAGCTGGAACGTCCCAGCCCATCGCTATCGAGAGAAAGGCGGCAGCAACCGTCGTCATGAATACCAGCGCAAAAGCCGCCGGGTTCTTCGCAGCTCTCTCGAACATCCAATCGAAGAACCCCCGGACCCCCGACTGTTTCTCGGTTTTGGCCCATACCTCGCGGCAGTGCTCCCGAATCAGCGCAAGGGCCGTGTTGTGCTCCCTGAGCAGGCCCTCCATCACCTCCACTTCGTCCTTCACGTCCCTCTGGAGGTTCGTGTTCGCAGACATCAGCTCCCGAATCTGGGCCATGGTGACAGTCATCTCCCCTGCATCCCGTCCCCACTTCTCCATCAACTTCAGAAGGCGATCCTCCGGGGATAGAGGAGCCGTTGGTTGCATATCCGTTGAGTCGTTTGACATGATGAGTTACCTCTCTTGAGAGTGCCTCGCGCTCCGAGGCGGCACGGTCCATCTCCTCCTCCACCCACTTCAGCGTGTCCTCGAACCTCTTTGAGTACCGTGGCATTGTTGATCTCCTCGATCTCGCCTCTCAAGCTCTTGGTCGTGACCTTAGTTCGGGTTCCTGTTCGCCGGGTCAGACATGTCGTAGAGCGTGTTGCAATCGAGACAGCGGAGGTTGATCCCCCCCATGGGGTTGCTGCCAGATCCGGGCTTGGCCTTCTCTGGTTTGAATTTGGTGACATCCTCGTTGCCGCAGTTTCCGCACTTGGGGCTGCCGTCCGGCCACGTCAGATTGGGCATGTTTCACCTCAGTAGGAATAGATCATCTCGAAGCTCAGCGTGAAGTCCTCGGCCGGTACAACCTCGGGGATGTACCTCACGACCATTTGTGCATTGGGGCACAGGCCCGCTGAGCCGGGATTGAGGTCGCCGATCGTCACGACGACGCCCTTGCTGGGTCGCACGTTTCGGCAGATGAAGCGACGGACGAAGATGAGATCGCCGACGTTCACGGACTGCTCCAGTCCCTCGAACAGCGTCAGAGTACCTCCGGAGGGAGAAGCGCTCTCGATCTGGTAGATCTTTCCATGGCTCCCGAGCTTGAAGTCCAGTCCATTCCGAAGGTAATCGAACGTGGTCTCGCTCACAGGCAGGATCGTGGATCCCTGGGACGTGTCTTGCGTCACGTACCCGACGAAAGGATCGCCCCCGGGAATGCCGATGATATGGAATCGATCCCCGTCGCTGACCTCGGCCATGCTCGTGGGGATGAAGTAACGCGCCGCCAGCACATCGATCTCGTACGGGTAAGAGATCGAATGGTCGGATACCTCCTGACCGCCCTTGACGACGACGTGATGGCCGTCAGTAGCGCTGAGAGCTACGTCCGGGTCGAGGAGATTGTTCTCCGCGATCTTGACCCACAGCGGCGCGCTATTCTTCAGAGGAACACCGTCGTGATCTCCGATAATACTGCCGATGGGGCATGGGTGTGCGGGATTAGGATCCGGGTCCGTGGTGCCGTCCAGGACGTTCTTGTCCGTCGAGGAGAGCTCTCCTTTGAACCAGATGTCGCAGATGTCGGCGTTGACGTTAATCTGGTCCAGGGCAGTTACGATGCTCGACTCACGAATCTGGGCTTGGAGTTTGGAGGGGTCGACAGCTCCGTTGGGGAAGGAGTCAGTAACCGAATACGAGTAAATTTCGACGGACACTATGCCACCCTCCAAATCTCAAGACGTGCCCGACGGATACTCACAGTCTGACCTGTGTCGGGCGTCGCATAGTCGATGTCGATGTTCTGGATCCCGCTGAGCGTGTCGTGGTAGAAGCCGCTGAATGAAAGCCAGTTAGTGCTATCCTGCATCTCAGAGACCGCTTCGTGGATTGTGGTCGTGTCGTTGATCTGAACTCGACCCAAGGCAGCATCAGAGATGTTGCTCATCGCCAACTCGTAGGAGTATCCAATCCGGTAAGTCCCGCCGGGTAGGCTCGGAGTGGTCAACCGGAGTTTCTGCGTCCAGTTCGTATCACCCGTGTGATCGGACTGCGTATCTGAAGAACCGTACTGGTAGCCCGAGCCGAACGTCGGAGCAGGGATGTCGACTGTAGCCTCACCCCCTCCAGCATCCGAGACAGAGACATTTCCTGTGAAGTTGAGTGTGGAGTGCGGCGTGTTGGGAACAGGAACACCCTCGTCCTCAAGCGTAATGCTCGATCCGGATCCCGTGTCTCCCTTGTCACCCTTCGGTCCCCTTGAGGTAAAGAGCATCAGGCCAGACCCGTTGGCGGGGAGAACGTAGGTTCCTGTCCCACCACGGGGACTTGCCTGGAGTTTGATCTTATCACCGTCTGATAGATCGACGATAGCGAAGACCACAGCCGTCCCTACCCCCTGAGCCGCATTCCTGTTGTAGATGAATCCCAACGTCCCGGGAACCTCGGCATAGCCGCCACCGGTATCTATGGCCAGTCGCACCCGGCTATCTGCCCGGCCGCCGGCTGTGATGTTGACGGACACACGACCGATGATGATGTACGTGTCGTCGGTATCGATCTCCACCTCGGCGGACGGGGACGTGTGTATGAATGCAGATGTCTTCTTCCTCTCCGCATTCAGCGGAACGTCGGTCCACCCCGACACAGACGTCCCGCCGGTCCCGTCATATCCGTCGAAGTATTGTCCGGCGAAAGAGATTGCAGCGCCTTCAAGAGTTGTTCCGTTCCGGACAAGCGCCTCGCCATCCTCGACCTCTCCGAGTGTGAGATCAGTAGGCCCGCCAGACTCCTGGAGACGCTTTACGACGGCCTCCAGAAGATCTGTAGCTGTGAAGGGGTCGGTTCCGTTGGTGTCGTGCGTATCCGCATGAGACGTGGGCGTACGAGGGTCCCCTGCGTCGTCCACGTCGGCGTCACTGATCTTGGCGTTCAGCTCGGCCAACGTGGACGAGAGGTGGTCGTCCCCGCCTACGGTATGTTCTTGGTCGTGAGCCACTATTCCTCGCCTGCTCCATCCTCCTCAACCTTCCCGAGATCGAGAGCCTTCCTCGTTCTCAGGAGATCGCAGTAGATGGGGATGATGGTTTTCAGAGGCTCATGCTGGACCGAGACCGTTCTGTTCTTGTCGATCTCATCCATGCAAGCCCGGATGAGCTGTGTCAGAAGTACCCTGTGCTCGTCCACTTCGTCCCCCTGGTTAGTTGAGACGCACGGCTTCCAGAGACGGGCCAGTGTCTACGTAGCACCACCACACCTTCCTGGTTCCAGTCGTGGTGATGATGATGCCTCGATCTCCGACGCCCCACGTCCCAGGAATGGACGGACTGGCGGCTGCCTGCACCACGTCGGCGTTATACCGCTGGAGCTCCGCGTGCTCCGCCGAAGTGAAGTGGTAATATTCGCCAGACGTCCCACCCTGGAGGCCGCTGAGGCTGTTATGGTTAGCGGACCCGCCCATGAGGTTCCAGGTCATGGACGAGGCGTCCCAGATGTACTGGTCGTTCTCGTAGATCGAGTTCTCGCCGATGACGGCCACGATGTCACCGTCGTTCGCAGACGTGAAAGACCAGGAGCTCCCCGACGTCGAATAGGTTCCGATGTCGTCCCCTTGGCCAGCGAACGAGCTGCCGGCGGCCGGAGAGGGATCGACCACAACACGGGTCCCGTCCGGAGGTTCAGCGCCGGAGTTGGCGAGGACCAGATTCCAGGCCGCGCCGTCCCACTCGACGATGTCGCCGATCGAGAAACCGGCCCAGCCGCCGCCGGTGCCTGCGACCACGTACGCTTTGCCGGCGTCGGGGGCTCCCAGGGCCGGGGCCGTGACGAGCGTATCGTCGACCATTCGGAGCACCTGAACCGGTGCCCTGTGGCCACGAACCAGGCTCTCCACGTAGTCCTTGGACGTGGCGTCGGATCCAGCGATCGGGTCGGAGGACGGGAGCGTGATCTGACCGCTGCCGCCGCGTTGGACGATCGCGCTAGCGGTAGCCGCTGTGGTGAAGGGCTTCTCGGCCACGACGCCGCCTTCGGTCCCAACGAGAGTTCCGTTAGAACCGCCGGTGTGGTTCGCGGCATCGTTAATTGCATGTTCTTGATCGTGGGCCATTTCGAGGCTACCTCCTAATTAAGGGAAAGCCGTGAGCTCGACACCGTACATTGTGCCCCCACGGTTCCGGATATGCCATAATTCTGATCTGACCGTGTCCCACCAGTAACCCCACCAGCCGTCCGGGATCTGGACTACGTTGGGCTTCGCCGGCTGCTCGAAACTACCAGCATAAACGCCGCCACCGACCGGAACCCACAGCCCGCCTATCTGGTTCCAGACCCAAATCCCGGCACTATCGAGAGTCACACGCGCATCGCCATCGGCGTTACCGATGAGAGGAAGGGACGCAGCATTCGCCACGGGAGCTTTCCACGTCGCGCCAACTTGCGTGACGAGAAGATCCTCAATCGCTAACGCTAGACGATTGTGAAGGTCCCCCTCTACATTACCGCCGTTGCTCCAGTGCAGCGGGAAACGGAAGATATCCGTGTAGTTGTAGCCTCGTCCAGGCATGGTGATTCCTCTTCAGAAGAGCATTCCACCCAAGTGTAGCTAGAACCGCCTCTTCGACAAGAATCCGAAGAAGGCCGGATTTTGTCATAAGTATAGTGGAGGTGCTATTCCGTATAGCGCGAATTTTTCTGCGCGACGGACCACTTCCACGCTGGGCGTGTTCGGAGGTTAGGGGTAACCGCTCTCAGCCACGCCCGGCTATTTTTACCCTCCGATCTGTCAGAAGAATGGTGAGACGATCAGTTTTTCTAATGGAGGATGAGCCATGTGTGGAAAACACCAGAAGGGTAGCCCGATGAAGATAGGGGCGATCATCGTATCGCCGGTAACCGTTTGCGGTGCTTGTGAGAATTTCGAGGCGTGCTTTTTGCCGCCTGCCATTCTCGCGCGCGTCGCTCTGGAGTTGTCGGCACGCGAAGCCGTCGCCCGTGACAGGCGTCACCGTTCCGTCCAGAAGGCATTCGATTTCATGAACTGAGACTCAACGACGAGACCGGCCCCGGCCGGGGGACTTCGGTCCCCGCAGACCCATGTTGGTCTCGTTTTATTTAGGAGGTTCTATGGGAGAGCTATTCGATCGGGCGTTGGCCTTCGCAGCGGAAAAGCACAAAGGCCAGAAGAGGAAGTTCAGCGGGGCTGACTACATCACGCACCCATTAGCGGTCGCTGGTATCGTCAAGAAGTGGAACGGGCCGGAATGGGTCCAAGCAGTGGCGGTACTGCACGACGTCATCGAGGACTGTGACGTCACCCACGCCGACCTCGTGGAGGAGTTCGGAGAACTGATCGCCGACACCGTCCGAACCCTTTCGGCAAAGAACAACGAGTCCTACCTAGACTTCGTCCTCCGGGCGATGGGGTCTCAGGAAGCCCGCGTCGTGAAACTGGCGGACATCCAGCACAACATGTCCGACATGCCTGCGAGGAACAGGACGATGAAGGCCAAGTACGAGCTGGCCCAGCACATCCTGAAGAACTCCCTCTCCAAGCGGGTAAACATCAGCTTCTCGCCGGAAGACTGGGTCTGCTACCTGGAGATGGCGCTGGTCGCGCTGGACGTGCACGCGGACACGCTGGGGGTCGTCATGGACATCTCGGACAAGGAGCTCGAACGGCTACACGTCCAGCTCTGCGAGGCCATGAACACCCGCGAACGCGACGGAAGACTGCCCGAGGAGATACTCAATAAGGAGGTGCAATGAGTGAGTACCCGGAATGTGAAAAGCTAAGCCGGACGAGCCAGGAGAGCCAAAAGCTTGGAGCCTTCCTCGACTGGCTCAGTGAACGAGGTATCTGCCTCGCGGAGTACCCAAAGACGTGCGCCCACCACAACAGATGGGAGGAGCGCGAGAACCACTGCAAGAAGGGGAACACTCTCGACCCCTTCGACTGCGGCCCTGGCTGTAATGACTTCGAAGAGGAAGAGGAGTCAGAGCTGAGGCCGACACAGCACAGGATCGAGAGGCTGCTGGCGGACTACTTCGAGATCGATCTCGTAAAGGTCGAGGAGGAACGCCGCGCCATGCTGGAAAGTCTGCAACAACAAGCCAACTGACAGTTCTTTTTTCAAGGAGGAGTACATGGACACATTCGAACTGGTGAGATCGTCGCTACCGGTCGCAGAGGCGGTGGCAGCGACCCCTGATGAGTATCAGTGGAAGGTGCGGGAGATGACCCGCGCATTCCAGGCCCTGCTAACCGTTTTCAACAGCGTGGAGTACGAGATCCGCGCCGGGATCCCCTCCGAGGGACCGAGCCAGGGGTTCAAGACGGTCGAAGGCACCGTCTTCCTGGACTGGGGACAGGACGTACCGGGCTCGTTCAAAGTACGAGCCTACATCGAGTCGGACGCCGACGAAATCCCCATCATCAACGGAGTGCGCCACGCCATGGAACGCGTCTTCTCCTTCTGCGTGGAGCGCGCGGAGCAGCCGCACGCGGACTACGTGAGACGCCTACTGGCCAGCGTGATCGAGATCAGGACGCTCCTGGACCAGCTCCAGGTCGGCCACCACACCGAGCTCACCTTCGAGCCGGAAGTGGGCGGAGCCAAGGTCAGCGCCATGTGCTGGATCGACGGCGAGCAGCACGAGGACATAGCGTCCTATCAAGACGACGAGGCCCTTCAGGCCATGCGGACAGACCTTCTCTCGTTCGTAGGCGGGCGCATTGGCAACATGCTGGATGAGGAGAATACGAAGCGAACCACCCAGCAGCCACGCGCCGAAACGAGCGAAACGACTACTTCGACGGACACGCCGGAGCCTGCGACAGCTGAGCCTGTCGTCGCTTCGGCCTGACCACTCTCGGAGTTGTCAGATTGAGGGGGCTTCGGCCCTCTCAATTTTTACGCTGGGTTCTGTCAGAAGTATAATAGAGGAAGACGTTTCATTTCTTTTGGAGGAAGGAACTATGCGTACGAATCGTTGGAGACAGCTAGCATCTGTCTCCTTAGTAGCCATGGCAGCACTTTTAGTCATGGGAATTTTCTCAGGCTTCCGAATGCTTTTCGGAATCGAATACGGAACCATCTCGACCATACTGGACGTAGTGACAATCGTAATAGGCGTCCTGGTCATCATTGGAATCGAAGTCGAAGTTCGCGAAAAGGCCGAAGCCGAGAAAGAAGAGTCCCACACAGAAAGTGTCGTCGAGAGCGAAGAGGAGAAGGAGCCTGTGCTGATCCCAGGAGACGACGGAGAAGTCTGGATCATCACCGAAGACGGAATGACTGCCCTCTAAACCATGCCAGCCTATAGGTTGGTGTGGTGCGTAACCGCACACCTTTTAGGCTGGTTTTACCGTGCGTCTTTTTTAGTCCGAGCTTGGCTCCCGGACATTACGCATGATCTCCTGCACCTTTCGGATGATGGCGCGGTCGCCGTGCTTCTTGCCCACACGGTTGCTCACCCGAATAGCCACGCCCACCAGACCGCTGTTCCCCTCGTTCTCCCCGGGACTACGCCGCTCCTTGGCGATCTTCACGATCTCATCGATGAAGCCACCCATGAGAGCCGCCTCTTTCTTGTGCTTCCTCTCGGGGAGCTTCTTGATGTCTTTGGTCTCGTGTGCCCACCGGCGTGCGGTCCCTTTGGGGAGCTCTCCCCGAGACTCTGCCGCGAACATCCACCGCTGCTGAGCTTTTGATCGGAAAGGCATTACTTGATCCTAACTGCGGGCACGCCCTGCTTGGCCATCACCCTCTTTCGAAGAAAACGACCAAGAATGAAGCCGAGCCTGCGGCCCCACTTTGCCCTTGGTTTCTTCTCTTCCTTCTGCGCGGGGAGGTCCATCTCGACCTTGAGATGCGGTACCGTAAGCTTGAGTCGCTTGGGTCGCTTGGGTCGCTTGAGTCGACGCTTTCTAGCGCCGACCTTCTCAAGCTCATCCAGAAATGCTGATGCGAAGCTCACGCGACTACTCCTCCGGTGGCCGGTAGTCGACCGGACGCAGCCCGTAGCGATAGTCGAGCCGAGGATCGACACGCGGCTTCCTGCGCTTCTTCTTGCGCTTCTTGCGCGTCTTCTTGGGGGCCTCGGCTACCGCCGTGGCTGCGGCTGCTGGTCGCCTTTCCGGGGCAACGGCCGCCCGGGCATGCTGACTAATAGTCTTGGCCCCCTTGGAGACGAGGCCCGGAACGCGGCCCAACGCAGTACGCGCATCGGAGCCACGCTCCGGTAACATCTGCCCGATAAAGCCAGTGGGCGGGCGCGGGCCGGTCACAACCTTCTCGGGCTTGCCCCGGTCTTCTATGATGTGGGTAGGCCTACCTTTCTTGTCTTTCTTGTCATGGTGCGTTGTGACCTTCCGGCCCATCAGGCGACTTTCAGATTCGGTCATGCGGCCGCGAATTGGCTTATCTCTGTAGTTAGCCCCGGTAGAGATAATACTCCCTGTAGTGCTGCTTGGATGAAGAGGAGCCTGCTCACGTGATGGAGCATTGTGATACTTCAAAATGTGCTTCGCAGCTTCGGCGTAACCCTTTACGCCGCGTACGCCTGCGCGACCGACAGCCTTAGCGCCTTTCGCCGCCTTTCCACCAACGAAGCCTGCTCCACGAGCACCCGACGTGCCCGCGGACTTGGCCCAGGCCAAGGGCCTTCCAGGCATCTTCGCCATCTCGCCCTTAAAGCTGCGCCACAGCGCGGGCCAATGCTGGTGTCGAGCAATGCTAGCAG
>Ga0180437_10004084_pt1 | contig 21099 bp, 12 predicted proteins | sample SS_ome_4_FD_132410 | JGI IMG/M metagenome (GOLD analysis project Ga0180437, IMG submission 132410) | Hypersaline lake sediment archaeal communities from the Salton Sea, California, USA - SS_3_D_1 metaG | ecosystem: Environmental > Aquatic > Non-marine Saline and Alkaline > Hypersaline >...
CGTCACAAGGAAACGATGGCAAGGAACAGAAGGCCGCACAAAAATCCGAACCATCCCCACGGGAGAAGGCCGATACCAAAGACGCATTCCATGATATGGAATCTTCGACGATTCGTGTGGGTACCGACCGTCTGGACGACTTGATGAATCTGGTGGGAGAGCTTGTATTAGAACGAAATCGGCTGCTACAGATCAATCGTGAGTTTAGGGTGAGTCAGAACGTGGGCGATTACTCAGAGAAGATCGTGGATACCACGGAAAAGGTCCATTTTATTACGAGTGAGCTTCAACTGTCGGTGCTTAAAACGCGCATGGTGCCTATCGACCGGCTATTCCGAAAATTCCCCCGATTGATAAGGAAGATTGCCCGAGAGATGCATAAAGAAGTGGAGTTGGTCATGTCCGGTGGTGAGACTGAACTGGACAAAACGGTGATCGACCAGTTGGGCGATCCGCTGGTCCACCTGCTCCGGAATGCCATCGACCATGGCATCGAATCCCCGGATGTTCGGAGAAAAATGGGTAAAAGCAAGGTCGGAACCGTACACCTATCTGCCATTCAGGAAGGGAATCACATCGTTGTCTCGATCAGGGATGACGGGCACGGGATCGATCTGGAAAGGGTGAAGCAGCGAGCCTTGGAACGCAAGATGGTGACATCGGGTCAACTGCAAACCATGGGAAAGCAGGACATCATTCAGATGATTTTCGAGCCCGGATTCAGCACGGCTGAAACGGTCAGTAACATCTCGGGACGTGGTGTGGGCATGGACGTCGTGAAGATGAATATCCGGAATCTGAATGGAATCATCGATGTCCAGAGCCAGGTAAATGTAGGAACCGAGTTGATTTTAAAGCTTCCCCTGACTCTGGCTGTTATACAGGCTCTGATGGTTCAAGTATCCGACGACATCTATGCTATTCCCCTGGCTTCTGTCATCGAAACACTGCGCATTTCCCTGGAAGAAATCAAGATGGTGGATCGACGCGAAGTCATTTGCCATAGGGACTCTGTCATACCGCTATTCTACTTAAGCCGGTTGTATAAAATCGATGACGGCAATAACGAAAAAGGTCAAAAGACGGGCTACGGATATGTGGTGTTGATCGGTGTGGCCGAAAAAAGGTTTGGATTGGTTGTGGACAAACTCTTGGGGCAGGAGGAGGTCGTCATTAAATCATTGGGAGAGTATTTAGGAAATGTATCGGGTATTGCCGGGGGTACAATCACGGGGGATGGACGCGTGCGACTCATCGTGGACTGCGGTACGGTTGCAGATTTGGTGTAGTACAAACGGAAGAGTGGGTATATGAACGATATTCTTGAGCTGAGAGATTTGGTCTATCAAGAAACGGGTATGTATTTCCCGGATGAAAAGAGGTACTATTTTGAGAGTCGATTCCTTCGGCGCATGGATGCCCTGGGAATCCCCTCGTTTTCGGAATACATCCAATACTTGAAGAACGGGAAATGCCGGATTGATGAGTTCCATAATCTCATGAATGAGCTTACCATCAATGAAACCAGCTTTTTCAGGAATAAGCCGCAATTCAGCGCTCTGAAGAAAATGGTATTGCCAGAGATCATCAAAGCCAAGTCCAACAACGCCGTGAAAAACCTGAAAATCTGGAGCGCCGGTTGTTCTTCGGGCGAAGAAGTATACAGCATTGCCATGGTGATCGATGAGTTGAGTTCGGATACGTTAGCCGGCTGGGATATTGAGGTACGAGGTACGGATATCAGCAAGCGTGTCTTGGAAATCGCAAAAAAGGGTATTTACAGTGATTACTCTGTGCGTAATATGCCAGAAGAATATAAAAGCAAGTACATCGAAGCAGTCGATGGGTCTTTTAGAGTGAAGGATTGTCTGAAACGGTTTGTTACGTTTTCCCATCTCAACCTGAACGACGATATGTCCATGCTATTTATGAAGGGATATGATGTTATTTTCTGCAAGAATGTACTGATCTATTTTGACCTGGATTCGAAGAAAAGAGTGATTCAGCATTTTTTTAACAGTCTGGTCTTAGGGGGGCATTTGTTCATTGGCTTCTCCGAATCACTCTTTGGCATCAACGACCGTTTTAAGTTAATTCATTTTCCAGGTGGAATCGTGTACTGTAAGGTTGCTCATATATAGAGGGTGATGATGGATTCAAAACAGAAGTTGGATATTATCGAGGCGTACATTGCCAAGGCCAGGCCCATGCCGACACTACCCGAGGCCGTGGTACGTATTCTCAAGATGTCCGACGATCCCGATGCCGAGATGGAGGACATTGCCGATGCGATCATGATGGATAAGGTTTTGACCGCACGGATGATCCGGCTGGTGAATTCCGCGTTCTGGGGAATTCGGCGCCATATTACTTCTGTGCGTGAAGCCATCGTGTACTTGGGGCTTCATCAGATACGAAGCATCGTGCTGACCACGTCTCTGTTCAACACATTCCAGTCCCGTAATCCCTCCTTCCGGATTGCGGCCATTTGGGAACATGGCCTGGGCTGTGCTATGATCAGCCGAGACATCGCTAAGAAGATTGGTTATACCGATCTCGAAAATGCTTATCTGGCCGGACTCATGCACGATATTGGGGAAGTGGTATTGAGTCAATTTGATGTGAAGACATTCGATGATGTCATCAAACTGGTCCAGACAGAAAATATCCCTTTTTACGAGGCGGAGAGCCGGATCATCGGTATCAATCACACTGATTTTAGCGATTGGTTCAAGGAGCAGTGGGGATTCTCTGACGAACTTGCAGAGGTAATATCACTCCACCATTCATCGGAAAAGGCACAAATTAATCCTCAGCTCGTTTCCATCGTCGTCCTGGCAAACCTCTTCTGCAAAGTACGTGGGTTGGACTACGGCTATGAACAAGTAATGCAAATTTCGTTCAAGGACGAGCCTGCTTGGAAAAGGCTGTCGGATATGAATCCCGATTTAAATGACATCGATTTAGAGCGGTTTACACTGGATTTGGATGGGGTGGTCGATGAAGTGAAAAAAGTGGTCAGTCAGGTCTATCACGATCAGAATCAGGAAGTTGTCGAACCTCAAGCTGCCGAAAGATAAGGAACGTGTATGATCATTGAGAAGAACGGAAAAATTCGAGTACTGGTTGTGGATGATTCAGCCTTCATGCGTGTTGCACTGCGAAAGATGATGGAAAAGGACTCTGCAATAGAGGTCGCTGGTGTGGCCAGGAATGGTGAGGAGGCGCTGTCTAAAATCCAAGACCTCAAACCCGATATCGTAACCATGGATATCGAGATGCCGGTGATGGACGGCCTGACCGCTCTCGAAAGAATCATGAAAGAGAAGCCGTTGCCGGTGATTATGATTAGTGCCCTTACAGAAGAAGGTGCCGATGCAACATTTAAAGCTTTGGAATTGGGAGCCATCGATTTTATTCCCAAGGGGGGTAAGTCTTATGTGAATCTGGACATCGTGAAAGTGGCAGAGCAACTGAGGCAAAAAATTCGTGCTATCGTGCGGAAGCATCGATGGGAACGACTAAAGGGTGGATCGCTCTTTACCATGAGAGAAAATGTCCCCAAAGAGCAAGGGGGCTTTAAAAGACCGAAGGACCGGACATGCAAGAAGAAATGTCGTGTGGTCGCCCTGGGTGTTTCCACCGGAGGTCCTCTGGCGCTTCACCATATGCTGCCGAAGATTCCTGCTGATTTTAAGTCGAGCATGCTCATCGTACAGCACATGCCTCCAACATTTACAGGGCCGTTTGCCCGACGGCTGGATGCCCTTTCCTCGATTTCGGTGCGGGAGGCTACCGAGGGTGATGTGCTGGAGGCTGGTTGTGCTTACATGGCACCGGGGGGCATTCATATGAAGGTGAAGGAGGAGAAACCGGGTCGTCTGCGAATCATGTTGGACTCGCAGCCGCAGGAATTGCTCTTCGTGCCATCGGTGGACGTGATGATGGAGTCGGTAGCCGATAATTATTACGGCAGAACATTGGGCGTTATTATGACGGGGATGGGCTCCGATGGACTGAAGGGTATGATACGAATCAAAGAAAAGGGAGGCACGACGCTGGCTCAGGAGGAGTCTTCATGTGTAGTCTATGGTATGCCCAAAGTGTGTGTGGACAAAGGTGTCATCGACCGTATCGTTCCTTTGGACAATTTGGCCGATGAGATTGTTTTTTATGCCGGATAATCCGTCATTTATATCTTAAAGAAAGGGTAGTCTTATGGATGAGAATCAAATCATCGAGGACATAATGAAGACCACTGAGACGGTTTTCAAGAGTATGGTGTTCATGGATGTTAATGGTCAGAAATACGACGAAGAAATAAGAATTCCCAACAGACATTTAACCGCCATGGTCGGTTTTGCCGGTGCCTACATGGGGCTTGCCGCTATCCATTGCTCCGAGACGTTTGCACGCTGTGTGGGCGGATCCATGCTGAGCATGGATTTTGACAAGCTTTCGCACGAGGATGTGCGGGACGCCTTGGGCGAGATTGCCAACATGATTGCGGGTCATTACAAGGCTCGCTTGGCTGAAACCGTCCATACCGACGAACAGGTATTCGAACAATCAGTCCCCTCTGTTATTTGTGGAGAGGATTACGTCACCCATGCCGTCACGGATGCGCCTAGATACTGTGTGCTGTTCGATACCGATCACGGTAATTTTTACATAGAATTGGCTTTGAAGAAGGCCTGATATGTCGCCAACATCGAATAAGGGGTAATCATCAGAAATGGATGTATGAACGATGACGTATTAAAAACTCTCGTGATCCATTCGACGACGGAAGTCTTCGAAAAAATGATCACATTGCAGGTGAGTCCCGAGGCAGTACAGGAGGAAGCACTTTTCAATGGAGAAGTCCATGTGTGTGCCACCATCGGTTTTGCCGGCGAATGGCATGGTTTTTTATCCTTGCAATGCGGAGAAGACCTCGCCTACCAAGTGACGTCCAAGTTACTCGTCACGAAAATGGGCGATCTCGAAATGGCCGATGTATGGGATGCGATGGGAGAGGTGGTGAATATGATAGGAGGTCGGTTCAAGGCGATCTTTGCAGAGAGTTATAATGATGGCCGAGAGGCATTCAAGATGTCATTGCCCACGGTTATCATGGGCAGTAACTACCATTTGGTGGTCGTCGGGGGTAATCGGATTCCCGAGATGATCTTGCAGGCCGATGGTAAAAGATTTTCTGTAAAGCTGGCCCTGAAGAAAGTTGAGACGTAGTATGACACGGTAACGCTGTCACTCACGTACGACAGAGTGTGGTTGAAAGGGTGTATAAACGAATGGAATTCTGAAGAGGAGTCTTGTTCATGTCACGCGCTCAGGTTTTGGTTGTTGAAGACGAAAAAATCGTCGCTTTAGAAATCGTTGATCGGCTTAAAAACATTGGCTACCAGGTTCCCGAGTCGGCTTCAACGGGAAAAGAGGCTATTCAAAAAGCCAGCGAGATCCGTCCCGATCTGGTTTTAATGGATATTAAGCTCAAGGGCGAAATGGACGGCATCGAAGCGGCCGAGCAGATTCGGAGTCGCTATGGCATTCCCGTCGTCTATCTGACGGCTTACGCCGATAACGATACACTTCAGCGTGCCAAAATCGCTGAACCATTCGGGTATCTCCTAAAACCGTTCGAGGAGAGGGAACTCCACACCAACATCGAAATGGCCCTCTACCGGTCGAAGATGGAAAAGAGGTTGATGGAGAGCGAACAATGGCTTTCTACGACTCTGAAAAGCATCGGGGATGGTGTGATCGCTACAGACGAGCAGAGCTGCATCACATTCATGAACGCCCAGGCCGAATCGGTGACAGGATGGAAACAGGAGGATGCTGTACACCAGCCACTTTCGAGTGTGTATCACGTGATTGACGAAAATACAAATAAGAAAGACACGGATCCGGCAGGAGAAATTATATGTAAGGGTGTGAGTGTAGAGCAAATGAATCATACCATACTCATCACCAAAGACGGTAAAAAAGTTCAGATTGAAAGCAGTGGCGCGCCCATTCGAGATGATTGCGGGAATGTGACGGGAGCGGTTTTTGTATTTCGAGACGTGACTGAACGCAAACGTGCAGAAGCCGTCATCAAACGGAGGAACTCACAACTCGAACTGGTCCATCGCATTCAGAATAAGATACCCATGAACGAGGATCTTGAAACCATACTGGATGCAGCTGCAGAAAGTATAGGCCGTACGTTTGGATATGCTAAAGTTTCTATAAATTTGTTAGAAGAAGAAACGAAGGATCTCGTCCATCTTGTAGGCTGGAACAATATGGGAACACCTACACCCAGGGGCCATCGTCAGAAGCTGGGAGAGGGCATTATCGGTAAAGCAGCGGAATCGAAGCAGATTGTCGTGGCCAACGATGTGACGAGAGAGTCAGCCTATATTGTTCGTTTTCAGAAAAAAACGAAAGCCGAACTGGCCATTCCTCTACTTGTTCAACACCAGGTCAGGGGTGTTCTGGATATTCAAGATATTCATAAGGATGTATTTACCGATGAGGATGTATCCGTTCTTCAATCCATCGCCAGTTACCTTGCCTACGTCATCGATGAGAAACAGAAAGAAGAAGCACTCAGGAAGAGTGAAGAGCGATATCGCGCCGTGGCCGAGATGGCTATTGCAGGGATCGCAATCGTCGATTCTGAGGAATACTTGACGTTCGTGAATGCAGCCTACGCGAATATGCTCGGTTATTCTCAAGATGAACTCGTGGGAATGAATCTTTCAGAACTCACAGATCCCGAAGAATTCACCTTTTTAAGGAAGAATACCGAAGATCGTAAAAAAGGTCTTTCAGGGCATTACGAAACGCGACTGCGTCGGCGTGATGGTCGCATTATTGATGTTCTGGTCTCCGCTTCACCCCTGACATCCAAGGATGGGAGCTATATCGAGACCATGGCCGTGGTCATGGATATTACGGAACGCAAACGCGCGGAAGAGGCTGTGAAGGAGAGCGAGGAGCGGTTTCGAAACGTGTTTGAATCGGCTCCCATCGGTATGGTTTTAACAGATTTGGACGGTAAGCCCATCATGGTGAACCGTTCCTTTCTCGACATGCTGGGATACTCACAGGACGAATTTCTCACCAACAAAATCACGGATATTATCCATCGTGAGGATCAAACGGAGATCCGGCAGATGATCAACCGATGGATTCAGGGCGATGTTGAGAATGAAAATCCCCATATGGAAGAGAGGTACCTGCATAGCGATGGGCATGTGGTATGGGGCGAGACAAGTGTGGCATTGCTCAGGGATGCACTGGGGAAACCTCTCCACATGATCGTCGAGGTGCAAGACGTCACCGAGCAGAAACGTGTAGGCGAGGAGATTAGGCGTCTTAAAGAGTTCAACGAGGGTATTGTCCAGAACATGAGTGAGGGGATTATTGTCCAGGATGATAAAGGAATCATCACGTTCGTCAATCCAGCAACCGAACGTCTGCTGGGCTATCCCCCCAAGGCACTGATCGGTCAGGGTTGGGATAAAATTATCGCCCCGGATAAACATGCCATCATCGAAGAGGCTGAAGGGCTCTGGAGAGAAGGAAAGACGAGCCGGTACGAGGTGGAATTGTTGAGCAAGGAGGGTCGACGTATCCCAGTTCTGGTCAGCGGCAGATCGATGTTCGAGGGCGAACGTTGTGAAGGGATCATGGCCGTATTCACCGATATTACCGAGTTTAAACAGGCGGAGAGGGAGATCGAAAAACGTCAGAAGTATCTGGAATCGGTATTGTACAACGCACCGGATGCAATCGTGACCCTCGATCCCAAGAATCTGATACAGGAGTGGAATCCGGGTGCTCAATCGGTATTCGGGTACAAGCGCGAGGAGGTGTTAGGCAAGAAAATCGACGAGGTGATTACAAACCAGAATACGGTGGAGGAAGCCAAGTCCCTGACAGAATATATGGAAAAGAGGAATAAGCTTCCTCCCAGAGAGACGGTACGTGTAAGGAATGACGGAAAACCCGTTAATGTCATTGTTGCTGCTTCGCCCATCATCATCAATGATGAAGAACAGGGTGTCGTTGCCGTCTATACGGATATCACGGAACAGAAGCAGTCCGAAGCCGAGCTGAAGAGGGCAAAAGAAGTGGCCGAGGACATGAACAACGAACTGAAAATGGCCATCGAGAGGGCCAATATTCTGGCTGTTGAGGCTGAAATTGCCAATGCCACCAAGAGTGAATTCCTTGCCAACATGAGTCATGAGATCCGCACACCCTTGAATGGCATCATCGGTATGACGGAACTCGCCCTGGATACGGATTTAACGACTGTTCAGCAGGAATATCTTGATGCCGTTAAGTCATCGGCGGAATTGTTGCTTACGGTGATCAACGACATTCTCGATTTCTCCAAGATTGAGGCAGGGAAACTAGAGATTGAAACCATCGATTTCAGTCTCCGGGATACCGTGGACGATAGCATTCAAACGTTGGGATTCCGTGCCGTCGAAAAAGGGCTCGAGCTGGTATCCCATGTGCTTCCAGAAGTGCCCGATAACTTGATCGGTGATCCCAGAAGACTCAGCCAAGTCATGATCAATCTACTGAGTAATGCCATTAAATTCACGGAAAAGGGAGAAGTGGTTCTTCAGGCGGGAATCGAAACACAGACCGACAATCACATTGTTTTACATGTTACTGTGAGCGATACGGGCATCGGCATTCCGTCCGATAAACAAGAGACAATCTTTAAGGCGTTTACGCAAGCCGACGGCTCCACGACACGCAAATACGGGGGCACGGGCCTGGGCTTAGCCATTTCACAGAAATTGGTGAGGATGCTGGGTGGTAACATATGGGTCGAAAGTCCCTGGGAAAGAGATGGGGACAGAGAAGGAGGGCCCGGGAGTGTCTTCCATTTTACCGTACGGTTGAACCTGCAGAAACATTGCAGCGATGGTACAGCCACTGAAATCAGTATGGATTTGCAGGACCTTCCGATCCTCATCGTGGATGATAACGAGACCAACCGGTGTGTATTGGAGGAAATGCTTTCCAACTGGGGGATGCAGCCATGTGCTATCAGCAGGGGAGAAGAAGCGTTGATCGAGATCGAGCGATCCCTCCATAGGGGTCAACCGTATCGAATTGCTCTTCTGGATGTCCACATGCCGGGGATGGATGGATTTACGTTAGCGGAATTTATAAAAAATATCCCGGAAATGCGTCACACAACGCTGATGATGCTGTCATCCTCGAACCGGAGAGAGGATGCTGTCCGTTGCAAAGAATTGGGTATATCCGTCCACTTGTTGAAACCCATCAAGCAATCCGAACTTTTCAACAATATCATCAATGCACTGGGCCAGAGAAAGGGATCGGTTGCAGGCGTTGATAGCCGAAGGGAGCGCTCCGATTCATCCTCTACAGATGGGACGACGAACTTGGATAAGGCGACGCTCCACATTCTCCTAGCAGAAGACAATACCATTAATCGGAAGTTGGCAGAAGCCCTGCTGGTGAAGAAGGGATGGTCGGTAGCAGCTGTGACCAACGGAAAGAAGGCACTCCAAGCTCTGGAATCGGAACCCTTTGATCTGGTGTTGATGGATGTCCAGATGCCCAAAATGGATGGTTTCGAGGCCACAGCGGCTATCCGCAAACAGGAAAAAGGAACTGAAAAACATCTGCCCATCATCGCTATGACGGCCCATGCCATGAAAGGGGATAAAGAAAAATGTTTGAAGGCCGGGATGGACGACTATGTATCGAAACCCATGAAACCTGACGAGCTATACAGTACCATTGACAAATTAATACAGACCGTGAAAGGACAGGATGGTACATCGCAGGGACCATCCGTCGATCTGGGCAAGGCCCTGGAGGTCGTGGATGGGGATAAAGCACTTTTTAAGGAACTATTAGGAGAATTTCTGGAGGTGTATCCCACACAACTGGGAGAGCTGCAGGAATTGATCGAAAAAAACGATTATGAACAGTTAGAGCGGAAAGCACACAGTTTCAAAGGAACGGTCAGTAACTTTGGCGTTCAAAGGGTGTATGAATTGGCCTGCGAGCTAGAGACATTGGGAAAAGAGTCCAGATTGGACGGAGCCACGGATGTATACAAGAGACTGGAAGAGCAGATGAATCGCGTGAAGGCATTCTTTTCATTGCCGGGATGGGACAGGAATCTATAATCCTGGCAGGGATCCATGTGTGTGACTTTACGGGGTGCAGGATGTCTCCTAAAGAACGCAAGTTTTTCTGAAGGATTTTTTCAGAATAGGGTTGAGATACACATATTATTAAGTCTTTATAACGGGGAAAGATAGTGAGCATACTCATCGTCGATGATAACACGGTTAGTTTAAAGATCGTAGAACTTAATCTTAAGAAGCACCGGTATGAGACGCTTACCGCAACCACGGGTAAAGAAGCGCTTGAGCAGATGTCGACCAATACGGATATCCAGCTGGTGATAACCGATATCATGATGCCCGAGATGGATGGATTATCCCTCCTGAAACAGATGAAAGAACATCCGGTCCTGAAGGAAATTCCGGTGATTATGTGCACCGCCCTGAAAGAGATGGAAACAGTTATGAAAGCTATTGAATTGGGCTGTAAGCATTACATCGTTAAACCCGTTATTCCGAGTCAATTACTGCAAAAGGTGAAAGAAGTCTTGGGGCATGATAAACCAGTGCTGCAGAACAAGCGTCAGGTCATGCACCGCCTAAACCTCGACACGCGTGCGTATGGTGAGATTGCCCGCGAGTTTGCTGTGTCGGTCACAAAGAAGATTGCCCTGCTGGAGGCCTATCAGAACGGCGAGACACAAAAGGACATCTCTTCAGAGCTGCTGGAGCTGATGGAAAGCACATCCCTTTTGGGTGCGTATAAAGTTCAGAAAATTCTTGAACGTATCGCAACTAAAAAAGAAGGGGGAGACGATAAATTTAAAAATGGGGAGTACGCACTGCTTCTCCGAGAACTGGCGATGCTTCTTGAAGAACTGCCCGATGTTCAAGCCCAGAGTGTTACGGATTCCGACGATAAGCATGTCGAGACAGGCGTTGCGGAGGAGAACGAAACGGTGGATGAAGATATCTCCCAACAAGAGAATGAACATCCGGACACAGTCGAGCAGGCGGTGACGTCATGAGAGTCCTGATTGCCGAAGATGACCAGATCTCGCGTCGGCTCGTGAAAACCTCCCTGGGTGACAGGGGGCACGAGATCATTGTAACATGTAACGGTGTCGATGCCTGGGAAGTGCTCAAGCAGGAGGATGCTCCTCAACTGGCCGTACTGGATTGGATGATGCCCGGCATGGACGGTATCGACGTGTGCAGAAAGATTCGGGCCGAAAAAAAGGAACCGTATATATACGTTATCCTGCTGACGGCCAAGGGGAGCAAAGAGGATATTGCTGCTGGTTTGGATGCCGGTGCCGATGATTATGTGACGAAACCCTTTAGTGTACGCGAATTGCATGCCCGAGTCCAGGTGGGCGAGCGTATTGTACGTCTCCAGAGTGCCTTGAAAGAGCACGTGAAACGACTGCAGGAACTGGATCAACTGAAGAATGATTTTCTCTCGACGGTATCCCACGAACTCCGCACGCCTATTGCAGTCATGCGGGGTGGCGTGACCCTTATTCTCGACGGCGTTGCCGGTGATATTACAGAGAGCCAGAGAGATTTGCTGATGGATACGCAGTCCAATATCGATCGACTTACCCGATTGATAGACGATCTCCTGGATGTTTCGAAGATCGAGGCAGGGAAAATAACGTTGCGCCGACGATCGGTGGATGTATGCAAAATCGTACGGAGGATACTGCAGAGCTTCGATTCCCAGGCCCGGGAGAAATCCATCGAATTGACGGCTCAACTTCCCGACGATCCCCTGAAACTCTTCGTGGACGACGACAAGATCACCCAGATTTTTAGCAATCTGTTGAGTAATGCGCTCCGATATACAGATGAAGGCGGTTCTATTTCCATACGTGTTGAGGAGAAAGAGAACAGCGATGTTGTCGAATGCAGCGTGTCGGATACGGGGGTTGGCATTGCCGAAAAAAACATGCCAAGACTGTTTTCCAAGTTTGAGCAGTTGGGCCGAACAGAGGGCTCCGGATATAAAGGAACGGGTTTGGGTCTTGTCATCGTCAGGGGTTTGGTAGAGAAGCATGGCGGTAAGATTTGGGTGGAATCGGAGTTGGGTAAGGGGTCGACGTTTACGTTTACTCTGAAGAAAATGCCGTTTCCCAAGGTTTTGGTTGTGGACGACGAACAATCCGTCGTGGATATCGTCAAGAGATTCTTGAGCAGGGATGATTATCAGTTCATCGAAGCCTTCGACGGTCAGGAAGCTGTCCAGAAGGCGAAATCCGAGCATCCCTCTCTCATCGTACTGGATATGATGTTGCCGGAATTGGATGGTTACGGCGTGATCGAGCGACTCAAAGAAGATAAACGCACTCGGGATATTCCCATCCTCATCTTAAGCGCAGTGACTGTGGACAAGGAACGGATCGAACAGGTCGATGATACTCTTCAAATACCGATTATGAGTAAACCCATTCAGCCGGAGGAGTTGCTGAACTACGTTCAAGAGATGGTGAGCTATTGAGCACATCAAAGGAGTGTGGATAAAGTGAAATCCACGAACGAATCTTTGCCTAAATGTATTCTCATCATTGAGGATAATGAGGCATTCCTCAAAATCCTCAAGATGAGGTTGGAGTCGGAAGGACACCGGATCATTGCCGCGCAGAATGGACTAGAAGGATTGAATGCCGCGAGAAAGGAGAAACCGGATTTAGTGATAACGGATATCATGCTTCCTGAGATGGATGGTCATAAGATTTGCCGGCTGATTAAGTTGGACCGAAATATACAGCATATACCCGTCATCATGCTGACCTCGCGCGATCTCGACGAAGATGCCGAGATGGCAAAGAAGTGTGGTGCCGATGCGTTTATCCCAAAGACAACCCATGCTGCTGTAATGATGGATGTGATATCGAAGCTGCTCAACAGGAAGACGGTCCCCGGACCGATATGTTTTGTTTGATCGAGGCCTTTGAATGTCGAAATGGAAAAAAACATTCCTCTGTTTTATCTGGATTCTCTCTGGACTGCATGCCGTTTTGTATGGCCAGATGAGCCACATACATTTCGAGAATCTGTCCATCGAAGACGGACTTTCCCAGGGCACGGTGTTTTGCATTCTTCAAGATAGCAAAGGATTCATGTGGTTCGGCACTGAAGACGGTTTAAACAGATTCGATGGATACAATTTCAAGGTGTATCGTAATAGCCCGAACAATCCCAACAGTCCAAGCCATAACTATATTCGAATATTCTACGAGGACCGGGATGACCAGTTGTGGATCGGGACATACGGTGGCGGGTTGAATCGATACGACAGTCGAAAAGATCGATTTTCTCGCTTCAAGACCGATCCTGCAGATCCCGGAAGTCTGAGCGATAACTTTGTGACATCGATTTACGAAGATCGGTCGGGTTTCCTTTGGATCGGAACCGAGAACGGGTTGAATCGATTTGATCCGGACTCCGAGACATTTATCCGATTTATGCCCGATCCTGACGAGCCGACGCGGTTGATGAGCGGAGCCATACGTGCTATTCTCGAAGATCAACGGGGAAACCTGTGGGTCGGAACCGTTGATGGCCTGCATCGATTCAATGCGAGCGACCAAACATTCGTTCGTTATGTGTCCATAAACAGAAATCCCCATAGCCTAAGCCACAACCAGGTGCATGCATTGTACGAGGATCGGACGGGGACACTGTGGGTGGGTACGTACGATGGATTGAATGTATATGACCCCGAAACCGATGGATTTGATCGCATAAAGGATCATCCTGAAGATCCCCATCGTTTGAACGACGGAGAGATCAACGTCATCTATGAGGATCGGTCGGGCACACTCTGGGTAGGGACAGCCTTCGGTGGATTGAACAGATACGACCGAACGCAAGGCCGTTTTAACCACTTTCTTCACGATACCAGGAATCCCAATAGTCTGAGCAACAATGAGGTGTTCAGCGTTTATGAAGACCGGTCGGGTGTCCTGTGGATCGGAACCCGTGTGGGGCTGAGTAAATACGATAAAGAATCCAAACCGTTTGTGCATTATTTCGATAATCCTCATAATCCGAATGGCCTGCAGGGTAATATGGTACGGTCGATTTATGTAGATCGATCCGGCAATCTGTGGGTCGGCACGTATGAGGGTCTGAATCGATTTGACAAGAGGAAACATGTCTTTTATCACTATCAGACCGATCCCAACGATCCCAACAGCCTGAGTGACAATCGTGTGATGTCTATCTGTCAGGACCGTTCGGGAGTACTCTGGGTGGGTACATACGGGGGCTTGAATAGATACGATATTACAAGGAATCGCTTCACACACTTCCGGAGTGATGCTGCCAATGCCAACAGCCTGGTGAACGATCTTGTCAGGGTTGTTCTGGAGGATCGCTCTGGCACCCTGTGGATTGGAACTGTGGAGGGTCTCGACCGATTTCTACCCGGCTCCTCATCGTCCGGCCGTCTTGATGACGGGGATTCTGAAAAGGGACATTTCATTCATTATCGATACGAAGCGGAGAATCTCAACAGTCTGAGCAACAACTTTGTCTATGCGTTATGCGAGGATCACTCGGGTGTGCTTTGGGTGGGAACGCTGAATGGGCTGAACAGGTACGACCCTGAAAACGATCGGTTTGTCCGCTTCCAGGCCGATGATAACGATCCCAGCAGCCTAAGCAACAGCGAGGTATTGACGATTTTTGAAGATCGTGCCCATCGGCTATGGATTGGTACATCCGCCGGACTGAACAAGTTTGATAGAGAACACAAGACATTTACCTATTATTTAGAGGAGGACGGACTTCCCAATGATCTGATCTATGCGATCCTGGAGGATGAGGAGGGAAATCTATGGCTTAGCACGAATAAAGGACTCTCTCGATTCAATCCGCAGGATGAAACATTCAAGAATTATGACATCACGGACGGTCTTCAGAGTAATGAGTTTACGCTGGGAGCTGCGGCAAAAAATAGTAACGGTCGTATGTATTTTGGCGGCCCGAACGGTTTTAACGGATTTTTCCCGGATCAAATTAAGGACAATCCTTACATACCTACTGTTGTCATCACCGATTTCCAAATCCTCCATGAATCCGTTCCTGTCGGTGATGACTCACCCGTGCCTAATTCCATCACATATACGGATGAGATTACCCTCTCCCACAAGCATCATGTCTTCGCGTTTGAATTTGCGGCCACACATTATTCTTCACCGGAGAAGAACCGTTATGCCTATATGCTGGAAGGCTTTGATGACGAATGGATTCATCTGGGAACCCGGCGCTATGTTCCGTTCACAGGATTGCCTCCCGGAGAGTACATATTTAAGGTGAAAGGTTCCAACTGCGACGGTGTTTGGAATGAAGAAGGAACCTCCGTTCGAATACGCATCACGCCTCCAATCTGGAGAACGGTATGGTTTATCGGAATCGTCGTACTCATCGTCCTGGGTTCAGCCTACGGATTATACCGATATCGCATGCGATTGCTACACGTTCGGACGAAGATCCTCGAGAGTAAAGTGAAAGAGCGGACAGTCAAGCTGACACAGGAAATCGAAATGCGAGAGCGCGCGGAGACGTCGCTAAAAAGCCGCATCGCAGAACTGGGCATGCTCAATCAAATCGGAAGGGCTCTAAGCTCCACCGTGAATCTCGACGATTTGTTGGAACTCACGTATCGGCAGACGAGCCGGGTAATCAAAGCCTCTGCATTTTATATGGCCCTGTACGATGAAGAACAAGACGAATTGGATTTTGTCATCGAGGTATACGACGGTCAGTGCCGGATACAGGGAGGGAGACGGCGAACGTTTAGTAAGGGTAGGACGGAACACATCATTCGCACAAAAACGCCCCTTTTGATTCGCAAGAAAGCAAAAAAAACCTACAAACGTCTGGGAATTGTCACCGGGGATACCAAGACCCAGTCATACGCTGGCGTTCCCCTGATCTACGGAGGCCGGGCCATCGGCGTTTTAGCCGTTCATAACTACGAAACTGAGAACGCCTACGATGAGGGGCATGTCGAACTTTTATTTACCATCGCCTCGCAAGCGGCCATTGCCATCGAGAATGCACGACTCTATGCAGCGGTTCAACAAGAGCTTGCAGAGCGTCGACGCACGGAAAATGAGTTGAAGAGACATGCCGAAGATCTGAAAATGGCCAAGGAGATGGAAGAAGAAAACGCGGCACGTTTGATTCAGCTTATACAGGATTTAGACGAGGCGAAGCGTCAGGCGGAAGATGCCACGCACACCAAGAGTGAGTTTTTAGCCAATATGAGTCATGAGATCCGAACGCCGATGAACGGCATCATGGGCATGACGGAGCTTGCACTGGAAACAAAGCTGACACCGATTCAGCGTGAATACCTGGAATCGGTGTGGTCGTCGGCGGATTCTTTGCTTACTATCATCGATGATATCCTGGATTTTTCCAAGATCGAAGCGGGTAAGCTCGATGTCGAGAGTATAGATTTTAACCTGAGAGACTGTCTCGTGAATGCCGTCCGTACGCTCGCGCAGAAGGCGGATACGAAAAAGCTGGAGCTGGTGTACCATGTCTTCCCGGATGTTCCCGATCATCTCGTGGGCGATCCGAGCCGAGTCCGGCAGATCATCATCAACCTGGTGAACAACGGGATTAAATTTACCGATGAGGGCGAAATTATTTTGGAAGTCGAAGTCGAGTCGTGCACAGAAGACAGTGTTCTGCTCCATTTTGCGGTAACCGACACAGGTGTCGGTATTCCTGAAGAAAAACAGAAGATGATATTTGAGGCATTCACTCAGGCCGATAGTACGACATCGCGGAGATACGGGGGTACGGGTCTGGGACTGGCCATCTCGGCCAATCTTATTGGTATGATGGGCGGCAGAATCTGGGTAGAAAGCCCCTCGCAGCACCATCAGAATACCAAAGGCGGGCTTGGGAGCACATTCCATTTTACGGCGCGGTTGGGCATCCAGCGTATACCGGCTGATACATCGTTGGATGAAGTCGTCACGGACTTAAAAGGCATCTCTGTTCTTGGTGTGGATGATAATGCGACGAACCGACAGGTGCTGGAAGAAATGCTGAGTAATTGGGGGATGAATCCCACTCTGGTGGATAGCGGCAAAGAAGCTCTAAAAATCCTGGATCGTTCAGCCGAGTTTAGGGACTCGTATTCCTTAGTCCTTCTGGACGTGAACATGCCGGAAATGGATGGTTTTACTCTGGCCGAAAAAATAAGAGAAAGGCCTGCCTATCAAGACATGCTCCTGATGATGCTCACATCTTCGATACGGAAGGGAGATACCGCACGATGCCAGAAGTTGGGTATTTCTGCCCAATTGCAAAAACCCGTTAAGCAGTCGGAACTTTTTGATACGATTGTACGATTCCTGCATGTCAGAGAGATCGATTCTATTATGGAGAGGGGGAAACGTATGGAAAAGATAAAGGTCGAGGAACCGCCGGATTATTCGGTGCCTCTATCGTTGAAGATTCTGTTGGCTGAGGATAACCACATCAACATGAAACTGGCCGTAGCGCTTCTAGAGAAAAAGGGATGGGATGTGGTGTCTGTAACCGATGGCCAGAAGGTTCTTGAGGCGCTGGAAACCGGCTCGTTTGATCTGATTTTGATGGATGTTCAAATGCCCGAGATGGATGGTTTTGAGGCAACGGCTGCTATCCGAGAAAAGGAGAGGAAGACCGGCGGACGGATTCCAATTATCGCCATGACGGCCCATGCCATGAAAGGCGACCGAGAAAAATGCCTGGAGGCGGGCATGGATGATTATGTTTCGAAACCCATGAAGGCTGAGGAACTCTATAAAGCCATCGGACGGTTAATGCACGGCAACAAACCGTCGGAATCGCCAAAACAGGAATTTTCGGTCGATTTGTCCAGGGCCATAGAAGCTGTAGACGGAGACAAAGAGTTGCTCAAGACACTGGTCGATGATTTCTTGGAGGATTATCCCCGAAAACTGGGCGAACTGGAGGATTTAATCACAAAGAACGATTCGGATCAAGTGGAGAAGAAGGCCCACAGTTTCAAGGGGTCGGTGGGTAACTTTGGTGTGAAAAAAGCGTACGAACTGGCCTATGAGCTCGAGACTCTGGGCAAGGAATCCAGACTAGATGGGGCAGAGGATGTTTTGAAACAGCTGGAAGAGCAGATGAGCCGGATTAAAACGTTTTTCTCTATGCCTGGGTGGGATAAAAATTTGTAGAAAATCATATCTCGGTCCACTGGAATACAAAGAACGGAATGTCGAGCAGATGAAGGAAAGAATCGGCGTTTTTATATGTGAATGTGGCACGAACATAAAAGACGCCATGCATTGTGATGAAGTGGTTCGCTTTGCCAAGAACCTAGAACACGTTGCTCTGGTAGAATCCTACGGTGTTTTATGTTCAGACGGAGGGAAAGCACTCATCGAGCAACAGATCAAGGCTCATCGTCTGACTCGCGTCGTGATTGCTGCGTGTTCACCTAAAGAGCATGAGATGACGTTCCGAAGTGTGTTGAAGGAAGCGGGCTTGAACGGATTTCTCCTGCAAATAGCCAATATCAGGGAACACTGCGCATGGGTGACAGAGGATAAGACCCAATGCACTGAGAAGGCCAAGGCCATCGTCAAGGCTGCTGTAGATAGGGTCGTCCATCATGAGCCGTTGGAGGTCAAAAAGATCGAATCTCGGCCCGATGTACTCGTCGTCGGAGCAGGTATAACGGGCATTCGTACCGCCTTGACTCTGGCTCACAACAAGAGAAAGGTGTATCTGGTCGAAAAACGGCCCTTCATAGGGGGAAAGGTCGCGCGGTATGAGAAGGTGTTTCCCAATCTCGAATGCGCCTCTTGCCTCATCGATCCTATGCTGGATGAGCTTCTGCACCACGAGCATATCGACGTGCTAACGCTCAGCCAAATCAAGGAGGTGAATGGGTTTTACGGTAATTTTATCGTTACCGTCGAACAGGAGGCCCGATTTGTGGACCCAGAGAAATGTCTGGGGTGCGGGGTCTGTTTTGATGTGTGCCCCGTTGAGGTACCGAATGAATACAACGAAGGGCTTGATTCGTGTAAGGCCATCACCATTCCCTTTTCCGGCATTCTACCTAGCGTGGCTGTCATCGAAAAAGAACACTGCCTGTATTTCAACGAAGAGGGATGCAACGCATGCCAGCAGGCATGTCCTTTCGATGCAATCCATTATGAGGAACAGGATCATCTGCATGAAATCAAGGTAGGTGCTATCGTGCTAGCCACTGGTTTCGACATATTCGATCCGAAAAGAGCACCCCAGTATGGATACGGCATGATCGAGAATGTGTACACTGCCCTGGAGTTCGAGCGACTTATCAATTCGACGGGTCCGACTGGAGGACGCATCGTACTGAAGAATGGACAACCTCCCCAAAGAATTGTACTCGTTCATTGTGTCGGTTCTCGCAGCACTCAGTTCAATAAATACTGCTCTGAAGTCTGCTGCTTGTATACATTGAAATTTGCCCATCTCATAAAGGAAAACCTGCCCGACGCTTCTGTAACTGAGATATGCTCCGACTTATGTCTTCCGGGCAAAGAATCCACACATTTTTTCAAGAAACTCACGGGAGTCGAATTTCTCTGGATGAAAAGTCCCGATCTGATTGAGGTCGATCAGATCGGTGATCAGATCGAGATTGCATACACGGATGTCCGTGGCATGAACCAGAAGGTGACGGCGGATATGGTGGTGTTGGCCTGTGGCATTCAGGGAGTAAAAGAGAATCGTGAATTGGCAGACATGATGGGGATATCGCAGGATGAACACGGCTTTTTTGTCGAGGAGGATACACCGTTGACTCCTGTCTCGACAAGTGTCGAGGGTATATACGTGGCCGGATGCGCAGCGGCCCCGTCGAGCATTCAAGGCTCAATTACGCAAGGTCTGGCCGCAGCGGGAAGGATACTGTCCAGCCTGAGACCCGGAGAGATGTTGTCGCTGGAGGCTATGACGGCTCAAATCGACGAAAACCTCTGTTCGGGTTGTTCGATATGCATAGGCGCCTGTCCTTACAAGGCTATCGGAAAGAGTGAGGATGGAAAGGGGATTCGTGTGAACGAAGTCTTATGCCGCGGCTGTGGTGTATGTGCGGTTGCCTGTCCCAGTGCTGCCATACGGTGCCGACATTTTACCGATAATCAGGTGTGTGCGGAGATAGGAGGGGTTATTCATGGTGAATTTTAAACCCAAGATTATCGGTTTTCTGTGTCATTGGTGCTCCTATGAGGGCGCCGATTCCGCAGGCAGAGCAGGAAAGGCGTATCCTGCAAATCTGCGGTTCATCCGGGTGATGTGTAGTGGCAGGGTCGATCCGCAATTCGTCATCAGGGCCTTTCGCGAAGGTGCCGACGGCATCCTCATCTTAGGGTGCCACCCCGGCGATTGCCATCATAGAGAGGGCAATTATTATGCGTTGAGACGGTATACACTCCTCAAGCGGCTGCTGGAACCATTGGGCATCGAGCAGGCACGACTGAAGCTCGATTGGATCTCGGCCAGTGAGGGGGATAAGTTTGTACGAGTCGTGACTCAGATGGTCGATGATATAAAGGCGTTGGGTCCACTGGCAGTGTTCAGAGAAACGGTCTTTGTTCCCAGGAGTGACGAAGATACCAAGAGTATGGCTGCCCTTGATGCCATAAGGGACAATTCTAAAGCTGCAGGTTCCATCTTGTGTACGAAAGAAGGAGTGATGTCCAATAGGTCATGATTTATGGAAGAAAGGAGACATGGTAATGGCTGTTGAAATCCTGGATACCCTCGGTCTTAAATGCCCTCAGCCTGTTTTAAAGCTGGCCGTGAAAGCTCCGGATATGGAATCCGGAACTATCTTGGAAGTGCTGGGAGATTGTCCGACCTTTGAGAAGGATGTGCGTACGTGGTGTGATCGGCTGGGCAAAGTTTTTCTTTCCGTGAAGGATGAGGGGGATAATAAGAA
>Ga0180437_10004085_pt1 | contig 21096 bp, 19 predicted proteins | sample SS_ome_4_FD_132410 | JGI IMG/M metagenome (GOLD analysis project Ga0180437, IMG submission 132410) | Hypersaline lake sediment archaeal communities from the Salton Sea, California, USA - SS_3_D_1 metaG | ecosystem: Environmental > Aquatic > Non-marine Saline and Alkaline > Hypersaline >...
CACCATTTTTTTCTTCATTTACATCAAAAAAACACGGTTCAGCGTGAAGGAACGATTGTCAAAAAGGCTTATCTGGGGAATCGTCCTGGGTCTTTTATTCGCTGCCTTGATGGTCAAGAACGTTTTATCGAGACCCGAAACTGCAAAATTATCCGGGACATTTTTAGTCTGGGCCGTCTTCTGGAGAGGGCTTGTTTACGGAACCATCGACGGATTGCTTCTAACCGTATTTCCGTGGATAGTGACCTGGCGCACGTTCAATGCCGGGAAAAAATCTCTGACCGGGAAGATTGCCGTCTCTTTATTGGCGTGGATTTTCATTGTCGTGACGACAACCTCCTATCATCTGGGTTATTCTGATTTTCGTTCCAAAAAGGTATTGCAAGCGAATATTGGAAACACCATTATGTCGATTCCCACCCTTTTGTCGGCAAATCCCATCGGCACTCCCATCGCTCATGCTGCTCTCCACATTACATCGGTTCTTCATTCACCGAAGACGGAGCTTTTTTTACCGCCGCATAGATAAATAGTATCTTTTTCACAGCCGGAACTCCCTCGATTCTTCGGGCTGCAGCTTATAGACCTCGTCCTTAAAACCGATATGTATGGCCCGGGCAGCGGCCCTGAGGGAGCTGACGATCATTTTTTCCTGGCTGACCTGAATGTTCAGCGAGTGATCGCGATATCGGAGTGTCATTCGAATACTCTTTAGTTTCTCTGGCAGCATCGGATTGAACCAGAGCACATTATCCCTGGTGCGGATATCCGTATAGCAGCGCTGGATGAGGTCGACCGTGCCGGCCATTGCACCGAGATGGATTCCCTCCGGTGTGGTCCCTCCTTGAATATCGGCCACATCGCTCTTCAGGGCTTCATTGAATAGCTCCCATGATCGGGATCTGTCCGACCGGGCCATCACCCAAGAATGGACGACTCTGCTGAGTGTGGATCCGTGAGATGTCCGTTTGAGATAATAATCGATATTCTTGGGGATGGTGTCGTCCTCGAAGGCATAACCCAGGCTTTCAAAAATCTCGCCCAGTTCTTCGGCCGAAAAGAGGTAAAAGAGCATCAGCACGTCGGCCTGCTTGGAAGCCTTGTAGTGGTTTGGCGTATCATCCTCGGCTTCTAGGATCCTGTCCAGGCGCTGGATGTCGCCGTACTTTTTCCGGTAAGCGTCCCAGTCGAATTCATCCAGCCTGTCATATCCGTCGAACTGACTGATGATGCCGCCATTATGAAAGACCACCCTCATTTTTTTGGTGATGCTTTTCCATTTCTCGATCTCCTCGGGTCCGAGGCCGATGATTTCGCAGAGCTCTGTCCGGCGATCTTCCACAAGAATGTCAAGGAGATCGAGCGCGCGGCTCAGCACCCAGACGGCCATGATATTGGTGTAGGCATTGTTATCCAATCCCGGCCTTTCGGAATCAGGATAGCCGTCGTGATATTCATCCGGCCCCATAACACCCAGTATTTCATACCGGTCATGGTCGTCATCGTAGGTGGCGATACTGCCCCAAAACCTGGCGATCTCCAAAAACATCTCGGCTCCGTAGAACAAAATGAATTCCATGTCATCGGTCACCTGGTAGTAGTGCCAGATGTTGTAGGCGATGGCGGCGTTGACATGCCGTTGAAGCCTGGAGTTGTCGGGGATCCACCGGCCAGATTTGGGATTGAGGTGGATCTTTTGACTTTCCTCCCTTCCGTTGCTGCCGCTCTGCCAGGGATACATGGCTCCTAAATAGCCTTCCTTCCGGCCCGCTTCCCTGGCTTCTCCTAAACGGCGGTTGCGGTACATGAGCAAAGCTCGGGTGATCTCGGGAATTCTTAGGTTAAGTAGGGGAAATATGAACAATTCGTCCCAAAAGATATGGCCGCGGTAAGCTTCTCCGTGCCACCCCCGGGAAGGAACCCCAACGTCCATATCCATGGTGCAATAGGAAGAGGTCTGCAGAAGATGAAATGTATACAGATTGAGAATCAGCTCTTGGGTGTCATGGTCTGAAGTGTCATTCCAATCCAATTCGATCCTAAAACGCTCCCAGAGATGTTTCCAGGCCAGTTTATGAGTGCGGAGAAGATCGTCGAAGGAACCTGCTCTCTGAACATCCTTCTCCGCTTCCAGGCTGCATTCGGAGATCCCTTTGTCACGCGACGTATGCAGAGCGATAGCCTTTTCCACGGTGAGAGGCTTCCCTTCTTCCAGATCGGTTGTGAAGAGGTGACTGATATAGCCCTTTTTTTCCGTGGTCCGGGGCACCAGAGGGAGGAGTTGGCCTCCGTTGTACAACCGGGCACGGGCAGAGATAGCTATTCTTAATTCCGATTGACTGGTTTGTGCTTTCAAGTGGAAGAGGTCACCTGAAGCTCTGGTTTCGGGAGATTCCAAATGTCTGGAATTCAAGGATTTGTACCTGTCCACACCGGCATTGATCACACGGCCGTCCAGCGCCGCGCGGATCTGGACCTCGCCCGACCAGTTTTCCGCGTTCAGCTCTAGCTTTTGGGAAGCCAGGTGGGGATCTCCCACGTGGACCAGCCGCTGGCAGGTAAGGGTGGTCACCCTCCCTTTTTCATCCCTGAACCGGATTTCTCGGGAAAGAATCCCCTCTTTCAAATTCAGCTCCTGGCGGTAGGTCAGTATTTCCGTTTCCTCGGGATCGAACCACTTCCCGCCTTTGGGACGGAAGTTGAGCGGGAGCCAGTTGGGGAGGTTGACCAAGTCCTCGTTCTCGATCACCTTGCCGGCTATCTTGGTTTCGAGGCGGTTGTAACCCCCGGCCAGATAAGTGCCCGGATAATGGATATCGTCAGCCTGGGTTTCCGATCCTGCTCCCCGTGTGGCAAAATACCCGTTCCCCAGGGTACAAAGGGCCTCCCGCAGTCCTTCTTCTTCGGGTTCATATCCTTCGTAAACGAAAAGCCAGGAATCCATTATATTTGTTCTCCTTTCTCAGCCGTCAATGCTTCCAAGAAACGCCGGACTTCTTCCGGATCTTTAAGGCGGTATCGAGCTGCAGAACGTCGGCCGCTCTCTCCCACGACGACCCCGATGCCTTTATCTTCGAGGACACGAAAAGCATCTTCATCGGTCACATCATCGCCGATATACAGCGGCAGGATTTCCGGTGTGTCCAGGTGAAACGCTTCCAGTAGCCAGAGAAGCGCCCTTCCCTTGTTCCAATCTAAATCCGGTTGGATCTCGAAGACTTTTTTTCCGCTCGACTTCCGGAGATCCGAAAATTCTGCCACTACCTCATCTACAATCTTCGCGACCGTGGGCTCATCCTTGTCCGCCACTTCACGGAAGTGAACGGCAAAGGAAAACTTTTTGCTTTCCACATGAGCTCCATCGATGGTTCGGATTCGGTCCCTTATTTCCTGCTCGGCTTTTTCGAGTTGAGGTCTGAATCCCTTTCCCTTCTGGTGCTCGAGATTTTTTCCCTCCGGGCCTGAAATGTCGAACCCGTGGCTTCCGGCATAGCACAGCGACGGGATCCCCACAAGCTTTTTCACATCGGCCAGATCCCTCCCGCTGATCACGGCCACGAAGAAATTCTTCGCAACGCTTTTCACGGTTTTTCTCATGTCATGAGAAAGCACAGCCATCTCGGGACGCCTGACTATGGGGGTCATCGTACCGTCATAGTCCAGAAAAAGCGCCAGCGTTTTATCCTTCAGGCTTTCCCTGATTTCTTCGATGTTCTCGAGGGCCGGGGGCAGATCTCCGATATGCGTATTTTCATTTCGCGAATCGGAATCAAGTTCGATCTGTGAAAAATCATCGATCACCGCGTCCGCACCCTCTTTTTTTAGCGATGATTTATTATGCTTCCTCGCCACTCCGATCACGCAGCCGAATCCGCCGTGCTTCCCTGCCTGGACGCCGGCGATGGCATCTTCGAAAACTACCGAACTTTCCGGCTCGACATCCAGCCTTTTGGCCGCCTCCACAAAGATGTCCGGCGCGGGTTTTCCGGCGAGATCGTATTCATCGCTATCCTTGCCGTCGACTTTGGCATCGAAGTCTCCGGTCAGACCTGCCGCTTCCAGGATGTCCCCGCAGTTCTTGCTTGAGGAAACCACAGCCGTTTTGATCTCTTTTTCCCGGAGAGTGCGGACAAACTCGACAGCTGCAGAGAATGTTCGAACTCCCGCTTCACGGATTTTCTGCCGGAAAAGCTGGTTTTTTCTGTTCCCCAATCCGCATATGGTCTCCTTTTCCGGAGGATCTTCTGGAGAACCAAAGGGAAGATCGATCCCCCTGGATAGGAGAAAGCTCTTGACCCCGTCATACCGGGGCTTGCCATCCACATACTGGCCATAATCTCTCCGGATGTCGAATGGTTTCATCGCACGCTTTCCTCGGTGGTGTTCCTTCAAGTATTCGTCGAACATCTCCTTCCAGGCCGATGCATGAACTTTGGCTGTCCGGGTGATCACCCCATCCAGATCGAAGATCCCTGCTTGGATGCGGGATTGAAAAAGGACTAATTTTCCCTGTTCTCGTCTGCATTGAAGCATAGATTCTCCTTTTCCAAATTTCAGACTACCCTTAGGATCCGTATCCACAAGTTCCAGTCTGACTAGATAATCATAGAGTTTTCCATCACCTCCGCTGAATCCTTTTATGGGAGGTCTTTATGAATCTTGCATGGTCGGCTATTTCTCGGCCATCCTGGATTTTTCCACAAGATCTTTAACTCTTTTGTAACCTGCTTTCAGGTCTTCTCTTACTCGAAAGGCTTCCCAGGAGGTGATGATCTTCGCTTCTTCATAGCCCGCTACCACCGAATCGACCACGTTTTCGTAAGTCTCTTTTGTGATATTCTTAATCTCTCCCAGGTTTTCCAGGATGTTGTCCTTCATCTGGAAATAATATCTTCTCAAGTCTTCTTGGGTTCGTTTGCCCGCCTTCGGGGCGTACAAGATGCCGGCGATGGCGCCGAGCATGGCTCCGAATAAAAAATATCGAGTGCTCATGAAGACCTCCTTTCAAGCCATCCCTCTGCAAATACCATGCCAAATGCAGAAAAAGAGAAACGGGCACAGGGAAAGATCTTTTTGCCTTGGCCATCCACAACAACAGAGCAAGAAGCCACCGGAGCCGACGTAGCCCATTACGGGCTGGACAGCCAGGCCGATATGGTGGCGCGCTTTTTCTGGATGAAGTGTGCGCACTTCCCATAGCCATCCAGAGGAGGATTCTTCGGGTTCTGCAGGAGGTCCGGGATTCCGCTCTGGCAGAATCGGGGTCCAAGTATCTGAAAGAGCTTTTGGGAAAGACGGGGGGGAATATCAAAAAAGGCTGTTGCGATTTCGGGGATTTCCCGTTCCCGTCTGTACATGCTGTTAAAAAGAGGCTGCATATCTCTGAAGCCCTAGTCTAGGGCAATTTTTTCCCTGTTTCAGTCTGCAAAATTGCGTCCTATCTAATAGTAAAAAATCCTATGAAATAGAACATAATCCCGGTATTTGAAGCTCCCTGCCTATCCTTTTGTTCTCGTTCTCCCAGTCAATCGCCTTGGCAACAATACGCCTGTTTCAGGCACGATTCTTGTATTAGGGGATTTGTCTGAATTTCTAAAGCCCGAAGCATCGAGGAGCAGGATGACATGAGAGTGCTTTTCCATGCCCCTGAGTTCGACAGCGACGGCATGCGGCTTTGAGCCTCCGTCGAAAATATTGTGTCCAAGGATGATTTGCAGGGCTGAGGTTGGTGGAAGAATTGAAAACCCGCCTCAAGACTCTTCTCGCAAAGAAATCCATCGGGATCCTTTGCGGAAGAAAGATGAATCCCTTATTTCGATCCAGCGAAAAATGGCACCTAGGGATTAGCTGGCTTACGCTTTCCTCAAGCTCTTGAGCGATGCAGAAACCCACGCGTTCCACACAGGGGCGAAAGGGGGCGTGTAAGCGGAATCGAACCATCCAAGCTCTTTAACGCTCAATTCCGCAGGCTGCATAGGAAATTATTTCTCCCTTGTTTATCACCTTAAGGGAAGCCTTCGGGATTTCCCGTTTTATCTGTCCGGCGGCAGAGAACCCTGCTGCGTCGGCACCGATAATGAGAAAATCCGTCATTTCGTTTCTCCTGCGCGGCATTAAATGTACAACAGACCTTCCCGTTTTGCAAATGCTTGAGAGAATGCCCGATGACACTGTAGGATCCTTCAGGGAAATTCCTGCCTGACAGGACGATTGAAAATAAACAAAATCCTTTTTAAAAATCCCACCTGGCTATCGAGGTCATTTTTTTTGGCATGTTTCTTGTATTCGATAAAGATAAAAAAGATCGAGGAGGAAAAGATGAAAATCAAAGATGTTATGACGGCTGCGGTCGAATTCGTCCATCCTGGAGATCCGGTAAAAAAAGCGGCCCAGAAGATGGAGCGTATCAACGTGGGAGAGATCCCCATACTGGATGACGAGCTGAACGCGGTGGGCATCCTCACAGACAGGGATATCGCTGTTCGCTTGGTAGCGGCAGGAATGGATCCCGAACAAACAGCGGTAGAAAAAATCATGACCAAGTCCCCGCTTTTCTGCCGGGAGGAGGATCCTCTTCAGGAAGCCGCTGAACTCATGAAAGAACATCAGGTGCGGCGTCTGCTGGTGCATGATGAAGAGGGAAAATTCACCGGCGTAGTGTCGTTGGGGGATATCGCTCTGCAGGCTAAAGAATCTCTATCCGCGGATATACTGAAAGAGATCTCTAAGCCTCTGGAAGAGAAATAATCGGATCTGCTGGAGATTTTTCTGCTGATATTCGGGAAGGAGGAAAGGATCGAGAAAGATAGACGAAGATTCACATTTATTGCATGCGTGGAAGTGAAAGAGCTTTTGGGCTTGAGGGCAGATAATGAAATCCAGCTCATGGAATTGCTGGAAGATGTGTCCTGCGATTCCATCTACTTCCACATGCACAGCTATTTTCTTCGGCACAGCTTTTTGTCCGGGCCTTACACCAACGATTTTGCGAACTGGGCCGCCATCCAGCTCAGGGACCGTGTCCTCGGAGAGAAGCTGGCAGGGGTGTCTATCTCCCCGGATAGAGGGCTGGATGACGTTCGCATCGAGCTCATCGAGACAATCGATAAGCATCTCCTTCAGCTCATGAGTATCCCCTCTGCGACGCCGGGAAGCCCCTTTCATTTTATGAGTTCCCAGATCGTGGAAATCCCTCTGGGCATTCAGGTCGATGACCTGCCTGCATTTCTCGAAATATTGAAGAATGTCCATTCCAGTTCGATCTATTACCATATCTTCGAAGCCAGGATCCGGGTCCGGAGAGGACGGAATGACTTTTCCTCTTGGTTCGATGAGTGCCTCGGTTTGAAAGACCTTGCGGCAGAGATCGAAAAGATTGATTTTTACATGTACAGCCTGGAAGACCTGCGGTCCGAGATCGGACGGCTCTGCCGGATGGAGCTGGAAACATGAGCGAAAAAAACCGCTCTCTGGGAGCCTACCGTGATGTATGCCCTCCTGGAACGCTGGACCTGATCTGGAGTCTTGCCGAGAGACTGAAGGGGTTATCTCTTTTGCATGTCAATTCGACGAGGATGGGGGGAGGAGTATCGGAGATCCTTTTGCGGCTCATCCCCATGTTCGAAGAACTCGGTATTTCGGCCCGGTGGGAGGTCATGACAGGAACACCTCTTTTTTTTACGGCGACCAAATGTATGCACAATGCCCTTCAAGGAGACGAGAAGTTTCCCACTGCGGAGATGTTCGAAGAATACAAAGATGTCAACCGGAGAAACGTGGAATCCATTCCATTGGACGCCGATATCGCCGTTATCCATGACCCTCAACCGGCGCCCTACATAGAGTGGAAGCCTGCTGGCGCCAGATGGCTCTGGCGGTGCCATATCGATGTCTCCCGGCCTCAGAAGAAAGTCTGGTATTTCCTCAAAGATTATGTATCCAGGTATGATGGTGCCATATTCACTCTCGCCAGCTTCGCCCAAAAACTCAAGATCCCCCAGTTTCTTATCTACCCATCCATCGATCCGCTGAGCGACAAAAACAGGGAGCTTTTGCCTGAACAGACCGCCGCGGTAAGAGAGAAATACGGTTTTCCCGTCGACAAACCCATTCTCCTTCAGGTGTCCCGTTTCGATAAATTTAAAGATCCTCTGGGTGTGATCCTGGCATATAAGATGGTCAAAAAGACGACCGACTGCTGCCTTGTATTGGCGGGCGGCGGGGCTACCGATGATCCCGAAGGATCGGAGGTCCTCGCAAGGGTCCGGTCAGAGGCAGAGGCTGATGAGGATATCTTCGTGCTCGATCTGCCGCCCGATGCCAATCTTACCATCAATGCCCTTCAGCGTCTGGCGCATGTGGTTATCCAGAAATCCGTCAGGGAAGGATTCGGGCTCACGGTCGCCGAGGCCATGTGGAAAGGGAATCCGGTTATCGGAGGGGCGGTCGGCGGGATCACCACACAGATCGTTTATGGACTGACCGGATACACGGTGAACTCTGTGGAAGGCTGTGCCTACAGGATACGTTATCTCCTGAATAATCCTGAGGCTGCCAGAAGACTGGGGGAAAATGCCAAGGAGTACACCAGGACGAACTTTCTTATCACCCGCCATCTCATAGACTACCTGTCGCTTTTATCTTTGCTTCTTGCGGATAAGCCTGGATAGTCTCTCCCATCTTTTTTTTGCCCTGCTTCCGATCCTGATTCATCCGTTGTTGTATATTTTTTGCGCATCTTTGACTAGGATGAAAAGGTGTGCGAACGGATGAACAGACAAAAAAGACATCGTCGATCATCTGAGGGATCCCATCATCCTTTTTAACATCGAAAAGGATCGTCATCCCAGTATTTCTGCCTGGATGAGATTTGTGGACCCTTTGACCCCGATAGGCGTTCCTGATGTGACCACTACCTTTTCTCCTTTTTTTGCCCATCCTGAGGCAAGGACCGTTTTGAATACATTCTGGATCATGGCGTCGGTATCTTGGATGTATTCGGTTTTCAGCGGCACCACTCCTCGAATAAGGGACAGGCGCCGGTATGTCACCGACGATGGGGTGGGTGCCAGTATCAATTGACGGGGCCGGTATTTGGCGACCAGTCGAGCCGTGCTTCCCGTTTGGGTGAAGGTGATGATGGCAGCGGCACCGCAGCTTTTGGCTAGGTGACAGGCGGCTTGGCCTACAGCTTCTGGAATGGGGACAATAGAATCTCGGTCGAACCGGGAACCCCTCAGTTCCAGCTCTGTGTTTTTTTCCGCATCCAAACAGATTTTTTTCATGAAGACAACGGCTTCGACCGGATACCTTCCCACCGCCGTTTCTTCCGACAGCATGACCGCATCCGTTCCGTCCAGGACGGCATTGGCAACATCGGTAACCTCGGCCCTGGTCGGCCGGGGACTCTCTACCATGGAGCGAAGCATCTGGGTCGCGGTGATCACCGGTATAGCCGCCAGGTTTGCTTTGCGTATTATATTTTTCTGCACTATAGGCACCTTTTCCAGAGGGGTCTCCACACCGAGGTCTCCTCTGGCTACCATGATCCCGTCGGAAGCTCCGACAATTTCGTCGATATTCCTCAGAGCTTCATGTTTTTCTATCTTTGCGATTACGGGAATCATGTTTTCCTGCCGCCCCATGGCACGCCGGAGCTCCCGGATATCCCGGGCGCTTCTCACGAAGGACATGGCCACATAGTCCACACCCATCGTGAGACCGAACGCAAGGTCTCTTCGATCTTTTGGGGTCAATTGATCGACTTTAAGGGACCTGGTGGGCAGATTGATCCCCTTGAAGGATGTCAGAGTGCCCCCGATGATCACTCGGCAGAGGATGTCCTCTTTTTTGGTCCTGATCACTTCGAGCTCAAGCTCGCCATCGGCCAGAAGAATGGTATCGCCCGGCTTCAATTCTGCGGCCAAACCCGGGTGTGAGGTCGATACCATGGTGGCGTTTCCCTTAACATTCCGCCCGGTCAGAGTGAAAACTTCTCCCGTTTCCAGCTTGATATGGCCATCCTGGATGAGACCGATTCTGATTTTGAGCCCAGCCAGGTCCTGGAGTAAAGCCACAGGTTTTTTCATACCTCCGGACAGCCTTCGGATATCCTCGATTACCTGGCGGTGAGAATCTTGGTCGCCATGGGAAAAGTTCAAGCGGGCCACGTTCATTCCCGATTCGATCAGGCGGCGCAAAACATCCGGGCACCGAGATGCCGGGCCTATGGTACAAACGATCTTCGTTTCCGGCATGACCGCCTTAAGACTCCTCGATCACCACGTCTTCGCGTCTTTCCAGCCTTCGCCTTTCTCTCTCGGCTTCTTCCTCCTGGGCCTCACCTGCTGATTTCTTCCCTCCCACTATCCTGTCCATGCCGATGATGAGCGCCACTCCGGATGCCGCGCCGGGCACGGCTCAAACGCAGGGCCTCGGCCACTTTTGCCGCAAGGTCGGGATTATCGGCCGGTTTATCGGAGACCACGCCTGGGTCCGCCATATGGACACCCCGGTCCTCTAGCCTCGGGATCAGCTCGGTCTTGAAAGCGAGCCCGGCATACTCACAGGCTTTGAAAGCCTCCGGTTCATTCTGTTTCGATGTCTTTGGCGTTTTGCCAGATCCCATGGATATTACAGTAGCTGGCAGCATAGATGGTCCCGGGATTATCGGTTTTGAAGCTGAGCACAGCCTGGTGGTGGGTGTAAACGGTGCTGGTGTCCGGCCCTTCGATGGACTCACCATGGGCGGTGAACTGGGCCGTCCCGATATGGTAGGGGAATTTTCCTCCCTCGGGCTTGAAATAAACCTCGATCCACCGGATGTGGTGCTCGGTTTTGTTGGGATGGGCCACTTCTTTGCCGATGGTAACTTTGACATCGAAAAACTCTCCCTTTTTCACTGTGCCCGGGACTTCGATGACAGGGACATGCTTTTCCTGTTTCCAGTCCGCCGATTGAAATAACTCTCTGAATTCAGCCATATTTTGCCTCCTATTTTCTAGGTTAATAATTTTAACTTAATGTTTTATTGAATTGATGCCTTCAATTAAATTCGTCCCAGATTCTCTCCAGGTCTTTTGCCTCTCTCTCCCTTTGGGACAAGGGCGCATTTTCTACCAATCCCGCCAGCTCCTCGTAAGGCTGGCGGTCGCATTGAAACAACACGCCGATGGGGATTTTCCCCCCCCACTCCAGGGCTTTGTGGAAGGCCTTCGGTCGGTCGAAGGGATCGTGAGGTTCATCTTCCAGCATATACACCCTTTCTTTATACCAATCGTAGGTATTGGTTTTGTTGAAGGACACGCAGGGCTGCAGAATCTCCAGGAGGGAAAAGCCCTTGTTGGAGACCGCCTTTATCATAAGGTCTTTCAAATGTTCCATTTCACCAACATAACCCCGGGCCACGAAACTGCAGCTGCTGGCTACGGCCAGGGCCAGCGGCCTCTCAGGACATAACGTGTTGCCCTCAGGGGTGGTTCCGGTCACCATTTTTTCGTCCGAGGTAGGGGAGGCCTGGCCTTTGGTCAATCCGTAAATCTGGTTATTGTGCACAAAATAGCTAATGTCGATATTTCGCCGCATGGCATGGATAAAATGATTCCCTCCTTCGGCATAGCCGTCTCCATCTCCTCCATCCGCTATCACAGTCAACTCATGATTGGCGATTTTGGCCCCTGTGGCCACAGGAAGGGTCCGGCCGTGCAGTCCGTTGAACGTGTTGCACCGCAGATAGTGTGGCAGCTTGGCAGCCTGGCCGATGCCGGAGACCATCAAGATCCGTTCCGGTTCGATGTTCATCTCAGCAAGGGCCTTTTTCCATGCGCTCAGGATGCCGAAATTGCCGCAGCCGGGGCACCAGGCTATAGGGTCATCGCTTTTGAAATCCTCGATCTTTGTCATTTTCCATCTCCCGTTGTTTCTTCGATCTGCCTCGCCAATTCTTCCGGCAAAAATGGCCGGCCGTCGTACTTCAGGATCCGTTTTTCGATATTAAGTCCCGTTTCCATTCTCAACAATTTTGCCAATTGGCCGGTGGCGTTGTTCTCCACGCCTATCAACTCGGATTTTTCTATTATCTCCCGGGGAATAACATCTTTTTTCACCGGGAAGATCTCACTGAAATGAATAGCGCCGACGTTCATCCCTCGATTCCGGAGGTGCTGCACCGCTTCTTTCACCACGCCGAACGTGGAGCCCCAGCTCACCGTGTACAGCTCTGCTTCATTATCGGGAAATACCCTGGGCGGAGAGATTTCTTCTATCAGGCCGTTCGATTTCCTCAACCTTTTTTCCACCATGTTTTTCCGCACCTCGGCGCTTTCCGTTATGTGTCCTTCTTCGGTATGCTCGTCGCTGTCGGCATAAAGCACCTGCCTGGATGTTCCCGGCAGGATTCGCGGTGAGATCCCCGATCCCGTTAGTTCATATCTTTTATACCGGTAAGAAGGCCAATCTTTCATCTCCTTACCAGGAACTAGGCTATGCCTGCCTCGAAAGATGTTTTCCAGGTTGAAAGTTTTAACGGTCCAGGAGGAATCGTTCAGGTACTGGTCCCCCAGGATAAACACAGGAATCTGGTATTTTTCCGCCAAATAAAAAGCCTTATTGGTCAGATAAAAGGCCTCGGCAGCATTGGACGGGGCAAGTATGGCCCGGGGAAATTCCCCGTGAGCGCAGTGGGCGATGAACAAAAGATCGGCTTGTTCCGTTCTGGTAGGAAGCCCTGTGGCTGGTGCAGGGCGCTGGCAGTCCACGATAACGAGAGGGGTTTCGGTCATACCGGCGAGGCTGATCCCCTCTACCATCAGGGCTAATCCTCCGCCTGAGGTAGCGGTCATGGACCGGGCCCCTGCAAAGTAAGCTCCGATGGCCATGTTGACTGCTGCAATCTCGTCTTCTGGCTGCTCGACGAGGAGCCCGAGGTCTTTTTGCTTCCTGGCTAGATATTCCATGATGGCCGTTGCCGGCGACATGGGATAGGCAGAATAGAAGCGGATATTGGAGGCGATAGCTCCCAGGGCCATGGCTTCGCTGCCAGTGACCAGAATTTTTTGCTTATCATGCTCCGGCCGGATGTTTTCACAGAGCTTCTTCCCTCGGAATTTGTCCTGCGCATGCTGGTATCCTGTCCGGGCACATTCCTTGTTGGCTTCGATCACCTGTTTTCCCTTGGAGCCGAAGGATTCTTCCAGCAGGCCGAGGAGAGGATCCAGTGATAATCCCAGCACGGCCAGCACGGCTCCGGATGCTACGCTGTTCGCCATCCGGACGTCCCCGCCTTTTTCCTTGGCGATTTCTTCCAGCGGTATGGAAAGGAATTTCTTTCCGCCGGGCCCTTTTCCCTCCCATTTCCCCTGGTCATAGATGATCAAGCCATCCATCTCGTCCTGGTAAAGATCCAGGGTGTTCTTGTCCAGACAGATCAAGATGTCCACCTCCGAGGAAGGCGCACCGATGGAAGAAGAGCTCAGCCTGATCTGGGAGTAATTATGGCCTCCCCGGATGCGCGACATGATATCTTGATGGTTGAATACCCACAGCCCCTGGCGGAGGAATGTTTTTCCCAGAAGTCCGCTGATCACCTTCATCCCTTGCCCTGCCTCGCCCCCTATCCTGATGCTCACATCACAGGTTGTTGTCTTTTCCTCTTTTTCAGGCATTTTTTCGGCCTCCATCCTTGCCGATCCTGTACGGACCGGGGAATTTTTGTTTTTGTTCTTCCCACTTTTCCACAATTTCGAGCACTTCCTCATCCCGAACATCGTACCAGTTCATATAGACCTGAGCTACAGCATGGAATAACCTGGGGACTTCCAGAACGACGATCTCGTCCGCAAGTTCACCTATTTCGTGAGCTACCGCCCTCCCGCCGACAGGGACAGCTACGACGATCCTCCCCGCGTTCCTCTTCCGGCAGAGCTCGATACCCGATCTCATGGTCGATCCCATGGCCAGGCCATCGTCGACCAGAATGACCGTTCTTCCGGAGATAGGAGGCAAAGGTTTGCCTTTCCTGAGCACCTCGACTCTTCTTTTAATTTCTTCGCTCTGTTCCCGGACTATCTCTTTGATCCTTTTTTCTGACACCCATGGTGCCGCGTCTTTGAGAATGACGGCGCTCCCGTCTTCTGCCAGGGCCCCGAATCCCGCTTCCGGATTATCCGGATAGGGGAGTTTCCGGGCGACCAGAATGGAAAAATCGGCATACAAATGTTTGGCCACTTGAAAGCCCACTTCCACCCCTCCTCTCGGGATGGCCAGAACCAGGACTCTTTTTCCCTGATAATTCTCCAGAGCTTCGCCGAGCCTTTTTCCTGCGTCTTCTCTATCTCTATACATGATTTTCCGCCAGTCATGCAAGCATCCTGAGCGCTTCCCTGATCATTTGATTGGCATACCCCCATTCATTGTCGTACCAGCTCATCACCTTGACCATGTCACCATCGACCACCTGTGTCATGGTCAGGTCCACGATAGAGGCGTGAGGATCCTTGATGATATCGGAAGAAACCAGCGGTTCTTCCGTCACGCCGAGAATTCCCCGGTATCGGTCAGTTTGGGATTCCTGTTTAAAAACTTCGTTCACTTTTTTTATCGAGGTTTTTTTCTTGGTTAAAAAAACCATGTCGGCGATGGAGCCTACCAAAATCGGAGCTCTTACAGCCGCTCCATCGAATTTGCCTTTGTATTGGGGGAGGGCTTTGGTCGTGGCTACGGCGGCGCCCGTCGATGTTGGGACAAAATTGGCCGCTCCTGCCCGTCCTCTTCTGAACTTTTTGCTGGGACCGTCCACGATACCCTGGGTTGAGGTGTAGGCATGGATCGTGGTCATCAAGGCTTTCTGGATCCCGATCCTCCTCCCCATGACCTCGACGACCGGCGTTATGCAGTTCGTAGTACAGCTGGCACAAGAAATGATGATTCGGGTGTCCTTCTTGGGTGTATTGACGCCGTGCACGATGGTGGGGATATCTTCGCTTTTAGAGGGCGCTGAAAGGATCACATGTTTCGCTCCCGCTTGTATGTGTTTGATCAGGTCCTCTCTTCTCGTGAAAACGCCGGTGCACTCGAAGACGAGGTCGACATCCAGGTCTTTCCAGGGAAGTTCTAAAGGATCTTTTTTATGGAAAACTTGGAGGATTTTGCCGTCGACATCGAAATGCCCTTCATGTTCCTGTAAAACCTTTTCATAACGCCCGTATGCGGTGTCGTATTTCAACATAAAAATCAGGTTGTCGGTAGATACCAGGTCATTGACGGCCACCAGGTCCAAATCCGGTGTTTCCAAAATGATTTTGAGAGCTGCCCTCCCGATTCTGCCCAATCCGTTAATGGCGACTTTAGTCATGTCTTTCCTCCTTGTGTTTTGTGGAATATTTCATCGTTCGCTCCTTTGATCGGCATGACGCAAATTCAATGAGATTTTCCCTTCGATAGAGTTGGAGCAAAAAGTATGCCAATACATTTCATAGAAATTTTCTGTTCGCTTTCGGTATTTGATACTGTCTTTCTCTTCAACAGAATTTGCCTGCCGGTGGAGTATTGACGAAAAAGGAAAGTGTCCCGGGCTCCGTTCTGGAGAGGCTGGAGGCCCGCCGTTTTTCCACCTTGGCAGGAATTTTTCCTGTTTTTCAGGACAAGAACCAGGAATTCCAAATTTTCCACTCCTTTTTTTATCGTGGACCCAGGGAAGTATCTTTGGCACGTTCTTTGCTCTTTTCTCGTAAAGAAGAATTTCTCAGATTTTGGATGTTTGGATGATGTTGTTCGAAAAAACGAATAGATTGAATACCGAGCTTCTAGGGACCAGCCATGATCCTAAGCAGCCGGCTGTAGGAGAAATTATCAAGAGTCAGCCCGGGGATTATATGTCAGCTCATATCGTTATCATGGGTTGCCCGGAAGACGCAGGGATCAGGAGGAACAGAGGGATAACGGGCGCTCGAAACGCTCCTAAAGAAATCCGGCGGGCTCTGTACAAACTTGCCCTCAATGAGGCTATTCAATCGAAATCCATTTTTGATTTAGGAGATATCAAAACTGGCGAGACTCTGGAAGAGACTCATGCCACATTGAAGCAAATTATAAGACGCGTTCTGGGGGATGGCAAAACAGTCATTGTTCTTGGGGGGGGTAACGACATCTCTTATCCCGATTGCGCCGCTCTGGCGGAGTTGAAAAAGGAGATGCTGGTATTCAATATCGACAAACATTTTGATGTGCGGGACTTGTCTCCAAGAAACAGCGGCACAGCCTATCGTCAACTGATAGATGAAGGGTTCATCGATCCTGAGAGATTTTATGAACTAGGATCGGAAGGATTCGCTAATTCTCCTGCTTACAGGGATTACCTTGAGAGAAAAGGAGCTCATGTCTACTCCTTGGATGAAATGCGGTCTTATGGATTGAGATCTTTGTTTAAGGATATATTGAAAAGCTATTCCTATGAGGCTGTTTTTTGGGGGTTCGATATGGACGTGGTAAGGGATGCCGATGCGCCAGGTGTCAGCGCAAGATATCCTACCGGATTGGCTGCCAGAGAGATCATCCAGATCGCTGAAATCGCAGGGAAAGCGACAAACTTCGGCGTCGTTGAATTCACAGAAGTCAATCCCGAGGTGGATCTCAATAACCGGACAGGGAAATTGACAGCCATACTCATCCATACTTTTTTGTCCCATAAAAACCTTTGAAAGGAAAAAACAACGCGATGACAAAAAAGGGAGGAGAATAAACACTATGTGGGGAAACCATTGGATGTTTGGAGGATCGATGTGGGTTTTTTGGATTTTTCTGCTTGCAGCACTGATCTTAGGGGTCTGGTGGATCATCAGGCAGAATCGCACCCGTGATTCTTCAGGTAATGAAGACGCTTTGAGTATTTTAAAAAAAAGATACGCAAAAGGGGAGATCGAAAAAGATGAATTCGAACAAAAGAAGAGGGATATTTCATCTCTCGATGAATAATGAGGAGGCAAAATGATACCACAAATCGGGCTTATGGTCGGTCTTTACATCTTGACCAGAATGTTTCAGCTTCTGCTCCCGGAAGGGGAAAAGAGACAAAACGTGTTCGTTACGGTCCTAGCCGGCATTACCATCGTCGTCACCGTTTTCGTGATCGCTGACCTTTTTATCAGGGGGTCCAGTCTATCTGTCACTGGGATCTAGGCGTGACTTTTTTTTCGGTCGATTGGCGCATCCCTTTGATGATTGCTTTTTTGGATTGGCAAAGATAAAATGGCATAAAAACGCACTCATATGCCAGCTTCAAGAAAATCTTTTTCATTTTTAACAGACAGTCAAGTCGTGATCGAAAAAATCTTGCAAAAAGCCGAATCTAGGCATGATAACGGACAAACGTGCTTCTGAGGTCGCTCATTTTGACAAAATAGGAGCAAGAAAGGAGAAATAAGCATCCGACAAAAAAGAAAAAAAGTTCCTGGGAAAAAATTATGGAAAAAAGATACACTTTTGGAAAAGATTTTTTCCAGCCTCCATATTCACATTGCCTATTTAGACCCTGAGTTCAGATTTATCAGGGTGAATGATGCCTATGCAGATTCAGCAGGAAATGATAAGGACTTTTTTGTCGGGAAAAACCATTTTGACCTCTTTCCTGATGAGGAAAATGAGAAGATTTTCAGACAGGTGGTTGAATCCGGAAAAGCCTTCACGGCATACGCCAGGCCGTTCGAATATCCCGACCGGCCAGAAGCGGGAGTGACGTATTGGGATTGGAATCTTCAACCTTTGAAAGACACAAAAGGAAAGGTCGAAGGGCTGATTCTATCTCTCATCGATGTATCGGCCAGAGAGAAGGCCTTGGGTGATTATGGGAGGCTGATGGCTGCTATCGAAAACGCATACGAGCGATTTTTCATTATAGATAATAGGAATATTATACGCTATGTCAATCCCGCTTTTTTGCGAAGCCGAGGCTTAAAAAAAGAAGACTTGATAGGGAAAAAATCTGATGCTTTTCTTATCGATCAATACAATGAGCATATTTATAAAGATATTCACGGCGCAATTAAAAAAGGATTGGTATGGAATGGTCTGTACAGGAAAAAATTGGAAAAAGGAATTTACAATGATCTGTCCATCACTGCGTATCCGATAAAAGACGACAAAGGGATTATCTCGGATTATACGGTCCTCGAACGCGATACGACAGAGGAGATGAAGGCTCAAAAAGAGATTCGACAAAAGTACAAAATGGAAGCCCTGGGAACGTTAGCTGGAGGCATCGCTCACGATTTCAATAACATTTTAATGCCCATTATCGTCAACATAGAGGTCGTTCTCAGGAATATGGCTGAAAAGAATCCCCTCAGAGACAATTTGAAATTATCTCTGGACGCGGCCAACCGGGGGAGAGAGCTCGTGCAGCAGATAATTTCCTACAGCCGGCCAGCTCCTCGGAAGAAAGAGCCTGTGAAAATTTTCCCCGTTGTCGAGGAAGTCCTTCAATTCTTAAAATCGACCCTTCCGTCGAATATAAAAATCAAACTGGATATCGGGTCAAAAACGAGCTCTGTTATGGCAGATCCGACTCAAATTTTCCAGGTCTTGATCAATCTTTGCAAGAACTCAGAGGATGCTTTGGGGGAAAAAGGCGGAGAGATATGTGTGAAACTCGAAAATGTACAATTGGAGGACGCGAGTAGAGAATCTGTCTGGGATCCGAAGAAGAAGGAGTATATCAAGCTTGCTGTCAGCGATACGGGTTGTGGCATGGGCCCGAAGGTTATGGATAAAATATTCGATCCTTTCTTTTCGTTAAAGAACAAAGGGAATAGGTCAGGAATGGGTCTTGCCGTAGTGCATGGGATTGTGAAGGATCACGGAGGGTTTATCAATGTCGACAGTACAGAAGGAGAAGGGACTGTTTTCGAACTGTTCTTTCCCCGGGTCGAGATGGGCGATCATGATTCGGAAGAAGAAGACGTGAGGCTGCCATACGGCAATGAACACATTCTTTTGATTGACGATGATCTCACCATTCTGCAAAGTCTCCGGAATATTTTGGAGAGCCTTGGATACGAGATAACGACAAAAACTGATGGGAAAGCAGCGCTTGAGCTTTTCAGGTCTCATCCCGAATCTTTCGACTTGATCATCACAGACCAAATCATGCCAGAGATTCTGGGGTCAGATCTCTCAAAAGAAGTCTTATCGACCCGGCCGGATATTCCAATTATCCTTTTTACGGGGTATGATGATAAGATTGACGTGGAAAAGGCAAAGGAAATCGGGATTCAGGAATTTTTGTTCAAACCATTGAACACTCATGAAATCGCTCAGGCTGTGCGCCGGGCTTTGAATAAATAAGAAAAGATTTTTGGGGAAGAAACATGGCTAATGTGTTGATCATCGATGATGACAGGCTGGTTTGCGAATCCATTGCCAATGTCATAAAAGATATGGGGCACAATCCTACCTGCGCACACACCCTGAAGGAAGGAATGGCAAGAAGCCGCTCGGAAGACTTTGAGGTGGTATTCCTCGATGTCCGGATGCCCGATGGGTCCGGTCTGGATATTCTCCCGGATATTCAGAAGGCATCTTCTTTTCCGGAGGTGATCATCATCACAGGATATGGCGATCCGGACGGGGCTGAACTTGCCATTAAAAACGGTGCTTGGGATTATATCGAGAAACCTCTTTCTGTGCTGGAGATTAAGCTTCCTTTCACGAGGGCAATGGAATATCATAAAGAGAAAAAAAGAGCATCAACTTCGATAAATCTGAAGCGAAGGGGGATTGTCGGGGAAAGCGCTCAGATCTCTTCTTGCTTGGATATCGTTGCCCAAGCCGCTCCGAGCGCTGCCAGTGTTTTAATCGTAGGTGAGACAGGGACCGGAAAAGAACTCTTCGCTTGGGCCATTCATCAGAACAGTCCCAGGGTCGATAGTAACTTTGTCGTTGTGGATTGTGCGGCCCTGCCCGAGACTTTGGTGGAGAGCGTTCTTTTCGGGCACCGAAAAGGAGCTTTCACTGGGGCTGACCGCGCTCAAGAAGGTTTGATCAAACAGGCTGATAAGGGAACGCTGTTCCTGGATGAAGTCGGAGAACTTCCCTTGCCGGTTCAGAAATCCTTCCTGAGAGTTCTGCAGGAACATCGGTTCAGGCCGGTCGGGGGAAAGCAAGAAGTCCGGAGCGATTTTCGCTTGGTAGCGGCTACCAACCGGGATCTGGAAAAAATGGTCGAAGAGGGGACATTCAGGGAGGACCTTCTCCACCGTCTGCGAACTTTGGTCATCAAACTGCCTTCCCTCAGGGAGATTCCGGAAGACCTGGAGGAGCTTGTAACTTATTATATCCGCAAGCTGCGCAACAAGTATAAAATAAACATCAAAGGCATTTCCCCCGGATTCTGGGATGTCCTTCATTCTTATGAATGGCCGGGTAACACGAGGGAACTGATTCAAGCTTTGGAAAGATCTGTCATCGCTGCCAAGGATGAGTCTACCCTGTTTCCCAAGCATCTGCCCAATCACATCCGCATAAAATTAGCACGAGACTCTGTGGAAAATAAAAAAGGCAGGCAAATCAGCCTCCGTAAAGAAGCAGAGTCTTCGAATGATCTTCCTCAACTCCAGGAAGTGCGAGAGGGTGCCATCGCTAATGCGGAAAAGGAATATTTGAGTGATCTGATGGCTATCACAGGAAGAGATATCAAAAAGGCCTGCAAGATTTCTGGATTATCCCGGTCTCGATTGTATACGTTGTTGAAAAAACACAAAATATACACTTCCCGCTAGAGTCATCATTTATCCGCTCTTAAGTCCTGTTTCGCAGGAAATATCCTTTTTGATGAAACTCAAACGGTCAAAGCCTATCCTATCCGCGTATCTGATTTTCTGGCCAGTCCCCCAGGAAAGGCTATGCATACGGCATCATTTCGGGAAAAGCGACCATTTGGCATGATTCTTGTTTATGAAATTTAGAATAACGAAAATATTTTAAATCGATTCGATCGTTGAGGAGCCGATCATGGAAGTTTTCCTGTATTTTTCAGAGATGGAGGGGAAAGGAAGGGAGATAAGGGGAATCATGGAAGAGCTTTTCCGCTCCGAGCAACTCCACGTG
>Ga0180437_10004086_pt1 | contig 21091 bp, 9 predicted proteins | sample SS_ome_4_FD_132410 | JGI IMG/M metagenome (GOLD analysis project Ga0180437, IMG submission 132410) | Hypersaline lake sediment archaeal communities from the Salton Sea, California, USA - SS_3_D_1 metaG | ecosystem: Environmental > Aquatic > Non-marine Saline and Alkaline > Hypersaline > Sediment...
CGGGAGCTCGAACCGGGAGGTGAACGTGACCAGGGTTCCATCCAGCCCCAGCATGGGAGCCAGGCTGACGGCCTGCATGGCCTCAGCCGAGGCCGCATATCCATCCACCAGAAAGAGCTGGGATCGGCCGTCCTCGTCTTCCCAATGCCCGACGAGGTAGGTCGGAGCATAGGTGCCCGATTCGGTGAAGGCCTCCATGCCGGAAGGCAGGACCCATCCGTCTTCCACCAGATGGACGCCGAGTTCTTCCCACTGCCGCCACAACCAACCCAGTCGTTGGGTGCGGCTCGAGCCTCCCAGGGTCCAGACATGGATATTTTCCCGCCCTATGCCGGGATAGGCAGCCTCGACGGCCGATACGACCTTGGAACGGGGGGTCATGAAGTCAAGCAGGATCGATTCCTCTTCGGCCTTGCGAACCACTTCCAGGGGAAGGAACAGGTTTCCCATATAGCCCTCGTAGGGTTTGGTGATGAGGAGGGGCTGGTTGAAGAGATGGAGAACCGTCAGCGCTCCGGACGCCTTCCCCTTGGCGAATCGCGAGGTGTTCTCGAGTGTATCGATGGCGGCGCCCCATACCGTGATGCCGGATTCCTTGATCTCCGCCCAAAATCTCCGCCAGCCGTACTCGGGATCGTTCAGCAGGCGGGTCACACGGGTATCCAGCCATTTGGCCACCTGGGGGCGGGCGTAGACGCGACCGAATCCCAATTGGGGATTGGAGCCCATTTCCCGGGTCTCTCCCACCTTGGGCATCAGGCCTTCCCCCATGCAGACCAGAATGGCATGGTTTTCCGGAAGTTGGCGCGTAGCATACCAGAGGCTTTCGCTCATGGCATAGGCGGAGATGGCGTCGGCGTCCTTCTTGACCCGGTTGAGTTCCGCCTTGCCCTTGTCCTTTCCTTCTCCAAAACGGCCGTAGAGCTGGGTTCCGAGGGCCGTGACCGCGGCGGTCATGGCCATGAGCCGCTCCATGCGGCCGTCCATGAAGGAGATATTCCGGGTAAATTCGGGTGACGGGCGGCCCCGCAGCCACTCCACCTCCACATCCTCCAACCAGAGATGCATACGGCCCAGGATGGGACGGGTGTCGAAGGCCCATTGGGCAATCAGATCACGCTTCTCACGTGCGGATAGATTCATGTCGGTTTCCTTTCGGTTCCTCGTACGTCATTCTGCCATGACCGGGCTATAGAAGCAACCGTGTCTTTATGATCAAAAAAAACTCGGCTTCTGATTTTTCGTATACTCGGTGGGGATGCTAGTCAACTATCTGAAGATCGCCTTACGGAACATCCGCAGATCCAAGGCCTATACCCTCATCAACCTCTCCGGCCTGGTCATGGGGATGTCGGTGACGGCGCTTATCCTGATATGGGTGTGGGATGAATTGAGCTTCGACCGTTTCCACGCCCACCATGCGCGCATCCACCGTGTGGGCGTGGATCTGGAAGCCGGGACGCATATGGTTTTGGTCCTCAGCATGCCGGCCTTATCGGTCGTCGCCAAGGATGAGATCCCGGAGATAGAAAACACGGCCCGCATCAGTCTGCCGCGGCGGGCCCCGGTCAAGGTCAGAGAGCAAGAATCCTATGAAAACCTGGTTTGCTATGCGGATAATTCCCTTTTCGAGATTTTTTCCTTCCCGTTTATCGCCGGCAATAAAGAACAGGCCCTGGTTGCCCCCTACACCGCGGTTGTCACGCAGGAGATGGCGGATAAATATTTCCCCTCTGAAAACCCGCTGGGGAAGATCATCCGCCTCGATGGAGACCACGACTACGTCGTCAATGGAGTGGTGGCCGATGTGCCGGCGAATTCGCATTTTCGCTTCCATATCGTCCGGTCCTTTGCAACGCTGTACGCCCGGGACCGCGCGGCCATGGAAAACTGGCTGAACATCCAGTACTATACGTATTTTCTGTTGTCTGAAGGTGCGGACTCCGCAGCGGTCGAGCGGAGATTTCCCGCCATCGTCGATAAATATCTGGGAGAGACGCTGCGCGCCATGGGGGGGACGCTGGTCTTATTCCTCCAGCCCTTGACCCGGATTCATCTGTTCTCGCGCATCAGAGGGGAGATCGCGCCGCAAGGCGATATCACATCGATATACCTGTTCACCGTGATCGGGCTTTTTATCCTGACATTGGCGTGCATCAACTTCATAAACCTCACCACCGCGCGATCCGCTTCCCGGGCCCAGGAGATCGCGGTCCGCAAGACATTGGGGTCCTCCCGGTCTTGGCTGGTCTATCAGTTTCTGGGAGAATCCCTGTTCTACAGCCTGGCCGCTTGCGCGATGTGCGCAACCATCGTTCCGACGGTCCTCCCTTGGTTTGAATCCCTGATCGGCCGGCGGCTGAGCCCAGACGTGCTCCGATCACCGGAGGCCATATTGGGATCTTTAGCGGTGGCCGCTTTGGTGGGACTCCTGGCCGGAGCTTATCCGGCGGCTTATCTTTCGGGATTCCCGCCGACCCAAGGGCTTCAAATCGGCCGCCGAGTAGGGAAGTCCCGTTCGCGGTTCCGGAACAGTTTGGTCGTATTCCAATTTTCGGTTTCCATCATCCTCATCATCGGAACCCTGACGGCTTATCGGCAGATCCGATACATGAAGAGCAAGGACCTGGGATTTTCCCAGCATTCGGTGTTGGTGATTCCGGAAATCCAGAGGCTGCTGAGGCGGATGCCCTATTCCAGTGTCCGTGACGAATGGCTGAATGTTCCCGGTGTTTTGGATGTGGGCGGATCCGCCCTGGTGCCCACCCAGGGGGTGCAGCTCGATATCTTCTATCCCCAGGGTTTCACCCGGGCCCAACCTCAAAAGCTCACCCGTCTGGATATCGAGCCTCGATACCTCACGACCATGGATATTCTTGTCACTGCCGGCCGCAATTTTGCTTGGGATCTGTCGTCCGATCCTTCCGAGGCGGTTCTCATCAATGAAAACCTGGCCCGTCAGTTCGGCTGGGATAGTCCCTTGGGCAAGACATTCACGTTTTATTCCGGTCCCGAAGGGGAAGGTGAGATCCGGGTCAAAAAAGTCGTGGGAGTGGTCAAGGACTTTCATTTCACCTCGCTCCATCGCCGAATCGAGCCGGTGGTGATTGTCTTTGCCCCGGAGAGGATCAGGTATCTGTCGCTCAAGATAGCGAGCGAAAACATTCCCCAGACCATCGGGCTGCTGAATGACAAATGGAAAGAGCTGGACCCGGAACGGCCGTTCGACTACTTTTTCCTGGATGCGGCGTTCGACAGCCAATATCGGGCGGAAGAGCGCCTGGGACGGATTTCGTCATATTTCAGCCTCTTGGCGGTGGGGATCGGCTGTCTGGGGCTGTTCGGATTGGCGGCCTTCATGGCCGAACGCAGGACAAAAGAGATCGGCATCCGAAAGGTCATGGGGGCGTCCTCCGCAAGGATCGTACGGCTGCTGACGCTGGAATTCTTCTGGCTGATCTTGGCGGCCAATGCCCTGGCGTGGCCGACGGCCGCCATCTCTCTGACTCTATGGCTGAGGCGCTTTCCATACCGCATCGGGGTGAGTTTCCCGGTCATGCTGTTCTCCGGAGCGCTGGCGCTGAGCGCCGCGTTGCTGACGGTCAGCCTCCTGGCGGTCAGGGCCGCTCGGGCCGATCCGGTGGAGGCCCTCCGGACCGAATGATCAGGCTCCGTCCCGGCGCGCAAAGCTCTCCAGGAATTCCAGCGACTGGTGGCGGAAGTAGGTGTTATAGAGTTCCCCATAATGGCCGGAACGTGCCATCAGTTCGTCGTGGGTTCCCTCTTCGACGATGCGGCCGGCAAGAAGCACGATGATCCGGTCGCTCTTACGGACCGTGGACAGGCGGTGGGCGATAACGATGGAGGTTCGCCCCTTCATCACCGTTTCCAATCCTTCCTGGATTTGCGTTTCGGTGAAGGGGTCGACACTGGCGGTGGCCTCATCCAGAATCAGAATGGCCGGGTCCTTCAGCAACACCCTGGCCAGCATCACCAGCTGCCGCTGTCCCATGGACAGGCTCGCGCCCCGTGCCCCGACCTCGGTATCCAGCCCGCTGGACAGGGCGTTCAGCCAGGCGCCGCCTGCGATGCTCACGGCCGCTTGACGGACCTGAGCTTCGGAAGCCTCGGTGAGCCCATAGCGGATATTATCCCCGACCGTACCGGAGAACAGGAAAGGATCCTGAGGCACCAAACCGATCTGACGCCGGTACTGTTCCAAATCCAGCTCCCGGATGTCCCGCCCATCCACGCAGAGTTCCCCGGATTGGAATTCATAGAAGCGTGTTATCAAGCGAGCGATGGAGCTTTTGCCGGCTCCGGTGTGCCCCACCAGGGCGATGTTCTGCCCGGCCGGGATGGCCAGATCGAAATCCGTCAACACGTGTTCCCGCTGGGAGTAGGCGAAAGAAAGGCCGCGGAATTCGATCTCTCCCTTCAACCTGAGGATGGGCGTCGAGGCCTTCTGAATCACTTTGGGCTTGGTGTCGATCAGCGCAAAGACCCTTTCCGCAGCAGAAAGGCCGTCCTGGAACTGGCTCCAGAAGGATGCGATGCCGATCACAGGCCACCAGAAGAAGGCCACGGCCTGCATGAACAGGTACCAATCTCCGGGGCTGAGTGATCCGGTCTGCACCGAGGATCCGCCCATGTAAACCAGCAAGGCGACACCCAGCCCGGAAGCCGTGCCGAGAAGGGGAAAAATGCTGTTCAATGTCAATCCCCTGGCCAATCCGACTCGATAGGCCCTCCAATTGTTCTGTAGGAAGCGTTCGAAGATGGCCTTCTCCTGGCGGAAACTCTTGGCCACGGCGATGCCGCTGATGGATTCCTGGATTTCGGAATTGATCTGGGCGGTGACTCGCTTGGCGTTTCGGGTAACCCGGCGGGCGATTTTCCGAAAGCTCAAGGCGATGACAAACGCCACCGGGCTCATGGCCCATATCAGGCAGGTGAGCCGGACATCGATGGTGGCCAGCCAGATGCTGAGCAGCATCACCAGTAAAATCTGGCTGACCACGTCCAAGACCAGGGTTACTACATCGGAAAAATCCTGGGTGTCCGATGTGATCCGGCTCACGATCTTTCCCGAAGGGTGTTGATCGAAAAAGGACAGGTCATTGTTCACCACCGAATCGAATACGTCTTCCCGTAGGCGCAGCACCACGTTTCCCACCATCTTGGCGGTCAGCATCTGCCGGATATAGTTGAAGCCCCAGGCGAAAACACCCAGCAGCAGGATACCGCATGAGAGCAACAGGATCAGCTTCAGGGACGGATCGTGCCTAACCAGATCCAGGGCCTGGGCAATGAGGATAGGCCCCGCCGTGCCGGCGACGGAGTTCAGGGTGAGCATTCCCGCAGCGAGGAAAAGGGCGCGGCGGTAAGGACGGAAGTAGGCCGAGATTCTGCGCAGGAGGGCACGGTCGGAGTAGCTGCGGTCGTAGTCCTCGCTTTCCAGGCCATCCAGAATAAACGGCATCTAATTCTCCATCGGATGAATCACTCGTAGCGTGCAAAAATGCGCCGATAGTCGGTTGAACGGGACATCAGTTCCTCGTGGGATCCCTGATCCGCCAGTTCGCCTTTGCGCAGGACCAGGATGCGGTCGGCCCAGCGGATCTGGCTCAGGCGGTGGGTGATGATGAACGTGGTCCGCTGGTGGGATATCCGCCGCATGGCCCGTTGAATCTGATCCTCGGTGGCACTGTCGATGGCGCTGGTGGAGTCGTCCAGGATCAAGATCCGCGGATCGGTGAGAAAGGCCCGTGCGATGGCGATCCGCTGGCGCTGTCCTCCGGAGAGAGTGACGCCGCGCTCCCCGATCAACGTCTCGTAGGACTTGGGGAAACCGGTGATGAAATCATGGGCCTGCGCCTCTCGGGCGGCATGCTCCACCCGGTCCGGACCGGCATCGGCCTGTCCGAACGCGATGTTCTCGCGCAGCGAGCGCGAAAACAAGAACACATCCTGTTCGATGAACGAAATCTGCGATCGCAGGCTCTCCAGGCTCCAGTCCCGGACATCCACGCCGTCGATCAAGACCCGGCCCGAGCTGGCGTCGAAGATGCGGTTGATGAGCCGGGTCAAGCTGGTCTTACCGGATCCGGTCATGCCGACGATGGCCACCGTTTCTCCCGGCAGGGCGTGAAAGCTGATGCTCTTGAGCACCGGCGATCCATCGTATTCAAAACTGACCCGGTCGAACATGACCTCGCCCCGGATGGGCCGGCTCACACCCGCCAGGTTCTGGTCGAGCTCGGTTTCGGTCCTGATCATCTGCAGGATGCGGTCGGCGCTGGCCATCCCCAGTTGGACCAGGTTGAAGGAAAAAATCGAGATGAAGGTGGTGAAGCGCAGCGTCCCGAACAGCCCCATGAACGCCACCACTTCCCCCAGGCTGACCATGTCCTGTCTCCATAGGAGCAGGGCGTGGAAGAGCCCGATCCCCCAGCACAGGCTGAACATGAGCATGGGCCAGTAGCGGGCTTGAATGATGCCCTGACGGATGAAGTGGTCCCGGAACACCCGGGCGTTGCCTGTGAACTTGTCCCACTCATAGCGCTCCCGGACATTGGCCTTCACCACCTCGATTCCAGCCACCGCTTCGGTAAGGCTTGCGTTCATGACTCCGAATGTTTCCCGCTGGGCGATGCTGACCGGCTTGAGGCGGCGGTTGTAGTCGATCACCGTAATCGTCAGCAGCACCGTGAAGAAAAGCGGAACCATCAGCAGGGCCGGATGAATCAGGCCGATCATGACTACCGGAACCACCAGTGCCAGCACTGAATCGATGATCAGGTTCAATCCCGGGCTGAACATCAGGTTCAGGGCCCGCACGTCATTGGTGGCGCGGGCCATGATGTCACCGATCCGCTGCCGGCCGTGGAAGGTCAGGCTTTTTCCCAAAAGGCTGAGATAGAGTTCTTCCCGGGAATTCCGCTCGATGCGCTGAGCCAGGATCTCGACCGAATAATTACGCACGATCCCGGTGAGGCCCTGACCCAAGGCACAGGCCAGAATGCCCAGGACAGGATATTTCAGGTCCCTCATCTGGAACCCGGCCGCGGATATCACGTCAAAGGACCTTCCCACCAAAACCTGTATGGAGCTGTAGGCGAAGTTGTTGACTACCGCCGTAACGAGCATGATCAAAGGAAAATGGGGATACCGCATCAGGTGAGTAATGATCCAGCGCACCGGACCCCGAATCGAGTAGGGAAATGCGCCTTCGACCTGGAACTCACGATTGGACACGATTTCTATTCTTCCGATATCCGGATATTCCGATTATGTGGATCCGCTCATTCTACACAATTACGGCCGAAAACACTATGCCGTCCGGATGGTCTCGCCTGACCTGTCCCGGTTCTCCGGCATATCTAAGGAGTCTCCGCTGCCGACATCCCTGGAGGGTGAGGGGGGGAGTCAATCGGAGGCAGGATTTTTAGAGGCCGCCAAAGACCGGCTGAGCCATGTGAAGGTGGCATAAAGGATTATTCCGGTGACGCCGCAGCCGAACCACAAAGCCGAAGGGCCGTATCGGGAATAGACCGTGGTCCCCACCATGGGCCCCAAAATCATGGAAAGGGAAAAGGCAAAGCTGAAGAGCCCCATGTAGCGCCCTTGACTCCCGCTTCCGGCCCGAAGGGCGATGAGAGAGCCGAGCAGCGGCATGCTGAGCATCTCGCCTGATGTCCAGACCACGACGGTCAGGGCCGCGTAGATGAAGCCGCGTCCCAAGGGCATCAGGGCGAATCCCAAGCCGGTCAGGAAAAAGGAAAGGGCAATGAAGCGGGCCATAGATCGTTTCCCGATCCAGTGGATCAGCAGCATCTCCAGGGAGACGATCAACAGCGTGTTGATCATCACGAGTTGTCCTATGCGGTTTTCAGCCAATCCGTAGACCCCGCGCATGTAGAGAGGGAAGGTGGCGAACAATTGAAAAAACACCGCGCCCCAGATCACCACTATGGGGAGCAGCAGGAGGAATGGGGTATCTTTCCAGGGGGACCGGCCGCTGAGGGGCTGCCTGGCGGCCGCGGCTCGGAGCTGTTCCTCAGGCCTTTTCCAGACCAGCGAGAACAGGACCCATGCCGAAAGGCACGTCAACCCATCCACCCAGAATAGCAGCCCGTAATTCCGGAGGGCCAGGAATCCCCCCACCGCCGGCCCGATGGTCGCCCCGATGTTGTTGGCCAGGCGGTTGAGGGCGAATCCTTTGGTCGTTATCTCGGGAGAACAGACGCGGGCCATGGAGGTGCTGTTGGCCGGATAGAGCAGTGCGGAAGCCGCCGCCAGAACAAAAATCGTCAGGTTGATGATCCACAGCGAGTTCATCCAGCCGAGACAGATATACAATATCCCGCTCAGAAAAAGGCTCAGTTTCTGCACGTTGGTGGATCCGATGCGGTCGGAGAGCCATCCCCCCAGGTAAGAGCCGGCAAGAGACCCGAGGCCGAAGATACTGAGCGCCTGTCCGGCTTGGGCTACGGAAAATTCCTTTTGTCGCGTGAGGTAGAGGCTCAAAAAGAAGATGACCATCATCCCCGAAGCATTGACGAGCTGGACGGAAAAGAGAATCCATGCCTGGCGGGGGAGCCCGGCATAGGCCCGACGGTAAAGATCAGTTATCTTCCTGGGTATGATAGTCACAGGTCAAGCCACGGTTTACTCTCGGGGGCGACACATGTCTCAACTCAAGCCGGATAGCCTGAATCCGAGTCTTTGAAATTTCATCATATCCGCATCATTTTTTCAACTCGAGCTGATTTCCATGGAGCCTGTCCGTCCATCGCTTGATTGACAGCTTGATTGATGATTGGATTGCTTCACCGACCCGGCACCTTATCCATAATCAACCGGCATCTTCCCGAGGATGATCCCCGGCTTACCGAGCAAGACATCCGGAAATATTATAAGGATGACAGGATCATCTGGAGCGTGTTTTTGGCGTTCCGGCGCCTGGACCGCTGGCTGCGGACACGTCTGCTGGGGAAACGCTATGAGTTCCTGTTGCCGGGAAGGATCCAGCGATGAAGTCCTCTATTTTGACTTGACATTTGTGAATGGTTGTTTATCATTTATAGGCGGGGCTTTGCAAATTGAAGTTCATCTTCAGAGATTGTTTTCTAAAAACTATCGAATTTCTACTAAAAGTATAGGTTATATGTATTTTGAAAGGTCAGACGAAGTTTCGGGAGATGTCGACTCTCAGCTTATCGCTGTGGTTGGACCAGATATTATCGCGATACTATCGCGTGCGCGTGTAATTTAAGGGGTATGGTAAATAATCAGCCATAGAGTAATGGCTAAGGAGGCGTTATCGTGACTCTGCCTGGGTTTGGATCTGTAATTTCGGGGATGAGGAAAATTTGGGGCTCGAGAAGGCATCTGTTTATTGCAGCCCTGTTTGTGATCTTGGGATTGTCGGTATCGTCGACGCCCACGGGTTCGCCCCCGGTCCCGCCGTCTATACCTATTTTTGCCGGCCAGAACATCAACATGGTGGCCGATGATCTGAAGCTTCAAAGACAGAATGAGCCATCCATTGCTGCGTCTTCCTTGACCGAGGGCTTTCTTTTGGGTGGAGCCAACGACTACCGGAGGGTCAATGATGCCGGCGGCCCGGATGAAGAAACCGGCGATGCCTGGTTGGGCGTGTTCAAGTCGTTCGATGGGGGAGTGACGTGGCAAAGCACGCTCCTCCCGCCCTATAAAGAGGTGTCGTCGGCATGGCCGGGTCCGAACGACCAAACGCTGGCCGGCTATGATGCGGCCGCCGATCCCACGGTTCGCGCCCACGTCGACGGATGGTTCTTGTACAGCGGCATCGCCTTTGACCGGGCGGATAACGGAGACAGTTGTATCTTCGTCAGCCGGTTTCAAGACACAGGCTCCGATATCGTATACCGCGATACCCGCAAGATCGATACCGGGACCAGCGGTCAGTTCCAGGATAAGCCCTGGACGGCCGTGGATCCGGTTCACGGCATCGCCTACATTGTCTACAGCGTGTTTCTGGGCTCGAGTCAGAATGTCCACAGCAAGATTTTTGTCAGCCGATCCTTGGACAACGGGATGACGTGGAGCTCCCCCTTGAAAATCAATGAAGGCAGCCTCAAGAATCAGGGAACCACAGTGGCCATCGACCCGGTTACGGGAACCGTTTATGTTGCCTGGAGGCGCTTCGCATCCCCGAGTGATGCGGATGCCATCATGATCACGAAATCGGAAGATTTCGGCCTGACCTTCACCAAAGCCCTTGAGCTGGCAACCATAGCCCGGCCCTTCGATCAGGCGACGATCGGAGGCGGCCCGGCCTACCCCTCCCAGTTCCGGACCAGCACCTATCCCACCATGGCGGTAGTCCACTCGCGTAGGGTCTATGTGACCTGGTCACAGCGGGATGTTGATTTTTCGGACACCCATAACGGTGAGAGCTGCGCGGATGACACCCGGGTCGTCTATAAGTCCTTCGCCTACGACGATTGGGGAGCCTGGTCCAATACCTTCGATTATGCCGTGGAGTCCCCTGTGACGGCATACGACGCGAATGGCAGTCCCTACATCATTCACAGCCATCAGTTCATGCCTTCGATCACGTATGCCGGGGGACGATTGATGATCGCCTGGTATGACAACCGCTTCTCCGGCCGCGTGTTCGATGAGCACGGCATATTCCGAAATTATCCTAATGGCGATCCCCAGTGTCCCCGAGGGGAATCAACCATAGACCCTGCGGACAGAATCCTGGACGGTGACGGTTGCCCTTACAGAGAAACCATCGACGTCCGGACCGCCACGGCTCTCCCCGGATCCGGTGCGAGTCTGAATTTCGGCGGCACCATTCAGGTCTCCCGATACATCTGGGTTCTGGAAAACATCGGGACCGAGGCCGATCCCGAATATGTTCCGAGGCAGGTCCAGTTCAATCCTCCCAATTACAAACTCTTCAACGGCGGAACCCTGCCCTTCCACGGAGATTATTTGGATATAGCCGCGTCTCCTAAGTTCATCAAAGAGGGAGACAGCTGGCGGTTCAGCGATGCAGGGGACCCCATGGACTACTATGTGAGCTGGACAGACAACCGCGATGTCCTTCCGCTCGACGGTGACATCTGGACACAATATCTGCCGCCTGCTCCCAATTGCCCCCAGCCGTCCGGAACGAGGAATCAGAATGTCTATATCTCCAAGATTACGCAAGGGATCGAAGTGGACGTTCTGGGAAATTTTTTAATGGACTTTGAAGGGGAGATAGGGGAACAGCGCGTATTCGTTATAACCGTCGACAATCAGACCGGGTCTCCTTTTGAAGATCCCAATGGGTATTTCAAAACCTTTGATTTGGAAATTATCGGAGGCGGAGATTCATCCTTCCTCCCCGATTCAATTGAAAAAGACTTTGCAGTCATCGTTCCTGACCACTCGTCCATCTCCCAAATGGTCTTTGTTCCCGGAGATTGGAGTGGGTATCCCGTCGAAGTCCGGATATCCGAGGCAGGGATTCCGATTCAGTCACTTTTCCTGAGCCCCGCCGGCTCTCCGACTCTCGAGGGCAACACGGCCCTGATCACCTCATATCTGTTCAACTGGCAGGACACTCCATTTGATATAGATCCCCAACATCCCGAAAGATCGATCGTCAATCCCAACATTCTTGCGCCCAACATTTTGGCGCCGAACATCCTGGCCCCCAATATCCTTGCACCCAATATTCTCGCGGATCCACTGGCGCCCAATATTCTGGCCCCCAATATTCTGGCCCCCAATATTCTGGCCCCTAATATTCTGGCAGACAACATTATGGCACCTAACATTTTGGCGCCCAACATACTGGCGCCTAATATTCTGGCGCCCAACATCCTGGCTGTCAGCATCCTCAATCCGAACATCCTGGCGCCCAACATCCTCGCGAACCCACCGGGAGATGGATCGGAGGTGGTCGAAAAAATCTGGAGGGTCGAAAACAATGACCCGGAAGCTATCAATTCGTATACGTTCAAGAGCATCGCAGGGGATTCCCTGCCGGATGGATTGGCCTATTCCCAGCTTCTTATATTCAAGGTCCACACCACTCCCTCGACCGACGGCTGTTCTTTGAAGTACGAGATCCAGAGCGAGCCGCTGGTCAACATCATCAATCCCTATATCATCGAAAGCGAGAACGTTCAGAGTCTAAATATCAAAAAGCTCATCAGCGATCCCTACTACGAGATTTTCGATAACGCCACCTTCTCTCTCGATCCCGGAGAGAAGGCCCTCATCATCTTGAGGGTCTTCGATCCTGATCCACAAAATCTGAGCGGGGGCTCTAAGACTATTTCGAGCATGCAGACGGGAGCTTCAGAATATGAAAACTATGCCAATAGCCTGGGAGCGATCGTCGTATCGCAGACATCGACCGAGCAGAATCCTCAGGCTAATCTGAATGCCGTAACCTTGATGGTACTGCCCGAAACCTGGGCTCCCATCACGGCCGGCATGAGCTATCCTCCCGAAACCGCCCCGGTTGCCACGATCAAAGCCATAGGAGGGACTCATTCCTACTCCTGGAGTGTGGTCGAAGTCGTGGACATCACGGATCCGGTAAATCCCATAATCTTAACTGACTTGACGGAGCTGGGCCTGACGGCGACCGAGACCTTTCCCCCAGATCCGGATTTCGATGTTATGTATAAGATTTCGGGGACTCCGATTCGCTCCGGGACTTTTCTTATTACCGTAGAGGTCATGGACGATTCTCCGACTCCCGGCACTTATCAGCCGGTCACCAACATTGATATACAGACTTTTACGCTCCAGATTCTCCCCCCGCCCGCCCTGGCCCTCAGCATGTCCCCTTCGAATGTACCCTCAGGGATGAAGACATATCCCTACGGCGGGCTCACGTTTGAAGCTTCGGGAGGCATACCGCCATATACATTTGAACTCACGGGGGATCTGCCTGCGGAGTTCGATTTGTTCCCTCCAGAAGTCGATCCCGATTCTCCAAACGTTAGAGAGCTTAGAGCAGAAAAGGCAATGCATGCCGGAGATTATGTATTTACCGTAACCGTATATGATTCTGTTCTCCCCACGCCCCAATCTGCCAGTGTGTCTGATAAAAATCTCTGTATCGCGTATGTGCCGCTCGATATTTCCATAACCCCGAGTCCCACTCCGCCCGATGGAGTCTTGAATGCGACGTTAGGATCGGCCTTTGAGGTTGAGTTCCGGGCCTTGAACTCGGAGGCTGCGCTGACTTGGAACGTGACAGGGGATGATCTCCCTTACGACCTGAATGTTCAGGAAGAAACCGAAGATCCCACCACTATGAAAATATTAGGCACGCCGAAGTACCAACAGAATGAGATCTACCCCCAGGAATATGATATGACGGTTACGGTCGACGATAATATAAGTCCCCTCCCATCGTGTGACGCACAAAACCCGAGAACGGTCTCCAAGGACATCACTATCAGGATCAATCCGCGACTGCCCGCATGGGAGGTCACCGAGAGTTCGATGGAGGAGGCCGTGGCCATCGCCTCCGATAAGGACGGCAACGTCTTTGTGACCGGATACACCACCGATGCTCAGAACGGCAATGACTTCTATACCGTGATGTACGATTCGGATGGGAACTTGGCCAGAACGTGGACCTATAACGGTCCCGGAAACGGAGAGGACTTCCCGAGCGACATCGCCGTCTTCGATGATCCCTCGACGGGGAAAGCCGTGGTGTACGTGACCGGGACGAGCGACGGTGGGGAAACCACATCCGGTCCCGATGTCTACACGGCGGCCTACGATCTAAGCCTTCCGGCAGGAAGTGACCTTCTCTGGGAGGCGAGGTTCGACGGGCCGTCCCATTACGGCGACGGGGGAAATGCCCTAGCCGTGGATGCCGGATATGTCTATGTGGCGGGCTACGAGCACCGAGGACAGCAAACGAAACACGCGGATTATCTCTTGATCAAATACATCCGGGAAACGGGAATTTTGGTCTGGGATGCGACCTATGATTCCACCAGAAACGGAAGCGATTATGCAACCGGCGTCGCCGTGGATTCAGCCGGCAATGCCTTTGTGACCGGAAAAAGCCAGGAGAGCCTTAACCAGGAAGCCACTTCCTTTGATTTCCTCACCGTCATGTACGACAGCTCTGGAAAAAAGGTGCAGTGGGAAGCCCGGGACGACGGGCCGGGCTTCGGAGATGACGAGCCCACGGGCATATTTTTGGATGAGCCCAACAATGCCGTCTATGTCACCGGTATCACGTCGGGCGGAATCCAAGGGGCCGATTATTACACGGTTCGATATAATGCAGATACCGGGGCTCCGAGCTGGGCGCCTCTTCCCAATACCGCCTACAGCGGCAGAATCTACTCCGGCTCCGGTACCGGAGACGATGCCTCCTCCGGCATCTCCGTTTTTTCCAACGGAGCTTACATAACAGGCGCAAGCCAGGGAACAGGTGCGAATATGGATTTTGCGACCCTAAAATACAGCGATATCGGGGCCCTGGTTTGGAATTCGGATCCAGCCGTCGACGGGGCCGTACGCTTTGACGGAGGCGGCGAAGACAGGGCCGTCGGCATCGACGTGGACGGAGCCGGGATCTATGTGGGCGGTTTCATTACTGATCCTACAGACGGAGCCGATTATTTTGTGATAAGTTATGATGACGCCACCGGAGATATATTTTGGGTCGCCCGGAATCCTTTGGCGGGGAATCAGTTTGCGACGGCGATGTCTTCGGGTGCCACAGCGATCTACTTGACCGGCAATACCAGCCAAGGCGTCATGACGGTGAAATTTCTTAAATAGAGATACTTAGGGACAGATAGAAGCCGAAGCGAAAAGGCCGCTCAGCGGATTTCGAGGCGCTGGCGGGCGTCCTTGACCAGCGGATCGTCCCAATCCGCCTTTTCCTTGATGGCCAAAAAATTCCGATAGGAATCCGCCGCGGCGAGGCTGCCGAGGCCTTCCTGGGCTCTCCCGATGTAATACTGGATGGGGGCCACGACATGATAGGTGGGGGTGTCATCGAAGAAGACGGAGGCGGCTTCTCCGTTGTGGGTGAGACATGAATCCAGTGCGTTATGGGCGTCCGGATAGGCTTCGATCTCGAGATAGGCCTTTCCCAAGATGCATCGGCCGATCCAGGTGTCGAGCAGGGTCTGGGCCTCCTGAAACAGGGTGATGGCTTCCTGAATCTGCCCGTCTTTCCTTTTAATCTCCCCCTCGATCAGCTTGGCATAGGCCTTGGGCTCAGGCTCCAGCCGCCGGCTCAGGTCTTCGGCCAAAGATAGGGCCTTGCCTTCTTCTCCGGCTTGAATGTAGACCCGGGCCGACATGAAGATCGCGGCGATATTCTTCCCCAAAGCCACGGCCTGGTCTGCGGCCTGGACGGCACGGGCGACATTGCCGCCCCAAAGACGGGCTTGAGCGAGCAGGGACCATTTGTTACCGAGAAAGTCGGTTCGGCCTTCCTTCCGGTCCACCTCGAGCCCTTCCTCGAGGATGCGGACGGCGTCGGCCAGGCGTCCCTCATAGAGAGCGATATCAGCCAGGCCCAGCACAGCCAGGGACTCTCCGATCGGATTGATCTCACGCAGCTCTTGATAGACCGTGATCGATTCATCCACCTTCCCCAGGGCGAGGTCTGCCAGGGCCAGGACCACATAGACCTCGTAGAAGGAGGGGTTGTTGTCGATCATGCTCTGGGCTTCCTGCGCCGCCACCTCGAAATCGCTGGCGGCCAGGGCATACCAGCTCAGGTTGAATCGGGTCTGGATCTTTCGGGGGTTGAGGTCGACGGCGCGCCGGCCCATCTCCTTGGCCTGTTCAAAATCGCGGGCATAGAAATAAGCCAGGGCCAGGTTGGAGAAACCGGGAGCGTCGGCGGGGAACTTTTCCACCCATGCGCTGCATTCCTTGATGGCCTGCTGAAAGTTGCGGTTTATCAAGTAGTAAATAGCCCGGGTGCGTAATTTTTCCCGCTCGGACATGCGGTCGATCCTGGCCAGGGCTTCCTGAAAATAGGTCTCGCTTTCTTCGTACTGCCCTCGATTCTGATACACCAGGGCCAGGGCCGCATATGCACGGCCGAAATCCGGATCCTCTTCGATGGCGCGGAGATATTCGGAGATTGACTCCTCGTCGCTCCCCTCCCGGTAGAGCTCCTGTGCATTGGTGTAGGCGTTCATCGCTTCCAGGGACGATGTGGTGTAGGTCTCCCCCTGGAGGGCCCTCCTGGCATCCGCCGAGACGTCGCCGAGTCCGGACCGGACTTTGCTGGCCAGCCAGGCGGCGCCATTGAGCACGTCGTCCCTGGATTTAACCCGTCGAGAATAGTTTTTGACCTCTTCGGCATTGACCGGATCTCTCACGCTGACATTCAATTCGAATCCGCTTCCCTTGGGCTCGATCGAGCCGGTGATGAATTTGGTGATTCCCTCTCGGGCGCTCACCAGCTGCGCCATCTGAGAATCCAGCCTCCCGCCGGAATCGGGATAAACATCCCGGGAAATTCTTCGGGCGTCGGGACGCTGGAAGATGGAGATGAAGGATGCACCCTCCAGCCCGATGTTGACCGCCTGCTCGATGGCGCCGTCGAACACGGACTCTCCGGTCATGTTCTGGAAGTCGGCCACCAGGACGGAAACCGGTTCCCGGTTGAGTTCGGCGGCGCTGATTCGGCCTCTGCGGGCCAGCCAGAACGTGCCGGCAACGACGGCGATCAGGACCGCCGCCAGCGAGGCCTGGGCCGGTCGGCTCAGATAGAAGAGGGGAGACCCGATGCGGAGCACCCTCTGCATCTTCTGCAGGTCCTGGGCGAAGTCCTTGACACTCTGGTACCTTTGCTCCACATCCTTGGCCAGCGCCTTCTTGAAGATGGGGGTCAGGCCGGAGCCCAGCTTTTTGGGCTTGAGCTTCAAGGGCGGGAACGGCTCGCTGGTGATCGCTTTTAACGTCTTGGTCGAATTCTTCCTCAGAAAGGGATGGGCCTTGGCGATCAGCTCGTAAAGCATGACGCCCAGCGCAAAAATGTCGCTGCGAACGTCGACATCTTCTCCCTTGGCCTGCTCGGGCGACATGTAGGCAAGGGTCCCCACCAAGGTCCCATATTGGGTGAGGGAGGACTGCAGAGCGACCTTGGAGACATCGGTGACGCTCAGCCTCCTCAAGCCGGTGGTGTCCGCTTCGTCCAAAAGGGTCTTTTCCACATCCGCTCGGATGGTCTGCGCCATGTCTTGAGGCGAGGCCTGCGTGGCGGCCAACATGGTTTGGGTTTGTTCGTTATCCCCTTCCTTACCTTGGGACTCGTCCCGGAGGGTGGCCATCATGTCGTCCACTCGAGCGGATTCCGCAGCACCCTTGGGGCGCGGGGTCAGCCGCAGTTCCGTGAGTCCGACTTCCCCCCGCGACAGGACTTTCTTGGCCAGGCCGAAATCCATGATCTTGACGTGGCCCTGCGGAGTGAGCATGATGTTGGCCGGTTTCAGGTCCCGGTGTACGATCTCGTTTTCATGGGCTTTTTCCAAGGCCTCGGCGATTCCAGCGACGATGCGGAGGGAATCCTTGAGCGCCGGGGGCTCGTCCTTCATCAGATCCATCAGGCTCGTGCCCTCGATATATTCCATGACGATGTAGGCCTTGCCTTGGATTTCTCCGGTCTCGTAGATCTTGCAGATGAAGGGATGATCCAGGGCCGCGGCGGCCTTGGCTTCTCGAAAGAATCGCTCCCTGAAGGAGAGGTCGTCTTGAAGATCTTGGGGCAGAAACTTGATGGCGACCTTACGGTCGAGGATGGTGTCCTGGGCCAAGAACACCTCGCCCATCCCGCCTTTCCCGATGGGCTTGAGGATCTGGAAATGTTTTATCTGTCCCAGTGTGGAATTCAGCTTTTGCCCCATGTTACCCTAATGGAGATATAGCACAGGGTAGGGTATGTGTCAATGAAGGTCTGACTGAGGTCGCATGCATCCAGGCATCAATCGTCTCCTTGAAATCGTCCCTCCCTATCCCGCCCCTCTACTGCCGGGCTTTACGGCCTCGCTTCCGGCCTCACACATGGGGCAGTCCCCGGGAGGGTGGTTGGTCACCTCCATTTGGAAAAGCGAAAAATAGGGAACATCGAACCGAGCTTGACCTCCGCTGCGGTCTACGACAGCCGTTACGGCTATGACCTCGCCCCCGGCGTTCCGGACGACCTGCATGACTTCTTTGACCGAACCCCCGGTGGTGGTGACATCTTCAGCCAGCAGGACCCGTTCGCCGGGGGTGATGGCAAATCCGCGCCTTAGGGTCATGATTCCTTCGACCCGCTCGGCGAAGATGGAGCGCACGCCCAGCAGGCGCGCGGTTTCCTGCCCGAACACGATTCCCCCCACCGCCGGTGAGACCACGACATCGATCTTCTCCTCCCGGAAGTGATCGGCGATATCCCGGCACAATGTCTCGGCATGCCAGGGGTACTGGAAGACCTTGGCGCACTGGAAGTATCTCCCGCTGTGCAGGCCGGAGGTGAGGATGAAGTGACCCTCCAGCAGCGCTCCTGTGTCCCTGAAGATCTTCAGGATATCCTCCTGTTTCAGTCCCATGATGATCGCCCTCCTCAGCCTAAACGGTTCCGAGGACGATTTCCTTGGAAACCACCCCGCCCCTTGTCGAACTGTACTTGACCGTGCACTTGGTCCCCGGGATGTCGTTCAAGCGGACCTTGAACGTGACCTTGAGCTTGCTGTTTCCTTCGATCCGACCGATTTCGATCGAGGGACGGTTCCCTTCGGGCTCCAGGATCTCGACCTTCGCCTTCTCGCCCGACGGTTGCTGCGGCCTGCGCTCTCCGCCCCCGTACATCCGCATGAATCGCGCCCGGCGCTCATCCCGCTGCCGGGGGAGCAATCCCTCGGGAAATTCGAGCGTGATTCGATCCGGCGTGACGATCTTCACCAGCTGGGCCTGTTTGAGGGCGGTGGGGAGGAAACCCCGGTTTTCGACCTCGACTTCGATGGTGAAGGTGTCCTCCTTATTCGTGACCTTGGGATCCTGCATGACCACCTGGGGAAGGCTCCCGGCCAGCAGGAGGTTGAAGCGGGCTTCCTTTATGGCCCATTCCTCGAGGAGTTCCGGGGGCGGATTCTGGCGCCAGAATTTCGGATCCCAGCCGCCCACTTCGACTTCCCCGTAGACCGGATGTTGGGCCTTGGTCCAATCCTGGAAGCGGCTGACGGACAATTCCCGGTCGTTGTACTGCAGCCTGTCCCATTCGTCGGTGGTGCCGTCTCCGTCGTAGTCCCCGACCCGACCTCCGTTCCACAGCTCGTCGCCGTACCAGATAGCACCATAGTACCAATAACCGAAGTCCGGGCTGTGCCCGAACAGGGGACGGCCACGTCCGTAGTCGTTGTAGACATCACCGGCGCGCTCATAGCCGGAAACTTCCCGGCCCTTATCATCGAAGTGCTTGTACAGGGCGAGATCTTCCGGATACATGCGCTCCTCGCTGGGAGACGTGGACGGAGGCCGCAGGTGCATGGGGACGGTGGTGTCCATGGTGTTCATGACCGAGACATTGGGGTGTTCGAGCAGAAAGACCACCAGCGAGCGTGTCTCCACTTCGGACAGGGGATGAGCCCCGGCTCCGCGCTGGGTAAAGCCGCGTCCGGTGGCCTCTTCCATAGGCCGCCAGTTCTCCGGGTAGTTGCGGTGAAGATCCAGGCCTCCCACCCCGTCTTCGTTGATGCTGCCGTCCCCGTCATTATCGATCCCTTCCGACATAACGTTGTAATCGCCCCCGCCGTCCTCGACGAATGTCATCAACCGGCCTTTAGGGTCCCGGGGATCGATGACAAAACTCCCCTCTCCTTTGGGCACTTTTATCCGTATCTGACGGATTTTGCCGTCCCCGTCGAGGTCCTCGGCCGGATCTTCGTCCAGCAGGCCGTCGCCGTCGTTATCATAGGGGCGTACGGTACTGCGCAGGGTTTGTGCGGTCTCCAGGTAGAGGAGGCTTCCGTCGGGATTGTTCTTGGGCCGGAAATAGAAGGTGAAATGATCCAGCAGGCGGGTGATCTCCGGATCGCGGCCGTATTCGGTCAGCATATGATACAGCATCCAGAACGCCGATTCCGCGGCCGTCACCTCCCCGGCATGGCGGTTGCCGTCGATGAACATGGCCGGCTTGTCGGTGTCTTTTCCGGTCTTTTTATTGGTCACAGTGAGCTGGTAGATGTCACGCCCTCCGAAGCTCTGGGCGGCCACATAGAGGTCGACCAGATCGGGGTATTCTTTCGCCCATTTTTTAAACCACCAGACCATCTCGGTGTAGGTGTGGTAGTGCTCGAAATCCATGACGCCTTCTTGGAGGGGTTTGATCTCGGTATAGAAGCTGCGGGGGAAAAAACTGGGGCCGTGACGGTATCCGGCGACCGTCCAGTACTTGAATTCCTGCTCATGAGGGGCCGGCTCCTGCGCATGTCCGACACTCAGCGCAAGGAACATAACGCATACAGCCGCCATAAACGCCGGCTTTCCCTTCTCAGCTCTCATTCTGCGTACGATCATCCTCTCCTCCTTAAATCGAAATCTTTCAAATAGCAGTGATTAAATTATCCATTGGTTTGGCATGGACAGCCAATGAACACCTATCACACTCAAAACTCCGGTGTCAAATCCAAATTGCTGGGTGTTGCACATACTCCTTCTATCATTGTACATGCCCTCCGATTGAGTGTGACTTCTACCTCGAATCCCGGGGCTTACTGGAATTTAAATCAAAATTCTTGATGCTACCGTCGATTCTAAGTCGAGTCAGCGAAGCAGGGAAGATGAATAAAAGGATCTTGATTTCAGATATGAATAAGAATCTAAATTGCGGTGATTTTTCAGCGGGATACGAATCTGGCGACCAGCCCCTCCTTGCCGACCGCCCAACCAGATCCATCTTGATCCGAGAAATTCATGCTGTGGAAACCGGGACCCGGGATAGGAGTCCAGGTCTCGCCGTCGTCCAGGGAATAATCCGAACCCGAAGGCCCCACGGTTACGATAACGCCAGGGGAGGTAGCGGGGACAAAGGCGACACATTCCCGAAAGC
>Ga0180437_10004087_pt1 | contig 21086 bp, 15 predicted proteins | sample SS_ome_4_FD_132410 | JGI IMG/M metagenome (GOLD analysis project Ga0180437, IMG submission 132410) | Hypersaline lake sediment archaeal communities from the Salton Sea, California, USA - SS_3_D_1 metaG | ecosystem: Environmental > Aquatic > Non-marine Saline and Alkaline > Hypersaline >...
CGCCGTGGTCGAATATCGAAGTTATACTTTCCATACTCATCGAATCGGTGACAATGAGCCGGTCGTACCCCAGTTCGCCCCGAAGTATCCCGTCGATGAGCTTGGGGGACGTCGTGACAATATTCTCGGGATCCCAGGCATCGACATAGATCATGTGGCTCATTATCATATCGGTACCGGCCTCGATTGCAGCGCGAAAGTGCGCGAAGTCACCTTTGCGCAGTTCCTGATCGGACTCGGTCACGTGCGGCGCCGCGAAGTGGGTGTCCTGCTCGTAGTAGACAAGTCCGGGCCAGTGCTTGGCGCACGCAATTATGTTGGCGTCCTGCAGTCCGCGCACGGCACCGCGCGCCATAACCGCGTTGAGGTGTATGTCGCCGCTGAAGAGGCGTACCGTGTAATCAGGGTTCTTCGGCCGGTAGAGGACATCGATAGCCGGAGCGAAGTTTACGTTGACGCCACACGCGCGCATGTCCGTCCCGAGAGCGTTGTATGCCGCGTACGCGTCCTGCTCACGGCCCGAGGCGCCCAGCGCCATGTTGCCCGGTGTGGGCACGGCGCCCTGCTCGTATCGTATCTGCACGCCTACGCCACCTTCCTGGTCCATGCAGGTTAAGAGAGGGATGCCCGCCGGGCTGGAAAGCGCCGCTTTCTGCAAGCTGTTCACAAGAGACGCGCACATCCTCGGGTCATCAAAATTGTCCCCGATCTGAAAGAAAAAGCCGCCCAGGCACCAATCGTCAATGAGCTTCTTCATCTCGGGAGTGAGCTCCCGGCCTTTGTACCCGATGATGTGCATCTGGCCGACCTTTTGCTCGAGAGTCAGGCGTTCGAGAAGGGAGTCAACGTCCACTGTCTGCCCCCACGCTCCAGGAAGCACCGCCAACACCGCCGAAACAACAAACAACAGTCTAACCATCTCCGTCCACCTCATGCGCCAGAACCCGACCTCTGCCTTATCGCATAAAATAGCAACGCCGGCGTGCCGCGTCAAGCTACATGCACAGTCGCGACATCGTTTCAGCCCTTGTCTTTTCCGCGTCGGAGTAATTTGGCGGAACTCAGGGAGAAGCTGCTAGATCCGTTGTGTTCTGCGTGAGATCTAGGGTATGCTGGTGTCACAGGACGTGAGGTAGAAATGAGGGAGGTATTCACAATGACGACAAGACAGCATTCTATCGGGCATTTCCGCTTGACGATGGCTCGGTGGCGGATCATCGTATGCGTTGCGTGCATCGTCCTGGCGAGCACGCTAGGCGCAGCGGGACAAGACCGTTCCAGTGAAGGCAGATGGACCAGTCTGTTCAACGGTAAAGATTTCGACGGATGGAAGATCAAGATCGCAGGTCATGAACTGGGTGACAATTATGGAAATACGTTCCGCGTGGAGGACGGAATACTCAAGGTGTCTTACGACCAGTATGATAAGTTCGACGAGAAGTTCGGGCACCTCTTCTACAAAGACAAGTTCTCGCACTACATTCTGCGCGTGGAATACCGGTTCGTGGGAGATCAGACGCCCGGCGGTCCGAGCTGGGCGATCCGGAACAGCGGGATCATGGTGCACTGCCAGTCGCCCGAAAGTATGAGCAAAGACCAGGGTTTTCCGGTTTGCGTCGAGGTCCAGCTGCTTGGAGGCAACGGCAAAGATAAACGTCCGACCGGCAACCTGTGCACGCCGGGCACGCATGTCGTGATGGACGGGAAACTTATCAAACGTCACTGTACCTTCTCCCGTTCGAAAACGTATCACGGCGACCAATGGGTGACCGCGGAGGTCGAAGTCCGCGGCAACTCGATCATCAAACACATCATCAACGGCGAGACCGTGCTCGAGTACGAAAAACCGCAGCTCGATGAAAAAGATGCCGACGCACGGAAACTAATGATAAACAACGACGACAAGATGTTGCACGAAGGGTACATCGCACTCCAGGCCGAGAGTCATCCTGTTGAATTCCGAAAGGTGGAGATCCTTTCTTTGAAAGAATAGGGTTCGGGTCAGAGACGGACGATCTCTGCGTCTTCAACCCGGGAAGTCCCCGGAGTGACACCGGCAAGAGCGCTGTTTGACGGACCATATTGGAGGAAGACCGATGAGTAGAAGAATTCTGTCTGTTTTCGTGTTCATTTGCTTGCTTTTTATCGGGCTTCCAGCTACGTCGGCTGAGAAGAAGATAACGCCGCCGGTGATTTTTTCCTATGGCTGGCCTATATCAGGAGACAAAGAGAAGGATTATTATCAACTTGATATGGCCACCCCGAATGTGATTGAAATTGGGCCGAACGCGGTCAGCTATCCACCCGCGGCCAAAGGCGGATACGATAGGAAACTGTTGGATTACTGGCACGCGCAAGGTAAACTGCTGGTGCGTAGGTGCTATGTGACGAGATTCGATGAAGCAGGCAAAAAGGCGGGGTTTTGCGATGTAGAAGAGCTGTTGACTCGCTGGTCTGCCGCCATGGAAGAATACGGAATAGACGGCATCGGCATCGATGAGTTCATAAAACGCCGTCCTGAGCTGGTCACCGAATGGATAGCGGCTCTGAAGACAATCAGCGAGCGTTATCCGGACAAACTCATATGCTGCTGGGTAGCAGGAGAAGGATTGATGTCAAAACCGTTGCTGGAGGCAATTCGAGATTATGCCGATTTCTGCATGCCTGAGGTTTATTATTCGGAAGAACGAGCTGAAGGTTTTCCTGAGTTCGAGTTTACCCGGTTCCGCGAAGCAGTAGATGCGATGGAGGCGAAAGCGCCGGGAATAGGACGCAAAACGCTCATAGGCGTAGGTGCACACCAGAGATTGTGGGATAAAGATCCGAAGATAGATTACAAGCAGTTCCTGGAAGCTCAGATCAAGACAATTGCAGAGGACCAGCTACTGCGTCAGCTTCCGGGTATCGCTATATATGCACCTTACGCACTGGACACCGCCACTATAAGTCATCTGGACGGAGTTCTTAAGAGATATTACCGTGCAGGCGGGTGAGAGCGACCCGGTTTCTCGCGGTTTTGCCCGCGGCTTTCTGGACGACAATCGCCGCCAAGAACGCCTTAGTCTACGAGTGTGCCCACCTGATAGGACATCAGGGCCATTGCCCTGTTGACCGGGAACTTGCCTGGGTACGTTATGAACTCGACGTGACCGTCCATGAAGAGACTATTGCCGCCGCCCGGAATGTGGTTGAAATCTTCCGGCGTTGTCTCGACATGGTCCCAGATCAGCGCAATTTCGCTCTGCGCCATTGCGGACGCCGCCGGGTTATTGATATCGGTGATCATGAACCGCTCGATACCCTCTCTCAGACGGTAGATAGTCGTCCCGCCGGCGTTACCCTGACCTTCCGGCAGGTCGTGGATGTCTTGGTCCATCAGGCCAGGATTATCCACGCTGACGATAGTGTAATAGTAGGCCAGGAGTACGTCGAAGCTGAGGTCGGCCAGGGTGAGCGTAGGATCGTTACCGTCTTTCCCTGACATACCGCCTTCAACCAGTTCGTGTCCTTGAAGTACCCAGCCGAGATAATTGTAGCTGAGCCCGTCGATCAGGCATGGTTGGATGTTGCCGTTGTCGTCTCTCCACACGCCGCCGTTGAACTCTTCGATACCGTCCGAATCTGACGGGCAGACCAGAACCTTTGCATCCTGCAGGTACTCGGGATATACCGAGGGACCGTCAAACATAACGTCGCCGGCCCTGAGCCCGGTGTAGACGACACCGTCGCCGGCCACTTTCTCACAATCCCAGACGCGCGCCATCGGGAACTTGCCGTCCCACTCGTTAGCGTACATCTTCAGGACGAGGTCCAACTGTTTGAGGTTGTTGGCGCAACTGGCGCGTCTGGCGGCCTCGCGCGCACGTGCAAGCGCCGGCAGCAGTATAGCCGCCAGTATGCCTATGATCGCTATGACAACCAGCAGTTCTATCAGTGTAAATCCTTTCCTTCTCCTCATCGCACGTACCTCCTCTTCCAGGAACACAGTCCCAACATCGGACATTAGCTTACCTTCCGCATACGGTACAGTCACTTCCGTACGTTGTCAAGCGACGTGTACCGTTGCGAACGTCCTCTCCGTCCTCTTTGCGGGGAAACGCGGTGACGCGCCTGCCTGCCGGAAGCACGGGGGAACCGGAGAGATGAGCGACCCACCATCCGTCGTAATTGCGGGGAGCGTGGCGCCGCGCAGCCTGCCGTCGGCATGGGCAATCCCACCCTCTTCGTCGTTGCCAGGAGTCCGCCGTGGCGGACGACGCGGCAATCTGGTTTAGTGGCATGCGGTGAAAACCGAGGTTGCTTCACTTACGTTCGCAATGACGACAGGGGAGAAAATTGGGACTGACACAAGCGCAGCGAGCTACGAGCGGAGACGTGTCCGTCCCCGTCTTTCTCGACGACTTTTCACTTGACGGATCTCGGTCAGAAATGTACTCTCATACCAGGAGGCTCGGCACCGGCAGGCGAAGTCCCGTGGACACGTTATGAAGGAGGTCGAGAGTACGTGCCATATAGGTAAATCGCTATAAGTAGGTTCTATGCAGAGACTACATAAGCCGTAGTTAGGCGGCAACCCATCGACCATGACAAGACAGGAGTTCATCACCAAACAGGCAGCTTACACGCGAGAGAGGACCCGCTTCACCTGGGTTTTCACTGTCCTCTATTTTGCCCTGATGGTGGCAGCGCCCCTGTCGGCTGTCCTGATACCCCGGCTGGAACCCGAAGCCCGGGTACGCACTATCTTTCCGGCGGCAATCTTCGCTGTTGTCTTGGGTACCAGTGTGCTGTTTATTCTCTTCCTCTGGCGTACGCCAAGGAAACATGGACTGCTCTGTCCCGCGTGTGGCGCCCCTCTCACAGGGGCTCGTGGCCAGATCGCTGTAGCTACTGGTAAGTGCAAGAACTGCGGTCAAGGACTATTCGAAGGATAATTCCTATCGAAACCATTACGTTCGCCGATTCGGTTGGCTATGGCGGAGAAAGGAGAGCGAAAATGAAGCAGAAACGTCACTGGCTTGTTCTAGTTTTGATGGTCTTGGTGTTAAGCGTGGGCTGCCAGTCGGTCTATTACAGGGCTATGGGAACGCTGGGCCGGCACAAGCGCGACATACTGGTTGACAGGGTCGAGAAGGCGCGCGACTCGCAGGAGGCGGCCAAAGACCAGTTCCAATCGGCGCTCGAACGGTTCAGCGAAGTGTTGGGCTACCAGGGGGGCGCGTTGGAAGAAAAGTACAACCAGCTCAAGGCGGAACTCGACCGGAGCGAGGCGCGTGCCCAGGATGTGCGTAAGCGCATCGCATCGGTTGAGGACGTCGCGGGGGCGCTGTTCAACGAATGGGAAGGCGAACTGCGTCAGTATTCCAACCAGAGCCTTCGCCGGAAAAGTGAAGACCAGTTGCGGGCGACCCGACGGCGCTACGATCAGTTGATAGGCGCTATGCACCGTGCGGAATCCAAGATCGAGCCGGTGCTCAGTCCGCTGCGCGACCAGGTGTTGTTCATCAAGCACAACCTCAATGCGCAGGCCATCGCCTCGCTGCAAAGCGAGCTGGCGGGTATTGAAACGGACGTCGCCTCGCTGATCAGAGATATGGAAGCCTCGATCGCCGAAGCCAACAAGTTCATCGAAGCCATGAGCCGCGCATGAGGACGCATTTTGCTGCCGTCAAGAGGAATACGGAATTTGGCTAAACCTACTCCGTTGACATTTTCGCTATTCGTCGCACTTTGGCTGTTCGGCTGCCAATGGGCATACCCCGCTTTTGGCCAACCGGTGACGCCGATCGAGATGGTTTGCGTGGACGACGACGCTACCGGTTACGCCACGTTTCAGAGCCATAACCAGAAAGTCGTCGCCAACAGCTACGGCATCTTCATGACGCACATCCGTCGGCGCAACGCCGATTACACCGCTCAAACTTGGCGGCTCTCTCGAAGCGAGGACGGCGGTCGGACGTTTTCGGTGATTTACGAGGCGACGGACGCCACAAACCCGCCCGTGATCGAAACCGACACCGACGGCAACATCTATCTTATTCGTCCCGATTTCGTCGATGGGAACGCGTATCCATACCGTTTCCTTGCGAAGAACGATTTTCGCGATCCGTTGATAACGCAGATTCCCAACGGATCGGCGGGCAAGTACGCCATGGTACTCGATACCGCCCGGCGTCAGATCTACTATTTCGCCCACAACAACACGTTCCACGTTGTTGGTCTTGACGGTCGTGTGCTCAGCAGCGTGCAACTTCTGAAGGCCGGTGAAAATGCGGTGCTTCAGTATCCTTTGCTGAACCTGGACCGCGACGGCACCCTTCACGCGGCCTGGACAACTCAGAAGCATGGAGAGTACCTTTACTGGGATATTCACCACATGCTTTCCGGCGACGCGGGGAGAACCTGGCGTAACGCGGGCGGCGGCACGATCGATCCGCCGGTCGTCGCGGACAACACCGGACCGGCGTTGAGAATTACGCTCGACGACGAGTTCGAGTCCCACACGTGGTTGTCGAGCTTCCTGGTCAAGAACGGCAAGATCCACTTCATGTACCTTGCGCAGACCGAACCTGCACGCCAACATTACATGCGTTACGATGTCGCAACCGGGCGGCGGGAGATCGACCGGCAGCCTGTGTTTCAGGGAACGGAGATTCGGTTGCGCGGGTTGGATGGTTTCTTTGCGGCTCATGCGGACTCGAAAGACTCGCCTCTTTACTGTCTGGGACGGGACGAAGCGGGCCACGTTGCCTGTCTGTCGAGCGAAGACAACGGCAAGACTTGGCAGGACTATGCGAGAAGCGAACGCTCCTTTAACGTGTATTCGCTCGGCGGATGTCGCCAGGTTACGGACGACGGCTTCATAATCGGTTCTTTCACGGATACTCAAGGAACCGACCAGACAGCCGAACGCAAGCCGAAGGTGTATTTCTTCAAGATCAAGGCCAAGACTCTTGCGGCGGGTGGCCCTTAACCAAACGTTGCAGTCAGCACCGGCGAGTCCGGGACGAACCGCGCCGAGGATCTGCGATGAAGACAATTAACCTTGGAGCGATGGCGATGGGACCGCTTGTCACGTTTTGTGCACTCGGCCTTATTGCATTCGCCTGCCTCGACAGGGACATCTACACAGCAACGGTGGTAAGCAAACGCAGTGTAGTACCAGAAACCGGCAAGCCATACTACCTGATACGTACGACATTGGCGGACGGACGAGCCCGGACGTTCAAATACAAGTATTATTTCGCGGACTCCGAGTTGGACGTGCCCGATTTGGCGGCAATGCTTGAGGAAGGTAAGACATATCGCCTGGACACACGGGGTCTCCGGATTCCACGTACATCGGTGTATGAGGCGATCACCGCCGTTGAGGAAGTTCCATCTCGCTGATTGAAATACCGGGCAGTGCGGCCGTTGAAGAAGTCGCCAAACCTGTGAAGAGAAAGGGGACTGACACAAGCGCAGCGAGGCACGAGCGGAGACGTGTCTGTACCCTTTTTCTTACCGCAGGCATGGGTAGGTGCTCCCTAGGGAAGGTACAGGGTAGGTAGGGTTACGAAAACCGAGAAAAGGAAGACTGACACAAGCCCAGCGAGGCCGGACACGTGCCTGGCCCCTTTTTCTAATGACGTGCCATTGAGAAAGAAATTCGTACTCTGTCCCCGAATTAAAATGATTGCGTGTCTGCTTCTGAGTCTAGTGATCAGTTCTGGATCGGTGACCGGCCAAGCGGCCTCGATCGATTTTGCGGATCCGGCTCGGCTGAATTCCTGGCTGCGCCACCCCGTGTACGGAGACCCATCGTTCGACTCGTTCGAACGGCTGCCGGGCAATCCTATCCATCGCGGCGCGCCACCGTTCGAGTGGCCGGTAAACGGTTTTCTATTCGAAGATCCGCGCAGCGGCAACTGGTACGTCTATGTCGGGCTGTACGCGGCGGGTTACGCTATGGGAGAGGGCAAAAACATGGCCTGCACCCTTTACCGTTCGGAAGACAAGGGGCGGTCCTGGCAGCACGTCGGCCCGATCTTCCCGCACGGACCCTTTATGTTCGACGGCGAGATCCCGTTCGGCCGCGCGCCTGACGTATCTGTCGTGTACGCCGACGGCCGTTACCATATGGTTTACGATTGGGCCTCCGCAAACTCCGATTGGGCGACAATGATGAATCCCCCAAAAGGGGTGGACAGCGGGATCGCGTACGCCTGGGCGGATAGGCCGGAAGGCCCGTTCGTCCGCACCACCCGACCGCTTTACCAGACCGGCGCCCACCCTTTTTACCGGCGCAAATACCGCCGCGGATACGCCGCAACCCTTATCCGACGGGAACGCGACTGGCTGGTGCTGGCGATGATGGATTCCGGCGCGCACCATAGCTGGGCATTGGTCGGTATGACTTCCCCGAAGCCGGAAGGGCCTTACTCGGCACCGGTTTTCTTACGCTGCGTCGACGACATGTATTTTCATCCGCCTTTGCTGGAGTTCTATCCTGCGTTCGAACACGACGGCTGGGTTTACTCGCCAGCCACATCGGTCGCGCTCAACCGCAACTTCCAGGTGATGTTCCGCGCAAAGACTGAAGACAGTATGAACCCCGGAGCCTGGGAGATATTCCAGCATGGATCCGTCTGGCACGCCGATCCTGTACCGCACGAGCACTACGGCATATGGGGCCAGACTTTTTCAGGATTCGTGAGCGCAGACAACACGCTCAACGTTATGTTTCCTTCGCGCGACAGGGAAGGTTTCGGTACCATCAACCTGGCATCGCGGCCGTGGGATCGGCCGTATCGTCCGCACGGTTTCACACTGAGCGGCCATCAGGGTCCAAGTCTGACGTTGCTCAAAGGAACGTGCGAAGCGTTCAGCCTCGAAACTGAGCTGGATTTAAGAGGCGAGTGTTCGGTTCTGTGGGGCTACCATGCGCCGCTCGGACCCGACCGACCCACCTCGAACTCAACTTTACACCCGTTATCGCTCACGCGCTATTGCGCGCTGGAACTTGCCGGCCGGGAATGGCGAATTGTCCGCGTGGGTGAAGCCGGACGACGTGACGAGTTCGCTTCGGGTTCCATCACGTCGAACGGCGAGTGGAAAGCGGCGATATCGCACGCGGTTGACGGTCGGACGCGTGTTACGCTGAACGGCGATACTGTCTGGAACGGCAACATTGAATCAGCTGAAGGTGCCGTCGGGATTCTCGTCGGGCGGAACAGCCATCTGACAGTGACACGTTTCAATATGGAGGAACCGGGCAAGAAGGGCCGGGTTTTCTACCTTCATACTGAGGCGATTCTCGGGGGCGGGCAGGCCGGCGGCTCGTGGCGGGAGGTCGAAGACCCGTCGCTTAGTTACGGCATCGGTGCTGTGTCTGCGACAGCCGACGCGCGTGGCAAATGGAACTTCGAAGGGTCGGGATTTTCCATTTGGGCACCAAGAGGCACGCAATACGGTGCAGCCGATGTCTTTGTTGATGGGGTCAAGGTGGGAGAGATAGATTTCACCGCTCAGGAGCCCAGGCCGTCGAGCGCGTTGCTATCTTGCCAGGACATTGAAAACACCTATCATGCGGTGATCGTTCAGGTTAAGGAAGGCATAGTCCCCCTGGACGTCATCGAAGTGGCACAATAGGGGTCCCGTAGTCCGCCAAAGCTTGTCTCAACATCGTTACAATCGCCTATCCTATACTTGATGGTTGATTGTGTACGGCGAAGGCGTTATACTCTTGTTTCAGCGGGTATAACGCCAGCCGTTTCCCTGAACGCCTAACCATAAGTGGAGGATCAGTAGATGAGCAGATTGGCTCTTGCTACTCTGGCAGTGATCGCAGCCATCTTGTGCACTGAGACGTGGGCAGAAGAACGACATGTAGCGACCACTGAGGAAATATCCGGTTGGATTCAGGATCCGGTTGACTGCGGATACCGTCGTCCGGGCACCGAATCGGGCTTGAAGGCCGAGCAATATATCAAGCAGAAGTTCGAGGAGTTCGGTCTCGACCGGGTGAGTCTGGAACCGATAGAGATCGACGTGTGGCATCGCGACAAGTGGAGCCTCACCGTGCAGGCTGACGGGCAACAGCGTGCCGTCCCTTGCTTTCCGATGCCGTTCAGCAAGTTCACATCTCCAGACGGCACGCGAGCCGAACTTGTTTACGTGGGCGAAGGGAAGGAATCGAACTACGCCCAGGTAAGCGTCGAGGGCAAGATAGCTGTTGTGGACATTCGATTCTTAACGCTCCCGGCGGAGAAGTTCACGGCCGGCGCATACCTTTCTTACGATCCTGACAACACAGCGGCGCAGGCCCAGGACACTACAGCGACCTGGATCAGCCCCAACCGCGAGGCGGCGTATCAACGGGCCGTTAAAGCCGGCGCCGTAGGAGTTGTAGGCATACTCAAAGACATGCCCGCCAACAAGTGCACACTGTACGCACCATATCCCGACCCGAGGGTCGCACCGGCGGCGCTGCCGATGGTGTATATCGGCCGCGACGACGGAGCGAAGTTGCGTGAACGCCTGCAAGACGGGGCGGTCCAAGCCAGTTTGACCTACAACGGACGCATCGTGCCGGGAACAACGCACAACGTTGTGGGCATCCTGCCCGGAAAATCCGACGACGCAATACTCATCGGCTCGCATCACGACTCGCCGTTCGCCGGGGCCGTCGAGGATGCGTCGGGAATCTCGATGGTACTGGCGTTGGCGAAGTATTTCGGCAGCGTGCCTCCGGAAAAGCGCGACAAGACGCTCTGGTTTGTAGCCTCGGCGGGACATCACTATGGCGCGATCGGTATGCTGACCTTCATGAAGCAGCACGCGGAGGATTTGAACCCAAAACTTCTCTGCGCCGTTCACCTTGAGCACATCGCCCGCGAGTTCATCGAGCAGGACGGCCGATTGGTGGACAGCGGCCTGCCTCAACCTTCCGCAATTTTCGTTTCAGACAATCCCGTGCTGATCGAACCTATCAAGCAGGCCGTCGTCCGGCATAACCTCGACCGGACGGGTGTTATGCCGTCTGCATGGGGGATCGGCGGACGCCCGCCGGGCGAATCAAGCTTGTACCACAGCATTGGGATACCAAACGTCGGGCTGATCAGCGGGCCGGTCTACCTTCTGTTTGAAGACGACACGTTCGATAAAGTCGCGGTCGACCGGCTTGCGCCGACGGCAGCGGCATTCGCGGACATTATCACCAGCTATGATAGAACGCCCTCGGAGCAAATCCGTCCGCGTGCTGAGGGTAAATAGGGGAAATCAGTCGGGTATAACCACCGCTTGAGCGGTGTTGGGCAGTGGATGCTGCACGATCTGCGGATCGAGACGGGCGCTCCCGCTCATCCGCGCAACGCTCGGATGCAGGAGAGACAAGACCATGGAAAAATTCCGGTACGAAGAAATGCTTCCGCACGAGATCGTTGCTCGACGCAAGCGGTTCCCTGCTGCTTTCATAGGTCTCGGGGGCCTCGAATGGCATGGCGAACACATGGCCGTCGGAAACGATGCTCTGAAGGCGGAGGCCCTTTGCGAACTTGCGGCCAAGCGCTCGGGCGGGTTTGCATTTCCCACTTTATGGTACGGTGAACCGCGCGTGACCGGCCTGATGGAGTGCAACCACGACGAGGACGGAAAGATCAAACGGCAAATGAGATTCAAGAAATCCAAGTTCTCGCAAGGATACTTCGGTCAGGACGCCGAGGAACAGATCGCGTTCTACCGGCAGCTCCTGTATCACGTCCTCGTCCAGATGAGTACGCTGGAGATGAAAGCCGTCTGTCTGCTGTGCGGTCACTACCCGCTGCACGGCTGGGCGGCGCCCGTTGTCGCGAAGTTCAACTCGGAAGGCCGCGATACGCGGGCGTTCGCCGGAATCGAGTTCAACTATCCTCGAAAGACGCCGGACGTCGGCGGCGATCACGCGGCGAAGTGGGAGGCCTCTTACCTGTGGTATCTGCGGCCTGATTGCATAGACATGAGTATATTTCTGGGACGCGAGGATGAACCTTTGATCGGCGTGGGCGGTATCGATCCGCGTAAAGAGGCATCCGTCGAGGTCGGACGGAAAGCCTGCGATCTTATCGTTGAGGGAATGGTGCGCAAGGCGGAACAGCTCATCCGCGAGGTAACCAAATCCCGGACAAGCCGGACTAATAGGTCCGATTGAACTGGACAACGCCGTCGTTCGGCTCAACACCGACAGGCATCAGAACAGAAAGAGGTGAAAACGTGGCTTCAGTGAAGACTATTGTGGTGGGAGCGGGCGGAATGGCCCGTTGGCATGTCAAGGGCATGCTTGACATGAGACGAAGCACAACCATAGTGGGGTTTGTGGAACCGAGCGACGCGTCGCGTGAGGCGACAAAAGCTCTTTTTGATGAGCAGGCAGTACCGTGTCCGCCCTTTTACAACAGCATCAAAGAGCTGATCAAGGCGCAAGGCCCCCCTGACGCCGCTCTAATCTGTACCCCTCACAAGTTTCACTTTGAAAACGCCAGGGACTGCATGCAAAGCGGCGTGGATGTATGCCTGGAGAAGCCGATGGTCATGAACGTCTCGGAGGCGCGTCGCTTGATACGCTTGAGAGACAAGACGGGCCGGCTGGTCGTCGTCGCTTTTCCCGGCAGCCTTTCGCCGGCTGTGCGGAAAGCGAAACAGTTATTAGCGCGGGGCACCATCGGCGAGGTTACTGCTATTATGGCTGTCGCATACCAGAACTGGAAGCTGGGCTGCAGGGGAACATGGCGACAGGTACCTGAGATTTCCGGCGGCGGATTCCTGTTCGACACCGGCTCCCACATGGTCAACACTGTGGTAGATCTCCTCGGGGAAGACGTCGTCGAGGTCACCGCACTGCTCGACAACAGAGGCGCTCCGGTCGAGATCAACGCCGCAGTCAGCGGTCGTTCGATGAGCGGGGTCATGTTCAGCATGGGCGGATCAGGAGACTCGATCCAATGCAATTCTGAGATCCTGGTCTGTGGCAGTCGAGGCGTCCTGCAGACCGGCATCTGGGGCGAACGCCTGCTCATTAAGAAGGCCGACCAATCTGAGTTCAGACCGGTTCCCTATCCCAAGTCGCGTGGACCGTGGGAACAGTTTCTGGCGGTGCGGCGAGGCAGAATGGAGAACCCTTGCCCGCCGGAAGTCGGTCTTCGATTTGCCAAGTTGATGGAAATGATCCGCCAGAGCGCCCAGACAGGTCGGACGATTAAGCGGGCCCGACACGGGAAACCGTCCACCGGCAAGCGCTCAACAACTAAATGAACCGGAACAGAAGTCAGGAGGCTCAGAGGAGCACGAATGGGAAAGAGTAAGAGAAGGCCTAAAGGGTCGAATGTGAGAATCAGCTACTCTTTCATGAAGATCCTGACGGGTTCGGATCTTTCACGCCGCCGACTGCCTGTAATGTCCGCCATAAGCGAAAGTCCGGGTCCCGTTGTCTGGCTGGCTGCTTGCGGCCACGGTGATGAAGTAAGCGGCATTGTCATAATCCAGGAGGTGTTCAGGAAGATCCGGCGCCGGATGGTATGCGGTGCGGTTCACGCCTTTCCGCTTATGAACCCGCTCGGTTTTGAAACGCGGACGCGCAACATCACCATGAGCAGGGAAGACCTTAACCGATCTTTCCCCGGTAATGTGACCGGCTCGCTGGGAGAGAGAATAGCTCATCGCATTTTCAGCGCGATAGTAGAAACGTCGCCGAGTCTGGTCCTAGATCTTCATAGCGACTGGATAGAGTCCATTCCCTACGTCTTGATAGACCGCGATCCAGGCGGACCCCAAAAGACCGCTTACAAGAAAACTATAGAGGCCGGTAAACACGCGGGATTCTGCGTCATTGTCGACTCGGAGGAGATCACCAAAACGCTCCCTCACAGTCTTCTGCTCGAAGGCGTGCCGTCGCTAACGCTCGAGCTGGGAGGACCTTACTCGGTCAACCAGGCCAATATCTCACACGGGCTCGAGGCCATATGGAATATGCTCGCTTATCTGGGAGTGACGGAAGCTCGCAGCAGCACGTTCAGCTACCCCTTGCCACAAGGCTATCGCGATGCTAGACTGCTCAAGTATTCGGACAAACCCTATGGATCCAGGACCGGGATCATAAGATTTCTCGTTAAGCCGGGCGATGAGATCAAGGCGGGCCAGCCGTTTGCAAAGATTGTCAACGCATTCGGCAAACATCAAGAGACGGTGACCGCAACCAACGATGCGCTCGTTCTAGGGCATTCTGATTCTGCAGCCGCATTTCCCGGGATGCCGATAATGGCTTTCGGCGTCCCGCCTGAAAAACCCCTCGCGGGGAAGAATACCGACGCTCAACCCGAACGTCTTCAGCGGGGCGGCAAGCGAGAGCGTTCTTCAGACGCTGGGGCGCTGCGGGATAGTCCAACTGACGCGATTTGATAGTGCAAGAAGGGTGTTGACTAAGACAAGAATGGCCGGGAAGCAAACGTAAGGAGGAGATTGCTACATGATTCAGGAGATCACTGCGAAGAAGCTGAACGCCAAGCGGTTCATTGATGAGAAGGTCAACGAGATCAAGACCGCTGTTGGGGACGGAACGGCGATCAACGCTCTCTCAGGCGGTGTCGATTCGTCCACGGTCACGATGCTAGGCCATCGCGCCCTAGGGAAACAGTTGAAAACCGTCTTCGTCGAGAACGGTCTCATGCGCGAGGGTGAGCCGGAACAGGTAGTTGGTTTTTTCAAGGACCTCGGCGTTGCCGTCGACCTGGTCGATGCGCGCACCGAGTTCTTTGCGGCGCTCAAGGGGATCACCGACCCGGAAGAGAAGCGCGAGGCCATTACCCAGACCTTCTACCGAAACGTGTTCGGGCGCATCGTCAAGGAAAGCGGTGCGAAGCACCTACTCCAGGGAACCATTCTGACCGATGTCGACGAGACCGTTGCGGGGGTGAAGCGGCAGCACAATGTCTTCGAGCAGCTCGGTATTGATCCGCAGGAAGCGTTCGGGTACAAGATCATTGAACCGCTTATTCAGCTTCGCAAGGACGGCGTCAGAATAGTCGGCAAGGCGCTCGGGCTTCCGGCCGAACTGTTCGAGCGCATACCGTTCCCGGGGCCGGCGCTGTCGGCACGTGTGATAGGCGAAGCAACACCGGAACGTATCGAGACGGTCCGGAAGGCAACCGTAACCGTGGAGCGATTACTCAAGGAAACTGGCGCGTTCCAGTACATGGCAATCCTTCATGAAGATCGGGTTACCGGCATGCGGGATGGCAAGCGCGATTTCGGCCAGCAGATAGAGGTGAGATGCTGGGAAAGCGTCGATGCACGAACTGCCACGCCTACGCCGCTCCAGTTTGAAACCCTCGAGAAGCTCTCCAGCGAGATAATCAACGAGGTGCCCGGCATCGTAAGCGTAACGTACAACATAGCGCCGAAGCCGCCGTCTACGCTCGAAGCGGTCTGATCCCACAAGCACCGAAATGCGGGAAACGATCTACACGGTTCGAAGGGGCTGGCGGAGAAACTGACCCCTCTCTCCTCGTTTCTCTGAAGACGGCTGCCGGACCGGGAGTCCATCTACCCGATCCGCTGCTCACTGTCTCAGCAGCCAGACCTCCGCTACGGAGCCCATCATTCCCCAGGTCACCTCCAGTTCCCCGTCCGCGATGAGCTCTTTCGGCACGGGGAAATCCTGGAACTCGGCCACACCCATGTCTTTGGCCGTGCCAGAAACGCGTTCACCGTCAATGTAGAGCGAGGTTCTCCGGCGGCTCGTCAGCCGCACAGTGTAGCTCGCTTCGGGATCGAGATGTTCGTAGATTACCCCAGGAGCCCGCATGTAACACTGCCACGACAGACGGGCGCGACTGTAACCGCCGTCACGCCACGGGAATTCGGGGTTCATCTGCCAGACACTCCCCGGCCTGCCGTCGCCTGCGCCACCGCGAATGACGTGCGGCATCTTGGCGATGTTCCCGAGGTCGTCGTACGCGCTTCCCGGGCCCGGGTTTTCCCATGCGCTGATCACTTTCAACCGCTCGACCTTCTCCGCTTCGCTCGCCAGTGCACGAATCTTGGCGAACTCGTCCTCGAGCCACCATCGGTTGTTCAACGGATAATCGACAAAATCAAGAATCGCGCCCCGTTCAGAACCACTCGCCTTATGGCGCTCGACGCTTGTCTGCAGACCGATCGAATTGAACATGTCATCGCACAAAGTCTCGACACGTTTGCGCAGATCCGGCCTGGCGGGATCCGTAACCGTCCGGTTCAGAATGGCGAGAGCGGCGTCCATTGCGGCATCAGCGCCGAGATTTTCAGCTTCAGCCAGCACAGCGTTCGCTTCCTGCTCAAGCTTGGCCTCATAGATTAGTCTGTGCCGAACATATGCGTCGTAGTTCGCGCGCAGCAGGCAAAGCTGCCAGCGCCAGTTCGCGCTCAGTTGCGGCGCCTTCTCCTCGAGGTGACGCCAGTGCGAGAGAGTCGCATCAACGCCGCCGTTGAGCGCGAGCGGTCCCACCCAGTTCTTCTCGAGAGCAAGAATCCCGTCCGCGGCTTCTTCCGCCACATCCGGTCCGAAGAAGAACCGGGTGTAACCGACGAGCGCTTCGCGCACGTCGGCTTCAGGGTCCCACCCTCGCACGCTCCAGATGGTCTTATTCACGTCGTCGTGTATCCCGTCCGAATATGTCAGGAAACCGTCGGTGTAAGGCGCGAGCGCGTTGTGAACCTCCGCGTAGAACACCGGGCACGGATTAATACCCTCTCGCCCGAGCGTCAAGGCGTACGCCTGGTCCCACCACGGAAACGGATACTGGCATATCTTGTTGTGCGTGATGTCCGGATAATGACGCAACTTGTACTGCTCCGGCAGCCGCTCACGCGTTCCCGGTATCGCAGGACTCGACGGGCCGCACACAAGGCCGCCGAGCCAGGTGGGTTTCTCTTGTTCGATATACCTGTACACGTCCCTTATCTCTCCACCCGAGAACTTCTGAAGTGACAGCCATATCCTCGCCTTCGGGTGCAGGGGAATAAGCAGTTTCGCCAGGTCTTCCAGGAAAGGCATCACCAGTTCGGGCGGGTTGTTGCCCGGATCGCCGCCCGGAAAGAAAACGGCGTCGAGCCGTTTACACTCCCGGTAAAAATCCTCGTGCTCTTTCAAATGTTGTGCGCGACGCTCCTTGTCGTTCAGATCGAAAGTGGCAGGCGTCCACACCCAGTGATCGATATCGTACCGGTCGCAGATCTCACCGATCCTAAGGTTCATCTCCCGGCGGGAAATTGGCATGTGCGGTGAGGGCCGATCGTCCTCAAACGGTATGTTCTCCATACAATTAGAACCGAAAATCGCCAGCTCACGGATGTGCTGCTCATACTGTTTATCGTCCCAGGCATCGTACGAATTGGCCCGGTGGCGGTAACCGAGCTGATGTCCACGAATGGGGTACACCGGCGCGGTCGCTATGTCGAGAGGAACAGGGAGCTGAACTTGACCCTTGCTCCACTCCAATTCCTGCAACAACCGACCAACTCCGAAAAAAGCACCCCGAGGGTCGGCCCCAACGATCCAGACCGCCGTCTGTCCGGGATTCGCGGTATCGACGAAGAGTCGGTAGCCCTCAGGTTTTGACTCGGGCAGACCCTGGCCCGAACGCCGAGGGACTTCGCGGCCCCAGCCGGCCACCTCTGGCGACGAAGTTATGGCGATCGCGGTTCGGCCTGACGGCCAGGTAGTTGAAGTCGCCCATCTCAATCCGGTTCGTTTTTCAACTTCCTCAATCAAGACCGTGGCAGCGGCCCGTTCAGCGTTTGGCCGATCACCCGGGCGGATCACAACCACGCTGTCGGTCAGGTTCACCCGTTCCCCGGCCCAGGCGCTCAAACTTGCTCCAGCCAAACATAACAGGCCGACACATCCCACCGCAAACAACTTCCGTACCGCTGCAACACTGAGACTACTCACATGAACTCCTCCTTTTGGTACTCGATACCTCCCTCCCGACAGACCCATCTTGTTTTGAGATCTCGAGAACGGCGGAATCTGCTCATCTGCAGCCCCAACCTCTTAATCTCCGGCTTTATTCACCTCCACCCGGTCACGCCGCTCTTTCAATTCGCGCCAGGTGGTAAGTATGATTCCTTCCTCCTCTATGACCTTCTTCACGTCAGGACTGATCAGCGCGTAGTAGTCGCCATAGAGCAGCTCGCGTTTGTTCGTAATCACGTCAATGACGGGATCGGGCTTGGTACAATGGACTATCATCTCCGTGATGCCCGGTTTGAGGTTGCGGATAGCTTCGCTGTATTGGGGGATCTTCTCCGTGGTTTTCCAGTCGTAGCTGTCCGTGTGGATGAAGTCTATTACCGGCAGACCCGCCTTCCACACTCGTTCGATCACGTCGCCCAGCATTTTAGCGCGAGGACCGAGTTCCCGTTCGAGCCCTCTGGGAGACGCGATAAGAATGGGGATCTGTTTCTCGATGCCGACCTTGACGTATCGCTCGAAAAACGCCGGACTTGCGAAAAGTGTACCCATATGCGAGTCAAGGTGCGTGATCGGAAGACCCATGGTTTCCGCCCGATCGATCTGGGCCCGAATTTCCGTCTCTATCTCGTCAGGTGTGGCGTTCTGCGCGACCAAACGGACGTTATCCCATAAGCACCCTTGTTCGTCGGCCAGCCCAGGTACTGCCGGCTTCCCGGCCACGGGTCCCCAGCGGTACCCGTCCCATTCCGATGTGAACGTCAGGTGGATCCCCATGTCGGTATCGGGATGCTTCTTAATGTATTCCGCAAACTCGCTGACCCACGAACACGGCATCATGGTGCTCACCGATGTGACCAAACCGTACTCCAGGGCCTCAATAGCTCCCATGTTGGACGCGTGCGACATACCGCCATCATCACAGTGGATGATCAGCACTCGGTCTTCGGGACCCCAGCCCAAGCGTTCAGCGTAAGTCTTGTCGGCCGCCGAGTTCATCGCACCGGCGCAAACCAGCGCAAGAATCATCACAGAAACTATGGTTTTCATCGTATACTCCTTTCTTTTCTCAAACCCCTTTCGCACATCACGCGCCTAATCGGCCAGTTCTCCCAGAAGATCCATCGCTGTCTCGGTCATGCGTCTACCGGCGGAGGGATCAACGCGGGTTACGGACGCTTCGTACCCGCCGGTTTCCATAGCGCGCGGCGTGACGACGTAGCCAATGTAGCCGTTGCCAAAACCGACCACGATCGTCTCCTTCCCGAGCATCTGCTTTATGCGGGCGCGCATCTCCAAAGCGTACTCCACGAAGAGCTCGCAGGGAACCGCGACAATGATGAGATCGCCCACCTGTAACACCTGCACCTCCGCCTCATACTTGCCCGGGCCTTCAATGGCGCGCTTTTCAAACGCCTTTGCATACCGAAGAGTTGCGGAAAGCAGTTGGTTTCTCTTGCGGAGCTGCCGCAGAACCTCAGGGTTCGCACCCCTCTTCTCCGCTTGCTCCAGCGCGGCTTGGCCGAGATCGGCCGCTTCCTGAGCTTCTGCAACCGTCGGAACAGATCTCGGCGCCAGCTCCAACGTCCTCGAAGCAGCCGCCAGAGACACCGTTTCCGCGCCTCGTATGAACTCGGCCGTCTTGATCACCTCGCCTGCGACCAACCGACCGACACGCTCAACTTCCAAAAACGGATCGCCGCTTCGGTGCACGGTCACGTCGCCGCACGCTCCCTGGGTGAAAATACCGACGCCTCCCATAAGCTTCTCAACGGCCCGACATGCCGCCCCGGGATACTCTCCCGACAACAAAAGGTTATCCGAACCCACGATAACGGGATGGCCGGTGAAATTGAACAGGATAGCGATGATCTTTCGGCCTTCGAGCTCTTCAACGCGCAGGACGCCGACCTGCGTGTCCAGAACGTCTTCGTTCTCCTGCTGGCGGTTGCGGGTGGCACCTTCCAGCTTGCCCGCGCGAAACCCGATGCGGGCCGGAACCCGATTCTCATACGCCTCGACGGCGGCTTTGGCGAACCGTTCGACGAGAAAGTCTCTGAGTGGAAGCTCCGTTTCCCCGCGTCGCTCGACCTGGTAGTAGGAAGGCGCGGAATGGTTGTGCGCGCACGATATCAATATGTTCTCGGCAGGAATTCCGGTCGCTTTCTGGATTTCGATCCGCACGAGTTCCACCATTTTGGCGTCAATCGCCATCAGGTCGGAGCCAATCAACACAAGCGATTTCTTTCCGTCGTCAAGGACCAGCGCGCGCACGAACATGTCGTCGTGTACCCCGGTGAAGGTCGCTGTGCGGTCGCCGAACCCCCCCATATGCGTGGGAAATGGGGGAACAATGCTTCGCTTAGCCGCGCCGGCAAGAAGTTCGGCATCGGCAGTGTGGTGGGCAAACAATATGAACGGCAAGGTTACACACAGGACTATGCTTATAGCTCTTGTTACTGACATGGCTACCTCTCGCAATGATGTTTCCCGCTCCAGATGTCCCGACTACTGAGTGCCCAGTATAACAGGGGTCCGGAAATCTATCAAGTGCACGTTGTGAAAAACGTCTTGCGAAATAGCTCTTCTCGTCGGTACGGCGGGCGTCACTCTTTGTCAAACTGCGGAATGTCGAGCTGTTCACCGTCCTTCAGCGCAGATTGATGTGCGACGATTCCCGGCACGCAGAACGCGAGCGACTCGTACAGGTCGATCGCCGGTTCACGGTCTTCGACGAGCGCCATGACGAACTCGTTGGTGATAAATGGATGCGATCTCCCGTGACCGCTGTCACGGCGCATTTTAGGCGGCACCATCGGCCAGTAATCCGGTAGGGTATGGAGTGTCCTGTCTTCAACCTGGACCGTAAGAGGTTGCCCGCCGCTGCCGGGCATGTAGAGGGCGCCTTTCGTGTCGAACCACTGCGCCCGCTCGCCGTGCGCGTGGATATCCCAAGCCACGTTGCAGCGGAACGGATGGCCCGCGTCCGTGAGAAACAGCGCCATACCGTTCAAGAAAGGATTGTTGTACTGGTTGTCCTTGAGGGATGGCTCGGCGTCGTCCCCCGTGCCGATACAGGAGACCTTCACAAGCCGTTCGCGTGTCACACCGACAAGAAACGCCG
>Ga0180437_10004088_pt1 | contig 21083 bp, 3 predicted proteins | sample SS_ome_4_FD_132410 | JGI IMG/M metagenome (GOLD analysis project Ga0180437, IMG submission 132410) | Hypersaline lake sediment archaeal communities from the Salton Sea, California, USA - SS_3_D_1 metaG | ecosystem: Environmental > Aquatic > Non-marine Saline and Alkaline > Hypersaline > Sediment...
GTTGTGGAGTAATTTTGATTGCTTCCACCAATGAAGTAAGTTTGGTCATAACTGGGTATATAAACGCATCCACCTCGATCTCTCGGTTCTGGGATGGTATCCCATAAGCCATCAGTCCTTGTGGAAATATCGAGATATAGGTCCGAGCCGTCTAAGTACTCTGAACCTAATAGACACCTAAAGCCAGTTCCTAAGTAAACAAATGGGGATATTTGTATTAGTTCTTGATATCATCTATTTTATCAGACAGATACGACTCTTGTTCACTCCGTGTGAGGTTTTGATAGTATTTCGAGGATGCGAGCCAGGACTCCAACTCTCTTAGTTGACGCTGAATTTCGGCGGTTGCCTCGGCATTTATTTGTGCCTGCGTTTTTGGCTTGCTGCCTCCCCATATGTAGCAATTTGCATCACCATATTCGTTTGTAGGATCAGGTTTAATAAAGCCAAACGAGGATACCCTGGCGTACTCTGTACTTGGGGTAGGGTATATCGTTGTCCATGTATCTGTTGATATTGAATACCTTAGTATGACATCATTCAAGCGATTAGCTTGGAGTTCTGATGTGATACTATTAACGCCACAAAATACATATATGTAGTCATCAGAAACAAATGCTTCGCCAAATGCTACTCCATACCCTGATGGCATTTGAGTTAAGCTACTATTCCAGGTTTCGCTGAGAGCGTCATATACTTCAATCTCTCGACTTACTTCTAGTACATATCCAAATTCATTCTTTTGAACTCCACCAATGCAGTAAATGTGGTTACCGCTAACCGCTGTCATGCCGAAAGCCCTGGGCGTTGGCATGTCAGACGTAAATCCCCAAGTGTCGGAGGTTAAGTTGAGAACTTCAGAAATGGGGGTAATGCCTTCAATGAAGGCATTGTCTTCACCGCTATAACCACCAAACAGATATACTTGGCCACCTGACTCTGAAACAGAGGCTGCAAATGCCCCCATGCGGGCCCTGTAACATGCTGGCCCCCTAGAATAGGAACCCCCATTGGCCGGGTCCATAATGATATGCTCGGCGGGGATGGTGGGATTCACGTCGTTACCATCATCTCCACCTTCACCACCTGCTCCTCCGCCACCATCTTCCCCTGTTTCGCCCCCTTCCCCGGCAAAGGGATCTACTTCATGGGCGATGTTTATATCAACGGTTTTTAGTCTGTCTACAGTACCTAGCTTATCATAGGTACAAGATGCAGTAATGACGGAAGAGAATGTCAAATTCGGCAACGGGTCGATTGTGAAGTATATCAAGGATCTTTCGTTGCCGGTCGGATTGATTAGCGGATCGTTGACTAAACGAGTGTAGGCGATTCCGCCGTCAGCCGAATAGCAGACGCTGCTCGTATTTTCGCAAGTGGACAAACTAACTACAACCGCATCTTCACCGGCTGGTCCGGCAGCTAAACCTGTATTGTTCGCAATATTGATGGTTATGGGCACCCCTTCGGGAAGTGGTTGCCCAGCGAAACGAGCTTCCAATACGAAGGTATGGAGAGAAACACCATCAAACTGGTAATGATATGTTGCTCCGTTTTCACCAGTTTCTACTTCAACCCTTTCGCCGTTGATTCTGACTTCTCGCAGCCATAGATACAACGGTTCTATGAACCCGACATAGATAGGAGGAATACCGTTATCGTAATCTCCCCCTCCAATGAGCGTAGCTTCCTTGTTATTCAGGATGAGGGTTGTTTGTCCACTCAGGGGAAAGATGTCCCCAACCCATTTGCGACCACCCTCTATACAGCCATTCACATCTTTGCAGATACTTTCCCATTCACAAGCCAAAACGACATCATCGTCTCCTATGGTGAATTGACTGCCTTCTGCATTTTTACAGTCATCTTCGTGGGGATCAGTTGAAACTTGTCGGTTAGCTCGGATATAGAAATCAGTTGTTTCTCCAGTTATTGGTATATTCGCTATAAATGGTACGCCCAGTAGTTCTGCTTTGTCTTGAGACATAGAATCGTAGGATAGTAAAGTTCTCGTACCAGTATATTCGTCTTCATCGAAAACTGCGTTCCAGATAATCTCGCAATCGGCTACAGGAGGAATAATTTGGACTATGTGGCCTTCTGGTAATGGGAAGAATTGTCCACCAACGAGTTGTTCGATGCAGCTTCTAAAGCATGAAGCATAGGCCATGGTACTGGTTGCTGGGTTCTGGGCGATCTGGAACTGTACTAGGCTTTCACCGTCACCCCAGGCGAGCCAGTGTGGGAATTCTCTTTGTTGCCCAGGAGCGGCAGACATTAAGAAGCGTTGGTTAGTGGTGGGAATAGCCGATTTACAGTTGTAGTAGAATATCTCCCCGGATTTCGCTGTTTGTCCCTGATAAGTGACTTTGGCTGTAATTGCATATTCTTCGGCGAAACAACAGGGTTCTTGCCCACCCCCTTCGGTCCGCATAATCACCCAATGATTTTGTAGGTTACCTACTGGGCCGAAGAAACAGGACCGTGCGAGGCCTCCTTCAGTTGTAGAGAAGACGCCAGGCTGGAATTGGGTGATCTCATCAGTACTATAGAATGGTCGGTCGGGGGCAAATCGGCGTTGTTCTAATTCCCATTCCACGATCGTACCATCAGGTACAGGCGTCCTTTCATTTGGGTTGTCTGGGTTTATGGTATAGACCGTAGCGAACTGTTCGGTTACGTCAATTCCATCAGGATAAGGCGAATTTATGTCGGTTTCTATAACAACATTACCGATAAAGTTCACTTCGTGGATGGCATCCACGAAGAAACCATCGTAATTGATACTCGTATAGACATCTATATTTTCAGGTTCTGTTGGATGTTTAATCTCAACATCAACATAACTCTTAGATACAACTTCGCCTGTGGGCTGCCCCTCATTATCTAGAACTGGGTCCGAAACAGCCGTCGTACTGTAGTCACCCTCTTCTATCGACGTGTAATCAGGTTTAGTCCTAAAGGAAGGGTCATTTACATTAGCCGTTCCATGCTTGTAGAGGTAAACTTGCACCGGGGTCCCATCCGGCAAAGCCTCTCCTCGATACTGTACTTCAATGCGACAGATATAGGGCTGGGTTGCCCCCACAAAACCACCATTGATCTCCGAGTTCTGAGTCTGATCGGCCTCATCTTCAGTCGATTCGGTACAAGCCTGCTCCCCTGATATTTCGTTGTATTCTCGATTATCCACATACTTATTAAGCAGATTGATCATTGTCATTGATGTAGGATGGTGGAACACAACCCTGATGGGCTTGCTGTTGAACTCGAATAGGGTATCCCCATCTTCAGTTTCGGCATCTACTACTTTGTATTGAGCCCTGACATTCATCATATACTTCAGGCGGCGAGCTAACGTAAGGCGGTCTAATGTATGGGTTAATACGCCTTTAACAAGGCCACTTTCTACAGTAGCATAGTTCAAAACAGTTTCTTGGGTAGCTTCATCGTTAGCACAGTCATCATCAAAATCGAACCCGAAATTATCAAGATAACTGCGTTGGACAGGATCGTCTTGGGTGAGAGCCGAACCCCCTGTAAGCGGTTCTTCGTTCGTAATGATAGTCCTATATTCGCTTTCTGAACAAACCTGGAGCTTAAGGTTGGTAACATCTTGTAAGGCAGCACCATAGAAATCGCGAACGCTGACGTAGATAATTGCCGCCTCACCGAAGAACAAATCTAGTTGATCCGAGCGTACTGTAGGATTATCCCACTGGATTGAGATTGTTTCTGGGTTCAGTACAGTGAAATGCAGGTCACGAACTTCATCTGGCTGGAAAGCTAGATCAGTCGAACTGGTCGGTATACCGTATGAAGTGACTTCAGAAGATAGCACTCCATACCGGTTGTAAGTCACAACGCTATAGTAGTAGATTTGTCCATTTACCAACGGGATATCGGTTCCAGAGGCTGACTTACCGGCTGTTCGATGGGCAAACTGTTCATTGGTAGTATCAACTAAAAGGATGCCATCTGTTTGGGTCTCTCCTGACTGGAGTAGCTTAACCGATGGAGAGGCCGTGGTTTTGTAATACACCCTCACGCCCGACCATGTCGAATCAGTTGGATTATCCCATTGTAGCATCAACTTCTTACTTGAAGCTGTAACCGTGAAGTTGGTCACGGGACTGGGGGTAGAGGTTGTGTCAGTATTAAGAGAATACGGTATATGGACCGGGATTATCCGGGCTTCGTCTCGGTGACAATAGCTCCCAGCAGAATTTCTAGAATAAAGAGCGTAGTAGTACCGAGATCCATTGGTGAAATCAAAAGCATCTATATAGAAGAACTGTCCAGGTTCTGCGTCAATGGTATCGACGAGGGTTCCGTCTTGTACATGGGATGGTTTCTCCCCATATTTACGGACAATGACAATATCACCATTAGTAAAGTCGTAATCTTCGGCCACTTCCCAAGAAAGCAGAACTTCACGCTGGGTATTGTCGGGCGGGTCTTGATGCGTTGTGTCTAGGCTCTGATCGAAGATAGGTGATTCAGTCTGATACAACGCGGCAATGTAGGCTGGAGTCCGAACGGTATTAGATATACTTATTTGGGCTAAAGAACCGTAGAACCAGCCGGTCTCGTCCCAGTGGCCTGACCCAGTAAGAGATATCTTTCCACCTATTTCTATATAATGGTATATGGCAGCATCAACGCCCAGCCCACCAATTGTATAATCGGGCGTCTCGTTTCCATTTATGTGTACTCTAATTTGATTATTAGGTCCATCATGGATAAGAGTGACCATTGTCCATGTTCGTAATGGTATCGCAATACCTGTATCGAAAGCGAAATCATCCCACAGAGCACTTAAGGCAGTGGTCCATCCTAGATTGCCATCTTCACGGATACCCCAACCTGGTCCAACCGCCTGACCAACAGCCCCAGTTGTGTTGGCTATCACCACAACTGGATCTTGCTGTTCATAAGCGAAAATCCAGAAGTTGATCGTTACCGAACGAGTTCCGGCAGCCCCGTCAGCCGTGAAATTTACGTCGGGGTCAGTGGTTATTCCGTCTGAATTTCCATTAAACCTGACCCCTACTGGTCTCTTGAGAATGTCGTTTCCGGCTTGGGACACTGTCGCAGCATCGCCTGCCCAGAAGCTATGCTCTTCTGACTCGGCTGTAATAGTTCCATGATTACCTTGACCCGATGAATCGTAAACAACGTAACCAGAACCTTCTTGAAGGTTATATAGCAGCCTCGTATAGTCGTCTCGCAGTATGCCCGGCAGAAGCCTGGGCATGCCGCTGGCAAAATTAACCCCTTGAGGGGTTGAGCCGCTTCTGGGAGTAACGCTTAAAAAGCGTCCTGAACTATAATTGCGGTCCCGGTTGTATGTCCATATTCCGTAATAATGTGTCGTTCCAGTAGTTAGATCCTCGTCTTTCCCAGCCTCTACTAACCCATCAACGACGATAGCTCCGTCTGAAGGATGCGTCGGGAAACGATCTGTTCGTCTGACAACCCTGGTACCTGCAAAGTCATAGCTACTATCTTCAAATCTTTCTTGTAAGAATGCTTCGAATTGTTGATCTTCTATATCTTCAGATGAGGCTGCAACCATGAGCCGAGTCTTGGTCGGTGTCCCACCAAACCCTATCACGCTGACGCTAATGTTACTCGGATAAACCGCATTTAATCTAGATAAGATTTCCTTCGCCAGTGTGTATCGGTCACCTTCGGCATCATTCCACGTATTAGACCCAGATTCATCAAATACCAAACCAAGAAGCTTGTTGTCTAAATCTAGACTTAACGGGCCTGGATCGGCATCGCATGCCGTGCGGAAATGTTGGCCATCACAGAAACTATTTGTAAGTAGGGAAGATTGGGTCGGAGGTACGGTCGTAATTTCACAACTTTCTTGATACTCATATTCAACTTCAGTTGAAGATGGTCCAAAAAGGCTGTAGGAATAGACAATTTCACCATTAGAAACTACGTAGTTCCACGCAGCATAATTATCCAAGTCCCCTCCCACCTGCCAGAATGAGAGGGCGATGGAATCCTCATATTCAATACCAAGTTCAGTCTGCGTTCCGTATATGCCGTAGTTATATATTCCCGAATCTGGCATCTTGACGGAGGAGAGCCAGCTAGTGGCCATTTGTGGATTGTATTCTGTTCCAGCAGTTACTGAAAGAACTGTCATAAATGGTCCGGGTGACAATGGTAGGGCTTGGCGATATGCTTCTTCGCCTTCTAAATCAAGATCATCTTGAAAATCTTCGTTACTTGTAAAATACCATTGGTCGAGAACGACCTCTGCCAAATCTCCCAGGTAAACGCTGAATGAGTGAACCCCACCGTCCGTTAGATATATCGTTCCAAATTTCTGCCAATAGGGTTTTTGATTACAATATTCATCATATTCACTACATTCAAAAACTAAAGGTCGCAGATGTGTTGTATCTCCATCTAAACCCCAGTAGACCTGCCCTGCTGAGTAGCCATAAACCCAAAGATCATAGGTTCCGGCTTCAAAAAAGTAAAGATCATAAGTTAGGTGAGGAGCGTCATTGAGTAGCTGCCTATCGCTTGAAAAGTCATAACCCTGGAGCGTCAAGTTGTTTGTAATTGGGGTCCCGTTGGTTCCCCAATCAACATCAGAAACAGGCTCAAAACACCACGCTTCACGAGAACGTTGAAAGTTGCAGGCCTGAAAAGATCCTATACCATTGCGTACCTCAATATACCTTTTTTGAGAAGACTCAATAGTTAAATCCAGGCTGACTTTTTGAAGTAAGGTACTCACAATAGTATCTCTTTTAGCTTCCTATCGATGCTGTAACGTCAATTCTTTTGGCATAACCGATTGCCGTTTCGGTTAACCCCGCTGTTTTCCCAGGCATCGCGAAACTGAGATTGATTTCTTCAATTTCTGGTGAAATCAATCTCATTGTATCGGTTGACGGTTTAATTAGGAGACGTATCTGTTGGAATCTACCGGTAGTTAACATTCCGAGTGACGAGGCATCTGTGTTCTCCCCGCTGATAAATAAGTTGGCTGGACCAAATCCATTCCACGGTAGAGATGTATTATCTTGTGAAAATCTACTATTACTACTTCTCGACGAGAACTGTATAGAGGAGGAATTTTGGTTTTCAAAAGTCATTTCGACCCCTGTAAGATGGGTATCATCTACCTCGGTATCTATTACGGTAGATACTATTATTTGAGGATCAAATCTATTTGGTGCTATTATAGCATTATCAATATTAAAATTAGATCCAGCATTAACGTTATGGCAACTTGTAAATTCGTCTACATATCCAACAAATCCTTGTGATGTATCATAAAGGTTTGTACCAATAACGAGGTGTCTTGTGCCTAAATAAGTAACAGATCTATTAGGTAGGTCTGATTCATTACTAAGATCTATTGGCTCGTCTACAAATAGAGCAACCGTCTCAGCCCCTCCGAAGTTAGCATAAATCCAAATGGCGTAATGCCAATCATCATCAATTGCCACCGGCCCTCCAACAGGATCAATAGTATACATCAATCCGCCGCTATAATAAAGACCTTTTATCAGATTGTCTGTATCAACAAACACTCCCGCCATAATCTCTGGAGAACCTGACCGGGAAATTGACCAAATATAACCTCGTTTATCAGAATAATCTTGTCTTGTACTCTTGAACCAACAAGATACAACAGAATGGGTAGCTAATAGTGAATCCCAAAAGAAACTTAATGAAGGTTGTCCGTAAGCACTAGGAGCAGCAAAGTACATCCCACCAGGTCTCGTATCGGCTGCTCCGTTGAGGGTTATTATTCCGTTAGGGCCCACTTGGTCAGTCAGGCGGGTTGTTGCGTCTTCGGTATATAACTGGCCAACGCTCCAGCGGGAGGATAATGCTGTACTTGGTATGCCAAACGTTGTAAATCGGCTATAGGGCAAGTACATGGTCCCGTTAACGGGACGAATCAATCCATCACTCTGGTGATTCGTCCATCTCTCCCAGTTATTTTGAGTTGACCATGAAAACTGTAATGGCATATTAGATAATCCTAGTCGAAAACTCCATCTTCTTCTGTAATGTCAACAATTCTGATTTTCATATGTGATATTATGGTCGCGTACAACCTACTCCCGTCGTTAAACAAGGTCATGTAGTGGATCGGGCCAAAGTCGTCAACATCGTAATAGGTCCAAGTCTCATCCAGATATCTGTAAATTCTTGGTTCCGTCGTAGAACAGTAAAGTGCGTTGCCATAACTTGTTACATCAGTGACATTGATAGACTGGGCAACAAAATCCTCATCGTCATCCATATCTTCTTGTAGACCAAAATCTACCGTATTCGACATAAGTGAGTTAGCGTCGTCGTACAGTCCACGATTTGTGGCAACCCACGTGTGACTTTTGAACCGATGGATTCTATTGACTACAGTTACGCTATTCCTGGTAATTTGTCCTGGTATTGAGTATTCCAGACCACTGCCAGAGACAAAAAACCACCTACTTCCTTCTGCAAATAGAAAAGTACTAAGTTCCAGATTGAAAATTGGGCCGTTAAAGGCTATTACTTCGGCGTCATCGGATTCTAGGTCCTTTGTTGACCCCAAATCAGGCTGGTACCATGTATCTAATGCGTTATCACAATAGTATATACCGCTTTCTGTTGATACAACCTGCTTGCCATGGATGATTCGTAGACGATAGACCTTTTCCGGAAGATTGATTGTGCCAATTTCTGTCCACGAATCACCTGAATCAGTTGTGTAATATATGTACCCTTTTTCTTTAGTATTATTGAAACAGCAAGCGTATGTTCTCCCGTTTGTACTCTCAAAAATGTCGTATATTTCAAGTAGGGAAGTGGAATCGGGATGAATGACATCTTCGACTGACAGCAGGCCATCGCTGATGGCCAAAGAAACGATTCCTGCATCGGTTCCTAGCCAGATTCTTGTCTCATGGTATTCATCACCGACCACTTGGGTTACAACGTTAATTCTCCTTGGCTGTGTGGAGAAGCTGGTAGTTAGAATTTGAGAGAAATCAATTGTTGAATTTACTATATCGTACCAATCATGAGTACAGGCAGTATGGAACTCGGCCTGTCTTAACGTTACGCGATCGCCATCGAAGACGGTTGTATTCTGTAGGGTGGCCCCTATCCCAAGTTTCAGCAAATTAGCGTAATAAACTGAGGCAAATCCGGAGGACATACCCGTGTTAAACTGTTCTATTCCATCTTCTAATTCGGCATGAGACAAATCGCCAATATTGTCTATTATTGGGGCATAAATCGAGACTTTCATAGTATCGTATTTAGTGAACGTAAAATCTGCCCTCCGATCTTCTGTCACCGCCTGAGCATATGCCTGGGTGAAATCGATCTCACCAGCAGTAGTCCTGACTGCTATGTTAACGCAATCGTCAGTAACCACCCCTGTTCTCGTCGCCAATTCAGCCGCTCTACTACTCGCACTACGGTCAGAAACCCGTCGTCCTTCTAGCGGAATTTCAGTCATAGACAGGTCGTTGTCTTCTTGGTATGTTGCAGTAACAGAAGACATAAACCTAGAAAGGTTACTCAAGAAGGCAGCAATTAGCGTAGCCGCCGTTTGCCTGTTTGGATCATCAGATTGCAGTTCAGTCAGGGCTGTTGCTACGGCTGTTTGGGCAGCAGCCAAGTAAGTGGCAGAATTAGGGTAGTCACTATTGTAAGTGGTCAATGTTTCAGTTTCTGACAAAGCAGTTTGTGTTGCCAATAGATTAGTAGTCGCTGTCTCTATATCCAATCTGAAGTCAATCCATCTAGGAGACCCTTCGAAATAAACAAAGACTTCAGCGTTACTGTCTAAATGTGACCACCCTTCATTTGCGGCTTCGTAGACCCGTCGTGGCAGATAACACGCTTTCACAGTAACAAGAGCCTCTACAGGCTCCCTAAAGACAAGAACGTTATTGAAGGCATTATAGACGTAACCTGATACAGCTTCAGTAGAATCTAGGAAAAAGCTAGGTATCTCTTGGTTGGGCCATTCTCGTCGTAAGCTAAGACGATTCATTTCATCGGCAGCCATTATGCGACCCTCTTGTCCGATGAATAGCTTCGTTTCTGTTTCTGAAACAGCGACCACATCTAATCCGAAGGAATGCCGTAAAGCTCCCTGGGTATCAAGGCCTGGGAGAGCCCTGCGGAAAATTAGCGAGGAAAGACTGTCGCCGGTTAGAGAAATCAGGTCGTTCACGTATAAACCCGAGCCAGTTGCAACATAGAGTTTTCGGGCGAAATAAGCTACTTTCCAAATATCGTATATGTCATGAAGTAACTCGAAGTTATAAACGACGCTGAAATCTGCGTCTTGTGATCTCTTTCTAAGAATATGCTTTCTGGTGTCAACGAAAATCGTTCCATCACCCACATCTATAAACTCATAGACCGGCAAGCTTTCCGTCTCTAAACCGGTAAAGCTCCATGACTGTCCTTTGTCTGTAGAACTATAAATACCAAGCTCGGTACTGACCCATAAAGCTCCTTCTGAGTATTCATCGTATTCATCAAGCCAGGAAGGTTGAGTATGGGCTAAAGCATAGCAATCGCTCGTGAAAGCGTTAACCGGCTGAGTCTGTCTCCAGGTGGGATATGTATCAATGATGGCTATTTCTAACCAATATACCCCTTTATCCGTACTGATAAACATATCGCCATCTGGATCTTCGGCTATATCCCTAATATATTCGATTCCTGTTGTACCTGTGGTCTTGAACCAGTGAGCAGGATCGGTACAGAGAAAAACTCCGGTCGGTGAAATCGCCCAAAGATAGCGATTGTTCGAAGCACGGTAGAATTTATGAACGGGAGTATCAGTGAGACGCGATGTAATCCACGAGCCGCCAAAATCGCTAGAAACCAGGATGCCCTGGCTGGTTCCAGCCACAATTACATCATCTAGCTGCTCTAATTTGTCGATATAGAATTCAATATCACCGTCGCCTGCGTAAAGTGGATCGGCAGTAACTGCCAGATGTTCTATCACGCCCCAATTACTGGTTAGTACTCCATCCCCATCTGAAAAAGAGAAAATGGGCTGTTTTTTGATGTCTATATCTATTTCTTGCCAGGTTGAACTCGTTGGGACGTAGATACCACGAGGAGAGAGGGACCCGTCTGGTGCAGAAATTCTTTGGCTGGTTCCCACCCACTCAATTGGTCCTGTTGTCCCGCCGTCTTCTCCTACACCAGGTTCGGCTGTTATTTCCCGAATTCCAAATGTGAGATAGAATGGATTTGTATTGTTGTATATGCGGAACCTTAAGCGTTTACCTAGCTTAATAGCAGGGTTCGGGTGGTGGGTAACTTCTTGTGATGGTAGTCTAATCCATCTCCATGCCTCAGTGTCCTCAAATTCAAAGCTGAATTTGTATGATTTTTCACTCTGAAAACCGCCAGGGTCACTGTTTACGCCCGCATATCCCTCTACGTAATTGGTGGTCAACAGGGGGCTATCCTCAGATGTGGCCAAGTAAGGATCGTATGGATCGGTGGGTATGGTAGCATAAGCTTTCCGGTATGACCCATTGGGCGTCGTGGGGAGGACTGTGATCTTGAATATGATCGTTCTTCCTCGTCTGTAGCTTTCTTGTTCTAAGAAGCTTGCGACCAAGCTACGGACGCTTACTGTGGTATTCGCACTGCGTTCTCCGGCCGTCCAAGGGGGAGGGCTCCAATAAACCGAGGCTCCACTAATACCTGTGAAATAGCCCGGAAAAGAATTCAGAAAGCTCAGCGTGATGGTGTCATCGTTATATAGCGACGGATCTACGACTTCTATTAGCATATTTACTGTTTGCCCGCTAGTTGGGTCAGCATCGTATGCCGAAAAAGCTAGCTGGGCTTGACTGATATTCGCCAGACCGGATGCGTTCATTTCTGACATAATGAAGATCGTATCAGGGGCTCCGACGTATTCTCCAAAAACTAGTGGATTATCCCCCGTAATACAATCAGCTTCTAGTTCGTTTTGCTTCAAGTTGTCTATAGTTGTATCAGAATAGAACGGCTCTTGAAATCCGACTAGTTCATCATCGTCAAATAAGTCAAAGTCGATTACTTCTTCGATCAGCCCGTCTGATTCAACCGTAGCATAAAAAGTTGTTCCATCACCAAAATGTTTTGAAGTATCTGTGTCCCCCTCTGGGATGATAAAGGTATGATTACTATACCTTTGTAACAAAAACGCCTTAGGCGTTAATGTTTCTTTGATCCGACCCTCGTGATCTATTGTGGGTAACTGGTCTTCTGGGATTTGTCCGAAAGCGATTTGCCTGGCGTCAACATCGTCGAAGCGTTCTTCGCTGAGAGTCCCTCTGACTTCCGTCAGGCCAACTACTCTAAGTTCAATACTTGGATAGTCGGCCGGATCGACCTTGCCCAACAATCGATTTACCTGTACAATGGGTTCACTAAATGTAATTGTTGAATTGTCTTCATCAATACTGTAGAAATATCTCGGAATTCGCTCGTTAACTCGCAAAATGAAATATTGTCCACCAGAGATATCTTCTTCAGTAGTCCATACCTGGCCATCTATTGTTTCCCAATCGGTAACCACCAAATCTCGGTCAAGGGAGATACGACTGGCCGACAGAATACCAAGCCCGATACCGGAATGGCTATGGTTTAGGATGTAGTCAACCATCCAGTCAGCGAGCGGATCTTCCAAATCGGCCAAGTTCCTCCGATCTGTTTCATCCATAACAGCAATCGCCGAGTTCTCAGTTCGAACATGCCCAATCAGAATGGCATTTTCGGGAGTAGATTGGCTGGTTTGGAGGACAAAATCTGAATCATTGATCGACTTAGAAATCAGATAGTAATAGGTCATACCATCGACCAGTGGCATGCCTGTATCAGTATACGTAAACACTGTTTTGTCTAATGTGGCAATTTTTTGCCAGGAGTGTCTATCTCCTGCTGACCTATACAAGGTGAAGCTGTCAAATTCTTCGACGGATGCATTCCAGGCTAGATGAACAGTCGTCCCAACTCTAAAGCCAGTAAAATCAAAGGGGGGCTCCAGGCCTGCCTCGGGATACGGAGTACCAGAAACAAAATTCACATTCAAATCTTCATCAGCCAAATGCAGGGATTCACGCCCATATATGTCAACAGATGTGATATAGTAGACATATGTTGTTTCATTCTCTAATCCATAATCGACAAAATATGTATGTTGAGCCGGTAGGGTATCGATCAAAGTCCAATCCGATGAGTCAAAAGAACGAGGTGATTCCATGCGGTAGATTTTGTACTGATATGCGTATGCTGTCAGGCTCTTCGTCCAACTTAAACGTAATTCACGATCGCCCGAACCTACATCAACTGCTGTTGGTGGTTGGGCTAGAGGCACCTGATCGGAGGTAGGAGTAGTTTCGGCGTCAGTAGCTGTTTCTCCGGAGATACAATCGTTATATGGCGTGACATGAATAGCGTATTTCTTTCCCAGGGAAACATCTGTTAACGTGTATTTCCTTGCATTGGTTAGCCAGGTATCAACTACCTTTTCTACATCGCAGTATTCATCTGTAGGATCGCATTCATAGACAACCAGATGTACTAAGTCCGTATCACCCTGAGGCCTCCACAGAATTTCGATTGCTCCCTTATTACGCACGAAGGTAGAAGTTAAAGAGTATATCGGTAAAGTCGGCTTATATTTGGTTGTTATAAAGCGGTCGTAATAACCCCTACTTTCATTCCCGTCCATATCTAGGGCCGTTATACGGACCGTTACGAGCCTGTTCTCTGGTATGGGGAAGTAATTGGAGTAGTTGAAAGTATAAACAGCAATCTGCTCTTCGTAGAAACCAAGCGGGATGTCAATCGGCGAACTTTCCCGTTCCCCATCAAGCTGAATGTAGATTCGATACCGATAAGCAACTTCTGGGTCGTATTCTGTCCAGCCATCCTCCCAGGCCAGGTTGATGGTAACGCCACCGGGTGACTCTTCGATAGAGCGGCTTGTTAGTACAGGATCTCTCGGGGCCGGATTGCTTTTTGATAAGATTGCTTTTACAACCCCATCAGATTCTCGGCCGTATATGTCTACAGTCTGCAAAACAACCCGATACCTCTGACCAATCGAAAGATCATCTATTCTGTATTTGTATCGGTTTTTACCAATGTTTTCAGATACAGCAGTGATGGGCCTTAAGCTACCATCCGTATCGATCTCCGTATAGGTTATTTTGTAATGGTGAAGATAGTTTATCGGTTGATAGCATGGGTTGTTCTGACTATCTCCCTCAAGATCAGAAGAAACTCCAAAAGAAGGTTGTTTCCACAGCAAGGTCACCGCCCCTTCACCTGTGATTATCTCGACGGCGGATGGGTTGGGAGGAGGAATATCACTTAGTGGGGTGGTTACATTGTCAGTAGCGGGAATTTCGGAACGATAACCACTCTCATCGACAGCATAAAGACGATAGTAATATCTAGTATTCTCGCGGGTAGTATCAGTATATGTTGTGGAATCATCGCTTATTGTATCTACTACGTAAAAATCATCTAGGTAATCTGGTCTTCGTTGTAATTCATAGTGGTCGAAATTCTCTTCGGTATTGGCATCCCAAGACAGGGCGACAGCAAAAGCCCCTGATGCTACAGCATCAAAATTGGCTGGGGTTGCAGGTGGGGTTGCGTTCTCATAAGTTACGGTCAGTAAATCTGACCTTGAACTATGAGAAGCCATAATCCCAACTCGTCTTTGGGCGTAAACGTAGTAAGTAGAACCATCAGATAATTCGAAGACTTGATTATTGAAGGTCGTAACATAATGGCCGTCGATGATGCCTGCCCCTGGACTAATAGTTAAGTAGGGGAAGGTGCCTCCAAAATCCCAGCCACTAATAACGCCGTCACCAATGATCTGTCCAAGGGAATAGAATTGATTATCTAGCGTACTAAATCTTCGACGATCTGATGACGCAGAATACCTATCAACATCTGTAAACGCTTCAAGACGATAATGTTCTGTTTCAAAAGGCAATATTAGGACCTAAATTAGGACGTAAGGTTAAGCTTTACTGTTTCCCCGTTGTCACATGTAAACATGATGACAAAGTTGTAAAGCTTAGGCGATGTCGTATTATCACAGTATTCGTTGATCTCCTCGTGGTAGAACCTGGTGCTAGGAATAACCTCTGAGACCGTATCACCCGGTTTCTTCCACGAAACTATAATTCCGGCTTCATTTGTAGCATTGAAAAATTGGAGTTCAAATTCATGGTAGCCTGCATCGAGTTCAACGAGGCCAGTTTCTTCCGTAAAGCCATGTATACCATCATGAGTAACAACTTCTACGTTATCGATGAACAAACGAGAACCATCTCGCGATTGTACGATAAACTCGTATTCACCGGCTAATGGGGCGTAGACCTTACCACGGAAACGGGCTGCAAAGTTATCTACGTAGCCAGCTAGGGTTTCTCCTGCCGAAGTTGTCCAGGCAGTTGTAGTCAGCGGGAAATTGACATCTGTTTCCTCGGTTGTATGGTCAGGTACGTACTGCCCCAAATCCGGTATCGTTGTTAAGGTTGGTAGGCCAGTCTTGTAATAGGTACCAACCAAACCAGATTCATTTGTTATATTACAGTCATTACATACAAAAGATCTATTATCTACCAGTGTATCATAGCTTGAACCGTCATATGCTTCGATCTCGATATACCATTTACGGGTGGTGGAGACCAAATCACCAGGAGTAAATGAAAACGCCATAGACTCGCCCGCAGACAGTTCTACGCCCGCTGAGGGGAAGGTGTGGACATCGCCATTATCGAATTGCCAACCCGTCTGGTCATTGCCACTGAAGAAGCTTTGGTCTAATTGTGTGTGATAAATATCTTGATAGAATTTTATCCTAAAATGATAATCCTTGGCAGAGGCCGTGGTATTGGTGTGCTCGAAATCGATCGTGCAAATGTACGACCCGGCATCATATGGATCGCCTGGGCTAACCTCGGTAGCATCGATGGCCACTAAACCTGGAGATACTAACTTCGCCCCGACCCTAAGGTTGGTACCGAACTGGCTGTCTCTAATATTGAACAACCTATTGAGTTCAACCACCTGGTATTCAGCAAAATCGACGCTGTCGTGCGTATTGATGCCGAAAACGATGTCGGACGAAACCGGTAGGAAAGTATTAGCCTCTATGATACCCTTAGTCGGTCTAGCAGGGAGAACAAAATTAGTGGTGAAAAAGTGGCTAGCCTGGGTCGTTAAACTCCGAATCAAGACAGATGTTACACTCGGACTTAGGCTTCTAACCTCACTTCTAAGCACCAGCCTAAATTGGAAGTATTGGTCAGTGATATGCTCGATTGAGACATAACCGTAATCGTTTTTCGTGAGATCATCGCTCCAAGTTGCTGAAGCAACTGTAGTTTCATCAGCCCCAGAACGTATCTGGATAACAACTTCGGTACCAGCAGGCTCGGTGGATGTCCAGGTAATTGATTTCCAGGAAACGAGGTCATTTGTTCCATTGAAGATTTCTGAGGTATATATACCCACCTCTTCATCGATTCGATCACCAGAGAATAAGGTTGCCGTACTCGTAGTACCGAACGAATTCGTAACGGCTCCATATTCATCGACATCCACTATTCTGCTGTCGTATACAAAGTCTTTCAGGTCGTCTATGCTGATTGAATACGCCTGACAACAAGCTCCCTCAACCGGATTCCCGTCTGCGTCTTCATCCGGACAGGTTGTGGTTGTATCCGGTAAAGTACTGACATTTCCAGCCTTGTCTTTGAGTCGCATGTAAACGGTTTTGTCTAGTAGGAGATTAGTCCATTTTGTAACGCCTGAATCAGATATTACCCAAATACCATTATTCGCAGTACCCGGCTTGTATTCTATGAAATCATGTATTTGTTCCCCATGATGATAAACGAACTCCCAAGGAGGCATAACATGCTTAAACAGGTCTGCTCCGACTGCCGCCACGGTCGTATTGCCAGTGACTGTTGTAGTAGATTCAGATGTTCGTAATGTCAGTACATCAGTACTAACATCGCGAATCTGGTTAATGGTCTTGCCGAAAGAACTGTACGTTCGACTAAAGTCGAAACTATCCATGTTGCTACGATAAATTGAGGTATACTGTCCTGATCCACAGTATAGGCGAGCCTGTTCAGGCGAACTAATTCCAGTTTGGCTGATGAAAGCATGAGACATATGGGTTTCGGGGCCATCATAGACTATAAACTGGCTTCCGGAAGCTAGATCAATACTATAGACCCTACCCTTTGTCCCTGTGGCTACAACGAGGATATCTTCGAAAACATCGAGGCTGTAAATGGATTCCGCAACGGCCTCGTATTTGGCAGTTGTTGACCCATCTTTGTATTCATAGATCGTTCCATCGCTTGATCCAAAGTAGACTGCTCCATCAGGCCCTGCTGCGATACCTCGTGCATATGACCCACTTACACTTCGAATAAGTTCGAAATCTTCTCCCGGAATTGCATGGTAGATACCACCGCGACCGCCAGCCTTGTCTGTACCAGTCGTCATGTAGACGACATTATTGATCGTAGCCATGCCAGTGACTTCTCGTTCATCGTCGGCGAAATCGATAGCTTGAATAGCTGTCCATGCCTCAGTACCAGGGTCGAAGCGGTAGATGATGACCGGCTGGCTAGTAGCAGCTAGCAAATAGTCTGTCGTCGTTCCTTCAGTACTTTGTGACGAATAAACCGCCAATGCCGCTCCAGTCCCAACGTCGTATTCGACGTTATCTATCAAAACAGTGGTTGGGAAAGCTATCGATTCAGATACATTATTAAGTGATTCGCCAAGGTCGTGAGTAACAACCGGTGTTTCATAGGTCTGCCAGGCCAGAGCCGTTTCCCCATCAGACGTGAAGTTCTCATAATTACTTAACTGGTAGCTATCTACTCCAGAAACGGCATCATAGGCCAGTAACCTGAAGCGAACTTTGGTCCGAGATAAGAACTCGGCGTCTTTCAAACAACCTTCGGGGGCGTCCCGGTCGATCATAATAGTCGTGAATGGCAGACTCACCTCACCAGCATATAACATCACTTCTGGCCTAGTACTACTTGAGGACATCATCAGAATCTGGTTTCGGCTACTCTCATCTATCTTAGTGACCTCTGTCCTTTTGAATCCGAGTACATCCTGCTCTATTTGGCTCTGGTTGAAGTCATGAATCTGGGTGAACTTATTCGAAAGCCCGACTTCAACCTGGTCAGTAGCTAACATATCACAACCAAAAACGATCGCCTGCCCAGCTTCATCGACAACGTACCCTAATTCGATTTTCTGTCTATTTAGATATACTTCAGCAGATTCGTTGGTGAAATTCAACGCCTCTTCTGACTGCACAACACTATCAACCTCAAGAACATAAAATGTTCTAAGGTCGTTATCTTCGGTAGTCAAGAGTTCGCTACTGCTGTACTGGCTTATTTCATCATCGATAATCTCATGTGTAGGGTCTCTGAATATGATTTCATGCAGGCTGTGGAGACAGCCAACCCACAGGCTGCCGGTATCAGAATTCCACAAGACTCGTGAAACGTTATTGTTAGCTAGTCCGATTGATCCGACATCCAGATTCGCAAACCGGGTACCATACATACGCTCTATACCCGTAGCAGTAGCTACGTATCGCAAATACCTGCTAACGATGGTTATATCATTCACATGCGATGAACGCATTCCATTACGGCGGTCAAAGGTCATTACTTCAGTACGGCTCTTGACCCTAAATAAACCGGCATCGGTCCCAGCCCAAATGATATCATCTTCGTCTACTGCTACGCATTTGATAATGCTTGTCGAAGAGAAGGGAGAAGATACTGATGCCACCAGACCAGTGCTACTGTAGATCTTGATACCGTTAGATGTTCCCATGACGGCATTGCCATCACTATCCATGGCAATGCAGTAAACCTTGTCCGTTGCCCCTAAAGCAGTCCAAGTAGAGCCAGCATCTGGGCTAACATAAGATCCTGTAGTAGTACCCAGGAACCATTTGCCATCACCACCCCACTGGATAGCCGTACAAATTTTGGACCCGAAAACTGAATCGTTAATCAGGGTCAATTCCAGAGTTGATGTATTGTAGTATGCCAATCCTGAAAAAGTGGCTGCTACAATGTTCCCATAAACATCAGAGAACACATCATTGATTCTGTCATCAGGCCAATTGTCTACGGTAGAACTATTAAAGGAGCCGATGCTATATGGGGTGGCGTCGTACCCGAAATACAGACTAGGGTCTTTAATGTGAACCAAAACTCCTACCGACCGGTCAATATCTCCGAAGGCGAATTCTTTCTTATCTAGGCTGCTAACATTCCCGTCATCTAAAGAGGTAGGGGTGGGAGGAGAGAGTAGGTTAGACCATGCGATACTTACATCACCAATCATCTGGAAATCTGGCAAAGGGATTGAGAGTTCAGCATCTTCTTCTTGCGTCCTGGTAGTAGTTTGCAGCCCATATTCAGTATATTCAGTCACATATTCATCATACTCTGTTATTTCCTCATCCAAGATCCTGTAATCATAGACAACTCTTGTTGTCAAGTCACTTCCCAGGGAGATAGACATAATAGGAGGTAGATCTGGATTGCTCGGAATGCGACCACTAGATAATTCGATTAGAGTATCCGGATTCGAACCATCTGTTGCTGAGCCATGGAACGTATCATCGGCTGATGTATAGGTAGCAGACCGAATATGGTTATCACCATCTTCAAAGACAAATAGAAAGTCATCTTGTATAGAACCAATACTTGGCTTTATACAGCTAGTAGTGCTGTTCGTCACTTGGACTGGATCATCAGTAAGGGCGGTGCCCAGGTTGTTGAATGCCTTGCCATATATCTGATATACTTCTGATGTTTGGTCTTCCCAAACCACGATCACGCGGGAGCCATCGCTTGCTACGCAAGGCCGGTAGGCGAAGTTGCCTGTATCACTCACAATGGTTGCAACTACATTTGTTTCGGTAACCTCTCCAGAACTATTGAAAACTGTCGTTCCTGCTGAATGCCAGTTGCGTGTAGTTAGATGTCGGTACCCCATTAAAATGATTGAATCTTCATTATTGATTTCACGGGCGTCACACACTAACCACATGAATGGGTGAGATATAGAGAGGCGAGGATTGCGATAGCTTCTACTCCGGTCATCATATGGGTTTTCCCATGCGTCCCTCATAACGGCTGTATCTTGGCCAAATTGGCCACTGGATAACCACGCTAGCCGTTCATTATTCCATTCAGCCCAAAGAATTTGCCAATTACCATGTCGCTTATCTTCCCAAACAACATGGACATTGTCGTAGCGGTCAATCGCGATATCTGGGTTTCCCTTTTGGCTGTCGTTATTCGTCAAACGGATTTTAGGGTTCCAACCCGCGTCATCTTTTACAACAGCGGCTATCTCAGTGGGGCCCCAGGAGGTATCTTCGAATACAACCCAAACTCTATCATTGCTGTCCAGAGCGACCGCAGGATTTCTTAGGTTGAATTGTACATCTTCGGTTACTAGTTCAGGATTCGACCACGATGTTCCATCGAAGGTGCTATAAAAGATTTGGGACCGCAAGTTGCCATCATCATGCCATACAACATGCTGATATCCAGAACTATCGACTGCTGACCTGGGCTTTCTGCTGTTGCCCTCTTTCGTAGCAGCAGTATTGAAAAGCCCAGAACCGTCTAGGATTAGTTGGTAAGAACCCGTGTATCCCTCGTTAACACGTTGATAAATATACAGATTCGTTCCTTTAACTGACAGAACAAAGTCCCTTGCGGTCCTATTATTAACAAGAGAATATACATCAGCGTTCATGAGATGAATGCGGTCCTCCTGGAAGCTAATAATCTCCTGGTATGTACCGTCATTCACATAAAGAACAAAGCCTCGGCTTTGGACTCCTGAAGCCACAGAATCATCGACTTCTATCCGGTCTACTTGTAGCGAGAAGCTAACTTGCCAACCGGTTGCGTTATCTACATTATCAAACCACGAATGACCCGGAACCCTCTGACTATAGTAATGAA
>Ga0180437_10004089_pt1 | contig 21080 bp, 10 predicted proteins | sample SS_ome_4_FD_132410 | JGI IMG/M metagenome (GOLD analysis project Ga0180437, IMG submission 132410) | Hypersaline lake sediment archaeal communities from the Salton Sea, California, USA - SS_3_D_1 metaG | ecosystem: Environmental > Aquatic > Non-marine Saline and Alkaline > Hypersaline >...
CGGGGGCAAGACCTTCCAGCGGCTGGGCAAGTTGGCGCATGCCGACGGCGTGGCCGTCGACTTCACCGACCCGGGACGCAAGACGCTCCTTTTGGGCCTCCACGAGCAGTCGCAAAGCGTCCAGCTCTCCACCGACGGCGGAAGCACCTGGTCGAACATCGGCGTCCATCTGCCTGCCGAGAGCAACCACAGCACCGACCCGCTGATCATCGACTCCAAGACCTTTCTGATTAACACGGCCGGATGGAAACGCAACGCGACGCTGGGTATCTACCGCACCGAAGACGGCGGGCAGACGTGGACGCAGGTCTGCACCGACGGGCCGCAAGGCCCGGCGCTGGTGGCCTCTGATGGAGCGATCTACTGGCAACGCCTCTGGGGCGGCGGGTTGCTCAAAAGCACGGACCAAGGAAGGACCTGGAAGCGGATCTCCCGTGCGGTGAAAAGCAATCCGATCGAACTGCCCGACAAACGTTTGGCGGGACTGGCCGACGCCCAGATCATGGTCTCGGCGGACGGCGGTGAGAATTGGACGAAGCTCGGGCCGCCGGCCCCAGTGAAGCCCAACGGCATCACCTACAGCGACGGAGGCAAGTGCTTCTATGCTTGGCGTCTGTCGGACAATCTGAAACGGGAGCAGCAGTCCATTCTTCGCCTGGATGTGAAGTAGCGTCTTGCGTCGAGCAGAAGGGAATGGTCGAGGATGACCTGTCTCGCTCGCTGAGCAAGGACAGCGGTCCGAACACGTCCGTCACGTCCTTTGCTGTGGTGGCAATCGGCGTACCGCGTTCATTCCCACTGCTGCTGGTGACGTGCCCTGCCGTCAACGTCGCTGAGGCACAAGATGTGAGTCGATCAGGTTTTCGCGCCCGCCGACGATTTTCACCGGAACGGAATTGGAATCGGGCCGATCATCTCGGATCAGGCAGCCCGACACGCGGCTGTCGGACAGCTCCTCCAGCAGGAGGCCGACGTGGTCGCAATCGAGAATCGTGCAGTCGCTGATGTTCATGCGGCGACAGCGCCTGATCGTGACGGCGGCCGGGTCGCGTCTTACATTGGTGACGTGCAACCCGTCGATCGTGCAGTCCTGACAGTCCCGAATGACGACGCTGTTGTTCGCGTCGGCCGTGTCCGCGTAGTCATAACGCGGGTTGCGGTCGAGATTGTTCGGTCCGATGACGATGTTGGAGGACTGCTCGATGAGGAGATTGTGGCGGTAGCCCATCCAGAAGGTGTTCCCGGTGATTGCCACTCCACGACAATTCACCAGGTGCAGGTTGACATGCACGTCGCTGAGGACGTTGCCGCTGATCGTCACGTTGCCTTCGCGGATGAGCTTCTGCCGCTCGGTTGGATCGCTGCGGCCGATGATCCTGATGTTGGCCGACTCTTCCGCCTGGTGATTATGTTGAATGGTGCAGCCCGTGATGGCAACTTCCGCCGTGCCGCTGGTGCTGCCGCGGCAATCGAGCAACACGTTTGCGGTCGGCGGTTGGTCGGGGCTCATGTTGCTTTCGATGTCACAGCCGGTGATGTGGATATTGCGTACGGCGCCGGCACGGGCGACGATTCCGCCGCCTCCGTTGTAGCTGATGTGCGAGCCGGTGATGTTCGACTGGTGCAGGTTCACCTCGTCGTAGTAGATACCGATACCACGGTTTTCATAGATGTGGCAGTCGGAAATGATCACGTTACGGTTGTTTTCAACGAGCCGGATGCCGTGCCGGCACTTGCGAATATGGACGCGAGAGATCGTCAATTGCATGGTGCCCACCGCTTCGATGCCGTCTGCTTCCGCGTGCGTCGCGGTGATTCCCATCCCGTCGATCAAGGGCATCCGCTGCTTCTGCCAGACGCGCTCTTCAAACCCGGCGGGGTCGGCCGACTTGAAGTGCGTGCCCACGAACTTCAGTGCCGGTCCGGCTCCGTCCATGCGAATCGTGGCTACGCCGTCGCCGTGAATCGAGGTGACGCCGACCGTATCCAGATTGACCACGATAGGCCGCGTGATGCGATAGACGCCCTTCGAGAACCGGATGTCGCCGAGCCCTGCGTCAACTGCCCTTTGAATGGCGGACGTGTCATCCGCTTTGCCGTCGCCGACCACGCCGAATTCGGCGAACTCCCGGACGGGCAGCTCGTTGGCAGACTCCGAGGCGTTGCCGGAAATCGCGGCCCAACCGATAACAAACAGAATCATCGCCGCCACAACGCGGAGCCCGTGGGTTGTTGGCTGGATCTTGTTCATCGCAGTGTGTTACCTTTGTGTTTCGCGTCCGGTTGAGATTCCCAAGCATGTCGGCGAAACGGCGCCGCAGCATGGTCGCGAGTTCGAAAGAGGTGCGTGCCGCCGATCAACTCACTCCAGTACATGTCGCGAACACCGCTCCGCAAGCTGACTCCCGGCCCTGCGCTCGCGCTGGGAAAGCTGACGATCACGTGCAGCGGATGACGCGGCAGGTTGTGATACGCGGGCCCCGCCCAGTAGACGTAGTACTGCGTCTCAGCAGGGATCGCGCTGCGGCCGTGCCCGACCCGCTGCTGAAGCACACGGTACAGGATCGGCTCGCCCTCGCCCGGCGTGATCCCGAACGTCTCTCCAGCGACCGGATTCCGAGATCGTTCCCGCAAGCGGATACCCACGATTCTCACAGGTGAGCCTAAAGAAGTCAATTGTACGCCGCGCCCGCCCGGGAGTATTGCCCGGCAGCATATTGCGGGCCGCACCGGCAATCGAGTATCTTTATCTCTGTCGCCGCAATGGTGCGGGGCTTGGAGCTATGAGGGATTCTGAAAGGGTTGCCACCAGAGTCGTGGGGGCGGCCGAATCAACTGTGATACTTGTATGGATCGCTACGGCCGAGAAGAGGTTCACCGGTGGTATTGGGAAGTCTGGAACGAGCCCGACCTGTGGTAGAATCGCCGGAAACTCGCCAGGCATATGCTACGCGGTATTCAAACGCCCGACCGTTCACTAGTATGCACGGAAGACAGGTTTTTTATCATGTGCAACAACTCGCCAGCCCGACCGGCAGATGCAACCAGGATAGTCCGTAACTCTGCAGCCGAGGCGGTCGGGACGGACTCGCATCCGCGACATGTGCGACAAACGGCGGCATGGTCGAGCATGAGGGTTCTCGCATGGTGGATTTCGGTCGCGGTTGGATTGAGCGAGGTTCCTCTGCTTTGCGGCGTCTGCCTCCCAACGGCTTGCGGAGGCGAGTCTCGAAATGCGTCTACCGAAGTTCCCGACAATTCCATCGACGAGGACGGCGATGGCTGGCTTGCCAGCTCATACGGGTATCGCCTCCGAGCCTCCCACCCACGCGTTTTGCTGACCGAGCGGCGGCTGGAGCTGGTCGTCGACCGCATGTACGGTCCTCATGCACGCGATCCCTATAAACGATGGTTCAACCTGATTCGGCGGAAGGCGGACGCAGGGGAAGCGATCGAACTTGTTAGCCTCGCCCTGATCTACAAAGCGACCGGGAACGCCAAGTACCTCCGTGGCATCGTGTCGAGGATCCCCGAGGAAGGTGCGCCCACGTTGACGGAGTTGTACGCCGTCGACATCGTCTTCGACGAACTCGACACGGAGACGAAACTGAAGATCATGCGCCGCGCGGGGGCAGATCGCGACGTATTCTATTACGCATCGACAACGCAATCGCAGACGGGCCGAGCCAAGTGGGGGTACCACAGCGCCTACGGAGCGTGCGTTGCCCTGGCCTATGCCGGCGTCTTTGCTCTCAGCGATGTCTCCACGAGCCCTGAGGTCGCAGGCCGCCGGAACGTCTACGCCTTCGACGAACTCAAGTACATCCAAGCGGCATCCCGGGAACTCTCGCCCGAGGGGAACTTCTTCAAGGTTGAGAACCGGATCGCGGGTGACCCAACGCACAACGACGCGCTGCCCGGCAGTCCCGGAGGAATGTACGACAATATCGGGTACGACCAATCGGAAGAATCGGCCAGCGTGCGGCTGCTGGCCGAATTCTACACGTTGACCGGCGAACCGCGCTACCGAGAGTTCTTGCACGACAAGCACCGTGGAGCCTTCTATCAACATTTGAGCCTGCCTCACAAATACCGCCGCGTCGACGCCGATACCTATGCCTACAAGGCGGGCGCCGAACCGCATCAACTGGTGCAGGTCTGGAACACGCGTTCCTCCATGTGGGTTACGCAGCCGAACGTGCAGACCGTGGCGCTGCTGCACCACCTGTACGAAGATCCGAAGATCCAGCATTACGTGAATCACGGAGTGCAATTCGAGCAGCGCGGGCACGAGTACGACGGCATCTACTGGGACCTGATCTACCGGGAGGACCAGGCGCCCGAATCGCCGCCGTCGGAGAACCCAACGGCGGCGTACTTCAGCGGGCCCGGGCTGGTGAGCATGCGCGAGGATTGGAGCAACGACGCCTGTTTCGCTCTGCTGCTGTGCGGGGAAGGGATCAGCCGGCGATACGAGGATTCCAATAGCTTCATGCTTCACCGCAAGACACACGTCATCCCGCACGCGGGGGCTCGTATTCGCTTCCATTTCGATAACGACAAGCACCACTGGTACCACGTTCGGTCCGCATCGAAAAACACGATCTTCGTCTACGACCCGGACGAATGCTTCGACGTGCTTCCCGACGGGACCCGGGGGCCACTCCACTCCGGTAGGCCGTTGGTCGATTCGGACAACTTGGGCGGACAACTGTTCGAGACGCCTATCGCGCAGAAGAGTGGAGTCTATTCTACCGGCGGGGCGGGCGAGTCGACTCGCCGGTTTGGCGAAGACCCTGACGGCCTTTTCGAGCGGGGAAACATTACCAAGTTCGAACACGTGGCCGGAAACTACACCTATTCCGTCGGCGATGCAACGCACAGCTACACGAAAAAGATCGAATTCTTCGACCGCGAGTTCCTCCACGTCCGTCCCGACGCATTCGTGATCTTCGATCGCGTCAAGTCAACCCATGCCGGTTTCAAGAAAGTCTGGCGGATTCACACCGTCGACCGGCCGCTGCCGCAGGGTCCCGTGGTCGACACCGGCTTGGGCATGCGAGCCTGCGCGGACGCCAGGCGAACGCTGATCGAAACCCCACACACCGTCACGTGCATCGACTGCCTGCTGCCGCGGAAAAACCGGATTGTCGTGCGGGGCGGCGATACGGTCTTGTGCTCGGGCCGTCCGCTGCGGCCCGGTGAAGACCTTACCGAAGGCCACGTTCTCGAAACGGACATACCGCGCTGGCTGGAAATCTTCGCCGTGGGCAACGATGTACGCGGATCGCTGACCATTTATGGAGACGCGCAAGAAGGCAACGCCACCAGCGAGACCATCGAATTCTCGGGCAGAACGATGGAAGAAGTGGTGTCGAGGCCCACATCGCTGACCGCTGCGTCGCTGACCGACAAGACTCAACACTGGCGACCCGGCCAATGGAAGGATTTCATGGTCAAGGTTTCGACCTCCCCAACGGCGCACGTTCGGATTGCCGGAAACAACGAGAATACGCTCTTCGGCGATTTCCCGTCCGGGTCGGCTTGGCAGTACGTGATCTACCGCGACCTGGCGAACTCTTACAAGCACTGGAAGACGATCAGACGCATCACAACCAGCGACATGGACGTGGACGATCTGACCATTTCAGTGCCCCACTATTTCGACACACCCGATGCCAAGGGCAATCTGCACAGTTTCGCGCCACACACGGATTATCGGCACGACGGATATCGCAGGACCAAGGACCTGGGCCGATACACGATGGACGTCGAGACCGCGGAACCTCGCCTGCTGGACAACTTTCTGAACGTCATCACTCCGCGCGACCCGGGAGAGCCGAAGCCATCGGTTGAGCTGGTTCGAAGTGGAAACAAGAACGCTACCGGTGTGCTGATAGACGGCGTCCTGGCAGTCTTTGTCAACGATCGGGGCAAGCTGGCGAAGTTCGACATGGCCCTGCAAGACACAACACCCCACCGCGCGATTCTCGTAGACCTAGAGCCAAATACCGAGTACTACTACCGCGTGGAAGCAGACCGTTTGCTGGTGACCACGGGAGTCCAGCAGGGCACCAGCGCCGTATCATCCACGATGGGCGTTCTGAGCATCAACCTGAAATGACATCTCGTGATCCAAGTCTCCCGATGGAGTTTGCGCTGGGCCGCGGTCTGAAACGAACGAGCCGCTTACTTCTTTGCTTGACACTCAGGCAGTTCACCAGGCAGAATATGCCTTATCACGATCCACAGTAGGAGAGTCTCTTATGAACACGCGAAGCTGTTCCACGTTGGTCGGGCTGGTTCTATGTCTGGTGCCGGCCCTTGTTCAAGCGCGCGCGGCTCAAGCGCGGGCTGCGCAGCCTTCTGACGCGCCGACGGCCGAGGCCGTCGAGCCGATCGACTTCTCCCGGGCGCGCGAACTGATGAGGAAGCGGCAGCGGGGCGAGAAGCTCTCGTCCGAGGAAGCCGCTTATCTCGAACGCGCGATCCAGGCCCGTCGCCGCGGGGCGAGACCGGGACGAGCGGGCTCTGCGGCCCCCAGCCGCGACATGACGGGTATCAAGCCGTTGACGGAGATGACCGCCGCCGATCGCTACAAGGGCGAGGACGGCGGCCTGTACGGAAAAGGATCCAACACGCCGCCCGAGGCGCACGGCAAGGCCGCCGAAGCCGCCCTGGCACGAATCCGGCCGTTGGACGGCCTGGGGCAACCGGACGAAGACGGCAGGATCGTGCTGGTTTCGATCAGCATGTCCAACGCGACCCAGGAATTCTCGGCCTTCAAACGACTGGCCGATATCGATCCCGCCAAATCGCCGCGGTTGACCATCGTCGACTGTGCCCAGGGCGGCCAGGCCATGGCCGAGTGGGTCGATCCGCAGGCCAGGCCCTGGCAGGAAGCTCAGCGGCGACTGACTGCCGCCGGAGTCACGCCGCAGCAAGTCCAGCTGGCATGGGTCAAGTTGGCCAACAAGGGCCCGCGGGGTGACCTGAAGGAGCACGGCGCGAAACTCAAGCAAGACACGCTGGCCGTGCTGCAAAACGCCAAGGCACAATTCCCCAACTTGCAGATCGCCTATCTCTCCAGCCGAATCTACGCCGGTTACGCCATCGGGGCGCTCAATCCGGAACCATATGCCTACGAGTCGGCGCTGGTCGTCCGTTGGCTGATCCTAGATCAGATCGAGAGCGAGAAGGCCTTGAACTTCGACGCCGGACGCGACGAGGTCAAGGCGCCGCTGCTGCTCTGGGGACCGTACCTCTGGGCCAACGGCACCACGCCGCGCCGGAGCGACGGCCTGATCTGGACGCGCGACGACCTGGCGGGCGACGGCGTTCATCCTTCGGCGTCGGGACGAGCGAAAGTCGCCCGCATGTTGCTCGATTTCTTCAAGACCGATCCATTGGCCAGGCCGTGGTTTGTGCAATCCGCCCCCGAAGCTCAGAGGTGACCCCCGCGAAAGAACGTTGCGCATGAAACGCTTATACAACGGCGCTCCATCCAAAAGACCCCGCGCGTCGAGCGCCTCTTGACCGGATCGCTCGAGTCGGGCTTCGGCCAGGTCGCCTCGCCGGGAGGCGGCGAGACGCCGGTCCGGCGCACCGAGGTGCCGCTTGCCGTGTCGCACGATACAATGCAGATGGTACCCGCTCCATGACCAGAAAGGGAGGGAATTCGATGGCAGCAGTGCGAAACTGGACGTGGCTGAGAGTGATGATACCATCTCTGGTGATCGTTATTGGCACGTGTGCCGAGGAGGCATCCGCCGGCGAAGTGACGGTGAGCATCGATTCCGGCGCTGAGCACCAGACGATTCTGGGATGGAGTTGCATGCCTTGGTATCTGGGGATCGCTCCGGAGGTTAGAGATGAGGTCCTCGATGAAGCCGTCGAACAGCTCGGCCTGACCTGGCTGCATTGGACCGTGCCCAGCGGAAACCACAGCAACATGCGAGCTTGGGAACCGGTCAATGACAATGATGACCCTCAACGTATCCACTGGCCCGCGTTCGGCACGGAGTCGGTCGACCGCTCGGTCGAGACGTGGGTGCTGCCGTTCAAACGACGGGTCGAGACCCGGGGAGATCGTTTCGGTCTGGCGATTACGCAAACGTTCCACAATCGCGGCAGTACCGGTCGCATTTCCAGATGGCTGATCGAGCAGCCCGCCGAGTTTGCGGAATATGCCGCATCCTTGCTCGTCCATCTGAAAAGGGAGCATGGCATCGAAGCCGACTATTACGTGATCTGTAAAGACGCGGGCAACTCGGACGACAATCCCTTCAGCGTAGCGGTGGTCGTCGAGATGATCAAAGCCGTCGGCCGGCGTTTGCGCGCCGCGGGACTGCGCACCTCGATCTTGTTCCCCGAATGCCACGACGCGAACACCAGTTGGAGCTTCGTCCAGGCGGCCGAGGACGACGCGGATTTCTGGCCCTTTGTCGGCATGATCGGCTATCACATCTACGGCGATGAGGGAGACAATGCAGACCGGGGCAAGCTCCGCGGCTTCGCCGTTGCGAAGGGGCTTCCGACGGGACACGCCGGGTCGGACCGCTCGGACTTCGACGCACTCTATCACGACCTGACGATCGGCGGCGTGTCGTACTGGTCCATCGGTTCGTTGGGTGGACCCGGTCCGGGCGGCAAAAACTACCACTTCCACTTAAGCGGCACTTCGTTCGGGCGCGGGAGGCAGTTCTGGCAGTACCGCCAAATCATGCACTACGTGCGGCCCGGCTCCGTGCGCGTCGAGGCAAGCTGCGATTTGCCGGCGATTCGGCCTCTGGCGTTTTCCGCCGGCGGCCGAACCACGGCCGTGCTGATCAATACCGGGTCGCCTTCCCAGCCGCATTCGGTTACGATCCGCGGCATCCGCCCGGGAAAGTACTGTGCCTGCCGGTCGGTTGGCGCAAGGCCCTACGAAGAATTGGGGCTGCGGAGCGTGCGGGCCGATGGCCGTTTGGCCGTGGATGTGCCTGCCGACGCCGTGCTGACGGTCTATCCCCATCCGGATGAGAACTTGCCGCCGACGATGGTAACTTGGGAGGCCGAGCCCGATTTTCTAAAGGCGCCGGCCAGTGAGGTCGTCCTTTCCGCGGCGGCGCAGGATCCCGAAGCTGCCCGGCTTTCCTACCAGTGGACCATCATCCGCCAAACGACCGGCGCAAAAGTGACTCTGGCGGATCCCAGCGCCGCGACCACCACCGCAAGCGGCCTGACGGCGCCGGGTGAGTATACGTTCCGGGTGGTCGCCGGCGACGGCCGCGGCAAGGTTGCCCACGACGTTCGAGTCAATGTCTTTGACGGGAATCAACCACCCACTCCGCTGGACATCCACAACCGCCTGCCGGTAAGGGTGGCCTTGCCGCAGCATACGACCGAACTGCGAGCGGGCGCCCTCGACTTGGAAGGGGACCAGTTGACCTTTCGCTGGCACGTGGTAAGCCAGCCGGCGGGCTCCACCATCCGCCTGGAGACCCCGGGCCAGGCGCGTTGTAGGGTGACGAATATCACCAGAGCCGGTGCCCATGTGTTCCGGCTCGACGTGAACGATGGGACCAGTACGGTCGGCGAGACGCTCACGGTTCCCGTCTATCCGGCGAGCGGACCACGCGAGGGAGGAAAACGATGATCAACCCAACGGGAATCTCGAGCGCGCTGCGCGCGGCGGCTGCCCTCGGTTGGCTTTTCTCCGGGGGTATCCTGGCGGCGCAAGAGGGCGACGCCACGGTTACGATCAGGCCGGACGTCAGGTACCAGACGATTCGTGGTTGGAGTTGCAACCCGCACTACCTCGAAGGCGGCAAACAGCAGCGGGAGCAGGTCATCGAGGAGGCCGTCAGCAGCCTGGGGATCACGCGCCTGCGATGGCAGCAGCCCAACGGCAACCGCAGCGATGTGACCCGTTGGGAACCGGAAAACGACAACGGCGATCCCGATCAAGCCGATTTCTCCAAGTTCAATACGGCGTATGCAGATCGGTTTGTCGAGCGGTACGTGTTGCCCTTCAAACGCCGCATCGAAGCCGCCGGCGATCCGTTCGAACTCTGGTTGAGCCCCTCGTTTTTCGACCGCGGCAGCACCGGCAGTGTGCCGGCTTTCCTGCTGGCAAGTCCCGGCGAGTACGCCGAATATGCCACTTCGTTTATTACCTATCTGCGCACGCGGTATGGCGTCGAAACGAACCATTATGCCATCTGCAACGAAGCGGGAAACAACAACGCCTTCCAGCCGGCGGTCGTCGCGGAGATGACCAAGGTGTTGGGCCGGCGCATGGAGCGACTCGGACTGCCGACCAGGGGCCAGTTCTCCGACGGGGTGAACGCCCATGTCACCTGGAACTACATCCAGCACGCCCAAGACGATCCGGAGGTATGGAAGCACGTCGACGTGCTCAGCTATCACTGGTACGGCGGCCAAAACCAGCAGTGGATGGCCAGGATCCGCCGGTTTGCCGACCAGAAAGGCCTGGATACGGCGCAGTCGGAGTTCATGCACCTGACGATCGACCACCTGTACGACGACCTCACCATCGGCGGCGTGTCGTACTGGTCGATCTACGGGCTGGGCGGCCCCGGTCCCGGCGGACAGAACTTCTGGTTCCGCCCCGACGACACTTCCTTTCGTCGCGGAAAGCAGTTCTGGAACTTCCGGCAGGTGATGCACTACATCCGCCCCGGAGCCGTACGGATCGCGACGGACTGCAGCGAGCCCGCCCTGCGCTCGCTCGCTTTTTCCCATGACGGCCGTATCACCACGATCCTGATCAACACAAGGCCGTGGGCGACGATGCGCTCGGTAACGATCCACTCGCTGCCGCCGGGCAACTACGGGGTGTGCCGATGCGTCAATTCCAGACGGTACGAAGAGTTGGGCCTGAAGACCGGGGCAGCCGACGGACGGCTGAGGGTCCAAGTGCCCGGCAACACCGTGCTGACGGTCTATCCGCGCCCGGGCGGAAACCAGCCGCCGGTCGTCGTGAACTGGGAGGCAAGCCCGACGTTTCTGAAACGTCCCGCCAGCAGAATCACGCTGTCTGCCGCCGCGCGGGATCCGGAATTAGACCGGCTTTCGTTTTCTTGGACGATCACGCGCCAGCCCCAAGGCGCTGTCACAAGAATCGCCAACCCGCATTCGGCCACGGCCGAAGCCGACGGGCTTACCGCGGCGGGGCAATACGTGTTTACCGTGACCGTTGCCGACGGCACCAGCACAGTGAAACGCGAGGTGTTGCTGAACGTTTACGAGGGCAACCAGCCCCCGCGGCTTCTCGACGTGCATAACCGTATTCCCGTGCTGGTCACGTTGCCGCACGGCGAAACGCTGCTGCGCGGCGGAGCATTCGACTTGGAGGGCGACAGGCTGCAGTTCCGGTGGAGTGTTGTGAAACAGCCGCCAGGGTCCGCCGTGCACCTGGAATCGCCGAACGAGGGCGGCTGCAAGATGGCCAATATCACCGTGGCCGGCGAGCATGTAGTCAAGCTCGAGGTGAGCGACGGCACCGGTACCGTCTCGGAACAGTTGACCGTGCCGGTTTACCCGCCCAATTCCGCGCCCGTCATTGCGGCGGCGAAGGCCACTCCCGCGGTTGTGACCTTGCCCGACGCACGCACGCTGCTGTCGGCGACGACAAGTGACCCCGAGGGAGACGTTGTCAGTCATTGGTGGCGGGTCCGAGAGAAGCCGCCCGGAGCCAGCCCGGTATTTGCGAACCAGGGTAGTCGCGAGACGAGGGTCAGCGGACTGACCGTCAAGGGCAGGTATACGTTCGAGCTGACGGCGGTCGATCGCACCAAGCTTGCCAGACGAGAGATGATCGTGACCGTTACCGGGGGCCATGATCTCCGCTTGCCATGACCGCGTATGATGATCGCAAAAGATGACAAGTAGGAGGCGGTCCAGATGTTGCCGGACGGGGGTTCGGCAGCTTCGATGGAGCAACATCGACCTGGATGCCTCGCCGCCAGCAATAATCGTTCCGAAGCACGAGACCTCGCTCACTTGCCTCGGATCGCGTTGAAGTTGGCATTGAAGGTGCCGCGGGCGAAATAACGCCGGCAGGCTTCCTGGATGTAGCTTTCGCCCAGGCTGCCGTCTTTGCGAACCCGCGCCACTCCGCGGTTCGAGTAGTAGTTCCAGTGCCAGCCGAACTGGTCGAAGACGTTGAGGTAGTCCGTCATCATCGTCAGCGCACAGCGGTTGGTGAACACACTCTGTTTGGTTTGCTCGAAGCCGCCGAACTCGCCGAGGTGGATCGGCGTGCGCTGTTCGATGCTGAAACGGAAAGCGGGGATCCACTTGGTGAGGATCACGCTGACATCGCGATCCTGGTTGGGCCAGCGCGGCTCGAGGCGGTATTGGTAGTCGTGGAAGCTGTAGACGGTGAGCGGATCGCCCGAGGGCATGAGCGTTTCGAAGGCCCCGCGGGGAAAAGGCGCAGCCCCCGGACCCCAGGGCGGGATGGTCTCGAAGTAGATCAGGTGTGTCGTATCATACTCGCGGATGGCGTTGGTGATCTTCTTGACCAACGTGCAGTACGCCCGCGGGTCCCGTGTCTCGGGCTCGTTCAACGGGTCATAGGCCACCGCGTCAGGCGGATAGTCTCGATACTGTTGGGCCAGGCTGCGGAAGTGCTCGACGATATCGGGGACCCATTTCTCGTCCGCGTTGAAGATCTGCTGGATGCCCTGGGCCCGGCACCAGTCCACCGTGTCCCGGGCTCGCCGGCTGTTGTTGTTGTGCTGCGGCCGCCAACTATTGGCCCCGGTCCGCTTGACGGCCTCGATCTCCTTCAGTCCGCCGGGCTCGCCGATGTCCGTGGGGCCGAAGCAGTAGCTGGTAAAGCCGGCGTACCGCTTGATCGGATCCAGCGGCACACGGTAGGTGACATAGTCCCGGTCCTTGACCGCCAGGTGGTCGCCCCAGATGCCCCGCCATCCCAGCCTCTGGAGTTCGGCGGGGACTTTCAGTCCGGGGTAGTTGCTCATCAGCCCGTACGTGGCCAGCGGCGAGAGAGAGGCCAGCCGCAGCGGTTTGGTGCCCCACGGGTCGGCAAAGGTGCGGTAGTTGTACACGTCGGCGATGCGCAAGCCCCCGCCGTCCTCCGCCTCACGCACAAACGCCTCGCTGAAAGTCACCGGGTAATCCAGCACGGCCCGCGACCAGAGACGACACTGGTCCAAATAGATCTGTATCTTCTCCCGTCGCAGTGGCTGGGCCGTCATCACCCGTGCCATCTCCAACAACCCGCGCCACTCCTTCAGGGGTCGGAGCATGAAGAGCCGGACCCCGGGCTTACCGAATTCGACGGCCACTTCCGTGGTACCCGTCTCGCCGACGTTCAGTGCGATTCGGGTGGGCGGATGGAGGAAGACGAGTTGGATGGGCAGGTCGCCGCCGCGCGCAAGGTCGCTTGCCAGCAGCACCCAGTTCTCGCTGAGCCGGCCGTGGGTCTGGACGTTGTAGACCACGCCTTCGGTGTCCGGGGTCAGGTTGGTCAGCTTGCCGTCGAGCACCGCCCACATGCATACCGGCCCCACGGCCGGCCGGCGGCGGCCGTAGACGCGGAGCGGCTTGATTTGCTCCCAGCCCTGGATGACCAGCCGCGCATCGGCGGTGGTGACCAAGGCAGCCGGTGAGAGCGGACTGGTGAATACGTCGGCCGATGGCCCCAGCGTCAAGCCCCAGCCACTTGGGTCGCTGTCGAGCACGGCGGGCGAGTCGAACCAGCCGAACTTGTTGTCCAGGCACCGGTTCAGGTCGTTGATCAACCGACCCGTGCGGAGAGCCCGGGAGAATGCCCGCGCCTTGGGCGCCTGGGCCAAGGCCTGGTCGAACTTCTCGGCCTTGAGGGCTTCCTCCATCGAGGCCAGGGCGCTGCGCATGGACTCGGCCGCTTGTCTGAAGGCCGTCACTTCGGGCTCGGGGGCCTTCAGCGCGGCCAGCCCCACGGCCTGGTTCGCCAGATTCAGGGCCTCCTCGCTGAGCACGACGTACCGGCACAGCGCCTCCGCCCGGGCGTGGACGGTCCCGGTGGCAGCCGGGGCCTTGTCGCCTTTCGCAGCGGCCAGCTGCCGAACCCAGGTGGGCAGCCGCTCGGCCCCCGCCCATCCGTGAGCTTCCCAGTCCACCATGGCGATGCCCTTCTCCGCGAGCATTTTCAGCCGCCACCGGCCATCCTCGTCGAGCCGCTGCAGCCGCAACTCGGCCAGACGTCGGCAAAGCGCCTTGAGGGCCTCGCCGCCCAACTCCGTCGCTTCGCCCGGCCCCTCCTCGACCGCGAACCAGCCGCGGTCGTCGAAATCGGCCTGCATGCAGGGCCGGTACTCCGACATGGTCAGAGGGGCGAGTTTCTGCACTTTCCAGCCACGCCTGCCGGAGCCGAACCGCTCCATTGCCCCACCCTCGTAGGCAACGCCGCCGTCGAGCGAGAACCCTTCGGGCTTCGTACTAATGATCAGCACGTTGAGTCCGCTGCGCAGCAGCCCCGTAAGCTCGACCGCAAGCTGCTCGACTCCTTCCGACTCCTTCGGTTCCACGGCGGCGATCTGTTTGCCGTTGAGCAGCGCGTAGGCGAATCCTGAAACCTTCGCTTGGAAACCGGCGAAGGCGACCGGCTTGTCGGCGACCTCAATCACCGTGCGGAAGAACACCGGACAGGTGCGATACTGGCCCGTCTTCCAGTAAAGCGAGCCGGGTGGGTACTGTGGCTCGTTGCCGGCCCAATCGGGTGAAATCCACGGCGCCCCGTGAGCCGACGGAGAATTTACCGGACAGCCGACCGCCAGTACAGAACACGCCATCAGTACGATCCGGACCATGGTCTACCTCCTCGATGTAGTGCCTGAAGAAACGGTTTACGCGTTGGATGATCCTTCGGAATCTCCTCTTCCTGAACGGTACGGACGGACCTCCGACCGGTGCTATTGCGGCGACGGCGTTCGCCGATATGCCCGGATCGTCTCGACCAGCTTGTGGATATAGTAGAGATCGCGCCAGATGACGGGCTGGACCAGTCCGATCGGCTCGGGAGCGAACTGCAGGACGTACTCCGGCTGAAACGGCGGGGCGGGCGAGTCGCTCGTCCAGCCGGTACGGGCCGCATTGCACTGAAACTGCGCCCAGTCGGCCGCACGCGCGGGCAAAGCGACCATCAAACACGCAACCAGCCCGGGGAAAAGGCTTGGTGGTCTCATGCGGCTTCTCCTTCAGCACAATGGTAGGAACGCATCGGTCCGCAAGGACTGGATTATAGCCCGGCCAGGTTACGGACAGCAAGCGCCGGATCAAGTACCGTGCTTCCCGTTTGGCATCTTCCCGGCGAGGATGTTGAAATCGCAAGGAAGACATCGTCGTCTGGAGGAGACCGTGGACGTGAGCAGGTCTTTCTGCGCGCCCAATCGGGCCCAAGCTACTTGGAAGACACTCAACAGAGCCGGAAGGATTCACGATTCCCGACAGCGGCCGCAACGTGATTGCCGGCGACGGTGTTTACTACCGCAATGGCCTGCCGACCTTCCTGTTCGGTGTCGAAGGGCGCGTCGTGGTGATCGGCTCCAACGCGTGGCTGCGGCCCGACGAGTTGCAACTGGGCGACAACAAGCGCTTGCTCATCAACATCCTCGATTGGCTGGGAAGAAGGCGGAGAGATTGAGCGGAGTTCGGTGAGCCCCAGGCGACCACTGCAACAGAGGGAACAAGACAATCGCGGCCTGCCACTTGATTGTGAGGGAGTAGGCCTGAAACGCCCCGGCACGACGAAGCAGGTGGGGGCCTCCCGACCGAAAACGATGGCAATCCTTGACGGGAGAACAGCCCGACGGCAAGCATAGCGCACGTGACCGAGTCTATTGCGATTCTCATCCTCTTGGCTCCCTTGGCCGCGGCCGATGATTCCACCGGGAGCGCAAAAGAGGGCCTGCAGATCAAGACCGTGCACGTCGAATGCGAAGACGGGCGAGTCGCTGGCGCGAAAGAGCGACTACTTCTCGGTGGCGGACGATTTCTTCGAGGTCGGCATCGGCGGTACGCGATAGCCCCTCATGTCGGATCATCCCGGCAACCTGGCTCGGGCCGTGCGCGAGGCGCGGCAGAACTACGCGAATTGGTTCGACGTTTTCTTCTGGGCGCCGTGCGATTGGGCGCTGCACGTCTCACCGCACGCGCGCTGGTGGTCGGGGCAGACGAGCTACCGGCACGTGGAAGAGAATCTCAAGAAGTTCATCTCCGATTGCCATGCCAGGGTATCAAGGTCGCTTCGTACGCGTCGTGCAATCCGGCCGGGCCGTTCGGCTGGGAAGCCGCCAGAGGGCACCCGCAATGGCTTCTCGACGCTTCCGGCCGGCTTCCCACGTTGATGCCCGAGAGCGTGGAAGCCCTCGATCGCTGGAACGATCCGGCGTGGCGGGTCCTGGACGACGGCAGCATGAGGCCTCACCCGGGCTGGTTGCGGCTGTCCGTGGATCTCCGGCAGCTTGCAGCGGTCGATTGCGGGATCGACCAGCTTATCGCCGGCGGACGACTCGTTCTGCTGGGTGGGATTTCGACCTTTGGACACGGAGGTATGCAGCACACCTGGCTCGACGGACTTTTGCCCGTCGACTTCAAGGGACCGGGCGAGGTGGTTGGCTGCCAACCGCCGCAATTGCTGGGAAAACAGGCAGGGAAACCGTACGCCGACTCGCCGGCTCTGTTCTGGCGTCACGATGTTGCCGCTGAGCCGGAAGCAGAAGTCGTGGCGTTTGTCGCACGCGCCAGGCAGAGCGCAAACCGACGTTTTCCGGTTCGGCGTCGAGTCGTCCCTGCGGCTGCTCTGCGGCACGGAGGGTGAGTGTGGCCGAGAAAAGCGAGACGAAACACACCACCAGGCAAAAAGAAGCTCTCACGACACGTTCCTTTCTTGGCAGATGCCACGTCGCCGGCATCGGGTCTTACGGACCAACGGATTCCAACGCGCTTCCGAGTCGTTTTGTATGAGCCCGATCCGCGGGCTGCCATCGCAAGCGGTTACGAGACGGGGAGTTCGTAACCGGGCATGATTCTTTCGTCAACGACGTCCTGCCGCAGCTCGATACCGATGCCGGGACGCTCAGGCAGGTAAACGAAACCGTCACGATATTCTACGGGGTCCGCGATCTGCTGGCCGTACTCCCAGGTGGACCATTCCTGGATCTTGAAGTTGGGCACGGTAGCGCAGATGTGGGACATCGCCATCTTGCCAAGCGGGGAAGCGACTCCGTGCGGAGCGATGGGGATGCCGTAAACTTCCCCCATGGCCGCGATCTTCCGGCTCTCCAGCAGGCCGCCGCACTTGAGCATGTCGGGCTGAATCACGCTGACGGCCTGCTTCTCCAGGAAGGGCCGGAAGCCGTAGCGGGTATAGACGTTCTCTCCACAAGTGATGGGGACCCGGGTCGATTTGCGAATCAAGGCCATGGCGTCCGGGTTGTCGCTGGGGATCGGCTCTTCGAGCCACATGGGCCGAAACGGTTCCACGGCCTTGGCGATTTGAATCGCGGTCTCGGTGCTGTACTTGGCGTGACATTCCAGCGCGATCTCAATATCCGGCCCCACGGCATGGCGCAGTGCCTGCATGAACTCGACCACCTCGTCCAGTTGCCGGCTGGTAAGTTCCCAGCCGTAGGGTGCTTCGGGATCCAGCTTCTTGAGCTTGCTCGCAGTCCCGGTCACGCGGTCGATGCTTGTCTTGAAGGCGCGCACGCCGGTGCGACGCACCATCTCGGCCGCCTTTTCCGGTGGCTCGATATGGGGCGCGTGATGAAAATAGACGGCCAGCTTTTTGCGCACGGGCCCGCCGAAAAGGCGATAGATGGGCACACCCAGGGCCTTGCCGGCGATGTCCCAAAGCGCGACGTCGATCCCGCTGACCGCCGTCAGCCAGGGGCCGCCCAGCCCGCGCTGGAAGACCCTGCTCCAGAAATCGGTGTAGATCCGCTCGATGTCCAGCGGATCCCGGCCCTTGAGGTCCTTGCTGAAGGAGTGGTTGATGATTTCCACGGACCCGACCTCGTTGACCATTTCGCCCGTGCCGGTGATCCCTTGATCCGTGTAGACGCGAACGAAGCTGTTGCCCATGTTCCGAAAGCGGGCGGCCTTGACGGCGGTAATCTTCAGCCTCGGGGCACGGGACGTTCCGGCTGCACGTGCGTCGTTTACCAACGCGGTGTAGAAGCCGATTCCGGGAAGACAGGTCTGGAGAAAGGTGCGTCGTCTCATGGTTTTCTCCGGGGCAATGGAAGCGATTTGGAAGCACACCTGGCCTAAACGATCTGCGACCCCGCCAGAATGCAGCCTATGTGGCCCGCGCCGGGTTGTCAACAATCCGGCGCATTTCGTCTTACGCATCACCGCGCACGGGAAATGCCCCTTGGCAAATCCAGGCGGGGACAGGAATCGGGGCCAGCTTCACTGGGGCGGCTTCCGCCGGGCGTAGTCTTGCAGAATCTCCAGCAGCGGATTGACGTGGTCCGATGCGACGAGGCCCGTGCGATACGTGCTGCCGCCGTTGTAATGCCACCAGTTCCAGCCCATGCGGTACTTCTCATGCACGTCGAGCACGTCGGTGAGCCAGCCTTCGGCGGCCCCGGCGGCCTGCAGGTGCGAGATGCCGAACTCTCCGTGGAAGACGTCGGCCTGATGGCGGATCTGGAAACGGATCGGCGAGAGCATCCGCTCCTCCCAACCTTCGTAGGAACGCCAACGGTCTTCACTCGAGTTGTAGCGCGGATACAGGAGGTTTTCGCGGAATTCCTCCTTGTGCGGCCCATAGAAATGGAACTGGTAGATCGTGTTCCGGTCTCCGGTCGGTTCGATCATGTCGAGGTCTTCCGGCTGTGCCCAGCCGCCGCCGGATTCGATCGAGATCATGTGCACTTTGTCGTGGGCGCGGATGGCCTTGGTGACGCGGCGGATGAAGGGTTGGTAAACGTCCCAGTTGAGCCCGGCCGGCTCGTTGAGAATGCTGTAGGCCACCGCGTGCGGCAGTTGGTCCTGGTAGCGCTCGGCCACCGCGGCCCAAAACTGTTCGATCTGGCGACCGCGCGCTTCACTCCAGCCGCCGCGGCCGAAGTCCCAGAACCAGTTCAAAATGCACGTCATCCCGCGCTGGCGATGCCAGGCAATCATTTCGTCAAGGAACTGCACTCCTTCGCCCGCCAGCCGAACCTCCGCCGATTCGGGCAATCCGCCACGGCCGCTGTACGTTTGGAAAAGGCCCCAGCCGCGTGACTGAAACGGGATTTGCGGGCGTGAGCTGTTCAAGCCCCATCGGTCCAGGTCGGCAAAGAGCTTCTCGCCGATGCTGCGCTCTTCGCCGAGCGTGCCCACGCCCCTCCAGATTCGCCTGGGCTCCCTGCGAGCAAACTCGTAATTCACGTGGTCCGCCCCGACTACGGCACGGTACGTGCCACAGTCCATCTGCGGGTAGAAGCCGCTGCGCGCCCGGCACCCGAGGTCGCGGATCGAGCCCTCGGCCTTCGCCTGCGGCCAGTCGTGTTCCAATGCATAGGAAAACAGCATCGGCAGAGGTGCGAGGCGGACCGGCCGGGTCTTCCAGTTGTCGGCCAGTTCCACGTACTCGTAATCCATGCGGACCTTACACAGGTCACCGTCGAAGGTGAGTTGCTCCGCGTAGGCGACCGGGTAACGCAGCAGCGCCCGCGCCCAGAAGCGGCACCGCTCCAATTCGGCGCCACTGGGCTTTGCCGATGGTGACTCGTCAAACGGGCGGACGAGGGCCAGTCGCGGGCCAGCGGCCTTGTAGCGCAGCAGCAAACCGGCGGGGTCGGCGAAGTCGGCTCTCCAAGAGATTTCCTCCGGTCGGGCCTCGAAAACCAGCAGTACGGCACGCGACCCCGCGGCACGCTTCGTCGTCGACCAGAGAAGCAGCCAGTTCTCGCCCAAGATTGCCGGGTCGATCTTCGCGCCGGGCCCGACGGGCTGGACCTGCAACTCCCCACCGGCAACGTAAGCGGCGCGGTCGGGCTCGGCATAGCCGCGGGCGGCCCAGCCGTGCAGACGGACCGCCTTGCCGGTTGTCGTCACCAGCACGGCGGGCGAAAGCGCGCTGGAGTAAACGATCTTTGTGAGCGGCCCGGGCTCGCTCCGAAAAACCAACTCGCGAACGCTCGCCGGGCCCACCGGGGAGCGGACGTTCGATGGCTCGAACCCCGCCACGGACAACCGCAAGCCCGGGTTGATGATTCCGCCGACGTTGCTCCCGTTGAACACCCGCAACGCCAGCGTATTCGGCCGGCCGAATCGGATCAACTTCGCCGGGATCGTGAACACGCCGGCGTTGGAGCCACGCTGGTCGGTGTCCGGCGGGTTGAGAAACGTGCCGTTGACCGCCAGCCAGTCGTTGTTGTTCCACCGCTTGCCCAGCCGCAACACCAGGTCGCTGCCGGCCCAACTCTCGGGCACGATGAGCGTCTTGCGGTACCATGCGAGCCCGTTGTACGGCTTGTTGACGCCCGCGCCGCCCGTCACGGCGGTATGGCCCCAGCGTTCCCAGCCCCACTTGGTCGGCGCGAAGATCGTCTGCGGCCCGAGCGGAACGTCCGGCCGGGCGTAGCCGCGCTGGAGCCCTTCGTCGTTCGGATCGAGTACGAACTCCCACAGCCCGGCCAGCCCCAGCGTCTTCGCGCCGGGCACCGCGACGTCGAATTCCCAATAGGTCGGATCATTGTCCAGCGGCTCGCAACTGGCCACCCATCCGAGACGATTGACCCGGGAGCCGTTCAGTTGGCGGTGTTCGTCCGGGGAGACTCGGGCGCTCCCGCCGAGTGCCGCATGACGCTGCTTCAATTGCGATTGGAGTTCCTTCATCAGCCCTTCGTAGAGCCGCTGGGCCTGGTCGGTCTTTTGCCTTGCCGGTGGGGTGGCGCGCACGGCTTCGTCGAGTTGGGCGTCGAGAATGAGCTGTTCGGCCTTTCGCACGATCAGATGGGCTTCGGCAAGCAGAGTTTGGATCTGCTGCCATCGTTTCTGTACATCGGTTACCCGGCTGCGAGTGAGGATTTTCGCCGGGTCACGGATCCGCCAGAACTCCATTTGCA
>Ga0180437_10004090_pt1 | contig 21076 bp, 12 predicted proteins | sample SS_ome_4_FD_132410 | JGI IMG/M metagenome (GOLD analysis project Ga0180437, IMG submission 132410) | Hypersaline lake sediment archaeal communities from the Salton Sea, California, USA - SS_3_D_1 metaG | ecosystem: Environmental > Aquatic > Non-marine Saline and Alkaline > Hypersaline >...
GATCCGTCGATCGTGCGACGGCCCTCCCGGTCGAGCGTTCCGAGGGCCGCGATCCGGCCGTCTTGAATGCTGATGTCGCCGCTAAAGGCTTCGGCGCCCGTGCCGTCAACGATGCGTACGTTCCTGATTGAATAGTCATACATGCTTTGATTCCTCGCCATCAGGTTGTCGTTCGGTCTCTACCACCAAGGCCCAAAGACACGAAGGAAGAAAAGGTAAACGTTCAGCGGGTGTATCAAAAGGCGTTTTCTGCCGGGATTAGGGGATTGGGGGATTTCCTATGTGCCTCTGGCATCTTGGTGGTTAGAACAGATCTCATGGCAAATCATCTGCGTGAATCTGCGTTCCCTCCAGCTTGTCGGTTTGCGGAGGGAACTTTGCTAAACGCCTACCGGAAGGGCATTATCTCGGGCGGCAGATGACGATCTGCTTGGGTGACATCGACTCGAACGGCGTTTCGTCGTAATCCCCGAACTTGGCCTTGATCGCAAAGCCGTTGTAATGCAGCAGGGCGTCGAGTTCCCGGGGGAAGTGGATGCGCATATTGAGCGCGACGACGAATTCGTCTGCACCTCCGCCGATGTCATAGTGCCACTTGATGCGGTTGATCTGGCTGGCCCTGTCGTAGACGTTGTTCTCGGTAATGGTCACCGTGCCTCTGCCATCGGGATCGGGATAGTCGGCCACGGGGTAGTGTTTGGCCATCTCCCGCACTTGTGTTGACGCCTGGCTTTCACCGCCGAGACGCAGAGGTCGCAGAGATTTTCACGTTTTTTCAGCGACCTCCGTCTGTACGGGGCATTGGCTCGCGGCGGATCACAATCCGCCGCCCCGTCTGACGCGGACTGTGGCCCGCGCGGACATGGGCGTACTATATCATCCAGCCAGACGTGTCAAAAAAGGAGCGCCCCGGCCCAGGGACGCCACCCAGGGGCCGGGGCTATTCACTATTCGCCCGAGCCGACGGACCCGCAGGCCCGCGACTGCGGCCAGGGACAGGCCGCGCTTTCTCTCAAAGCCTCGGTCGCCAAGCCGTAGCCGGACGACATTTCCGGCGGGCATACGCCCGGGAAAGAAATGAGCCGCCGCCACCCGCACGCCGTTGTTCCTGTTACGATTGTCTGGGTTGTTCCTGTTGCGGACCGCCGCGCGAGCGTTCCTCTGATTGTTGATGAAGGACCCGCCCCGCAACACCCGGCAGCTTCCGGCCGTCCCCGTTGCCCGGCGCGAACCGGGCAGCGTCCCGATTATACCCCCAAATCTCAAAATTCGCCAGCGGCGACCGCCTTCGGCGGGATTCGACGGGGCGCTCGCCCTGTACTTGGCCGCACCTGTCCAGTACCTGTCCGGTACAGGGTACAGGACAAGTGCTCCGCTCGCGCCAGAGGACGGAGCCCCAGAGGGCCAGAGAGCAGAGAGATCAGAGTCCAGAGGGGGGAGAGAAAGGAGCCGCCGCCACCCGCACGCCGCTGAACCAGTAACGATCGGCTGGGTCGAGCCAGTTGCGGACCGCCGCGCGAGCGATCCTCTGATCGTGGATGAAGGACCCGCCCCGCAACACCCGGCGCTTGCTACCTGGCTCCCATGCGCTCGCCGTCCACTCCCACACGTTGCCCGCCATATCTGTACAGCCGCAGGGGCTATCGCCGGACGGCGAGTAGCGGCCCACCGGTGTCGTGGTGCCGATGCCGCTCTCCTCAGTATTGCACCACGCCGGGTCGAACGCATCCCCCCAGGGGTAGAGCCGCCCGTCGATCCCTCGCGCTGTCTTCTCCCATTCCTCCTCGGTCGGCAATCGCGCGCCGGTCCATTCGGCGTAGGTGGCGGCGTCGTGCCAGCTCACGTTGACCACCGGGTGGTCGCGCAGTTCGTCAGGCGGGGTTCGGCCTTTCCAGTGACTCGGCGGCTTGTGCCCCGTAGCCGCCACGAAGCGCGCGTACTCGGCGTTAGTCACCGCCGTGCGAGCGATGAAGAAACCTTGTGTGATGCGTGTCACCTGCACAGGGAAGCCCCACTCCCCGCCCATGATGAACGGCCCCGGCGGCACCCAGCACATTCCCGCCGGCCCCTCGGTCCCCTCCGGGGGCGGCGGGGGCCAGTCGGCCCCGGCCAGCAGGCCGCGCACAAAGCCGCGGATCTCCTCGTTGATCCGCATCTCCGGCGCGCTGCCGTCGAGCAGCTTTGGCGCCAGCCACTGGGCGAGGAAGAACTCGAGAAAGCTCTTGTGGGCGAAGCGGTAGTTTCCCTCGGCGTCGCGGTTGAGGAACGAGCAGGTGCGGATGTCGTGGGCAAAGTAGTCGATCTCGTCTGCCTTCTCCAGGCGGAAATGGGCGCGCACCCGCTCCGGCAGCCGCGAGTAGTGGACGCTCGTCTCGTCGCGGCGGGACATCTCCAGCGCCAGCTCTTGCATGAACAGCCGCTTGTCGGCGCGGGTGATGAGCGTGCGCCCCTTTTCCTCGTCGCGCGCCAGCCACAGGTCGGTGTATGCCTCGTACAGCCGCGCCGCGTCGGCCGCCTGCCCCGGCGCCAGGTCGGGCAGCGAGCGGGCGATCATGTCCAGCAGCACCGGTCGCTGGGCCAGCTCGGCCAGGTTGTACGTGCTTTCGATCTGCCCCCAGTAAGCCTCCCATTCATCGGGAAAACGCGCCCGCAGCATGGCCTGGATGTCGCCCCGGTCGAAGGGCAGCAGGTGCACCATCTCGAAATTGGGCCGCTCGGTCAGATCGATCGACGCTTCCGAAGTCTGGCAGACTTCGGAAGTCTCCCCCCGCAGCAGGCCCTCGGCCTCCCGCCGCGTGCGAAAGTAGGGCGTGCGGCAGGTGAGGATCACCTTGCTGTGCGCTGCGACCGCCCGGGCCAGCTCCTCAAAGTTGTCTGCTGTCGTCTGGTAATCCACCTTTTGGGCCATCTCGTCAAAGCCGTCAAAGAGGAGGACCAGCTTGCCGTCGGCGTTGAAGCGGTGGAAGGCCTCGTACCCTGCCGGGATGGCGTAGCGGTTGACCAAAAAGTCGGTGATCAGTTGTTGCAGATTCATCGCCTTGGCGTAATCGCGCAGCGAGATGAGGACCGGGATGCGGTGCCGGTCGGGGTCGGCCAGCCAGCGGCGGCCCAGCTTGGCCGCGTACTGGCGGCAGAAGGAGGTCTTGCCCGTGCCGTAATCGCCCAGGACCGAGATATGGTTGCGCGCCGGGTCGTCCAGCCAGGCGTCCACATAGTCGTCCAGCGGCTTGTAGACGCTCCCGTCGCCGCTCCGGCAGCCCAGGTCGACATAATAGGCGCAGAGTTCGTCGCCCTCATAGTCGGCCACCAGCGCGCGGACGTAAGGTTCAAAATCGATCAACTCGCGGTAGAAGGCGTCCAGCGCAAAGGCCCGCACTGCGCCCTCGGTCCGGGCGGCCCGCTCCCGCGCGGCGGGCGAGACGCGGCTGTGGGTCACCAGCACGCCGCCGCCCAGGTCTTTTGCGGTCACCTCGGCGATCAGCGCCTCGACGTCGCCCCCCTCGACCGTGCCCTCCTTGCACACCACGGCCACCGGGCGGGCAAAGGCGCTCTTGGCGGTGCAGATCAGCCGCACGCGGCCGGCGGCGACCTGGCGCTCCGGGCAGGCAAAGCCCATCGCCGTGAGCAGTCCCTCGACCGTCTCGGCCAGCGCGCCGGCGGGCGTCAGCACCTGCGGGGCCTCGGAGGGCAAGTAGCGCTCGCGCACGCCGGGGTGCTCGTCCAGCAGCCGGGCCAGGTCGCCTTCAGACCAGGTGATGGCCCGGTAGTGGGGCACGGTATTGGGCATGCCCGCGAGCTGGACGCGCACCTTTTCACTGGGCACGGTGCTGGTGGCGAGGATGTAGCGGTCGCAGTTGTGGGTGCCCATGCGCGCGATGGGGCTGCCGATGTCGCCTTCCCGCACCGATTTGCCGCTCCCGGCATAGTGCTTGCACTCGATCAGGTAGCGGTGCGTCTCCGAAAAGCCCGCCAGGTCGGTTATTGTCTGGACGGCGATGATGTCTTTGCCCAGGTCCGGGCCGCGGGCGACCTTGGCCTCGATCGCGAAGCCCATCGCCTGCAACAAGTCCTCGCACAGCAGTTCGAATTGTTCACCAGACTCGATCCGCGTCAAGTCAACCGGCATGGGATCACCTCCTGTGCGGGGCGCGGGCTGGCCCCGCGAATTGAGAAACGAACTACAGCGAATTGAGAAACCAACGAATTTACGCCCGCTCTGGCATTCGTCTAGTCTCCCCGGGTTGCACTGAGTTAACCTCGGGAGACCACCGGCATTCGTTTTATTCCGAATTCGTTGTAGTGTTCTGTGTGGGACGGGTTGCCAACCCGTCCTACTTTGTATCTGACAGTGCCACCTCTTCGACCACGACGCCCGCGCGTTCGTGGCGGGCGGTGAGCCTGACCACGCCGCCCTGCGGGGCGTGGACGACCCATTCCACCTTGGCCCGATCCTCCGTCGCGTCGGAGGGATAATACGCGCCCGGGGCGGAGGGCTTGTAGGCCCACCCTTCCAGTTGTCCCAGGACTTCCCTTTGCTTGCCCGTTTCGAGCGTCGCGCCGTGTGGCAGTTCGATCTCGCACACCACGCCGCGCACCATCTTTTTCTCGAGCGCCTTCTTGGTCACGTAGGTCGGCAACCAGCCGGTGTTGTGCACCACCAGGCGCACGTGGTACGTCTCGTCTCCCAGGGGCCTGGCGCTCGCCTCGTAGGTTTCCAGGCGTGGCGAGATCAACAGGTGCCATACCAACCAGTCAGCGAAAGGCGCGATCTCTTTTTCCAGGAACTCGGGCGGCGGATTCTTGAACGCGTAGAGCCAATCCCAGCCGCCCAGCTCTACCTGGCCGAGTTGCGGATGGTCAAAGGGGTACCAGTCTACGTAGCCTTTGCCGCCCAGCACCTCGTCGCTCCATTGGAGCAGGGTCAGGTCGTCTTCCACGGGGTGCTCGCGGCGCCAGTCAATGAACTTGTAGTCCTCGATGCCCGCCTGTCGCTGCGGGCTCCATATTTCGACGGTCCAGCCCAAGGCGCCCAGGTGGTCATACACCCAATCGTCAAACACGCCGGTGATGACCTTCTTGGGGTGATAGCGAAAGTCGTGGTAGACAGACACGGCCGGGTAGCCGGTGATCTCGGTGCCTTTCTGCCCGATCTTTTCGTACGTCCACAGGTCCTCGGCGGGCAAGGCTTCGTCGTCCTGGTCGCCATAGGGCCGGAGCAACACCCCGCTGTAGGTGTGAAAGGCGACCCCACCGGTGATGTTGGGATGGTTGGCCATGAACTGCGCCACAGCCTGCACCTCGGGCTCCGAGGCAGGATAGGGCCCTGCGCCTTCCTGCTCGTGCTCCTGCCGCCAGTTCACGGGAAAGTTTCGATTCAGGTCGAGTCCTTCCTTGTCGGTCTGATCGCGCACCAGGATGCCATCATAGTTCTCGATGTGCCCCTCGCGGAGCAGGCGATAGTACTGCCCGCCCGTCTCGGCCGGCTCGCGGCGGATGAGCAGGCGCGGCTCTTCGGGACAAACCTTCCACGGCCCGTTCGGGTCTGGCAGCCGCATGGACAGGATGCGCCCATCGCCGTCTACGTCCTCCGTCACCAGGCCGTCGATCGGTTCCTCGTCAAAGGGATAGGGGCGCGTGCTGGAGCGGACGATCTTGGGTTTGTCCGCCAGGGCCCACTCGGCGCCGTCCGGGTTCACCCGGGGACAGACGTAAAAGGCACGCGTGTCCAGGCAGCGCGTGACGTCTGGGTCCGAGCCATAGGCGGTGACCAGGCGGTTGATCAGGTAGAGGCACGCGCTGGACGGTGACACCTCGCTGGCGTGGATGTTGCCGTCCACCCACAGCGCGGGCTTGTGCTTGTCCTCCCCCGTCTTCAAGTTGGTCACCCTGACGAGCCATAGGTCCCGCCCTTCGTAACTCTGGCCGATGCTTTCGAGGCGCACCAGTTGGGGGTACTCTTGCGCGTAGCCTTGCAGGATGCGGGTCAGGTCGTCGTAACGGTAGTACGTGTCGAACTGAACTTGTGGCATGGCGATCGATCTCCTTTGTGTTGGTTTTTCAGTTTTATCTGTAAATCATCTGCGAAACCTGCGAGAATCTGCGTCCCATTCAACTCGCCGGTTTGTGACACAGCTTCGCCAGATGGTTACCGGATGCCTGGTGGGAAACTGGCCGGGCCGTGCCGGCCTGAGCCGATTTTTGCGCTGGACAGGTGCGCCCTGGCTGGTGACACCGGCTACCTGACGGGCTTGGCCACCACGTAGATGCGTTCAGGAAAGGGCTCGAAATTGGTGCCGCCGCACGATACCAGCGTCAGCCGCTCCTCACCGGTAGGTGCCAGATATGCCAGGTGACGGGCCAGTTCAGCCAGCGTTTTTCGCCGCCAGCTGACCCGCTCGACGGACGCGACCTCGTAGACCAGTTGGTCGCCTGCTTCGTTGACCACCGTCATGCGATCGCCGGCCTTCAACCGGCCGAGGTGCACAAACACGCCGCTATAACCGACGCCATAGTTGTGCCCGCCCAGGATGGCGTTGCCCGCTTCGCCCGGCAATGACGTCCCCTCCAAATGGCCGACCAGGTCTGTGCGGCCTGGTCGGAACAGCCGGCCAATGTCCCACTGCGTCAGGCCGGTTCTCGAATCGGTCACCAGCGGTACCGGCACGATCGACGACTCGACCCGGATGGCCGGGATACTGATTCGCACCGGCCTGGGTGGGGGAGTGGGCGTGGGCACGGGAGTAGGCGTGAAGGCTGGCGTAGCCGTCGGCGCGAGAGTCGGCACCGACAGCGGCGCGATGCCGTTTAGCGCCACAAACTGGTCCTGCCGAATCGCCCAATTCTGCAAGATCACATAGCCTGCATAGAGCACACCGGCCAGCAGTGACAGGCCACCCAGCACAGACAGCAAGTTGACCGTCCACCGGCCCAGGCGCTCACCCCATCGTCTCATGCTCTTCTCTCCTCGCACCGTGCCGGTTATTATAACCCAGGCTACGCCACTCGTCAAGATTTGCTATTGACATTTCGACGAGAATATGGTAAAGTTGAGGTAGGGATGGACATCGTCCGCGGTCGCCGCGTCGCAAGAAGCGAGGTGGATTGTGGTCTATCGCCCGTCCGCTGAAACAGAGGGCCAGATGGCTGTACAGGGGGAGGGGGACCCAGTTGAGCACTCGCCTTAGCCCGGCTCTTGGCCGTCACATCGTCCGCCAGCGGTTGGCACGGCTGTCGGGCCGCATGCGTTTATCCGAGACCGACCTTGCCCGGTTGAGTCGCCAGCTCGTGGCGCGCCATTATGCTGCCGGCGAGGTCATTTTGATGGAGGGCGTGCGCGGTGATTGCCTCGGTCTGGTGACGCGGGGTCAGGTGGCTGTCCAGTCATCCCTCGCGGACCGAGGCCGCCCGATCGAGCTTCTCCGGCCGGGCAGCACTTTTGGCGAGGCGATGTTGAGTGCTGGGCAGCCCAGCGGGGGCACGCTGCGTGCCGTCACCGATGCCGAGGTGCTGTTCCTACGCCGCGCCGATCTCTTGACCGTGGTCGCGCCGCGCCAACCCCGGCCGGCAGGGGCGATCAGCCGCTGGTCACGCGGGTTGGTCGTGACGATCCTGGCCTTGCTCGTCATCGTCGCGTCCCCCTTGCGCCAGGCTAAAGCGCTGGTGCCCTACAGCGCCGGGCTGTGGCTCAGCCAGCACGGCCACGCGGACTGGGCCGAGACGGCGTGGGCCCTGTCCCGGTACCTGGCACCTGGGTGGGCCGCGCCACATCTGAGCCTGGGCAACCTCCACCTCCGCCGGGGGCAGCCTGACCAGGCCAGGGCCGAGCTGGAGCTGGCTTTGAACCTGTCGCCTGACCTGGCCGAGGCGCACAACAGCCTGGGACTCCTCTACGCTGCGCGCGGCGACCACGAAGCGGCGATCGAGGCCTTTCGAAAGGCTCTCGCCCTGGAACCGGGCCACGCCGCTGTCGAGGCCAATCTTGCTTTCAGCCTGCAACTCGCTGGCCGGCGAGACGAGGCGCTGCGACATTATGCCCTGGCCCGCTCGCTGGATGCGCCTGGATCTGTCCTGTTGACCAACGAGGCGATTGCCCACTATGAGACCGGCGACCTGGCCGCCGCCGAGTCGGCTGCCCGCCAGGCGCTTGACCTGGACGACACGTCCGCCCCGGCCTGCGCCGTGCTCGGTGCGCTTTACCTGACGCAGGGACGTCCCCGGGCAGCAGAATCGTCGCTGGCAAGAGCGATTCGTCTGGACCCGGCCTACGGCCCGGCGCACTTTTACCTGGGTCTGGCCTACAAAGCCCTGAACGAGCCATCTCTGGCCTACGCCGCCTTTGACTACGTCGTGTTCCTTGACCACGATCCCCTGGCCCGGCGCGAGGCCCACCGGCAGCTGAGTGAGTTGTACGATCGCCACGGCACCAACCTCGATCGCGACCAGCCTTACCCCATTGCAGAAAGGAAGTGAGCCTATGCCATTCCCTTGATCCATCGCTTTGTCCGGCTCTGGCCGGGCGCACAGACACTTGAAGGAGGTGTTCCATGCGTTCCTTTGTGCGAACCTTGATCCTGGTATCCGTACTGGCAGCCCTTCTCCTGCCAGCCGCCGCATATGCTGCCGAGCCACCCTTTTACACCAGCACGACCGGCGATCCCAACGGCGATGGCTCTGGGGCCAATCCCCGGAAGGCTGCCACGGCACAAGAGTTAACGGCAGCCTGCCAATACTTTGGTCCGCAAGTTGCCACCGGTGAGTGGGAGACGCTCTATTGGGTCCTCATCGCCGGCGGCAATACCGTTTACTTTGTCTACAATCTGGACGACCTCGGTACGTGCACCCCGGTGGGCTCGCTCCATTCCGGCACGCCTCCTGGCTTTGGCGTGTCCATGACGCCCCCGGTCGTCGTTGGGGGCCTGATCTTCCTGGGCATCCTGCTGCTGGGCGCTGCCTGGTTGTTGGGCCGGCGGCTTCGAGCGGCCCCCCGTCCGTCCTAGTTGAGTCGGTGGGTGGGACGGGTGCCAACCAGCCCCGTCCCGCTGGCCTCTCGTTGGAGCGTTATCAGTGAGCCCGAATGATGACTGGCGGCCAGCCGCCGTGGCCCTGGTGTTGATTCTGCTGGCTATCGTTGCCCTGCTGCGCCCGATGACCCCTGTACCTGTCGAGGAGCCGTCTGCGCCCGCGAGGGCAACCTTGCCGGCCCTCTCTGTGGAGCGTGGCCAGTGGGCTGCCGAGTGGCAGCCCACTGGCGGTCCTTACGAGCGAGTGATCTATGCCCTGGCTCTGGGACCGACGCCGGAACTGCTCTACGCCGGCACCTGGGGCGATGGTCTCTATCGCTCCGGCGACGGCGGCCACAGCTGGCAGCCCACCAGCCCGCCGGGCGACCAGTACGGCCTCGACCCCACCAAAGCCCGGGTGCGTGCCTTGGCTGTTTCCTCTGATGGAAAGACCATCTACCTCAGCCGCTGGGGCTCGGGCGTCTTGCGCAGCACCGACGGCGGTGCCAACTGGGAAAGCGTATCCGGGCCTCTTAACAACATTCTCCCCTGTCACGATGATCTGTACGCCGATGCTGTGCTCATTGACCTGCAGGATCCGGACGTCGTCTACCAGGCGACCTGGGGAGGAGTCTACATAAGTACAAATGGCGGCAACGTATGGGGAGCTCAAGACGTGGCTCCAGGTCTGCCGTGGTCGGAAAAGCCGGTCTATGCCCTGGCACAGGATGAGGATGATGGGACGCTGTACGCCGGGACTTTTGGCTCGGGCGTCTACCGTAGCACAGACATCACCCGCAGCGTGAACATCTGTGGGAGCGAGCCAGTCAGCGACACTTGGCAGGCCATGGGGCCTCCTGGACCGGCGCTGGCGCGCCAAGTCTATTCGCTGGCGATGCGGGAGGGTGTGCTGTGGGCCGGCACCATGGACGGCGTCTATCGTACCTCGGATGGCGGACGGCATTGGGAGCAGGTCATCGCTGGATTTGACGACGACGCTCGGGCGCGACGCGTGCAAGCCCTGGCGTTGGACAACGCGGGAAACCTCTACGCAGGGACCATAGATTTTGGCGTCTACCGCAGCCAGGATGGCGGGGATACGTGGCAGCCCTACAACGATGGCCTGCGCGGTTATGCCCTCGCCATCTTGAGCCTGGTCTACGACGATCGAGCAGATATTGATATTCTCTATGCTGCCACCTATGGCGCGGGTGTCTATCGCAACGCTGGCGACGGCTGGGAGCCCATCAACGGCCTGGCCGATGGTCGTTTGCCCGCCCCCGCCTTTGAGGTGCAAAGCCTGGCCTTTGCCGGGCCAGAGCGGGAAACGCTGCTGACGGGTACTTTTGTGGGCGGTATGTACGCCTCCGGTGATCGCGGCCAGTCGTGGCGGCGCTGGTCTCGTGCACTGCCCATCGGCGCGGCGCGGAACGTGGCCGATATCGTCGTCTTGGGCGAGGGGCAGACCATCGTCCTGGCCGGGGGCACGGGTATCTATCGCTCTGTTGACCACGGCGCGAGTTGGGAATGGGTAAGAGCGGGTCTACCGGAAGACGGACGCCGGGTCATCAGCCTGGTCCAGGGACGGCGCAACCCGGCGCTCCTCTTTGCTGCCTTGGACCTGGGCCGTGGTGGATGCGGCATCTATCGCTCGACTGACGCTGGAGAGACGTGGCAACTGCGCGGGCAATTGGCCACGGTGGACGACCTGGCTCTGAGCCACGATGAACAGACGCTGTTCGCTGTCCAACTGGGGCGGGGTTTGTCGGTCAGTGACGACCAGGGAGTCAGTTGGCAGCCGCTGGGCAGGGGCATCGCCCGGCATGGTCTCCAGATCGTGGTCGGTGGGCGGGATATCTGGCAACAGTTGATCCTGGGCTTGGCCCGCCAATCCCTTCACGTGCGGGCGCTGGACGGCATCAACACTAGTTTCGACGGCGGCGACACGTGGCGACCCTCGTTGCGCGGCCGGTTTGAAACGATCCTTGCCGACCCAGAGCGCCCCGGTGTGCTATATGCCACGGCCGTGACCGACACGGTGCCGTTGCAGGTTGCCGTTCCTTCTGCCATCACCCTGACGACCGATCTCGACGGACAACCACAGATTGCGGTCCAGGCTGTGACCGTGTCCGACAGACCGAAATACGCCTTTTGGGTCAGCCTGGACGACGGGCACTCGTGGCGACAGGGCAGCACCAGCGATCGCCCCCTCACCGTTCTCGCCCTCGACCCGTGGGACCGCAATCGGCTCCTGGCCGGCACGCCTGACGACGGCGTCTACTATACGACGCTGGATCTCCCCTCCGCCTACACCACGGGGCGGGCTCTGCTGGGCCTGGCTGCTTTCGTCGTTCTGCCCGCCCTGATCCTCGGTGCGCTTTTGGGTCTCTATTTCTATTTCCTCGTGGCTTTGCGGCTGCGGCTCTACCCCTGGCAGGTATGGGCGCTCATCTTTCGCCTCCCTGCCTGGCGACTGGTGAGCACGCCGCGCAGCGAGCTCGGCTCGCTGGCCCAACTGATCGCCTCCGTCGCGACAGGTCTGGAAGCAGCTTTCACCGCCGAGGCACTGTGGAGCGAGTTGCAGCGCCTGGGAGTAGCTCCCGCCCTGGCCCAGGTTCAGGATGTGTTGTCCAGCTTGCAGGCCCGCCGCCTGTTCACGCGCGACGACCAGGGCGGCTACCGTTTTGCCCTCACGGCGCTGGCCCGCCTGTCCGCTGTTAATTTTGACCGCGAGGTGTTGGTCGAAGCCGTCCGCAGTGCCAACCGCATCCTTCGCTACGCCGAGGTCTTTTTTGACCAGGCCGGCTTCCAGGTAGTGCCTCTGCTCGACCGGCTGTCCCTGTGGCCAGAATATCCCCATTACCGTGCCTTGGGCTGGCTGAATGCCTGGCTCTATATCCACCGGCCGCTGGACGAGAACGCTGTGACCAAGCTGGCTGAGGAGGCTGGCACTGCCAGCCGTGATCTCGGATTCATCGTCCTCGACCACATCCCCACCCCCGCCGCTTACCGGGCCATGCAGGCCGCCCGGCTGGTCCCTCTCGGCAGCAGTGAGATTCAGCGGGCGGTAGACCAACGCGAGGCGGGCCTGGCGTTGGAGCGGGCGATCCGCGAGGGGCAAGGCCAGGAGGACGTCTTTGACCTGCGGAAACCGTTGCTCGACCACCTGGCCCTTTTTGGCAGAGCAGAGTTGCTGGACGGCTGGCTGGCGGCCATCGAAGGGGACCAGGACGTCTATTTCTGGGGGTTGCCGCGCAGCGGGCGGACGTCGGCGCTCTGGTGGCTGCGGAGAAGGGTGCCGGGCCGCTGGTTGAGAAGCTATGCCGATCTCCGGTTCCGGGGCCCGGATTGGCAGCCTGTCCTCCGCGACCTGCTGGCTGACCTGTTGCTCAACCTGCGCCGGACCCACAGCCGCCTGGCCGTCCTGCCGGAACTGGACGACGCCCTGGCAGCCTGCGGCCCGGATCAGGACCTGGAGGCCGGGCTGGACTACCTGGCGGCGCAGGGCCTGCCTGCTCTTTCTCCACGCTTTGTCTTGTTCCTTGACGGTGCGCTGCCGGGCGCGGTGCTGGATCGACTCCAGGAATTGGCAGTTCGTCGGGACGACGTGTCGCTCGTGGTGAGCTGGGACGGGTTGCCGTCCGGCCCGGCCGCGGTGAATGGCGACGGGTGGTTGCCACCATTGACGCTGGCGGAGAGCTGCACCCTGCTAGAGACGATCGGCGCGCGGCTGGGACTCGATTTTGACGACGGCGACCTGGACACACTGGACCGCGCGGCGGGCGGCCATCCCTTCTTGCTGCGCCAGCTCGGCAGCCAGGTGGCACTTATGGCTGGCAGACTGGATGCAGCCAGCACACACCGGGTGCTCCGGCCCGGTGAATGGCCAGGTCCGCCGTTGCCGCAACGGGTCTCTGCACAGACTGCCGTCCAGGTCTATGTGCAACGGCAGCCGGATGCCGTGGAGCACCTGTGGCAGGCATTGTCCCCCGAAGTGCGGCGAAACGTGCGCCTGGTGGCAGCGGGACAGTCCCCCGATCCAGCCCTCGAACCGGCTTACACGGCGTTGGGTCTGCTGGCCCGGGATGATGGCGGCTCCCCGCGCCTGCGCATCGGCTTGCTCGGTACCTGGTTGCAGGAGGGACGGCCATGACCGATGCCACACCGCCTCAGTGGTCCGATCCGGTCGTCGATCTGAACGACTTTCGCGATCGGGCAAGCCGCATGGAGCATCCCTTCCGCGACTTTCCTCGGACGGAGGGTCGACTCCACGCCGTGCTGGGTGGCGCGAGAATGGGCAAGACCAGCCTGCTCAACGTGCTGCCCGGCTGGCTGTTGCAGGAGCCGGTGCGCAGCGGCCAGCACCTGGCCCCGACGCCCATCCACTACCGCCGGCACGAGGGTGACCTGGACTCGGCCCGGGCATTCCTGCTGCGGCTGGTCAAGGAGCTTCGCGAGGGACTGCGCAACCTGGGCCTGTGCACCATCGCCGAACGCAACTTTGAGCCCTACTTTGAGGGCCGGTCTCCAGCGGAGGGGTTTCGTGATGCCCTGGCTTTTCTACTGGAGCAGGTCCGGCGGGCCTCGTCGGTTGACGGCCGTCCGCTGGGCGAGGTCCGGCTGATCGGCCTGGTGGACGACGCAGAGGAGGTCGCTCGCTGTCTGTGGGCGCCTGACCTATTTCGTGACTTGCGCGGCCTGTACGCCCGCGAGGAATTGGTGCGTCGCCGCCTGGACCTGGTGCTGGCCGGGGAGGATCGGCTGGCCCGTTATTTCGACAGTGGTGCCCCCTGGTCCGATGGGGGGCGCCTGTCTCTCCCTCCCATGACACCGGAGGCCGTCTCGACCTGGCTGTACGACAGCAGTCAAGGCCAGGTCGCCGTTTCGCTTGTCCGGGCCATTGCTGCCGAGAGTGGCGGCCAGCCTTACCTGGTGCGCTACTTTATCCACGAGATTCGACGGCAGGCTGAGCGGCGCCGGGGGTGGGACCGCCTGCCGCCGGATGTCATGGATCGCCTGGCGGTTCGATTTATCCAGCAGCATCAGGACGTACTGGTTGCCTGGGCGTTGTCGCTCCGGCGGGCCGACCCGCGTGACGTGACCTGGTCCACCTACCGCCTGCTGGCACAAGCTGGAAGTTCCGGCCTGGATGTGAATGACGTCGAAGATGGGCTATGGGACCTGGGCTTGCAGGTCGACGTGGAAGGGACGCTGGAGCGGCTGGTGTGGCAGGGTGTGGTCTTATGCGTGCCTGGCGAGCCCACCCGTTTCGTCGCCGAGGGGGTGTTCCGCCGCTATTTTCAGCAGCAGGAGACTGTTCCTGAACCTCCCCCAGAGCCCGAGGTGTGGGCGGCCCCCGAGATCGGAAGGTCCCGTCGAGTTCAGTTGGCACCTGACTACGATGACTTTATCCTTCGCCTGTCAGCCGAGGGGGGCGGCTACCGGGTGCGGGTCAGCTCGACAGAGGGGGAGACCAGCGGCGAGTTTCGCAACCCCCTGTCGCCCGGCGAGCAGACGGCCATATGGCGCACAGTCACGGAGGGAACTCACCAACCGGGGGAACTGGAGGCGATAGGTGGTCGGCTCTTCCGCGCTGTCTTTCGCGATGAGGTACGGGTCCTCTTTCGCAGCGCCTGGAGGGGGGCCCGCAGCGATCGCCTTGGACTGCGTATCAAACTGATCCTCGAGCCGCCGGAACTACACGGGCTGCCGTGGGAGTTTCTCTACGACGAGGATCAGCAGGATTTTCTGGCGCTACGCAACAAGACGCCGTTGGTACGCTACGTGGAGCAGCCAAGGCCCATTCCAGACTTTAGGCCGGTGGAGCGGCTGCGGTTGCTCTTTTTCATGGCCAGCCCGCAGGACCTGCTCCCTCTGGACTTGGCCCGTGAGGTGGACAACATTCGGACTGCGCTGGAGCCCTGGCGAGCGCAGGGCTGGCTGGACTACAAGATAGCGCAGCGCCCGGAAGCAGACACGCAGAGCCTTCAAAGGATCCTGCGCCAGGAAGCGTATCATATTTTCCACTTTTTGGGGCACGGCACTTTTGACGCCGCTTCCCGGCAAGGGATGCTGTTGCTGGAAGGAGCAGACGGCCGGAGCGAGTCGCTGACGGCCCGGCAATTGGCCCGGTTCCTGCGCGACGAGGTAGACGTTCGACTGGCGTTCCTGGATGCCTGCGAGACAGCCCTGGCTCCCGAGACGGCGCCTTTTGCCAGCGTAGCCGGTGCGCTCGTGCAGGCCGGCGTGCCAGCGGTGGTCGCCACCCAGTATGCCATCAGCGACGGCGCGGCGGCCAGCTTTGCCCGCGAGTTCTATCACGCCCTGGCTGACTTTTACCCTCTGGAAGCGGCGGTGGCCGAGGGACGCAGGGCTATCGATCTCCTACCCGAAGAGAACTATGAATGGGGCGTGCCGGTTCTCTACCTGCGCGCTCAGCACGGACGTCTGTTTCGGTAGGCCATTTCGTTGCGTTTTTCTCTCAGATGTCGTATAATAGAGTCAGTCATACAGGCTGCCTGTGGCTGCGTCCAATCATGGGAGATTGGAAAAAAGTCTTTTGGTTCTGCGACTGCCACTCCCTGGCGGTCGTTTTGTTCACACCAACATAAACCTAGAAAGCGGAGGTGAAAGCATGGGTACGACAGATGTTCAGGCCATGAAGGGGGCGCACGAGGTGCTGGCCGAGTTCACCTACGAGCTGGGCACCATCGAGCGGGGGTACACTGGCCGGACCTTGTACGTCAACCTGTCGGATAAGGCCATCGCCAGCAAGCCGGTGACGGAACAGATGAAAGAGGTTTTCATCGGCGGGCGTGGGTTCGGGCTCAAGCTCCTGTGGGATGCTGTGACGCCGGACACCAAGTGGGATGATCCGGAGAACGAGATCGTCATCTCTTCCGGTCCACTGGGTGGCACGACCGGCTATCCGGGGTCGGGAAAATCGCTGGTCGTCGGCCTGTCACCGCTCACCGATTGCGTCATGGACAGCAACGTCGGCGGCTACTATGGCCCGCTGCTCAAGTTTGCCGGCTGGGATGCCATCGAGGTCCAGGGCAAGGCGGACAAGGACGTCATCGTCTTTGTAGACGGAGACACCGGCCGCGTGACGATTGAGGAGGCCCCTGAGGAGGCGGTAAACACCCACCTGATAGGTGAGCAGATGGCCGAGATGTACGCCGAAAGCGAGAAGGGCAAGCGTGGCGTCTCGACCGTGTCGGCCGGCACGGGCGCCGAGCACGCGCGGTTCGGCTGTCTCAACTTTAGCTTCTACGATCCACGGCGTGGTCGCATGCGCTACAAGCAGGCCGGGCGGGGCGGCCTCGGCACCGTCTTCCGCGACAAGAGAATCAAGGCCCTGGTCGTCAAGTTCAGCACCATGAAAGGCGACCTGAACAACCCGGCCGATCCGGCGCTGCTTCGGGAAGTGGGGCGCAAAGTCAACGACGAGATGCGCCGTCTGGACCCGATCCAGAACGACATGGCTGGTGTGGGCACCTCGCACCTGGTGTCGATCATGAACGACTATGACCTGCTGCCGACCCACAATTTCAAGTACGGTTCACACCCCGAGGCGCACAAGATCTCGGCCGGCGTGTACCGCGAATTGTACAAGCCGGCCGGCATCCCAGATGGCTGCTGGTATGGCTGCACCATGGCCTGTGCTAAGGCCATAGACGGTGTCACCCTGCGCACTGGCCCATACAAAGGCCAGGTAGTGGGCGTAGATGGCCCCGAGTACGAAACCATTGCCGGTTGCGGGTCCAACATGGGCGTGTTCGATCCCCACTGGGTGGCCGAATTGAACTTTTACTGCGATACTTATGGCCTGGACACGATATCCTTTGGTACGGCCATGGCCTTTGTCATGGAATGCTACGAAGCGGGCATACTCAACAAAGAGATCACCGGCGGCCTGGAACTGAACTTTCGCAACGCCGAGGCAGCCATCGAGCTTCTCCACCAGACGGCCCGAGGCGAGGGCTTGGGCCTGGTCTTTGGGCAGGGCATCCGCCGCATGAAGGAGGTATTTGCCACACAATACGGCGGCGATCCCCAGTTCCTGCAGGACATCGGCATGGAGAGCAAGGGCCTGGAATACTCGGAGTATCAGACCAAAGAGTCGCTGGCCATGCAGGGCGGCTATGGCCTGACGCTGAAAGGCCCCCAGCACGACGAGGCGTGGCTCATCTTTATGGATCAGGTCAACAATCAGATCCCTACCTTTGAAGACAAAGCGGAGGCGTTGCACTATTTCCCCATGTGGCGCACCTGGTTTGGCCTCAACGGCCTGTGCAAGATCATCTGGAACGACGTCGCGCCGGAGGACAACGCCCTGACCGATGAACCGGCCAAGATCCCGGAGCACGTGGATAACTATGTGCAATACTACCGTGCCGTCACCGGCAGGGATGTGACGAAGGAAGACTTGATCACGATTTCGGAGCGGGTGTATAATTTCCAGCGGGTGTTCAACGTCCGCATGGGCTATGGCCGTCGCTCCAACGACGCCATCCCTTACCGCAGCGTGGGACCGGTCACCGAGGACGAATACCGCTCCCGTGCCGAGCAGTACGACAAGCAACTGCGTGAGCTCGTCGGCTTTGATCCGGAGGGCAAGGCGGTCGAGGAAAAGATGGCTGCCCTGCGCGCCTACCGCGAGGATCGATACGAGAAACTGGCCGATGCGGTGTACCAGCGGCGCGGCTGGACACCCGACGGGGTGCCGACGTTGGACAAACTGCGCGAACTGGGCATTGACTACCCCGAGGTCATTGAGGTCGTTACACCATATCTTCCGTGAGTCTCTCACAGCGATGCGATGATCCACGTTAACGACAAGTTTGAAATTGACTGGGAAGAAGGCATGACGGTGGCGCGGCTATTGGAGCGGCTCAAGTTCAGCTTCCCGCTCGTCATCGTCTCGGTGGACGGCGTGCTCGTGCCAAAGGACGCATATGCCACGCGCCCGGTTCCCGATCGTGCCCAGGTCAAAGTGTTGCATCTGGCGGCCGGTGGCTAGGAGTCGCCCCACTGTCTTTTGCCCTTGGCTCGTGGCGGATCACAGTCCGCCGCCTCGCCGCCCTTTGTCCTTGGCTCGCGGCGGATCCAATCTGCCGTTCCACCTCGCGGCCGCCAGAGTGTTTCAGGAAAAAGGCTACCGGGGCACCGGGGTGGCCCTGGACCTGCCGTCCACCGAAAAGCTCCGTGCTGCAGCGAGGTAGCTTATCCGATGGCGAAATATGTCCTGCCGGGGTATGAACACGTGGACGGCAGGCACTGCGGGTCGACGGCCCTCCGCAATGCCTGCCGGTACGTGGGTGTGGAGCTTTCGGAACCGATCTGCTTTGGACTGGGTGCGGGAGCGGGGTTCTTTTTCCTCAAGTCGGATCGTTTCTCGCCCAGCCGCCTCTTTAACGGGCGGAGCGTGGCGCTGGTGTTGCCCTTCTTTGGCCATCTGGGATTGTCCTTCGAGTGGCGCGCCAGCGAACGGCTCGACTGGCCAGCGATGCGCGCCTGCCTCGACGAGGGCCTGCCCATCATTCTCCTGGCCGACATCTACTACCTGCCGTACTATCGCAGTTCGACGCACTTTCCGGGCCACGTCGTGCTGCTCGTCGGCTACGACGAAGCAGCCGGTGTGGCTTACCTGTCCGACACCGACCGGCACTCGCTGAGACCCGTGCCGCTCGACGCGCTGGATCAGGCCATGATCTCGCAGCAGCCGCCCTTCCTGATGAACCATAACTGGCACGAGGTGCGCCCTTTTGATCTGCCCGACCTGCGCGAACCGATCCGTCGTGCGTTGCAGGCCAACGTCGCGCAGATGCTCCGTCCGCCCGGGCCTGGCCTGGGTGTGCGAGCGCTGCGTGACATGGCCGCCGACCTGCCGACGTGGGGCGAGTTGGACGATTGGCAGTGGTGTGCCCGCTTTGGCTATCAAGTCATCGAGCGGCGAGGCACCGGCGGTGGGGCTTTCCGGCACCCGATCTACAGCAGCTTTCTGCGCGAGGCCGTGACCTGGTTGCCGGAACTGGCCGAGATGCGTGCCGCCGAGCAGATGGAAGCCATCGGCCAGGGGTGGACGGCGCTGGCGTCGGCGCTCGAGGCGAGCAGCCAGCGAGATACCCCGGCTGGCTTTGAGGACGCGGGGGTCATCGCTGGGCAGGTCGCCGACGCGGAAGCGAGGTTCTGGGCAGACCTGGCGGTCCTGGTCTAGTGCGGGAGGAAGGCATGGCTGGAGCTCTGGCAGGCGTTCGAGTCCTTGACTTGTCCCGGTTGCTGCCCGGGCCATACTGTTCCATGATCCTCGCCGACCACGGCGCGGACGTGCTGCGCATTGAGGCCCGGCGCTTTGCCTACGCCGAGCCGCTCCCCATGCCCACCCTCCACCGCAACAAGCGCCACATGAGCCTCAACCTCAAGACCGGAGAAGGCCGCGACATTTTCTACAGGCTGGCGCGAGAGGCGGATGTCGTGCTGGAGGGCTTTCGCCCTGGCGTGACCGCCCGCCTGGGCGTGGATTACGAGACGCTGCACGCCCTCAATCCTCGCCTGGTCTACTGCTCGATCAGCGGCTATGGCCAGGCCGGCCCCCGCCGCGACGTCGTCGGCCACGACGTGAACTACCTGGCCTACGGCGGTATGCTGAGCCTGATGGGACTGCCTGATGCGCCGCCGCTCATCCCCGGCACGCAGGTGGCCGATCTGCTCGGCGGGTTCAACGCTGCCGTCGGCATCTTGCTGGCACTGGTGGCCCGGGAGCGCACCGGCCAGGGGCAATACGTAGACATCGCCATGACCGATGGCATCTTGGCGGCGCTGCCTGTCGCCGCGACGCTCTACTGGCTGACCGGCCAGCCTCCGGCCCCCGCCGACTGGCTTCTGGCGCATCACTACCCGTGGTACAACACCTACGAGACGGCTGACGGAAAGTACCTCGCCGTGGGTGCCATCGAGAGCCACTTTTGGCGGGCGTTGTGCGAGCACCTTGGCGCGCCACAGTACGCTGCTCTCCAGTATGACGCGGAACGCCGTGAGGAGATGGTTGCCTTTTTGCGGGATACGTTCAAGGAAAAGACCCGCGATGAGTGGCTGGCTGAACTGGGCCATCTGGACGTCTGCGTTGCACCGGTCCTCGAACTGCCAGAGGCCCTGGCCGACGAGCAGACCCAGGCGCGGGAGATGACCCTCACGGTGACCCATCCGACGCTGGGCGAGATGCCACTGTTGGGCGTGCCGATCAAGTTGTCCGGCACGCCGGGTGCGGTGCGGGCGCCAGCGGCCGATTTCGGCGCCCACACGCGAGACGTGTTGCACGAGCTGGGGTATTCGGATTCCGAGATTGAGCAGCTGCAGGCGAAGGGTGTTGTATAGCGCGTGATGCTTCATCTGCTTGCAGAGGCCGAAACTGCTCCCGCTGGACCACGGTCCAGCGGCAGACTTGAGTACGCTTTCAGCGACTTTTTCGGATAGGTCCATTGAGAAGTTAGGCAATGGAAATTGAGCGCAGTTTCACTCATTCGGGTCTGGCCAAAAAGACTTGACGTACCAGGGCCGCCCGGTGATGAACTCGCCGGATGGCGGAGCGGCGGGCGATTCATCGCCCTGAAATGCTGCTTTTCGAAGCTGTCGACCGGTTTCAAGCCCGATTTATCGGGCAATGCCTTGTAGCCGGGGCAGCCCCGGCGTGCGTCGCGGGGAAGCGATCCCACAGATTTTAGCCAGGCCCTCAATCATTTGATCTTGGAACTTGTGCGCTGTGGTAAATGCCAGAGCGCACAAGTGATCAGGGAGTCACTATGTTCAAGACTCGCATCACCGAGCTGTTTGGCATCGAGCACCCCATCGTCGGCGGATGCATGATGCATGTCTCTGGCCCCGAGTTCGTGGCAGCCATCTCTAACGCGGGCGCGCTGGGCATGATGGCCTCGGCCATGTTTGGTACCCAGGACGAGTTCCGCGCCGCCGTCGGCCGCGTCAAGGCGTTGACCGACAAGCCGTTCGGCGTGAACCTGAGCCTCTTTCCGGCGCTGCGTCCCATTGACAATGAGCTGTACGTTCAAGTCATTCTGGAC
>Ga0180437_10004091_pt1 | contig 21072 bp, 27 predicted proteins | sample SS_ome_4_FD_132410 | JGI IMG/M metagenome (GOLD analysis project Ga0180437, IMG submission 132410) | Hypersaline lake sediment archaeal communities from the Salton Sea, California, USA - SS_3_D_1 metaG | ecosystem: Environmental > Aquatic > Non-marine Saline and Alkaline > Hypersaline >...
CTTCGTCGTCGAGCCTTAGCCCGCCGTGCGAAGCGCGATGCAAGACTCGAAAAAATCCTTGCGCTCTTCCTCGTTCAAGACATGAAGTTGCGTGAAGATCCGAACGAGCATGCCGCGACACCGAGCGCCGATCTCGTTCCACCAACGGTCGATGTTCGCGGGTCCGGGCTCGCCCGACCAATCGGCAACGTGCCCGTCGACCGCCCGAACCATCTGCTTTGCAAGCTCGTTCGCGGCTCGATTCACGTCGCCCATGGCACGCGAGAGCGCGACCTTTTCGTCGGCGTCGGTCAACGCCCAAAGGATCGCTTGTCGCTCGCCCTTCTCGGGCGTGTCGGTCCACGATGCACGGAACCGCACGAAGGCGACTTGTCGACCGCGCGGGAACTTGAAGTTCGCCGGGATCTCCACCCATGCGGGCGCACCGCCCGCCCGTGCTTCGGGAAGCGGGGCGAAGGTTTGATCCTTCTTCGCCTTCGCTTCGGTTGCCGCGTCGTCGGCTTGCCGACCGGGATCAACTTCGTCGTCGACCGTCAACGGTTGCTCGTTCACTTCGGCTTCGGTGTTCATGTTGTCGTTGCTCACGTTCATATCCTCCCGTTAGAAAGCGAGCCGCGCGAACGCGAGGGAGGCGACACGCCCCGTCGAGCGCGCCATCGCGCCGCGCGACTCATCTCGAACCGCTTCGCGTCACGGAAGCGAATTCTTTTGCACGCTTCGCTGGCTGCACTTGCCTTCGAGCTTCACCTTCACGAAGTCGCCGCGCGACGCGATCGTCGTCGGTTGCGCGCCGAACTTTACGTCCATGTATGTAATGATCAACGTGTCGCCGTTCGAGTAGAAGTCGGTGCGGATCACGTTGAACACGACATCGGGCGTCAAGCGTTGCGACCTTGCGATCATCGCTTCTTGGAAGTCGATCCATGCGGCTTCCGAGACCTGGAATTCGAGATCGAACCCATACCCGCGCATGATGTCGTCGAAGCGGTCGGTCAACTCACCGAGAAAGCCGTCTTGCTTCGTTTCGAGCATGACTTGATCGTTGAACGTTCCGATCGCCGCGATTGCGTTCTCGACCGAACCCGCCCGCGTCACGCGAACTTCGACTTCTTGCCCCTTCAAGCGGGAATCTGCCACTTGTCACCTATCCAATTCTGTGCATCAATTGGCCCATGAGATTGCACAACCTTCAAGGGCAAGTTGTTGGACGTTTGACAATCCTCGCACGACACCAATCGACGGACAAGCGCACGCGTTGGCGATGTCGTTGTGAATGCGGGAACGAGACGATCGTTCTTGCCGAGATGCTCAATAGTGGTCGAACGAAGTCGTGCGGATGCCTTCGCCGCGAACTTGGCGCGAAGCTCGGTAAAGCCTCGCGTCGACACGGGGAATCTGCCAACAGCAAATCCCCGCCTTCCTCGGAATATCGAACATGGGGTTCGATGATCTCGCGTTGTCACAACCCGAACCATCGAGATTTCCGAAACTACGGGGCGCGCGGGATCACCGTGTGCGACCGATGGCGAGAATCGTTTGAAGACTTCCTTGCCGACGTAGGACGTCGACCTTCCCCGAAGCATTCGATCGACCGCATCGACAACGAAGGGGCGTACGAACCGGGAAACGTTCGTTGGACGACATCGCACCAACAAAACCGGAACCGAAGGGGAAACCGATACGTCACGATCGACGGCGTGACCAAACGGATAGGGGAATGGATATCGGAAAGCGGGATCGCATGGTCGACCTATCATCGGAGGCGAGCGCAAGGCATGACCGAGCGCGATGCGCTCTTCACGCCGCCGATGAAAAGGAATCGCGAGCCGATTCATCCGAAGCCTACGCCGCTTGCGAGATCGTGACCGTTTCACCGACCGTCGCGTCGATCACGATCACGTCCATCGACGGGATCGTCTTGACCTTCAAGATGATGCGGAACAAGCCCGCCGCGAGCGTCGTCGTCGTGTTGCCCGACTTCGCGTCGATCAAGAAGCTATCGATCCGTTCGTCGTCGACAAGTTGCCGCATGAAGGCGTCCATCTCACCGATCACGAGCGCCCGCCGCGTTCGCGTCGCGAGCTTCTTCGAGAAGGTGTTCAACCGGATCGCGAGCGTGTCGGTGATAAAGTCAGCCATGCGTTGCCGAGCAATGTTCTTCAAGCTCGGGTTCGTCGCGGGGTCGACGCTCGTGATCCCCGATTGAATGATCGACGTGCCTTCGTCGTTCCGGTATGCGGCGATCCCGCTCGACTTGAAGGCGCGATAGTCACCGATCGTCAAGTTCTGGACGTCGGCGTTACCCGACTCGACGCCGAGAACCTCGGTCATAAAGTCGGTCTCTTGACCGGGGTTTTCTTCGGGCGGAAGTTGCGACATGACCGACGCGACCCATGTGTCGAAGCCGACGTCGATCACGCCGTCGTCGGTGAAGCCCGCGCCGCCGCTCGTTCCTACCGCAGCGATCTGCGGAATCTGGACCGAGACGCCGGGGTACGCGTACACGACGCGTTGCGAACGGTACGCCCCGACGCCCGGTTGAACGGTCGTCGACTTCGCCGTTGCTCGGGGCGTGTTCAAGGGCGGGCGAATCACCGCCATTCGCCCGTATGCCCCTTCACCCGAAGCTTCGATCGCGTTCGTGCGAAGTGCCGTTCGGATCGCGTTCGACGACCGAGCCGACACGACGATGTTCGTTTTCTTCACGATGCTCGAAAGGTTCTTCGTCGTGTCGAGCGCCGCTTGATATGCCACGTCGATCTGATTGTCGGTCAACGCCGCCGTGGTCGGAAGCGGGTTGATCACCGCGAACATGCCCGTGATCGGAACCGCGAAGGGAAGCACGTTGATCGCGCCCGCGAGCGCCGCCGCCCCGGTCGTGTCGTCGGTCGCATGGCGGATCGGCGCGGTGTAGGGACCGGCATTCGCCGCCGTGACCGCGATCGTTTGCATCGTGACCCATTCGGTTCCGCCCGCGTTCCGAACCCGTGTGCCCGCCGGGATCGTGCCGTCTTCGCCGCTTGCCGCCGAGCCCGTTTGACCAGCAACGAAGCCGAGCCCGACCGCCGTGTTCGACACGATGTTGATCACGCCCGTTAGGGGCGTCGACGTCTCGCACAAGGCAAGCTTCTCGTTTTCGTCGCGGTCGACCCGCACGACGAACGGCGGCACCGCCGCCGCCGCCGCCGCGATGCAACGCGCCGACACTTCGGATTCGGTCACTTGGTCGATGTTCGCGACGTTGCCGGTTCCGGGCACCGCCGCGCCCGCCGCGAAGCCCGTTGCCGCCGCGACCGCTGCGTCGATCGCGACGACTTGCACCGAGCCGCCCGTTCCACGTTGCCGCCCGACGAAGTTGGTCACGCCGCCGCCCGCATCGACGAACGCGGTATATCCGAGCGTCGTGTTCACTCGCGTGATCATCTGAGCTTGCGATTGATCCGCCGCTTCAAAGACGACCGTGACTTCGGTTCCGTCGAAGTCGAGCGTGATCGATTCGCCGCCCGCGAAGAGCGTCGGGTACACGCCGACGCCGGAAGCGATCAACGCCGCCGCCGCCGTGAAGGTTGCCGTCGCGTTGCCGCCGCCGTTGTTGAACACAAGAGCTTGCGCGGGTTCGAGATCGAACGTGAAGTCGGGGTTGCCCTTCACGCAAGCAAGCCGCCGAAACTGGATCTCACCGACGCTCGTGTCGACCCGCACGACGACAAGTTGACGGAACTTCTTCTTCGCAAGCGCGACGAACCCGTTGCCATTCCAGAACTCGGGCGACACCGCCCCATCGGCAAGTCGCGACCGAGCGCACGGGTTGTTCGACACGATCCCGTCGTATGTGAACCCGAACCCGCCCCAATTCGCTAGGAAGTCGGCGCTCGACGCGACTTCGTACGGAGTGTCGAAGTCGCCGTCGTCGAATTCACCGACGATTGTCACGAGCCCGCTTCCGACGCCCGTCAACGCGGCGGGCGGTTCCCGGTCAATGATCACGACCCCTTCGATCGCGAGTAGCTCTTCAAGACCGGGGTCGAAGGTGAAGCGTCGGATGAATCCAGCCATTGTTAGCCTCCAAGTCGTCGATCATGCGGGCGGGTTCTCGTTCTCGCGAGGGTAGCTTGCCCGCTTGCCATCGTCTAGTCGTCCCATGCCTTGACGGTCGCGACCATGGTCGGCAACGCGCCTTCGGTCACTTCTACCGCGAGCAACGGGTGAAGTCGCTCGACGTTCACAAGCGCGACTTCGGGCACCGACATCGTGACCAGAAGATGCGCACGACGACGACCGCGAACGACGTCGGGATCGTCGATGTATTGTGTCGAGTCGAGAGCGAAGCTCGCGACTTGGTTGAAGTAGCTCGGCAACGTGAGCCGAATCGAATACGACGTCGCGCTCGAACGCATCGCGGTCGAGATGCCCGCGACCATCGACCGCCGCTCGGCTCGCCCGCTCGCCCATAGCTCGACCGTGAATTGCTCGACGTGATCCGAGAGCACCGCGAGCGCGGTGCCGACGCCGTACACGTCGAGCGTGCCTTCGCAGATGTCGGGCGCGCCGAGCCCGTACGCTTCATGCGTCGCCCGCCCCGGAAGGAACGCGACGCCGGGAAACTTGAGATCGACAACCGAGTCGGGTTGTTCGAGATGGATGTTCGCGATCGGGATCCGATACTTGATCGGCGGTGCGCCCTTCGTGTTCGTGCGGTGAAGGTCGAGCACCGACAAGAACTCGCGAAGCCGCCGAAGTGCATGCGTGCGGGCATCGAAGTCGGGCAACGGTTGCTCGGGTCGGGGCGGATACACTTGCCCGATAGGCGAGTCGATCAATTCGGATGCCTTCACCATGCGTCAAGCCTACACGCGACGAAGCTCGTTCTCCACTTCGCGCCGAATGATGTCGGGTGCGAGCTTCATTGCATCTTCGAGAATGCGAAAGCCCGTGCCGCCGTTGAAGAACCCGCGACGTTGCGCGGCGAGCGCGATCCCGTACGCCGCCGACCGCGCTTCGGCACCCGATGCGATGCCCTTGCGCTGGACCCATTCGGTCAACGCGTTGACCAAAGGGAAGCCGACCTTCACGCTACCGCCGCGAACGCCCCATTCAATGAACGCCGCATGCGGTTCGGTGTTCTCGATCGTCGCTCCATCGGCTTCGGGGTACGACCGCCAACCCGCCCGGAACACGCCCCGGTCGACGGGTTGCGGCGACTTCGTTGGAATGATCCGAAGCGTGATCTCTTGCACAAGCGCCGCCGCCGCCGACACGAGCCCGCGCACCGCCGCCGCCTTCATGTCGGGCTTCAACTCGCCGTCGATCCATGCGGCGGCTTCTTCGAGCTTGATCGTCTTGTCGGGCATGGATCAAGCGTGCCACATGGACGATCGATCATCCATCTCGACTCAGAACTCGGAAGGGTCGGGTCCGACCTTCGTGCGCCCCGCTCGCGTGAAGTCTTCGCTTGCTCGCTCGATCGTGCATTGCCAGCACACGTTGCCTTCGTTGCGATAGGGCTCACCGAGCAAGCGATACCGATCGCGCTCGGGCGGGTTGTCGCCGCGCCCGTCTTCGACGACTTCCCAGAAGAAGTCTGTCGGCTCGGTGCGCACGTCGTCGCTTGCTCGTTTCGGGGCGACGATCGGGTTGCCGCCTTCGTCGGTCGACGGAATGATCCGCCCTTGAAGCATCTCTTTCGTGTACCGAAGCGAGATCAAGTTGATCGTCAATTGCCCGACCGGAAGCTTGCCCGCCGAATATGGTTGCCCTTGAACGGCGGTTTCGGGCGACACGTCGGGCGTCGGAAGTAGCTCGACCCGAGCGATCACCTTTTCGTCGCCTTCACCGCGATACTCGCCGGTCCATCGTGTCCAGACCAAGAACACGCGGTTCGAGCGGATCCCGAAGCGGGTCGCAAGTTGTCGCAAGCGCGGGGCGAGCCGAACGCCAAGTCGGTTGGCAAGGGTTCGGCTCGCTTCGGCGGATGATAGGGCGCGCGGCTTCGGCATGGTGCCTCCAAGGGCTCGATTGTATCGGGGAAGGGTTCGGGGCGTCGACCGGGCGGTCGAGCCCTTCTAGGGGCGTTCTCGGGCGGGCGCGGGGCGGTCTAGTGAACGACGGGAACATTGATCCCGCCGCCGCGCTTGTCCCATGGGTTCGGGTACACGCCGAGAAGGTTCGCAAGGCTTTCGCGCCATCGGTCGTACACGCGCACAAGGGCTTCTTGTTCGTCCTTTCGCAACGTGATCTCACCGATCTTTTCGACCGCGAGAAGCTCGTGATCCGCGACCATCTGTTCTTCGATCGAGTCAAGGATCTGCAATTGCCGACGAAGCTCGGGCAACGCCGCTTCGAGAACCCGATTCATCGCCCCTTCGATCACGAATTGCGTCTCGACCGCCGCCGGGGTTCCGAGCACGAAGGTCGACGCTTCGGCAACGTTCAGAAAACCCAAATGGTGACGGCACTTGATCTTCTCTTGTTCGGTCAATGGCATGACGTTACTCCCACCCACAAGCGGATGATCCCGAGCGCCCGACGCTTGTGGAATTCGACGCCGACCCCCCGCCGCTTCAAGAAGGCTTCGAGCGGGCGATCCCGCTTGCTCGAATTACAAGCCTTGCAAGCGGGAACGACGTTCCCGAAGTCATGCGACCCTTCGGGCGGCGGAACCAAGTGCTCGATCGTGAGCTTCGCATCCGTGCGCCCGCAATAGATACAAGCGTTCCCGTGTGCTTCGAAGATCGTGTTGATGTCGTCGACCGAGAGCACGAATCCCACCGCCTTATCCCGAGCCCGCCGCTTGTGCGCCGCGTTCGCGTAGTATTCGGGGTGCGCTTCCGCGTATCGCTTCGCCGCCGCCTTCACGCGACGACGGTGTGCCGGATCGGTCCTCCATCGGCGCTTCGACCGTTCGCGTTCGTATTCAGGGGTTCGTTCACGCCATCGCTTGGTTGCTTCGCGGCTTGCCCTGGCATATTCGGGGGCTTCCCGGCGCTTCCGTTCCCCCGCCGCATGCAACGGGCGGCGACAAGCCTTGCACGGCATCCGCCGCCCGTGTGACAGCATCGACCCGCAACTCGTGCATCGGAGCCCGACGATCTTGCCGGTCACGTCACGCTCGATCTCGATCAACTTGCGGGCCATGCCATCGCCCATTTCGCTATAGCAATTCTTCGATCGGTTCGTCGCGCTTCGTCGAGTCGATCTCGGCAAGGCGGATCCCCTGCCGTTGCAACGCCCGGATGTTGTAGTTGAGCGTGTCAATCTCTTTGCCTTCCTTCAAGCGCGTGCGGAATCCGTTGACTTGCGCGACACCGCCACGGACCACCGTGAAATATCGCACGCGTGGACCTTCGGGTTCGTCGTCGCTCGGGTTGACGGCACTTCCTTTCGGGGTCGTCGCCGCCGCATCTTGCTCTTCGACGGGTGCGAGCTTCCGATCCTTGACGGGTCCGGCGTCGAGCGTTTCGACCTTTTCTTCTTCCTTCTTCGTTCGCATGTTTGATGCCTCCTTCGGGCATTGTGTCGACGCCCCGATGTTCCGTCAAGGCATCGACTTCGGCGCGGCAAGGGGGGGCGAGCGAAGCGCGCCCGGTCCATCGCCGCGCATGATGATCACGAGCCCTTCGACGGGCTTGCCGTTCCGAACGACGTGCCATCGCGACTCGAATTCGGGGATCGTCAAGTATGCCCGCGCCCCTTCGAGCGCGGGATCTTCAAACAAGATCCCTTCGTCGTCGATCGCAACGACGATCGCGAAGTGTGCGTTGTCCCATCGCCCCTTGTACCCGCCGCGCGGCGGCTTGCTTTCCGACCAAGCTTGAAGCGGCACGACCGGAAGCTCTCCGACTTCGAGCGACGCGGCGAGATACCCGACCGACGCGCCTTCGACGATCTCGGCGTCGAGCCCGAACGCCCGCGCCCCTTCGGCCATCCGGTCGTACGTCGTGCCTTCGCCCGGTGTCGTGCAAAGCAACGCCGCAAGCTCGCCTTCGGTCGGGGTCGGCTTCCCGAAGTACCGAAGCACGCCCGCGAGCGTCGCCGGTCCGCAAGTGTACTTCGTCGATTGCGCGACATCGGGAACCGCGACACCGCGACCCGATGCTACGTTCGCCCATGCCTTCAAGGGATCCATTCGTCGAGCCTACCACAAGCGAGCGCCGCCGCCGGTTGCTCGACGACGGCGCTCTTGCGCATGGCTTGCAACGAAGAAGGGGAACGCGGGGCGGGCAACCGGGGGGGCGGGATCGACCCGCCCCGCGTTCAAGTTGATCAATCGAGCGCGTGTTCGATCACGATGGCGCGCTTGTACCGCTCGGGTCCGCCGCTCGACACGTCGCTCGGAACGGGGAACGACGTTGTGCAGGACCACGAAGCCGCAACGACGTCTTGAAGGCGATTCAACGGGGCGCGAAGGATCAACCGAATCCGCTCGGTCTGCACTTCGATCCCCGCGTTCACGATCGTGAATTCCCCGACCTTGCCGGTCACGCCCGCTTCGGTCACGTACGCCTTTTCGTCGAGATACTTCTCGACCAAAGCGCCGCGCCCGGTGACAACGATCCGACCGATGTTGATCCCGGTCTCGTTCGTCGTTTCCGCGCCGATGTCTTCCGAATAGAACGCGTTCACGCCCGTCGCGACGCGAGCGCCCGAATTCTGGAAGTCGGGCGCTTCGTTGTTCAGGTAGCTCGACGCGCCCGCGATCGTTCCGATGAATGCTTCTTGATAGTACGACCCGTTTGGAAGCGCCGTGTTCAAGCGCTGGAAGGCGGCATCCGCGAAGACCTGCGAATTGCCGTCCGTCGAGATGTGCGCGTGGTAGTACCCGTCTTCGTGCGGTTGCACGTTGTTCTTGCGAAGCCGATTCACCGCGTTGATCAAGTCTTGCAACACGAACACGTCGGCGGCACCGATCGCGTCGACGGAAGCGCCGCCGCCCGAGCGGATCACTTGCGGCGCTTGCGAAGAGATGATCGGCGTGCGTGCCGCGATGCCGCCGCCGCCGAGCGCCGCGTCGAGAAGGATCGTGCCCGGTCCGTACGGGTCGTCGGGGTTGTCGGGCGTGTACCCGATCACGTTGCGGGTGCCGATGCCGGTGATCGCGATCGCGAGCGGGGTTGCCGCCGACACCGGGGCGGGTCGGACCTGAGAACCCGTGAGCACGACATCCGTGAAGCCATTCAACGCCGCGACGCGCACCGTCGTCGCCGCCGCACCCGCCGCCGCGATCGAAAGCGTGTGCCCCGAGAGATACGCCTTGAAGAGCGAATTGCGCGGGATCCGGTTCAACGACTGTCCAGCTTGAAGACCAAGCTGGTGAATGTTCCGAAGGAACAAGTCGGCGTTCGACACGACCGACGTCGGAATGTGCGTGTCGATCGTTCCGGCGTAGCGTTCGAGCCGAGCGACCCATTGCTCGAAGCTCAACGCTTGCGGGGTCGGGTCGACGCCCGGTGCGATCGGCTTCACTTGCGGTGCGAGCAAGCCCGGTCGCGACATGAAGATTTCGGTTCCGGTGTTCGCCGCCCATTCCTCTGAGATCGCTTCGGCGCGATACATGAGAGCGGGGAACAAGCCATCGTGAAAGGCTCGTTCGAGCAAGCCTTCTTGAACGAGCTTCAACACGGCGGGCGGTACGCCAAGAACTAGAGACATGATCGGTTCTCCCTATGGTTCGACATCGTTTCGAGCTTCGCGCAACGTGTGTCGATTCCACCGATTGACCGCTGGCGTGCCGCGTGTTGACCGTGCGCTTCCGATCCCGAGCGTGCCATGCGTCGGACCGCCGGTCAATCCGGCGGCTCGCTCGAAAGCGGGCGTGCTCGGGCGGGAAGGGGGCGAGAAGGGCTTGAAGGGGGGCGGATCGGGGTTGGGGTCGTCGCCGTGAGTCGACGCGTTCTCGGGCGTTCTACCAGCCACGAATGCCGCGTCGCTTCAACTCGGCACGGGCTTCGGCTCGCGTCATGCTGTTGGGTTGCCCCGGTCGGAAGGTCTTGCCTTCGGGCGACAAGCTCGGATCCGCCGATTGACCGCCGCGCGGGTTCGGCGGTGTCGCGACACGAGCGGCGGGCGTCGTCGTCGTGATCGGTCGACGTCGCGGCTTCGGCGGCTCGGCGGCGTCGCCTTCCTTCGGCGGTTCGGGTTGACGCAATGCGAACGCGGGCTTCTCGCGAGCGAACTTCGCGAACCATCGGTCGATGTCCTTTTCGGTCAACCTTGCGGTTTGGGCGGGCGTCAATCCCGACACATATTCGACGAAATCGTTCCGGGCGTACTTCCAGAATCCGGGGTCGATGTGTCGAGCGCCGATCCCTTGGATCATCGCGTCTTGCTTGTCGTACACGCTTTCGGTCTTGACTTGCCGAAGTTGCGTTTCGAGCGCTTCGCGCTTCTGCCGTTCGGCTTCGAGATCCGCTTCGAGCTTCTGTTCTTTCGTGAGCTTCTCACGTTCGGCTTTCTCGCGAGCTTCACGAAGTGCTCGAAGCTCGGCGCGTTCCGTTTCGAGCGACTTCGGATCTTCGATCCCAAGCTCGCGAAGAACCGCCGCCCGAGCATCGCGTTCGGCTTGCCGCTTCGCGCGGTCGAGCCGCGACGCGAACGCTTCTTCGGTCAACGTGATCTTCGCCTTGCCTTCGGGCTCACCTTCGCCGCCGCTTGCCGCCCCTTCGGCGGGCTCGCCGGTCGTCGGCGGGTTCGCACCCGCCGGTTCGCCGGTCGTCGCTTGTGCGGGCGGTTGCGCCCCGTCGTCGGGCGTTGCGGCGGGTTCGGTCGACACGGGTTCGCCCGTCGACGAACCCGTGAACGGTTGACTTGTGCGGGGTTGCGCCGTCGCGCCGCCCCTTGGATCGGTTCCTGGCATCTATCCTCCCTTTCGTGCGCGCTTCGATCGACGGGCGTCGACCTACATGATCAAGTCGGAAGTGTCTTCGAGCGCGGTGTCGAGATCGACGGGTTCGTCGTCGATGTCGCGGGAAGGCGACACGAGCAACGTCACGTCGCACGACACGACCGCATCGGCGGCGTTGAAGTTGACGTTCGCCTTCGGCACGTCGAGCGCCGCTTGCGTCGCGGCGGGCGCACCGGGCGCGACGATGATCTTGTCGGTCGCGACGCCCGCGACCGTGCGACCCGTTGCCGCCATGAGATACACGACGCCGCGATCGGCGTATTCGGCGGGAATCGCGAACACGTTCGCGACGACGACTTGATCTTCGAGCGTGACAACTTCGCCGCGCGCGGGAACATACTCGACGTCGACGTCGACATAGTCCGACGCCGCGAGAACAACGATGTCGCCGTTGGGTGCAACCGCGATCTGCGCGTCGGCGGGCGTTGCGTTCGGCGCTTGGATCGCAAGCTCACCGAGCGTACCCGCCGCGTTCGTCGCTCGGGCATAGGCTCGGGTGATCTCGGCGGCGGCGGTGTTCTTCGCCGCGAGCCCGAAGCTTTCGAGCGTCGCAAGCTGGCTCACGTCGGCGGCGGGTTCGGCCATCCGAAGCGACTGGTTGATCTGACCCCGAAGCAAGTCGCCCAGCCCGATCTTGCGGAACAAGTCGGCCAACGTGTTCGGGTTCGCCCGGTTGAAAGAAGCTTTCATCGTCATGTTCTGATCTCCCTACTCGTACCGTTTGATCGCGCTAGCGTTGACCGCTCGCGAAGTATTCGACCGTTGCGCTCCCTTGTACTTCGAGCAACTTCAAGAACTTCGACGTCGGGAATTCGAGCATCGTGATCCCGTCGATGGGCACGACCGCGACAACGTTGCCGCCGACCCCATCGTCGGTCGTGAGCCGAAGATCGACCGGACCGCTCGGCTTGAAGTACAGAACATCCGCTTGCGTCACGGTGTCGCCCGACCCGACGCCCGAGAGCGCGACGAATGCGGCGGGCGAAGCGACAAGCCGCGTCAAGACGCCGGTTGCAACACCGAACCCCTTCGGGGTCGTGCGCATGCGAAGGGGAACCGAGAACGTCGAAGCGGGGAACGTGTCGCCGCCGCTCGGCGGTCCACCGATCAACGCGCCTTGTAGGTCGATCTGTCCCATGGGTTCCCCTTATTCGCCGCCACCGAGCTTGAACGGCATCGAACGGTTTGCTTCGGGCGACTCGACGATCGGGATCTTGCCGCCCGCCGGAACCGATTCGGCGTTCTCGGGCTCGCCGGTCGTGGCGGGCTCGCCTTGCGTCGCCATGACGTCACGCCCCTTGCTTCCCGCATTGCCGCCGGGGTTCTGCAAGAAGTTGTTCGGGGCGGCTCGACCTTCGTTCATGCCGCCGTTGCCGTTCCCGAAAGGGCTCTTCGTTCCGCTTGCCATGTTCAACTCCGTTTCGTCGTGAAGGCTAACGTGCGCGCCGCTCGATCGTCAACGCGACGATCTCACGATACCCGCATCGGCTTGTTTCCCGCGTCGTTGACGGGTCCAGCTTTCGGCCATGGGATCTCTTCCCCGCGCTTCGCGCTTCCGGGCGTCGGGTGATCCGCGACCGCAACTTCGTTCGCGGCGACGTCGGCGGATGTTCCGTCGCGACGTGCTTCGTCGGCAACTTGCGGCGGTGCGGGCGGTATCGGTTGGGTGAAGCGCCCCGACGAATCGCGGGGCGGCGTCGACGTTGCGAGCTTGAAGGGCTTGGCCATGCGTCGAGCGTACCGTGAAGCCGCTCGACGGGCAAACCGCGCTATCGCCCGATCGTTTCGGCAACCATGATCTCGAACGCTTCTTCACGTTCGACTTCGGCAAGCCATTCGGCGTAGTCGGGATGGTCGGGTCCGATCTCGATCATCGAATCCGTCAACGTTCCCGCATCTTCGCCGTCGACGATCTCGCCGCGTTGCGGAACAAGCAACCGATCTCCATCCAAGCGTTGCGGTGTCATGGCTTCACGTTTCCCTTCCCGCCGAACACTTCGCGAACAACGAAGTCGATCCATTCGCTATCATACCGCGCAACCGCGACCGCATAACCTCGCGTCGAGATCCATCCGATCGTTTCCGCGAAGAACTCTTGTCGCCCCGCTTGCCCGCCCGGACCTTCCTGCTTTTCGTAGCTTGTGAGCTTGCCCGCCTTATACAAGCGGCGGTGCGCTTTGCGGGTTGTCGCATGATCATCGAACCCGAGTCGATCACCGATTGCATGCCCGACTTCGTGCGCCGCGACCCCGCGCTTCGATCCCGCACCCGCTCCCCTTCCCGCACCGATGCCGACCATACGCCGCGACCCCGAATAAACGCCCGCGACTTCATCCCACGTCGAACCCGCTTCCCAACCGCGCGGTTGCTTTCCCGATAGCCAAGGGAACAACTTTCCCATGCCCTTGTTCCCGAGTCGGATGCCCGCCCAATTCGTTTCGGCAAGCCGCTCGAATACAATAGTCGGGATCTGTCCGATGTCCTGCAATCGCTCGCGAACAAGCGGCGTGTCGCGATCTTGCACTTCCAATCGGTGCCCGAGCGCAACCCGAGTCGCCTTCGGAAGCTCGGTCAACCCCATCACAACCTTCGCCGCCTTCGCTCGTTCTTTCGCGAGCGCGGTTGCTTCATAGTCGATCACGATCGCATCGACCTTGAAGCGACCGAGCAAGCGTTGCGCGGCAACTTCGTCGGCTCCCATGATCACGAACATCTCGCCGCCCTTCCGAACGACGACAACCGGATCGGTGTAGGTCATTCCCGATCCGGTGCGTTCGATCTTCCCGCGAACGCTTGTCAGGCTCACGTTAGATTCACCATCGATTCGGTGAGCAAGCTTCAATTGATCGATCCGAACCGACGACTTCGCCGCACCCGCAACGGTGCGCTTCCCTTCAAACACTTCTCGAACACCGCTCGTCCATTCGATTCCGAGCGATTCGCGAAGGTCTTGCCCGAGCGCGAACATGGTTCGGGCAACGCCCCCTTCGAGCGGCACGAACCCGAGCGACTTCGACGGGATGTCATCCTTCTTGACGCCCGAGATCGTTCGCAACGTGCGTTTTGCCCGGTTCGCTTCCGGCGTAAGCATGAGATCCAACCCGCCGCCCGCCATGGCTTCCGACCATGGTGCCGACTTCGCAACCCCCTTCGGGCGCGGTGCCCGGATCTCTTCGAGATCAAGCGGGGCGTTGCTTCCCCACTTCACACCTTTGCCGAGCACCGGAAGCTTCTCGCCGTCGACCATGACGCTCGGCGGTTCCTTGCTTGCGCTTGGCGGTGCCTTCACGGGCTTCTCGGGCTTCGGCTTGGCTTCGGGTGCCTTCGTCGCTTCCGGCGTCGTCTCGGGCGGTTCTTGCGGCTTCGGCAAGGGTTGCACCTTCCCGAATTCTTCGAGCGGGATCGTTGTCATCTTCGGGCGCGGCGGCATTGCCGACTTCCGCCCTTCCCGACCCCATGCCGCCGCGATCTCGCCGTCGCTTCGCCATCGAAGCGTGTCGGGGATCGGCCAAGACAACCGATGCGGAACGACGATCTCGCGGTCGTTCGGTCGGTTCGGCGGATGCATGTAAGCACCGAACCACGACTCGAACGGTTCGTCGACGCGGCGGATCTGTCCGTGTACCGCGTAGGAATCGGCGGCGGTGCGGTCGTCGAAGGTCGCCGCAAGGATCTTCACCGCGTCACCGAGCACCTTGTTCGTTTCCCCGATCGTTTCCCAATTCGCCCGGTTGTTCGCCGCCATGACTTCGGTCCGAACGATGCGTTCCGCCCACATGGTGCCCGAGCCCGCGTTCATGCCCGTGAGAAAGGGCGACTCGCGAATGATCGCTTCGCGTGTTTCGTTCCACGGTTTGCCCGCAACGAACCGAAGTTGAAGTTGCTCTTCAAACTTGCCGATCACGTTCGTGCCATACCGATCAAGGATTCCGCGCTTGCCCGGATGCGGTGCCTTCATGCTCGATTGCGGCTCGCCCGAAGTCGCAAGCCGACGAAGCACGCTCGACTCCATGCCCGACACAACCGTGTCGAGAATCATCGCTTCGTGAAGTCGCGGGGCGCTTGCCGCGCCGATGCCAGTGAAGAAGCGCTCGGCTTCCCGCATGTATGCGAGCGAGCCTTTCACCGCGCTCGACGCCGTGACTTGCGATTGCTCGACGATCAACGTCGTGATCCCGCGTCGAAGGGGAACGAGCACCCGTTTGATCTGTTCTTTCGCGATGCGGGCTTGTGCATGCGAGAACGCTTCGCGACCCGCGCCCGGTCCGCTCAACCCGGCGGTTTGCCGAAGCCTTTGATCAAGCTCGGCGTTCGCCTTGTTCAATAGCTCGACAAGCCGCTTCCCCGATGCCGCCTTCGCATAGCGGATCGCTTGCTCGCGGTTGCGCCGCAAGCGCTCGGCAAGTTGATCGAACCGGGGCGGCATGGATCACTTCGTCGTCGTCGCCGTCGTCGCTTTCATCGCCCATACGCGGATCGCGTCGCGGTACTTCGGGTCGATCATGTCGAGCGCGGCGGCAACCGTTTCGGGGTCGCTCGCGCCGAGCTTCTCGAACACGCCGCCGATCGCCTTCGCCGCCCAGATTGCAAGATCGCTTTCGGGTGAAGCGGGCGCGGTTGCGGGGTTCTTCGTCGGTGCCATGGATGCCTCCGTATGGATGATCGATCATCCATCGCCAAACGGACCGCGACGGGGCGACGGTTCCGGCGGCTCGACGGGCTCGCCCGCCGCCTTGCCGCGCGCCCGCATCTTGGCGCGGTACTCTTCGACCATGATGTCGCCATCGGGGTCGGGCGACCCATCTGCGAACGCAAGCGGCGGCAACCCGACCGCCGCCCGAGCTTCGTTGACTCGCACGACGGCATCGGTGTCGCGGATCTTGCCCGTGATCGAATCGTCGTATTCGCCGCCCGGTCCGCTCGCGCCGCCCGGTGGCGGATACATCGCCGCTTCTTCCGCCGCCTTCGCTTCGGCGTCGGCTTTCTTGTCGAGCGTCAATTCGTCGAACACGGTACGCGGGTCGAGCTTGTACGACCGCGCGACGATCTCGACCGCCGCCCGTTGCGAAAGCACGGGCTTCCCGCCGACCGCGACCGACATGGATTGCGTTGTGACTTGCCGGTCGGCAACGGTCGGCTCGAAGAAGTCGCCCCAGTCGATCGACAAGTCGCCGCCGTTGCCCGGAACACGCTCGACTAGCTCGACGACTTCGTTGCCTTCGGTATCGCGCCCCGTGACAACGACGCGCAACGGAAGCGACAAGCGGTATTCGATCGGCGTCTCGACTTCCCATTCTTCGCCGGTCACTTCGTCGCGTTCGATCTCGACTTCGACACCGGGCTCGGCATAGCGCTTCTTCGCATGCGCGACCATCTGTTCGAGCACGCGTTCGATCGCCTTCCCGTATTGCGTGCGAAGCACCGATCCCTTCCCCAACATCGGGGCGTAAACAAGCCGAAGGGCGACCGCGCTTGTTCCCGCCGCCGCGATCGCGTCGGGGTCGGGAATCACGCATTGCGCGACTTCAAGCGCCGAATCCCGCGACCCGTCGAAGAGCTTCATGCCCGCTTCGAGCGACGACCCCGAAAGCTCCATGTATGAAGCGTCGCCATCCTTGCCGACCGCAAGCGCGTTGTCGCTTCCCTTCTTCACGCCGAACTTCGACACCATGTTCGGGTCCATCTTCAACACGAGCGTCGGGTCGAGATTGACCGCCGCGCCCCGGTGGATCACCGATGAAAGCACGTCGAGCGCGTTGAAATTTTCATAAAGCTCGGCGTAGTCGGGTTGTCCGTCGACCGTCGTCGTATCGTCTTCGGGTAGGTTCTGGATCCACACGAAGTGCGCGAAGCCGTCGCCGTGAACGTAGGTTCGCTCTTCGTCGACTATCCATGTCGGGTTCTGGTCTTCGACCGGGATCTCGACGAAGTATACGTCGGCAAGCGGGGTCCAATCACGGCGGAACCAATACCACCGACGCACGATCTCGCCCTTCGCGGGGTCAACTTCGTCGCGCGGGAATTGATACAATTCGGATACGTGTTCGGGGATCAATTCGTCGCGATCTTCCCACGAATGAACGAACAAGTGCTTCCCGCTATGCGGAACGACTCGCGGCTTGCCGTCGACGAACCGCCACGACAAGCCGACCGTGCCGACCGAGCCGCCCATGTTACGCGCCCGGATCATGACCGTGTGAAGGTTGCTCGCCTTCGCGAGCGCGTTCGCGAAGTCTTCGGTCTCGGGATCGTTGTCGCGGATCTCGGGCCATTGTTGATACCCGAACACGAGCGACGTGAAGGCGTTCACGATCACACGGGCGAGCCGATAGGGGTTCGACGGGCGTCGTTGTTCGAGCGGCACATAATGCGCGCTCGATTGCGCCGAGAGAAGCGGTTGCGTCGCAAGCCCGCCCGGTGGAATCAAGCGCCCGTTGAAATCAAATGTCTTCCAATCGTGTTGGGTACACTTGAAGAAGCGCTCTTTGAATTCGAGATCGCGAACGCGTTCCGACTTCACGAAGCCGTTCGCGTTGAAGCCCGGTCCGAACGTTGTCGCATCGACACCGAAGCTCGACGCGACGTACAACGCACCGCCACGCTCGACCGCCGTCGATGCCGTTCCCAACGAACCATAGATCGCGGGCATGTTCACCATCTCCTTGCTTCGGCAAGTCGCGCTTCGAGACTACCCGCAAGGGGCGCGTCGGGCGGCGGCTCGGGTCGTTCGTTCGTTGCAACCATGCTCGCCGCTTCGGTCGACAACGGGGCGACCGGGGCGACCGGGGCGAAGGCTTCGTCGGCAAGCTCTTCGGCAAGCTCTTCGTTGAACGTGTCGACACGCTCGGGCGCACCGAAGGTCGACACGGTGAATAGTTCAAGGTGTTCGGCGGCTCGGGCGAGCGACCGAGCAACCGAGCAACCGATTCGGCTTGCGACACGACGAACCATGTGCCGAGCCTATCACGGCGGGATTCATTCCGCCGCTTGCGTGACCGCCGACCACATGACGCGAGCGCCGACCGCCGTCGCATAGATCGAGAGCCCGAGATACCCTTCGAGCGTGCAATTCAAACGGTTCGATCCCCGGATCGTCCACCCGCCGAACTTGTCGGGCGGCGTGTCGTTCAACTCGATCGGTTCGCCCATCGCACCGAGCCCGCCGGTCAACGTGCCGACTTGCCCGCTATTGTTCGTGCAACGGAAGATCCCCTTCGTTTCCTTCGCCCCTTCGATCGGCATGATGCGAGCCGCCCAGTGGAACGAAGGGAAGTCGGGCACCGCGTAGATCATCATCGGACAAGCCCGAAGCCCGATCATGCGGTCGAAGTGTATGCCGCTTCCCCACGATCGCCGGAAGTACCCCGCGACCGCGTTGTTCGCCGCGAGCTTCGGATCGAACGGAAGCACAACGCCGCCGCGTCGCTCGACCGCCGCGATCTTGTTCGCGCCTTCAAGGATCTCGCCTTCGGGGATCTCGCCGTTCGGATCCCAAACAAGGATCTTCGCCATGCCCTAGCCTCCAATCGGGTTGGTTGTTCACCGACCGCGCGACGGTCGTCGGGGTCGGTTCGCGATCGCCGTCGCGATCGCGTTCGCATCCGCTTCTTGCTTCGCCCGGTCGTCGAGAATGCCGCGAACGAACGCGTCGCGTGCATCGACGGGCGCTTCGTTCGACTCGGGAACGATCACGCGGGTCGGCACCGCGAACCGCTTGCCGTTCTTCACGACGGTGCGCGTTTCGAGCTTCGTGCCCTTCGGGCATGCGACGAACGAAGGGGCGTCGGCTTGCGTCGGCTCGCCTTCGATCACGATGTCGGGATTCTTCGTTTCCGGTGTCGGGGTCGTTTCATCCGCCATGCGTGAAGGGTAGCTCGCTCGGGCCAACGCCCGCAAGGTCGCGGGATTCGATCGGCATGCCGAAGCATTCAAACCAGACCGCCGACCCGTCGCACCGCCGCCGGAAGGCGAAACCCGCGACTCGATCTTCGTTGCCGATCGCGAAGTCGAGATAGTCGAGAAGCAACGCGTGATCGTCGGGCTCGACCGCAATCCGCTCGGCGGCGATCCGATACCCGCGCGCCGCATAGGCGATGTCGCTCGCGAGCTTCGAGCCCGACCCGAGATCGACCGCCCGCACGGGCTCGCCGTCGAAGCGATCCCGAACCCGGATCTCGCAACCCGCGAACCGAAGCATGCGCCCGAAGGCGTTGCGTTCGAGCAAGCCTTCGAGCTTCGGGTTGCGGCGGGCATCGCGCTCGACGATGCAAGCATGGAGCGGGCTCCACAAGATGCCGATGCGGGTCGCCCCGCTTCGACGCATGTTGTCGACCGCTTCGACGGTCTCTTCGGTGATCGCGTGCATGTTCAACACCTTTCGCTTGTGGGAAGTCGACGGGCAAGTTCTTGGATGTTCACGGGCTCGCCGCCGCCGAGCCCGACTTCAAAGAGCGGATCGAAGCGCGTGTCGATCCGGGGCGTCATGGAGAAGCGAACCCGCAACCCCGGAACGACGATCCGGTTCGCGGCAAGGTAGGTCTTGACCGCTTCGGTCGCATCGAAGTCGAGCGCCCGCCGTCGCGACAAGTCGAGCACCCGACCGCCGCCGCCGTGACGCACAAGCGCCCCGTGAAGGGCTCGAACGATCCCGACGACATGGGATGCCGGTTCGGGCTCGGGCGGCGTTCTCGGGGCGGTTCCGTCGTCGGAATCGGGCGCGTTGACTCGGGGCGCGGTCGGGTGCGCGACACGGTATCGGAGATCGTCGTCGGTCATGCCCGAATCATGCCGCGATGGATGATCGATCATCCATCGTCGTCGTCGAAGTCGAGCGTCGCTTGCCCGTTGCCGCCGCGACGTTGCGCCATGACGCGCCGACCGTGTTCGCGACGTCGTTCGGTGCGTTCGGCTTCGACGACGGATTCTCGGGCGCTTCGCTCGGCACCTTCGGCAAGCATGCACCCGAAGTGATAGGTGCCGCCGGTCGGGTGGCAAACGGGGTCGGCGGCGGTCGCGGCGATCGCACCGCCGCACCGCTTGCAACGGTATACGACCGCGCGGGCGCTCGAAGGCACCTTGACGCCCGCGAGCTTCGAGCCCGACCCCTTCGACCTTCGTGCCTTCAATCGTCGCATCTCGCCCCCTTCCCGGCATCGCATCGTTCGGTTTGCTTGGTCATGCCCGAATCATGCCGCGCGGTCGGCGGCGGCGGCTCGGAATGCTACGATGCCCGTCGACGTCAACACGCGCACGAACGCGCAACTTCGGAGGAACCCATGGCGATCTTCATTCTCGGCAACACGATCCAGTTCGGCACACATACCTTGTACGCGGGCAAGATCATCGACTCGGCACAACACAACATCGCGGCGCTAGAATCGGCGGGCGCGGTGTTGATCCCGACGAACCCCGAAGCGGTTGCCGCTGGTGAAGCGCTCTCGAAGTCGAAACGACGCGGGGCGTTCACAACCCCGACGCTTGCGTTCATGCTCGCTTCGGGATTGTCGACGGCGGGCGATGCGGGGAACGCACCAGCAAACGGTCAAGTGCCCGTTTGGAACGCGACAACCGGCAAGTTTGAATGGACAACGCCGCTCACAACCGACGAAAAGGTGAAGGCGTCACCCGCCGACACGACGCCCAGTGAACTTCTCGCGAAGATCGCGGCGGGCTCGGGCATCTCGCTCGCGATCTTGAATCCGGGCGCGAACGAGCAACTTCAAATCACGGGCTCGGGCGGCGGCGGCGGCGGCTCGGGCGGCTTCGGCGGCGTGTCGCTTCCCGACTGGGTGTCGACGTTGCTCGACACCTTCGACAAGACCCCCGATGTCATCTTGACAACGACCGGGGCGGGCGATCTCGCGACGGCGGTTGCCGCCTTGAACGACGGCGAACTTCTTCGGGTCGACACGAACGCAACCTATACGCCGATCGTGATTCCGGCGGGCAAGTCGATCGGCATCGTTGCGGGCGAAGGATGGGCACCGAAGATCACCGGGCAACACGGCATCGGGTTGAACAACGGTGCCGCCGACGTGTTGATCGCGGGCTTGATTCTCGACGCTTGCACAAGCGGCGCACCGAACCAACAAGGCGCGGGGATCACGTTCGCACAACACCAGACGATCGTGAATCGGATCGCCTTCGTGAACATGTCGATCACGAACACGAGC
>Ga0180437_10004092_pt1 | contig 21068 bp, 16 predicted proteins | sample SS_ome_4_FD_132410 | JGI IMG/M metagenome (GOLD analysis project Ga0180437, IMG submission 132410) | Hypersaline lake sediment archaeal communities from the Salton Sea, California, USA - SS_3_D_1 metaG | ecosystem: Environmental > Aquatic > Non-marine Saline and Alkaline > Hypersaline >...
GATATGACCTGGAAACCTGAGCCAATGACCCCATCGGCCACCATCAATCCTTGGTCAAACCCGCCCAATGCGCCGTGCACGACCAGCACCGGGTAGCCTTCCCCGATCCGGGCGTACTCGATCGGGCCGCAGGCCGTTTCGATCACCTCGCTGCCCAGGCTGTCGATCCGTTCACGGGCGGCGCGCATCTCCCTGCGGTAGCGCGCCGCAACCGCGACAGTACCGACAACGGCTATAGCGGCCGGGACAACGCCTAGGCCGATCCGGTTTTTGGCCATTGAACACCTCCTCCAAATTAGATTCTCAATGCCGTGCCGCTGCTGCCGGCGGACATGCTGTCCGCCGAACCGTGTTCTTTATTCGTTCTGCGCCTGGATCAGCGCATTTTCTATGCACTGGAGCCAACCTTTCGACGTGAGGGTTGCGCCGCTGATGGTGTCCACCTGCAACGACTGGGCCGCGATGACCCGATCGTAGAGCATCTGATAGTCCGTATTCTCGGCGCCAGGGTCTATGCTGCCCACGAGCTGAATGCCGGTCACTCTGCCGTTCTTCACCGTGACATCGCATTCGTTGTACCGCCACCCGTACATGCCGCCCTCATACAGGCCATGATAGACGCCGTCATTCTTCAGCTTGTCGAAACTGATGGCATTCAGGGGCAGGCTTCTGGCCTCACGGTGCTCTCTGGCTAGAAACGACCAGCCGATCGCCGCGCCAATCGCCAATAGCACCACAAGGATCAGCAGCACGAGCGCACAACCCTTCAACTTGCTTCTGCCTTTCGGTTTCCCTTTCACCTTCTCCTTCGCGGTCATGGCCAACACCTCCTTTGGTTTGACATCCAATCTCTATGCGCGCTGCGCCTGAAGCAGCGCGTTCTCCACGGCCTGGAGCCAGGCTTTCGAGGTGAGGGTTGCGCCGCTAATGGTATCCACCTGTAGCGACTGTACCTGGACGACCCGATCGTAGAGCACCTCATGCTGCGTGTTCTTGCTGCCCGGGTCTTTGCTGCCGACGAGCTGAATGCCGGCCACTTTGCCGTTCGCCACCGTGACATCACATTCGTTGGCCCGCCATTTGTACATGCCGCCCTCATACGCCCCGTGATAGGTGCCGTCATTCAGCTTGCTGAAATCCACGGCGTTCAGCGGCAGACTCCTGGCTTCCTGGTGCTCTTTCATCAAACGTGACCAACCAACCCCTCCGGCTGTAGCCAAACCACCCACGACGACGAGCGCGATCACCCAACCGATCATCTTGCTCTTCTCCTTTCCTTTCACCTAATCTAAAATCGTCACTGCAATGCCCTTGGCCGCTTGAAAGCGGAATCTCAGACCTTGTGTGACGTAAATGTGCAAGTCCGAGTCCACGAGAATGGCTTCGGTTTGGGGAAACCCTCTCAGGAATGTGAGCCCTTTCTCCATCCCGGCCACGAACACGATCGTGGATAGTGGGTCTGCCGTAACGGACCTGTCCGCAACAATCGAAACGCTGATCAATCCAGATTCCGCAGGATAGCCTGTCATTGGGTCCAGGATGTGATGGTGCCTTTTCCCCCGGCTGTCCACGAAGCAGCGCTGATAGTCCCCAGATGTCACCACGGTCTCACCTAGCACAGAAACTGACCCGATCAGACCGTTTTGTTGCCGGGGATGCTGGATGCCGATGTGCCAGGGACTGCCATCCGGCTTGGCTCCCACAGTGACCACGTTACCGCCGAGATTTGAATAGGCCGAGGAGATGCCAAAGCTCTCAAGGACCTCCACAATCTTGTCGCCGACAAATCCCTTCCCAATGCCTCCCAGGTCAACCGACTGCCCTGCATTTCTCAGCCCGGCGGTGATCTCCCGGGGATCCAAGACCAAATCCCGGAAATTCACCAAAGGCAGAACCCGCTTGATGCTCCATTCATCGGGTTGGGCCAAGGCTTCCTGCCCCGATTTCCACAGACTCACTAGGGGTGCTATAGTCACGTCAAAGCACCCTCGAAAAGATTGTGAGAACTCGACCGCTTTGGAAAGCACCTCATAGGTTTCGACGCTCACCCTTTCGCTTTCTATCCCGGCCAATCGATTCACGCGGCTGATATCACTATCCGGCAGGAAACGGCTGAGGAGTCCTTCTATACGTACAACTTCGCTGCACACAGCTCCAAGGCTATCTTGAGCGTGCAATCCGAAAGCCTTGTGGGTCATGACCGTGCCCATCGCACGTTGGGTCGTCTGGGCAACGGGGCTATTCTCCGGGACAGTCAGCGAAACGAGACCCTGGAACTGGTTCTCTGGCAGGACCCTGTCCAACAACGTGTCAGCTACCATGCTCTCCCTTCTTACTGGCCGGCCCCGGCCGTTGCTCGAGACTGTTGCGCGCCGGGGCAGCGACCCATGGCAGCAGCAGGGCGACCGTGCCGCTGGGCTCGACCGCCCTGCCGTCTACCCTTCTGGACCGCACTCCCCGCGATAGAAGGCCCACTCCTCGCACTCACTGCCATCGGGAAAGGTGCAGACACCGTATTGTCCACCATCCGCTGCCGGGCGGATCTCCAAGCTGCCGCCATGCTCCTCGCAGTAGACCGAGGCCGGGTTGGGCAGGCCAGCCTCGCCTCCTGGCTGCGGCTCCGACGAACGAACGGGCGAGAACAGGAGTACGAGCACGATCACGGCAACGAGCCCCACCAGCAACAGTGCTCCCAGGATACTCAAAATGATCTTGACTGCACGGCTCATTTGGCCACCTCCTTCTTTTGGACTTGGCCTCAGCATAGCACACTGCTTTCCAGCTGTCATCGTCACAACGCGGGAATCTTGGCTAATAGAAAAGGACCGCCCGAGCGGCGGCCCTTTCCTATGCCCAGAGTACCAGGAGCGTACTACATTTGTGGTAGCACCCCCCTCACGTTTTCGTTCATTTCCTGCATGCCACCATCCGAATAAACCCCTTGAACCGACCTCGATCGGCTTCCAGAACCCGAATATCAGATGTCAAAGAAGGATTCTCGCCTTCAATTCTTGCGCGGGCTTGTTTCCACTGCAGCCACAACTTCGAGCCATACCTCTCACATCCAGCCAAAGATCTTGATCAGCGCTTCACCGACCGCATCCGGCAAGCCGTGGGCAAGGCCTGGAGCGACCAGGGTGCCGGTCTTTTCGCGAAGCACGCCAAAGAACAGACCAGCCACAAACGTCCAAAGTCCCCAGCCCCAGGCAAGGGATGAAACCCCAATCGCAGGGTCAATGGTATTGTCTGCGTGCCACAGTCCGAACAGGAAGGAGGCGATGATCAGGCCGGCTCCAAACTGGATGCCAAAAAGACGCACCGGGCGCCCGAAAACCTGATTCAGCCTCGACTGGAAATAGCCGCGGAAGGCAAACTCCTCTCCAAACCCCGAAAAGACGAACTGCCAGACGACCGTCGAAACGATCACCAGGCTCATTCTGCTCATGGCCAGTGCAACCACAATGGGCAACAACAACAATAGGAAGGTGGTGATCACATTCCTCCGCCCGGACTTGACCGGCTTCTGGCGATTTAGGAACCAGATCATGACAGCCAAAGCAACGACCTCTACCATCGCGACGAAAAGGCCACCGCTGACTTGGTTGGTGTCCAACCCCATCTGCATCGCGCCACCCACGCCAAACACCAGCGGGATGAACGCCACCAGATAGGCCTTGATACCGATATCAAGATTCGTCTGCCAGTTCACAAGGGAGACGCCATACTCCGCCCAATTCCGGCGCGGCAGCCATATCAGGAGGGCAGGGACAGCTACCCACCACAACATCACGGAATATGACCAGCCGAGATTCTGAACTTCCCATTGCGGAATCCCTGTTGAACGCCAAAGGTTCTCCAGCCCCTCGAGTGCAGCAAAGACCAAAAGGACCTCGAGGAGGCCAAGCAGCTTTGCCTTCGTCGAGATTGCCGGCACCCGAGTGTCAAACTCCCTGCTGGATGGCTGACTTTCCACTGCTTTCATTTCGAACCGCTTTCACTGTATGCTTCCTTGCCCGCTTTCCAGCTTGTCCTGCCTGCCGCTTGAAGCTGTTGCGCGCCTGGCACCCTGCCACCTACCCTTTCAGACCGCACGCCGCGCGACGAAAGCCGGCACCCCCCACTCTCCCCTATCAGCAAAGATGGAGACACCTGCCACGAATGTGGCAGAGAGCCGGTGGCCTACACCTAGCCCATGTCAGCCGGCACGTCGTCGAGGGAAGCCAGCCCTTCTTTCAGCGCGTACAGCGCCGCCTGGGTGCGGCTGGCCAGGTGCAGCTTGCCCAGGATGTTGCTGACGTGAGTGCGCACCGTCAATTCGGTGATGACCAACTGATCCGCAATCTCCCGGTTGCTCTTGCCCTGGGCGAGCAGGCGCAGCACCTCCATCTCGCGCTCGCTGAGCGGATCGGGTGTGGGCGGTCGCTGGGGGGGATGAGAGAGCTCTTGCAGCAATTTGAGGGCAATCGACGGCTCCAGCGATGGCTGCCCTTGGTGGACCTGGTGGATGGCCTGCACCAGTTCCGCCGGCCCCGAGTCCTTGAGGATGTAGCCCAGGGCCCCGGCCTTGATGGCCGGGAAGACCTTGTCGTCGGCGGCAAAGCTGGTCAGGACGAGGATGCGGACACCGGGCTGCTCGGCCGTGATCCTGCGCGTCGCCTCGATGCCGTCCATATTGGGCATGACCAGGTCCATCAGGATCACGTCAGGGCGCAGGGCCTCCGCTTGGGCCACTGTCTCCAGGCCGTCGCCCGTTTCCCCTACCACCTCGATGTCGGGCTCCGTGCCCAGCAGGGCGCGGATGCCCTTGCGCAGGATAGCGTGGTCATCGGCAATCAGAACACGAATAGGTGATGTCATTTTCCACCTCCCGTTGGAACCCTTACAGAGACCTTGGTCCCCTGGCCGGGCGCGCTGTCGATTGTCAGCCGCCCGCCGATCTTTTGCACGCGCTCCACCATGCCGGGGAGACCCAGCCCGCCTCCCGACGGCGCGGCGGCGGGTTCAAAGCCCACTCCGTCATCTCGGACCTCCAGACGGGTTTCGGCCTCGCCAAAATGCAGGCGCACCTGCACCTGTCGGGCGTGGGCGTGCTTCAGGGCATTGTTCAGCGCCTCTTGGGCGATCTGGTGAAGTTCGGCCTGAACCGCCGGCGGCAGCCGGTCCTGCCCCTCGACGATCAACTCGGCGTGGATGCCGCCACGCCGTTCCACAGCATCCAATCGCACCTGGAGGGCAACGGCCATCCCGCCTTTCTCCAGCAGGGGCGGGCGGAGCTGGTAGATCATCAACCGCATCTCCCGCAGCGCCTCCTGGGCCGTGTCGCGCGCGTCGCGCAAGTACTCGGCCCCCTCAGCCGCTTGCCCCGCCGTCATCAGACGGGCGGCGGCCTCGGTGTACATCGTCACGCTGTAGAGGGATTGGGTCACCGAATCGTGCAGCTCGCGGGCCAGCCGGCCCCGCTCCTCCATCGCCGCCGCCTGCCCGGCTTGTTCCCGCAGGCGGGCATTCTCGATTGCGAGCGCCACCTGGTCGGCCACGCTCACGGCCAGGCCGAGGTCTTCTTCAGAGAACTCGCGCGGCATTGAGTAATAAACGGTGATAGCACCATAGTCCCGCCCCTGGACAATGAGCGGCACCGACAGGATAGATCGGTACTCCCGCAGCAATCGCTCGATCAGGCTTTTTTGTGGCTCAGGGGGCATCTCCTGCTCTGGTGTGAAGAACGCAGCCTCAGCCAGATCGGAGATAATCACCGGCTGACGGGCAGCCAGGGCCCGGCCGGCACCCCCTTCGCCAACTTGTAGGCTCATGCCCGCGACATAGTCGGCTTCCAGCCCACAGGCCGCCTGGATTCTGAGGCGACCATTCTTGAGGCGCAGGATGGCGGCTGCATTGCTGCCCAGCAGACGGCAGGTCTGCGTGGCGATGAAATCCAGAATCTCGGGCAGTGATTGCCGGGAGTTGAGAACCGCCAGGATCTCGCGCATGCCTTCAGCCACGCGCCGCCGCCCTTCCGCTTCTTCTCGCCGGTCCTGTTCGGCCTCATACAGCCGGGCATTCTCTACGGCCATGCCCACCTGTTGGCCGATGGCAGCCAGCAGGGACAGTGCCTCCTGAGTCAGAGGTCTGGAGTGCCGTGTCCCGACGTTCATACTGCCGACAACCTGCCCCTTTGCCATCAGCGGAATGGAAATGGCGAAACCCAGCCCTTCTTTTTCGAACAACTCGGCCAGCCCGGCCTGAGGTGACACATCGGCGATCTGCCACACGTAGGGCCATCCCATGTCTGCCGCCTGGTCCATGGCACTGTTGCGCAAAGGAATCCGTTCTATTGCCTGGACCAGCTCTTCGGATAACCCCCGGTTGGCTACCAGCTTGTAGCCGACAATCGTGCGAGACGGACCGTCTGGGTCCCCTTCGACCAGCGCGAGATAGGCGGCCCCCATCTCCATTTCCGTAACCGCCATGGTCTTGTCCAGAGCGCTGTGCATGATCTCGTTCAGATCAAGCGAGCGACTTACCACGCCGGAAACCATGTTCAAAGCCGCCAGTTCCTTCGTCCGCTCCTCGACCCGCTGTTCCAGGGTCTGATACGCCTCCTCGAGGGCTTGCTGCGCCTGCTTTTGCTCGGTGATCTCTTCGGTGGTGGCAATGGCGAATAGTGGCTCCCCTTGCTCGCCGCGGACCAGGGACAACGACAACCGGCCCCAGAACATCTCTCCAGTCTTGCGGATGAATCGCTTCTCCATCTGGTAGCCGTCGCGCTTGCCAAGCACCAGTTCATCGAAGAGGGCCGCATCCACGGCCATGTCCTCGGGGTGGCTGAATTGGGACACGGCCAGTTTGTAGAACTCTTCCCCGGTATAGCCAAACATCTGCTGCAAGGCGCGGTTGGTTTCCAGAAGCTGAGGCCCGAGACTGGTCACACTAATGCCGATGGGCGCCCCCTCAAAGACAGCCCGGAAGCGCAGCTCGCTCTGCCGCAGGGCGTCTTCCACCCGCTTCTGCTCGGTGATGTCGCGCAAAAAGACAAAGGTGGCCCGCCGGCCCTCGTAGGGAATCATGCCGACGCTCACCTCGACGTAGACGCGCGTGCCCTTCTTGTGCAGCATAACCGTTTCATAGCGCGTAGGAGCCGGCTCACCCCTTACCCTGCGCGTGTAAAAGTCCACAATGCGGTCCCGTTCTTCGGGCGTGCAGTAGGGCATGAACTCCGTGCCGAGCAGTTCCTCGACCGTGTAGCCCAGCATCGAGGCCCAATGCTGATTCACAAATCGGAAGCGGGCATCCAAGACGATGGCGATGCCAACGTTGGCCAACTCGACGATCCCGCGGAACTTTTCCTCGCTCTCCCGCAGGGCTTGCTCCGCCCGTTTGTGCTCGATGGCCACCCCGACGAGGTGGGCGCCCATCTCGATGGTGCGCAACTCGGCCTCGGTTGGCGCGCGGGGCTGGCGGTAGTACATGGCAAAGGTGCCCACCACCTGGCCGTCGGGAGAGAACACCGGCTCCGACCAGCAGGCCCGCAGGTCGTATTGGAGCGCCAGATCGCGCAATCCGTCCCAACGCGGATCGGTTGCAGTATCCTCCACGATTACCCGTTCGCGCCGGTAGCAGGCGGTGCCGCACGAGCCGACCATCGGCCCTATCTCCAGCCCCTCGATCGACTGAACATAGTCCTGCGGCAGGCTCACCGACGCGCCGATGTGCAGGTGCCTGCCGTCCTCATCCAGGAGCAGGACAAGCCCTAGCATCCCCGGCCATTGATCCTCGATCAGCCTCACCAGGGAATGGAGCGTCTCGGAGAAATCCCCGCCAGTCGCCAGCAGCTCCAAGAACTGGCGCTGGCCAGTCTGGATCGCTTGCGCCCGCTTGTGCTCGAGGGCGTTGACGATGATCCCGGCTACGGTCTTTAGCAGGGCAACGGTATCCTCGCCCCAGCTCCTCTCGCTGCGTACCGAATCGAACCCGAGAAAGCCCGTGAGCATCCCACGGTAGGTTAGGGGTACGAGGATGATCGACTGGATGCCTTCTCGCTCACATTCCGCGTGCTCCAGGCTCGCTTCCGGCGGCAGATCAGCGACGCGTGGAACAGAAACCACCTCGAGCTGCTCGAGCTGGCCCACAAACCACGGGAAGGCTATCCGGGGAAGGCCCCTGAGCGAGTCCATGTACGACTGGACCCCCTCAGCACACCACTCGTGCGTGTCGTCCAAGATCGTCCCATCGCCCGAGAACTGGAACACATAGCTACGGTCCACTCCGGCAACCGCACCGATGGCCTCGAGAGCGTGCTGGATGCCGACATCGATCTCAGCTGGACCCAGGTTAACAAACTCGGCCGAGATGCGGGCCACAAGCCCCTCCGACGCCAGGCGTTGCTGGAGCGCCTGCTGCGCCTGTTGCAGCTCAGACAAATGCTGCTGGATCGAACTGTATAGTCGCGCGTTGTCCAGGGCGATGGAAGCCAGGTGGCTGAAGCGGCGGCTCAGGTCGATTTCGTCCTGGCGAAACGGAGGCGCAGAGGGCGGACGCGTGACGCTCAGGACACCGACCACTTCTGTCCCGGACACGAGTGGCACGGCGATCGCAGGGCCGAAGGGAGTCCGCCCGAACTGAGAGGAACGGCCCGGCCAGGTATTATAGTCTTCTATGGCCAATAGCTGCCCCGATTCGTAGACCTTTCCGGCCACGCCTTCCCCTCGTTTCAGGCGTCGGCCCACGTACTCACGGCTGGCGCCCGCCCCAACGCTGACTTCGAGCTCATCCTCTTCCGGCATCACCAGATAGACAAAGCCAGTGGTTGCGCTGATAAGGCTCAATGCTCGCTCCAGGATCGCTTCCAGCAGCTCTCTACTATCCAGCCGGCTGATCAGACCGAGGGTCGTCTCGTGCAGTGCTGCCAGGTACTCGCTCTGCCGGCGGAGCTGCTCCTCGACGTTCTTCTGCTCAGTAATGTCGACCATCAGCCCGTTATAGTGGGTGAGCGTGCCTGCGGCGTCAAACACCGGCGTCGACCGGTTGTGCACCCATTCCCACTCGCCTCGCTCCGGTTTGAAGACGCGATACTGCTCGTCAAACAGCGTGGCAGTCTCTATGGAGCGGGTGTTGGCTTCCACAACGCGCTCCAGGTCATCGGGATGGATGTTGCCGATCCACGTGGACACGTCAGTGAGCTCAGGAAGGCCCAGCAGCTCCTTCAGCGAAGGGCTGGCCAGTACGATCCGCAACCCGTACGGGTGGGATGGATCTACGGCGAGGCGGAAAATGGCGTACCTCTCGGCGCTCTCCATCAGTGAGCGCAGGTGGCCCTCGGTCTCCCGCAGCGCCTCCTCTGCGCTCCTGCGCTCGACAACCTCCTCCTTCAGGATCCGGTTGGCCTTCTCGAGCTGGGCGGTTCTCTCCAGCACCCGCAGTTCGAGTTCGTCATGGGCCGTGCGCAGGGCTTGTTCGGCCTGCTTGCGGTCGGTGACGTCGATGCCAGTGCCGATGACGTGCTCGACCGCGCCGTCGGCACCCAGGAGTGCCGTGTTGGACCAGGCAATCAGCCGGCGACCCCCATCCCGGGTTGTCCAGTAGTTCTCGTGTTCGTTGGGGAACTGGCCCGCTCGGAGCTCCTCAAAGACGACGTTGACCCGCTCCACCTCTGCGGGGACGAGGAACAACTCCCAGAGCAGCTTGCCCCTGACCTCGTCGAAGGAATAGCCGGTTGTCCGCTCGCAGGCCCGGTTGAAACGCACGATTCGTCCCTGGCGGTCGAGAACCACCACCAGGGCGCCGGCCGTGTCCAGCACCGCGGAGACAAAATCTTGCTCTTTGGCGCTCAGTACGAGGTTTTGAGAATCCAGCATGTGCAAAGGCCCCCTTGCCCGACCCACCTATCAGGGGAAATGCGCCTGGCTTGCAGCCAGACAGCATCGGCAGAGATCGATCGTGCAATGCGGAGACGGGCGCAGCGTGAGAGGGGTATGGCCCCAAGCAGTGGGAAAGCAAAGGCCAGTCGCCAAGGGAGGGTTCCCTTGCGGCACGATCATGGATGAACACAGCTTTGAGAGCACCTCAATCATGGAATGCTCCCATCCACCCCCGCATGGTGCGGGCGCTCGTGCAAGCGAAGGCTGGTGCGGGTGACATCGCTTGTACTCTACGACAGCGGATGTACCCAAGCGGCTGTGCACTGCCTCGCCAGGTACAAGCCCCCAAACGAGTGGCAGGCGTGAAGCGCACAACCAGATCCCTTATCCTATAGAATTGTATGAGTGAATGCCCCAAATGTCAAACCTGGCTGGGGCACTGGATTGCGGAAAGACCGGAGCTGGATGGGGGATGCTTGACCCTCACATGACACTGGGAGCCATTGTACTTCATGGCGCCACCCCAGCGGGACTGATCATCGAGATCTGGGCAAGCATTTGTCCTGTCCGTACTGCTACCGGTTCGATGTCAATCGCGGATATGGCCTAACCCTCGTCCAACCCATAACCGCTCTCGATCAACTCCATCAACCGCCGCGTAAACCGCGTTGCCGGAGCCCCGTCGATGACATCGTGGTCGAACAGCACCGTCAGGTGGAGGATCTCGCGCGGCTCGACGCGGCCATCCACGACGGCCGGCTTCCAGACAATACTGCCCACGACCAAGCCGAGCACTTGGGTTACGGGAAAGATCCCCCAGCCGCTATGGCCCTCGCCAAACATACCAACAGCGGTAATGCCAACGGTGCCTCCCATGGACGTGGCAATCGTCGGGTCGCGGCGCATGGCCATATCGAGCAGAGCTCTAACTAGCTTGGACAGTGGCCACGGAAGGAGCATGGCAGATTGGAACCAGGTGGGCATACCTCTGCTCGGCGGCACCGGTTCGGACTGCACCGAGCGAATCTCCTGATGGATCTCCAGATAGGTCTTGTGGTTGGCGCCCCGGATGACATGACCCATCAGGCTGCGCTTTTCTCCTATCTTGCGCTCGATCATCAACCCAACGTCCACGTCGTCAAACAGGACGAGTTGTCTGCGGCCTTTCAGGTAGGCTTGCACTGACTTGTCTTCATCCACTGCGCGGGCCAGGCAGAGGGTAAGGAAACCGGTGAAGGAAAGGGTCTCGCCGGTGCGCGCTTTGTGCTCCGCGATGAACTGCCGGGCGACCGTCACGTCCACTTCCAGCAGGCCGTACATGCTGTGCTTCGGCCCTGACAGGTTGAGCATGTTGATCATCACGCGGCGCCCCGGCGTGAGGTCAACGACACGATAGGGTCCGACTTGTTCAGTCATGGTATGGTATCCTCCATAAGTAATTTGCCATAATCCAAGCTCTCTCTCCCTATCAGTGCCCTGAGGACCAACCCGGTCCGCATCAAGCTCCATACCAGAGCGAAGCTACCGCAGACCAAGACGGTCCACGAGGAGTCGGGCTTGTAGAACATCAGATAGCCACGCCTTTTGCCCAGCATCGGAATGAGGGTGAGGGCCAGCAACAGATTTGGGATCAGCGGGAGCAGGATATGCACCCCCCACGCGCGCCCGCCACTCGGGCGGTGCTCAGGATCCAAACGCCAGCGGCGCAACTGCCGCAGTGTGGCGACGACCCCAACGATCTGGAGGGCTGGAATGAGCAGCAGGCCGCGCAGCATCCAGGGGATCATGCCAACAAACGGGATCGAACTGCTGGGCTGTTCGCCGGCGAGCAGAGCGACCACACCTGTCCCGACCTCTGTCAGTACGGGGTTCATCCAATGATGGTCGGCGTTGAAGAGCAGAACCACGCCTTTCTTTTGCTCGGGCAGCAGCGCCATATAGGCAAAAAAGTGGGGGAGGGTGCCGCTGTGCCAGACGAGTTTTGTCCCTCCGATTTCATCGACGAACCATCCCATCCCGTACTGCCCCAACGAATGGCCCATAAACCCAAAGTCTGTCACCCCGCGGTGCAGCTCGTCCATACCGGCGCTGGAGAGGATCTGCACGTCCCCGTAGCGCCCCCCGTTCAGAAGTGCGATCATGTAGCGGGCCATATCCTCAGCGCTGGAGATGAGCATACCGCCTGGAAGCGAACCATGCGGCAAGGGCATATTGGGCGCGGCGAAGGGAATGGCGAACCAGTATTGGTGCCCAACCGCCAGGTTGGCTACCGCCAGGTTGGCTACCGCCAGGTTGGCTACCGCCAGGCCGCTCTGCTTCGCTGCGGCCTGCGACGTATAGCTGTGGCCCATAGCCAGTGGGGTGAAGATCTGCTTTTGGACATAGTCCGCGTAGGATTCACCACTGGCGGCCTCGATGATTAGCCCGAGCAAGTTGTAGTTCGAGTTGCTGTATTCGAACGCCGAGCCGACCGGGCGGGTGAGCACGAGCGTGGACAGCGCACGCGCCTGGCGCTCGGTGGCACCCGGACTGTCGTCGAAGTCGGCCAGCTGAATCTCCCCGGACGATGTCGGCAGGCCGCTGGTCTGGTTCAACAGGTGGCGCACGGTCATCTGGGCAGATGCCTGGGGATCTGCCACACGGAACCAGGGCAGGTAGCGCTGGATCGGGGCATCCAGCTCGACCCTACCGGCCTCGACGAGCTGCATCACCGCCAGGGCAGTGAATGACTTGGTGAGTGAGCCGATGAAGAAGGGTGTCCGTGGCGTGGGCGCTTCACCGCCGGGACGGGCGCGGCCAAAGCCGCGCAGGTGCACAATCTTGTCGCCTTTGACGATCGCCAGAGATGCGCCGGGCATCTTCAGACGACGCATTTGCCCTTCGACGTAAGCGTCGATCTCATCATGATCGGAGTTCTTGGGGACCGGTTCTGCCGAAGCGGTCTTGGCAATTAGGTTGCGGGTTACAGCGAGCACGGCACCGACGACCAACGATCCGAGAAGGAGCTTCTTCATGTTCATAGGTTGTCCTTCTTGTTGCTGCGGCTCCATCGAGTTGTTAGGCGTAGTTGGGTGTCACGGCCGCCATAAAGTCTCTGACTGCCTGGATGACTTCAGCGGGCCGCTCGGTCGGCGCATTGTGGCCAGCGCGCTCGATAATCTCCAGGCGGGCGTTGGTTATTCCATCTGCAAGTGCCGCTTGATGTTCAGGCGGAAACTGAAAGTCGTCACGGCCGGCCATAACGAGGGTGGGCACTTGTATCTCGCTGAGCCGATCCATGACCGTCCAGCCCTTGAGCAACTGGCTAAACGCAAAAATCTGCGCCTCGGGTCGCGTCTTGATGCGCGTGCCCATGACCGTTTCGCGTGCCAACAGTAAGGGGCTGACGCGGTGGTAGTAAGCTCTCGCTAGCCTCATCATGGATGACATAAATTCATTGGGTTCAATCTGGCCATTGAAGAAGCGCCGGGCCGTCTTTACCGTCGCCGAGCTGTAACCACGTTTCGCCAGAATCTCTGGCGCGTTCTGTTGCACCCACCACGTATCGCCGCAAGTGTCGAGCAGTAGGAGGTGCGACAGGCTTTGGGGATAACGGAGCGCATACTCCAAGGCGACCATGCCGCCGAAGGAATGGCCGAGTACCGCCCACTTGTCGAAGCCAAGCGCCTGGCGCAGCGCTTCTGCATCCGCGGTGAGGTTCTCCCACGTCATGGACGTGACGGCCGCCCCCTCGGAGCGGCCATTGCAGCGATGGTCATAAAAGACCAATGTGAAGTGATCCGCGCAAGGCCGAAATGCCAACATGGATGCGTGATCTGCACCAGGGCCGCCGTGCATCAGCACCAACGGATATCCTTGTCCGACGACTTTGACAAAGAGGGATACTCCTCGAATCGAGATGGTGGTCATTGCTAGTCTCCTAAGAAGTTGCGCGCTGAGCTGCGCCTCACTGGTAATTATGCATCCGAAATCCTTCTCCGTCAAGCGGCGGGGGTCAGCCCGCGGAAGAGCACCGTCCCAAGAAGCTTGTGGATCAAGTTCGTGGTACCATTCGCCTCCAGACAGCGGCCCTATCCCACGCCAGGAGTACCAAGAGTGTACTACATTCGTGGTCGAGGTCGGATCCACCTGTGCCTACCCCATGCTAGCCGGCACGTCGTCGAGGGATCTCAATCCGTAGCGGCCGCTGCTGTCTTGCCACTGCACAGCCGTCCACAGGCCTGGCCAAGAGGCAGGCAGGTTCCCTGCCGGAGGCTGGCAGCGCAATTCGATCCCGGCTCCTGAGCGAGTGCACGTGCACGAACACACTCACTTGACCGGCAGGCGCTTATGCCGTATAATATTGGCACGCAGGATCTATAGAGGGGAGCGGCTAGATGTGGATACCCAGACCGGCGAAACTGTCGATCGGTTTGGAGGCCAGCGCCAGCCTTTTCGTTCTTCTTCTGCCAAATTTGGTGACGCTGCCGCGTCATTCAGGGTACGGTTCTGGCGCTGCGACAGGTCCTGTTCTTTGACAAGGAGCTGAGCGGCAATTGAGACGTCTCTAAGGATGTATTTGGGAACCCGAACGAATTGGCGAACATCATTGACGAGGATTCTGTGGCCATCTGGGATGGATTGATGGCACGCCTCCTCGCCGTCCCCGAGTACCAGGAGCTCTTTGCTGCTGCCTGTCCTGATGTCGCTGCGGACTGGCTTGGAATCCAGCACCTTGTGAATGCCATTGCTGCCTTTGAGATCGAAGCCTGGACCTATCTCGACAGTCCCTGGGATCGCTACGTGGCCGGCGACGATAGCGCACTGTCCGATGAGGCCAAGCGTGGCGCACTACTGTTCTACGGGCAGGCCGGCTGTGCCCGATGGCACTCCGGGAAACTCCTCACCGATCAAGAGACGCACAATGTGGCTGTGCCCCAACTGGGACCCGGAAAGGACGACGAGGCCCCGCTGGACATCGGTCGCGCCAGGGTCACACACTATCCGGTGGACATGTTTGCCTTTCGCACGCCTCCGCTGCGCAACGTGGAGCTGACCGGGCCCTGGATGTACAATGGTGCGTACGTGGTGCTGGAAGGTGCTGTGCGTCATATGCTGCAGCCGCAGGCGTCCCTTCTCGCCTACGATCCAAAGCAGCTCGGGCCGGACTTGGAGACAGCGGTCCACGGGCTGACCGTGGAGGACTAGATGAAATGCACTGGTTTTCCGCCAAAGGTTGGCGCAGATGCGCCCAGGTTCGAGGACAACGAAGCTGCTGCTGCACACGACCTGGCCTGCCAGGTGCTCCACCGCTGCACAACCCCGGCAGGCTTCAGAGCCTCTGGGTTGGCGGCAGGCTATCCACAGATCTGGGCGAGAGACAGCGCCATCACCTCGCTGGGAGCCCTGGTTACGGGTGAAGCGGAGCTAACGGCCGCAGCCCGCGCCAGCCTGGTCTCCCTGGGTACCTATCAATCGAGCAAGGGGATGGTCCCGCTCAATGTCAACCCCGATACCGGTTATGTGAGCACCGAGAATGCGGGGGCGGTCGACGCCAACCTGTGGTTCATTCTGGCGCATTATTTGCATTTCCTGGTGACGGGCGACGTCCAATTCCTGGACCAATGGTGGCCCAGCATCAACCAGGCGGTGATCTGGTTGGAATTCCAGGACATGAACGAGTGTGGGCTGTTGGAGACACCAGAAGCAGGGAACTGGATGGATCTGGTCGCCGTGCGCTACAACACATTGTACGACAATGTCCTGTACTATGCGGCCCTGCTGGCCTACGAGCAGATGCGCCAGCATCTGCCGGCTGACAGGCTCCGCCACCGGGTCACGGTTGGCGCGGCTGGGGTCCACGAGCGCATCAATCTGCTGCTGTGGATCGACCGCTGCTGGGTCGCCGAGCATTTCGCCGAGCACCTGGAGAAACTCAAAGCGATACGGCTCGAGTGGTTCATGCTTTACCACAACATCGGCACGATCTCCAGCCGTCCTTTCTACCTGCCCTGGGTCGCGTTCCGGGAGTATGGTGACTGGTGCGACAGTCTGGGGAACTGCCTGGCCATCCTTACCGGGGTGGCAGATGGGCACCACACCGAGCATATTCTGCGCTACATGTATCAAGTGGGCATTGCGGAGCCCTATCCAACAAAAGCGATCCACCCGCCCATTTATCCAGGTGAGAGCGATTGGCGCGAGTATTACCGTAGCCGGAACTTGAATGTGCCCCACCAATACCACAATGGGGGAATCTGGCCGATGATCGGCGGGTTTCACATCGCCGCCCTGGTGCGCCATGGCTGGCAATATGAGGCGGAGCGCCTGCTGTTCGCACTGGCCCAGGCAAACCACCAGGGTATGGAACAACTGTGGGAGTTCAACGAGTGGCTGCATGGCCAAAGCGGTCATCCCATGGGTTATGGCCAACAGGCATGGTCTGCGGCTATGTATCTGTACGCCGAGCATGCCGTTAGGACAGGGGAATTGCCGCTCTTTGACGATCTGGTGGCAGCCAAGCCACAGTCGGCGGTTGCCGCCGAAGTCGACGAGTTTGCACTGCAGCCTGGCGGAGGTCCATGGATAGCCTGAAGGGAGGTGATGCACGCTTTCCACAGATAGATCAGGGGTTGTCAACGGTCCATCGGATTCAGATTGAACACAGAGGAGGAAAGAAAATGAAACGGACTGCCTGGATTGCCATTGCTTTGCTAGTGGCATTGGCCATGCTCCTTGCCCAGTGTGGCCCAACAGAGGCACCACCTGAACCGACTCAGCTGCCAGCAGCCGAACCTACGGAGGAGGTGGCGCCAACGGAAGCACCTCCGGCGGAGGAGCCGGCGGGGGAGGTGACGCTGACGTGGGGGTTCTGGGGGAGTCCTGAGGAAAAGGCCACGCACGAGAAGGTGGCCGAGGCGTTCATGGCCGAGAACCCCAACATCAAGATCGAGATCTGGCACCAGCCATGGGGCGACTACTTTACCAAGCTACAGACGCTGTGGGCGGCGGGCGATGCCGAATCGATCCCTGACGTGCTGTTCCTGTTCCCGGTGCCCAGCTATGCAGCTGACGGCGTCCTGGAGAACCTGAACCCGTTCATCGAGGCCTCGAGGTACGACCTGGAGGACTACTGGCCCGGCGTGTTGGAGACGACCAGCTTTGAGGGCCATGTGTACGGCTTCCCGCGGGACATCGGGCTGGAGGTGCTGTACTACAACAAGGACCACTTTGACGAGGCCGGCCTGGACTACCCCGACGATTCCTGGACCTGGAACGAGTTCCAGGCTGCGGCGGAGGCACTGACGGTGGTGGAGTCGAGTGGTCGTGTCTCGCGCTACGGGCTGGGCATGGAGGGGGGGAAGTACTTTAACTTCCTGCTGTCCAACGGTGGCACCATCCTGGATGACATGTTCAACCCCTCACGCTGCGGGCTGGCAGACCCTGAATCGGTGGAGGCCATCACCTTTGTCGCCGACCTGATGAACAACGAGTATGCGATGCGCGATGCGAACCTGAACCAGGCGGGCGGTGATATGGCCGTGTTCCAGGCGGAGCAGGTGTCGATGATCGTCCAGAACGCCAGCCGTGTGCCGAGCTTTAACGCAGCGGGCATGAACTATGACGTGGCGCCCGTGCCGATGGCGCCTGGTGGAGTGCGGGCCGCTGCGGGCAGTGGTGCGGCGTGGACGATGAGCTCCTTCAGCGACAACAAGGAGGAGGCGTGGGAGTTCATCGAGTTCCTGCAGGCCGCCGATGGTGGGCAGGCGGTGTATATCAGCACCGGCGAGATCATGCCGCCGACGCGGTCTGCGGCAGAGTCGGATGCGTTCCTGGCGAGTGGCCAGCCACCCGAGAACCGGCAGGCCTTCATCACCATGGCAGAGAACACGACGCCCGCCTTCAATGGCTGGTTCGCCGACTGGAACGAGCTCGACGGCACCTTGCTCAGTCCCGTCCTGGCCGAGATCTGGGCCGGCACCGCCGACCCGGCTGAGGCCCTGCCACAACTTTGTGAAGACGTGGATGGTTTCCTCGTAGATGCGGGGTATCCAAAGTAGCAGCAAGTCACAGGCAAAGTAGATCCGTGTTGCGTGTTGCGTCCGATGGGGGGCGCAGCACGCAACACCCATCCTGCCGGAGGTGTGAATGGGACGATCCGCTACAGGCTCCGCCTCTTCGGCCCGTTCTGGTGGCCAGACTTCCTTGCTCCGTAGACTGGGAGTTGGCCGGTGGCGGGCGGACCAACAGAACGAAGGCTATCTTTTCATCTTGCCCAGTTTCATAGGATTCGTCGTGTTTGTGGTGGTGCCAATCATCGGTTCGCTGGTGCTGAGCTTTCACCGCTGGGATCTATTGACCCCGCCCAAGTTTGTCGGATTCGACAACTATATTGAACTGGTGGACACCGATCCACTATTTGGCCAGGTTCTGCGCAATACCTTCTTCTACATGCTGACCATTGCCCCTTTGCAGCTCGTGACCGGCTTTGTGCTGGCCGTGTTGCTGGATACAGGGATCCGCGGTCTGCGGCTCTACCGCTTGATCTATTTCATGCCTGTCGTGACCAACGCCGTGGCAGCCGCGCTGGTCTTTCAGTTCCTGCTGAACCGGGACATTGGCGTGCTCGCGGCCTGGATCTGGAACCTGGCCGAGGCGACCGGTCTTCCGATCCAGCCGCCCGACTGGCTCAACGATCCGAGATGGGCCAAGCCCGGCGTCGTGCTTTTCACGCTGTGGAAGAACACCGGCTTTACGATGGTCATGTATCTCGCCGCGCTTCAGGCTGTGCCCGAGGTTCTGTACGAAGCGGCCAAAGTGGATGGCGCCAGTGCCTGGCAGCGATTGCGCCGTATCACGGTTCCCATGGTCAGTGCCACCACCTTCTTTCTCCTGGTCATCCAGATGCTGGGCGCCTTTCAGATCTTTGTCGAGCCCTTTGTCATGACCTCGAATACACAGGGCCAGCTCCCCAAAGCATCCCTCTCCATCGTCATCTATCTCTACCAGAATGCGTTCCAGTTCCAGCGCATGGGCAAGGCAGCGGCCATCGCCTGGGTCCTGTTCGCCATTGTCCTGGTACTGACCTTTTTCCAGCTAAGGCTCCAGCGACGGTGGGTCCATTATGAGACGGAATAGGAAGGTGTGAAATGGCAACCCCCGCAGGCACGACTTTGCCCCGCCGGTCCTCGCGCCGCCGGATCAGATGGAGCCACCTGGTTTTGCACATTCTCCTGATCCTGGGCAGTGTGCTCATGCTGTTGCCGTTCATCTGGATGGTCAGTACATCGCTCAAGCCCGGGGCGGACGTGTTCCGTGAATACCCGCCCAAGCTGATCCCAACCACAATTCAGTGGTCCAACTACAAGGAAGCCCTGACCTCGATGCCCTTTGATCGCTTCTACCTGAACAGCTTTATCGTGGCCATCTCTGTCACGACGCTGCAGCTCCTCACCTCATCCCTGGCGGCCTTTGCTTTTGCCCGCCTGCGGTTCCGGGGGCGCGACGCCCTGTTCTTCATCTATCTATCTGCGCTGATGATCCCCTTCCCAGTCCTGCTGGTACCCAACTTTATCATCGTCCGCAATCTGGGCTGGTTCGATACCTATGCGGCGCTGATCGTGCCGGTCTCGTTTTCGGCCTTTAGCACCTTTTTGCTGCGCCAATACTACCGTGGGATTCCGATCGAACTCGACGAAGCGGCGCGGATCGATGGGGCTTCGTCGTTCCGCGTGTGGTGGCAGATCATCTTTCCCAACAGCAGACCCGCCCTGGCGGCGCTGGCGATCTTTGTCTTCCTGGGCAACTGGAACGAATTCCTGTGGCCCCTGATCGTCACCAATTCAGAAGCCATGCGCACCGTTCCCGTTGGACTCAATTCCTTCAAGGGGCAATTCACCGTGCGCTGGGAGATGTTGATGGCGGCTGCAGTGGTGGGTATGATGCCGGTGCTCGTCGTCTATGTGCTGGCCCAGAACTGGATCATCAAGGGGATGTCGATCTCCGGAGGCCTGAAGGGTTGATTGGCAGGGGACAAGATGAAACGGGAAACTCGCGCCGTCAACCTCCTGGCCATCGCCGTCGTCGCTCTTCTTCTGGCCGGTTGCAGTTCCAACGGAGGGCATGCCAAGCCCGCAGAATTGTTGCCGGCTCAAGTAAAAGTAACGCCCCTTGCCGGCGCGGCAGAGGACTGCGCCGGGGTGTTTGTGGGACACGCCCTCGACCACACCACCACGGTCCCTGGCGGCGAGCAGGTGCGCAATTTTGAGGCCAACGGCAGTGGTGTGGCGATCAACGACCTGGACAACGATGGCGATCTGGACATCGTCCTCGGCAACCATGCAGGCCCAAACACCATCCTGTGGAACGGAGGCGGGCTTGACTTTCGCGCTGAGCACATGGAGGTGGGGGATACCCGCTCGGTCGCCATCGTGGATCTGGACGGCGATGGCTGGCAGGATATTCTGCTGACGCGCACAGGTTCCGCCCCCAACTACTGGCACAACGGGGCCGCGTCTGAGGCGGGACGCCGGAGCTTCACCCAATTCCTGTTGCCGGCCGTGGGCAGGCCGCTTTATGCTGCCAATTGGGGGGATCTGGATGCAGATGGGGACCTGGATCTGGTCGGAGCCACGTACGACGCGGGATTGCTGGATCAATTTGGCGTCGACAACGCCGAGACGGCAGCCGCCTGGCAGCCGGTCCTGCGGGCTTTGCTGAGCGATGCCCATCCCGAGGGCGACCCCCAGGCCAGTGAGAACATGTTTCAGGTGCGGGGCAAGGATGGCGCCCTGCACAATGAAGCCACTGCACGCGGCCTGGACATCGTCGTCAACAATCTCCGTGCGCAGGCACGCCTGTTTGAGAATCAGCTCTGCGAAGGCAGCAGCCTTCAGGTCGACCTGTTCTGGCCCGGCATCGGGAACAGCCGCGGGCTGGGCGCCACGCTGGCGCTTCACACCCGTGAGGGAACCGCCTATCGCCAGGTCAAGGCTGCCAGCGGGTACCTCTCGGGAGATGCGGCCCGCGTGCACTTTGGGCTGGCGGAGGGCAGTGAGCCGGACTGGCTCGAGATCCGTTGGCCGGACGGTGAGATCTCTGTGGTACAAGACTTGGCAGCCGGGACGCTGCTGAGCATCACGCGCGAATGAGCGCCGGGCAACGGGGACTGGATGCTGGCGCTAGGGAGGCGAAAAGGCAATGGAAGGGAACCGCATACCTGAATCCGCGATGATC
>Ga0180437_10004094_pt1 | contig 21063 bp, 41 predicted proteins | sample SS_ome_4_FD_132410 | JGI IMG/M metagenome (GOLD analysis project Ga0180437, IMG submission 132410) | Hypersaline lake sediment archaeal communities from the Salton Sea, California, USA - SS_3_D_1 metaG | ecosystem: Environmental > Aquatic > Non-marine Saline and Alkaline > Hypersaline >...
CCTAGGCCATCCGATGCGCCCGCCGTAGCGGTCTAGAATAGGCTCCATGTGTCGGAGCACTGCGATGAGATCTTCTGGCGTGCCGCTCTCTACACGCCTCACGACAACATCGAATGACCTGTGATCGTCTTTGGTCTTTGGCAGGATGTTCATCGCACCAACCGACGAACACAACAGCGACACCGCAACGACAGCAAAAGCAATGCGCATACCGGACCCCTAAGTGCTCGGGTAGATCTGCGTTCCGCCGACACTCATCGTGTAATTGTCCCTGTGCGTCTCAGACCCGCCAGCGCTGTGATTCTCATATTCACCATGAGTACCGACGTTCCCGAAGAACTTCGCGCTCTCAGCCTTGTCTCTCTCTATGGACGAAGCCAAAATGCGAATGAAATCAACGAACTCGTCGCCACCACGGTTGCTATTCACTCGCGCCGCAGCAGCAGCTATACACGACGCGCGCAAGGTCTCGGCATACTTGATCCCGCCAAGAGGCTGCGGGGCCGCGGACGTCAGCGCATCGACCAAGGCCTCATAGCGATACGTCACTTCGTAAGCATCGTCCGGCGTCGGATACCACATGACCTCCCAGAGCTGGCCAGCAACGCCGTCGATAGTCTTGCGGCGGAATCCGGCTACTCGAGGCCGGCCGGTTTCCGACATCTGTAGACGCAGATTCCGGATCTTGCCTTCGCCGACATCAGCAAGCACTGGAGGTACCTGGGCGTTCGCGGCGAACGTGAACCCATCGCCAATGAGACGCCCGAAGTCCTCCGGCATGTCCTGATCAGCATCATCGGCTGACGTCGTGATATTCGCGACCGGGCGCATAAACGTCCACTCGTACCCGGCCTGAATCCCCTCGGCCGCCGGCGGGTAAAGGAACTGCCGATAGCCAGTCTGAACGGCTTCGTCGCACAAATTCTGTTGGGCGGTCGACAGGCTCTCTATGTCGGTCTTCCCATAGAGGAAGTACGCCACGTCAATCATCAACTCAACATAGTCGAGAGTCAGCGTAGACAAAGGCATAGAACACCGCCCCTTCAGTCGGCGCGACTACTTCTTGTCCCCAAGAGGCTTCTCTCCAGCGGAAGCCTTTTCCTTCTTCGCAGGCTTATCCTCAGCCTCATTGATGTGATCGCCAAACAGCGCGAGCATGATGAGTTCTTTCGTAGTGATCTGCCCTGCGCTACAAATCGACACGATGCGCTCGTACGTGTGGTACGACCTCACAAGCTCAGCTGGGATCTTGTCCTCAGGACCGAGCTCCAAAATACGACGAAAATCGCTCTGTACAGCAGTCGGAAGTTCCATGTCATTCCTCTCCAAAGCAAGAAGCCGAGGGGGAGAATGGTACTCCCCCTCGGCGAAGTTGCATCGCTACTACGCCTCTGTCGCGCCACCTACGACCATGATGGTTCGCCACAGTCCGGTCCACTGCAGATAACACGCATCGGCAGCGGCGTCGATGGCATTGATCTCGGCCAATGCCGTGCCAGCGAGTACGATTCCGCCTGTATCGAGATCCACCGTCACGTCATTGGTGGTCATCGTACCCATACAGACAAAGCCGATCTTTGCGCCATAGATCGTCTCGTCAGGAAGGTCGATGTCGAAGTCTGCAGCCAGAGTCACTCCGCCATTGATATACGAAATGCCGCCCAGCATCGGGGCGTAGTCCGTATCGCCGGCGTTCGGCGGGCTGATCCACGTCACGCAGCCCGAAGTCTCTTCCGTACCATCGTAGAGGTACGCGAGCGCTGTCGGGTTGCCCGTATAGACGTAGTACGAGCAGGTGAGCGAGCCAGTGCTGAGAGTCGACAGACAAGTCGCGGCAAGCACGATTGTTGTCGCGTCTGTGATGCTGCCGACAAGATACTTGCCAGCAACGAACACTCCGGTGCCATCGCCTTCGCAGGCCAGCATGACAACGGTGTCGCCGACTGTGAAGTCTGACGAGTCAGACACAGTGAGCGTCTTGCCGTCGGTCGCATCCAGCGAGCCGGTACCGTCCTTGACGCTCTCCAACACGCCAGTGACTGTCTGAAGCGCACGTGCAGCTCCGCGGCCGATGAAGCCCTTGTCGCTGAAGCGGCCAGCACCCGTGCCTCCACCAGCCTGCGCACCGAGGATCGTGGTATCGATGACCGTATCGGCACCGAGAGCGATCGCGCAGACGGATCCTGGCTCGTTGATGGTTACCCATCCCTCGCCAGTCGAATCGAGAGTCACGTTCGCATTGAGAACGCCTGCGAAGTGACGATGATTCGAGGTCGAGATCGGCTCGACACGCTTGTCCCTCGAGCCTTCCGAGGTCGTCGCAGTGCCATAATCGCGGTTGTAGGCAACACCTTCACCGCGATAGTAGGTCGTGCTGGCAGTGCCGACGAGATAGACACGCTTCTGCTTCTTGACAGACTGATTGATATGCTGCGCAGGATGAGTCATGGTACGATCCTCCAGAAGTACATCTGCTTTCCAGGCGCCCTGCCAGGACACATATCACCGGCAGGGCATCACTGGCAAATTGCTACGAGCGACTACTGGTAGAACACCGCCTGGCGGCGCAAGTCATCGCAGCACATGTTCCACGCCATGCTGACGATTACCGCGAAGCAGTGCGGCTGCTTGTCGAGCCGCTTGACCTTCGTCCGCTTCATGAACCAGTTCTTGAGGAACTTGGCGTAGAAGTGGTTGAAGTCGATCATGTACAGCGGGTTGTCCGTCTTGCTGTCGAAGTACGGAACGTACCTGATGCCCGCACCGCGGAACACCGGCATCTGCGTGCTCAGGTCGAACCCCAGCGAGTCATTGTTCGACTTCGCCACGTTCTTCAGAGCGTACTTCGTCTCCCAGTTGGTGAAGATGCCGCGGCTGTATCCGCTGCGGCCCATCCCGGGCTCCGGAGCCGGCGCGATCCACTTCGTCTTGTCCGCGGCCTGCTCCATCATGTACACAAGACCGGTCGACGCGGTGTCGGTGACATCCGTGTACTGGCCGGTGAAGTTCTTGTGCCTCGCGTAATCGGTGCTGGAGATACCAGCACGACCAGCAGAGAAACCGGAGGGGTCAACGCCGTTGAAGCCCAGCGTTGCGGCCTTCGTGATCCAGTACTCGACACCAAACGGAGTGTCATTGTCGCTTGACGAGTCGGGCTTGCCCCACACATCGGCCTCCGACAGCTCGATCATCGACGTGATCATTCGAGAATTTTCGGTCTGTACGAGATCGAAAAGCTCTTCGGGGCCATTGTTCATGGCCTCTTCGCGCTCGTCGTAGACCATGTTGCCATCGGTGTAGGTCCAGGGGACCGTGCCGACGACGGCAGCGTCATCACGGGAATAATCGATCTCATTGAAGAGACCGACGTGCTGAGCGCTGTGATTGTGGTCCATGATGTACCGGACCGTGATTCCACGACCAGACTTCTGCTGCTCACGCCTCGTGCGAGCGATCTCGTTGAAGCCGACGTGCTCCTGCAGGTCGGTCATCTCGCCGATCCACTTGCCCTTGTTCAGGTGATTCAGGGTCGCGAGAACAGCATCAGGCATCTGTTCAGGAGTAAGTACCTGACCCATTGGTCATTCCTTCCAGAAAAACGTCGAAAGACTAGTCGTCCGAGTAGAACCCCTTCAGCTCTTCAAGAGCATCAGCTTCGCGCTCCGCAGCAGTGCCACCTTCAAGAGAACCAACAGCACCACCGCTAGTGAAACGCCCGCTCGTGTTCCTGGGCCGATTGACGGACTGACGCGAACGACTCGCTGCAGCATTCTTCGCCGCAGCGCCTTTCAGTGATTTCACTTTGTCGCTAAACGCGGAATCCAAGGCAGCCTTGAAGGCTGCCTGCTTACTGAGAGACCTACCCTCAGTCTTCGCCTCGGCAATGAGGAACTTGATATGGCGATCCATCTTCGCTCGCGCATTCTTCTGTTCCCCAGCCGGCAGATCGACGGCATTGCCTTCACCGAACAAATCGATGTAGTTCTTGCCGAGCTTAGCGACTTCAACGTCAACCCACGTACCTTGCGAGTCGACACTCTGTTTGACTTCCTTCTGAAGCGCAGAAATCATCTCCTGCTGCTTCACGACAGTCTCCTGCTGTTTCACAACAAGGGACTTCACTGCCTTGATCGCGTTCGCGACACCCTCGTCATACTCCTCGGTGTCGAGATCCGGTATGCTGGCCAGCAACTCAGCGAACTCGTCCTTCTGCTCGCTGCCGCCTTCCTTCTTCTTGTCGGAAGAAGCCGCCGCCTCGGATGCGGCCTCGAGCTTCGCGACAACACTTTCCAGCGCATCGTTGTTCCCGAAAGCCTTGACCTCAGCGACCGACATGCCAGCCTTCACGGCGCGCTCAAGCATCGCATCGTCCACTACGGGAGCTTGCTCTCCGCCAGCGGCCTCCTGCGAACCGTCACCATCACCACTACCGGTTCCCTCGTCAGGTTCCGTGGTAGCAGCCTCCTCTTCTTTGCCAGCAGCGGCCTGCGGCTTCGGAGGCTTCTCGCCGGCCGGAGCATTCCTCTCGGCGTCGGCTTTGGTTTCTTCTTCGATGATCTTGTTGAGCCCATCCATGAAATCAGGCTCCTTGTTCTTTCCGGCGTTCTCGTCGACGCCCTCTTCTACCTGCGGCTCAACCTTCGTGTCTACGTCGCTCACAAATGCCTCCTACCCGGAGAATGCATCACCATATCCACCATCGAAATCAGTGGCACCGACCAATTCGGCATACTTCTTCTTATGCTCCTTGGAACGCCATTCAGGACGCCCTCTCTCGTCGAAGTGAGTCGGGACGCCGTGCTTATCAGCGAATTCCATATACTGCTTGCTCTGAGTCGGGTGCACCGCCAGTGCGTTAGACTTCATGGGCCAGCACGACGGCGTGTCTCGACCGCGAGACGCAATCTCTGCTCCTAGATGTCTCTCGCAGACGACCCCATCGTCGAGTGTGATTGTACGAGGTGCTTCACCACATGGATACTGACGCTCGATCAACTCCTCAGTCTCCGGGTGCTCGTATAGGAACCTCGCCATTACCCGACCGCCCTTCCAGCTGCAGCCGCCTCCGCCGGCTGGACCTTTCCGCCAAGCAACGTCTGCATCAACGAGCCGTCTTTCCCTGCGCGAGTCGCGCCCGGCCGATTGATTCGCACATATTTCCGAGTCGTCGACGATGGCTTCGACACCGGGATTGGATTTCCAACAGGCCCATCGGCTTGCTGAAACTGATTAGGATCGAGCGCAACGATGAGCTGATCCAACTCAGGAAGATTCGAATAGTCGCCAAGAATATCGTTCAACCGCCTGACGTCGAGCCCAAGTCCCTGCTGCTGGAAGAACGGCTGCAGTGGGATATAGAACTCGTTGATGATGCCCCTGATCTTCTGGAGCTTTGTAGACGGGTTGTCATCACGCATCGAATGCGGATTGATCGAGAAGTTGAAGTCAAGGAAATCCCCCTGCCGAGTCTCTGGGGTCCACTTGACCGCGATGTAATCGCCAACTCCGGGGATCTCCTTTTGAAGCGTTCGCTCACGGACAGGATCAGTCCACTCGTACCACGATAGCTGACGAAAGATGCCACGGGTAAACTCGGCCATCGCATCTTGCATGTCGGCGAGCTGAGCATTAGCGCTGTTCGAAAGAAGCTCTTCCTGACCGACAGTGTCGCTCTGCGGAGACAGACCACCGAGAGTATCGAGGTTGCCCGCTGCCCAGGAAAAGATGTCCTTCACCTGCACGAATGTGGCAAGTACTTGCTGGTCTACCCCGCCAACTGATACCTCTTCCGGCTTCTGCCCATTCCAGAAGATACCATCGCCATCCGAAGCGGCCTTGAATCTCTTGGCGCCCTCCTCGTCACTGAAGGCGGCGACACGCTTTTGGTTTTGTACCTGATGAGCCAGTCTTCGGAACATCCCGTTGGCAAGCTCATGCAGATTTCGCACAGCAGCGAATGGAGGGAGCGGCATCGCATTATCAGGGACATCGTTGTACCACAGCGAGTGGTACGGCCCGTCTTCCGGAGCGTCGAAGTCGATGACCTCGAGTGCGCGCTCGGCCTTGTTGACGACGTAGGTCACGAGCTGGTTGCGCTTCGGCAGCCACACGTCCTGCATGGTGATTCGATCGGCGGCATTGTCTTCGCCGGAGCCAGGCGCATGGCTCAAAGCCTCAGCACGCTCAGCGCCATGATCATCAGTCATGCCGAGATCACTCGCAGCAAGGCCGAGTTTTTCCCACGCACCGGGGTACCTCAAGTCGAATTCGTCTCGAGGCAAGTAGTACATGTCACCTTCGAACATCGGGTCGCCCGCCGAACGCGCGGACATGTCACACACGTAATCGTCGAAGCTGACCTTCGCGATGAACGGCTCAGTCACGTCGACCATCTCGCCGGAAACTTCCTGCTTCCCCATGTACTCGAGGCCTACTTTGAGAATTACCTTCGGCGAGAAGAGCGAGTCGGCCGCGGCACGGCGTAGGAGCTTACCAAGATGAGTGTCCTTCGCGGTGTCGTCGCAGGCCAGCTCGAAGTTCTTGGCCAGGGGGCGCAGCGATGAATGCGGGGTAGTAATCTTTGCGGTAGGAGCACGCACGGCGAGTTGCCGGACGTAGATGCTCGTGGCCATCGACAGGAAATACAGGTAGACCTTCTTCGCCTGCGCGTCGTCACTGTATTCGCTGCCGACGAATGACTCCAGGAGTCTCTTCCGCTTCTCCCGAAACGGAACGAGCTTGCGATACGACTCACGCACCGCGGAGACGAGCCTCTTGAAGTCTTTCGGCTTCCTCGGGTCCATTTCTACTCCTCGCCAGAAGCATACGTCGATATCCGAGTACAAGAAAGCACAATTTTCTACCAGTCGACATCTTTCTCGGCGGCGGCCAGGGCAGCTTCTTCCTCGCGAAGCCGCCAAGCGACACTCATATACGGGATCTCAGGCTCCTTCGCCTCAGCCTCGACCTTCTTCAGTATCAGAGCTCGGCTGACGAGAGCATCAGCAATCGCCTCGTCACCGTGCGCCTCGCGCGCGCCACCAGGATCCTGGCTGTTCGCCGCCCTCGAGTGCTCGACCTTCCCGCCGGGCTGCACGATGAACTGCAAGCACTCAAGCATCCCCTCTTCCGACACGTTGATGTAATCTCGCCCCTGGAGCTTCGACCTGTACTCGCGCATCAATACCGCGCGGTCCTCGGCATTCATGTAGTAGCCAGGCTGATCAGAAATCCGCTGACGAGTGCGCTCCTCGTTGCGGCGGTAGTAGATCTTCGAGTACTTCCTCTCCACGATCACCTTCGTGAAGCTTCGACCAGGAGCTCCAGTCGCATCCCAAATCAGGAACCCGTTGTTGAACCACTTGGCCAGCGCGATCGTCTCTGCAGCGAACTTGTCGGGAGTCGTGAAGGGGTCACGCCACACTGCGACCTTCCGGCCGGTCGCGAGATCAACGACGGACGTCGCGCTGTTCGACGCGCCAGTCCCGAAAGACACGTCACTACCGAGCGCGAATGAACGACCATCCATGTACTCGCGATCAGTCAACGTCCCACTGTCGCCGCGGAGATTGAACCACAAATGCAACGGGCCTTTGTCGTCGACCTGGAACCCGAGAGGCTCGAGCGTATCTCGATCGTACAGCAGTCGGCCGCGCAACATCGGCTTCGAACAGTACTCGGCGATCAGCTTGCGGATGAAGTCCTGATCGAAGAACTGATAGGCCGACCCAATGAAGTCGATGTTCAACTCTTGCGCGATCTTCTGCTTCGACGGACTCCGCGCACACTCGAAGTCAAACCACGGACTGCGTATTGAGTAGTCACCATCAAGGATGAACGGGTACTGCTCGGGGTAGATAACGTATTCCGGTTTCTGCATCCCCTGGCGCAGAACCTTCACCATACCAGTGAAGTTGTCGAGAAGCTTCAATCGATAGTTGCCAGTCGAGTCCTTCTCACTCGTGTACAAGCCTCGGTTGTAGACTGGGTGCTCCGTCCAATGCAGACGAAGTATCCGAGCAGCCGTCTTGTGAACCACGTCGTAGAAAGCGTTAGCCGCGCCCTGCGGAGTCGAGTTGAAAATCCGGCAGAAGGCCGACTGCTGCGTCGAGTCAAGCGCCTTGAATCCTTCGGACACTTCGAACGCCGCGAACTCATCGATGAACATCGCTGTGCGGCGATCGCCACGAGCGGCGTCTGAAGTCGTCGACTCACCATCGATCGTACTGCCCGTCTCGGCGTTCTCGAGATGGAGCAGTGTTCGGTTCGGATCCTTCGAGCCGAGATGCCGGCCACGAGGCAGAAGCCAGCGCGGCTGATTCTTGTGCAGGAAATCGATCTTCCAGAACAACGACTTCACGTTGCCCTTCTTGTCTACATAATCTTCGTTGCGCGATACGAGCAGGAATGTCAGCTCATCCTTGAAATGCCAGAACCACTCGAAGACAGTAAGCCCCATCCATGACGCGCCCATCGTTCGGCTCTTCGGGAGCGCCACGTCGTATCCGTTTTCGATCGCGTCGAAAAGCGCGTCCATCGCCTTGTCTTGGAAATCGTATGTGAGGAATGGCTTCTTCGGGGCCTGCGTATCTCGCGGGTCATAGGTCCAGCAGAAGAGGTTCACGTAGAACAGCATGTCCTCTGAGCACATCCGGTGCAGCGCGCCTGCGAACTCAGGATCCTTCGACGCGGCTAGAAGCACCTGCTTGCGGAACTCGATGTTCTCGTCGAAGTCTTTCGGGACAAGGTGGTAGTGCGGGTATCGCTCGCTGTCGAGGTCGACTATCACGACGAAGCCTTCAGCGCGGCCTGCGCTTTGGCGAGCTTCTTCTCGGCCGCAATAATCATCCTCTCCCGCATCTTCTTGAGCTTGTCGATCGCCTTGATTATGTGGCCGCCGTCAATACGGTTGGGGTCTGGCGCGTCAAGCTGCGCGCGCGACGGAAGAAGCTTCGGGTAGACCTTGTCCCAGAAGTCGGCCTTCGCGTCTTCGTCTGCGCGATAGCGGATGAGCATACTCCATGCCTCCGGACACGGGATGTCGTCGACGTCGATATTCCGGTAGTCGACGTCAAGATGCTTCCCGACCCACCGAATCTGCTCGACGATCGTCGCCTCTTTCGCCATGAAGGCTTTGTGCGCAGCGGGGCCGAGGTCCTCGGGCTTGCGAGTTACGAGGTCTCTCGATTTCATCGCAGTCGTGGTGGCGGGGGGTTCCTGGTCAGCAGTACCAGAAACCCCCGGCCCGGAAACCGCCACCTCGTGGGGGCTGGGTTGTACGCCGTTCTTCTTCCACTCGATAATCTGCGGCATGAACTCGGCAAGCGCCCGGTCGCGCGCACTCGGCGCGTCGAGACCTTCATCACGCCTGATCGCATCACGCCTCTGACCGAACGCCTTCCACTGGCCTGCCTTCTTGAGCAAGCGCGCGGCTTCGGTCGGAGTGATCTTCGGCTCAGGCATCAGGTTTCTCCGAGGCGCCCTGCTTCAACGAACAACTAACCGCCGGCATGTCGATGACCTTCGACGGCGGAACCCGCAGACTCTCCTTCCTCGAGTGGCACTTCAAGCACGTGTAGATGTCCCAGGCATGATTCTCGACGTAGATCTCATGCCGGACGACACCGCCGCACTGACTGCAGACGAGAAGTTCCACCGCTACCGCTCCTCTTCGTCGAGCTTCACGTCCTTGAAGTCTGCAGGGATTCCGTACTCCATGGCGGATTCGTCACATCCGGAGAAGTGAGCAAGCGTGACGCCCATAGAGCTCAATATGTCTTCGGCCTTCAGCATGTAACCCTTCGCCACGAGCTTGTCGTCGATGTACAGCGCCTGCCAATGCTCATAGACAACGAGCTTCGCCTGGCGGGGAGGAGGGAGTGGCTCGTAGTTCGCTTCGAAGATGTCAGGCATCTGCGTATGAAGGCAGCCATCGCCAACTACAAGAATACGACCTCTTTCGAACCTTATGTGATCGAAACGCACTTCGTCTTCTGGAGCAGACACAAGGTAACAGTCATCATTCTCATGCGTGACGCGGTGACCAGCGAAATCAAACGACCACGGAATACCATTGTGGAGATTCGCCCCGGCGGCTATTCCGTGCGCCACGAGCTCATCGAACGTTACGGCCTCAACAGTATTCGGCTTCCTTCTGAACTTCGGCATCACGCCTCCCTCTGTCTTTCTCTCTCAACGCGCCGACCTGGGCCTGCGACTGCCAGCGGCCCAGACCAGTAGAGATTACGAGGCGACACGGTACCCCGGGCAGTCCTGGCTGGTCGGCACTAATTCGTTCGGCCCTGCTGGCCAGTGCTCGCGTTTTCCTTCTTCAGCTTCTTCGCCTTCAACCACACAAGCGCACCAGTGACCCTCGCCAACGCCGCGGCATTCTCGTCACAGCCAAACGCCCCGCGCTGCGCCCGGCGTAAACGATCGGCTACGATCGCCAAAAGCGATTCGTTCGTGATTCCGTCGGTACCGAAACGAAGCGTGGTCAACTCGGGGATCTTGCGCGGATCAGTAGCCGGTGTCTCGATCAGGTACACGCTGTTCACTTCGCCCGGCTCGTCCACTGTCGCGACTCTCGGGTACTCTTCGCCTTCCGACAGGTGGCGTGTCAACTCTCGCATCGATCTGCTCCTCTACTGCTTGTTCAACCACTCGACTCCACGCATCACTCTTTCGCGCGTCCTCGACTGTAACCACATCAAGGCCTGCTCGATATTCGTCAAAGCAAGCGCGTTCGACCTGCAAGAAAACTCGCCAGACTGGAATCCACGAAGCCTGTCAATGACGATCGCAAGAAGGGCTTCGTTCGTCGTCCCGTTATAGCCAGCTTCCTTGACAGGACCCTTCTGGAAGCTCACATGTTGCAACGGCTCCTGCTGAAGCTCCTTGCGCAATAAGCCCGGAGATCCGAACTCAACCTGATACTCGTGGTTCGCTCCTCCTGGTCCCGGCTCGTCTGTCACGACGATCTTCGGATATTGCTCGTCTCCAACCAAGTGATTCTTTAATTCTCGCATCGATCTACTCCTAATGCATGTCTGGCATCGCATCTTCGTACTGCGGTGTTCCCAGGGATCGGGTGAGTCGGATTGATTTCGACAGGGAAAGTCCTGCATAGGAAAGATTGCGTCTTTGGGCATTGTGTCTTCGGGCATCGTGTCCTCGCTCTCTGGACGGAATCTAGCTCGCAATCGCGGGATGTCAAGGATGGAAGTGCTTATTCGTTCCTGCGGGGGTAACTCTGTATGCCGTCCCCGAAACGGGCGGGGGGCGTGGTAAAGATTCTGGCCAAGCAAGGAGTCCCGTTTCCTTTTGGGACTCCTACGCATGCGCCCTCTACGGGCCCATACGCGCACGTCCACGCGCACATGTGCCGTACGTGCCCGTATACGGGCGCTATGCGGGGATCTGAGTGGACACAAGGGATACGCTAGGCGTGAAAGTAGCACATTGTGCTGTCTAAGAGACGACCCCGGGCCGGCCGGAGGCGCCCGGTGTCAGGGGGTGCGAACGGCCGTTCGCACTGCGAACGCAACTTCGCACTTAACCCCACCACTCCGGGCCGGCCCCCGGTAGCCGCACACCGCAGTAGCACCACTGCACCACCACCACATCCTCAATTCCTCTCGATCCCTCTCACCACGGCCGAATTCAAAACGTCAAGGGTGTCAAGGATGTCAAGGCGACCATTTGACGTTTCGGTGAGACAACCTAATGAGACCTAAGACAATCTAAGAGGATTGAGAATGTTACAAAGCCGGCCAGGTACTGCGCTTGCAGGATTGCTACCACGACGTAACAGGCAAGGTGTCAAGGTGTCAAGGGGGGTGATAACACACACACCCACACACCCATACTCTAACATCCTGGGAGAGAGACCCCTTGACACCTTGACGGGGTCTCTTACTTATATATCTATATATATATGTATATATATAATATATATAGACTTACAGGATATTCCAATATTCTCATTTACCATCAATCACAATCACTCCCTCTCAATTATTCTCACCAAAACGTCAAATTCGACCCTTGACAAACCGTGACAGCCGTGACGTTTCGCCCGTTTAAGCGAGACCGATTGAGGATGACATTCTCAATTCCTCTTACTTAAGGAGCAAGACCCATTGAGACACCATAAGACCTACTGAGAAAAAAATCCTCAATTAATCTCATAACGCGCTTGACGAATCGGACCCCGATAGCGTAGATTTCTCACGTCGTGAACATAGGTCGTGTACACGAATGAGAGTGAGTGAGAGTCAATGAGTGATCTGGCCGGCGGGGGAGTGATAGATGAGCGAGTCATCAAGACCGGGGCGCGCGCGATGATAGGCACGAAGTACACGAGCCGACCGTACACGAAGCTCGCAGGACTCCGCAAGGCCCTGCTACCGTACAAGCATCTTGGTGACTGGCAAGTGCTGAGAGAGATTGGCTACTCGCGTACGGGTCGGGCAAGGCCGCAGTTCGTTGGTGTCGTATTCAACCAGAGCAAGGAAGGACGGTCGGCATGACGATAACAGTGTACAGGTTCGAAGATGGCGAAGGCTGCGAACAGGACTGGACAACGCAGAACGCAATCGAGGCAAAGGAGTATGCTTCTAAGCACGGATACAAGTGCTTCGCTGTAGAATTCGAGTACTCGGACGAGACTGTTGCGTGGGACTTCACCGAATCAGCCAGGGAAGGACGGTAGACGATGAAACGAACAATAACACTCAAGAGCGGTGAGAAGATCAAGCAGGAAACTATCTACGTGATAGATAGCGAAGTATACGGGGAGTGCACGGACTTCGACACATTGGAGGAAGCCGAGGCCAGTATACGTGCATGTGGTGATGATTTTGCCGGCACCGTGTTACGCGAGGTAGGCCGCGCAATCCGTGACGAGCGCGATAACACCGTTGGATATATTCGGTACAAATAGACTGCACTGCGTCGCGCATCGTGCGCCGGTGCGCGGCTTGGTGGCAGTCAACAGTAGCCCACAATGGGCATAGAATAGGTGGAGGCGATGACCATATTCATGGTTGAGCGAGCTTGTTACCGGGGGCCGCTCTGCTGGAGACCGATAACCTTCGATCTAGACCCGAGGCGAGCGGAACGCCTGAAGGATGATCGTGAGTTGCTGGACCCGGAGGCTAGGTGGCGAGTCATGCCGTATAATCGTGGCAAGAAATGACAGTCAGCCTCTCCACGCTGTCGGCTACCCTGAAACCGTGGCCGGCGTGGTGGTGAAGGCTTACGGGCTACGAGAGAAAAGGAGCGGGACATGAAGCGCTATGTAGTAGTGATGTACGACGACGACCAACAACAGGCATTCTGGGACGTGCACGACGCGGAGTCTGAAGACGAAGCGACAATGATGTCATGCGAGTTGAGGGACTACGCTGTACACGTAGATACTCTATCGCTTGACGAGCTACAGGGTGTATACGACCGCGTTGAGAAACCGTCACCCGAACAAGTGGTGGAGGACTGGCAGATGATTGTTGACTGTCACGAGAAATAAGGAGCGGGGATCATGGCGCGGAAATACTACGTCGCAGTGACTACAGAGCAGACGGAAGCCGGCGAAGAGAAGATAACACATGTCGGTGTGCCTCACGAAGAAGTCGACTATGCGATACGTGACGCGCTTGCATATCGCTACACGATGGCGAATGGTGAGTTTGTGTTTGTGAGCCGATGCCGACTTGAGAATGGAATGGTAGTCAGAGAAGAAGGCATTGACCTGGCGCCGGTTCATTTCATCGAGACAGACAACGGCCTTGAGCCGGACAACAAAGACGATAGCATCGCGAGCACCAGATTGTTTCTCTTTAACAAGTTCGACGGCCCGCGAATCGGCGACTTCATCGTGTACGCTGATGGCGTGATTAATCGTATCTGCTACCACCATGGCGACCGGGTACAGACTACTGGTGCGCACAATGGGAGGTACTATATCGGGCACAGAGGCGTTCCCGAGTATTCCGGTGGGCTCGACCCGTCAATTCCGACAGCTGAGCTGCTGAACTCCGGGCAAACCCGCCTCGGCGTATTCTGGTTCTTCCATCACAACATATCCCGAGCACACTACGGCATCAGTTTTGAAACTCCGTGCCGGGTGTTCGCATGCGAGCGCAAGCACAATGATCCCAGGTAAGGAGGCGCGACGTGGTCACAGTTCACAAGCTGACGAAGATCTATCCGACTGGTGCGAGGAAACATTACGTCTCCGTGGTCGACGACTGCGACGGGTTCACAATACTGAGCAGTAGCGTCCTTATCGAATGCCCCGACGATGAGAACGCCGAGACTATCGTCCAGACAATCAATGAGCTGTCACATGCGCCGCGCTCGAATGACGTCGAGGTCAGGGAAGGAGAAGAGCCGCAATGAAAGAGAAAGCACGGGCAGAGGTACGACGTATCAAGTTCGAGACAACACTGATGGGAGACGGAGCGGCCGGCGAGATAGTCATGAAGCGGGAGGATGACGGCCGCTGGGTACTGGCCGGCATGGCAGGGTCGCAGGAGTGGGAGGGGTCGTCGTTCGTGCAGACTCGCCTTGGCCCGGTTCGCTTCAAGGCTCTACAGAAGAGGCTGGCCAAGAAGTGCAAGAAGATCGCGATTGAAATCGAAGCGAAGACGTACGAGCTCTAGTTGGCGGAACATTGAGCGCGCAGTTTGCGCGAGGGGAGAAGACGAATGCCGGAGGAATCAATAGTAGAAAAGACGTTTAGGAAGATCGACCAGGCTCTCGCCGAATATCATGCTGGCGATATGACGAGACCGGAAGCCAGGCTTGGCAAGGACATGGCCGATCTGCTCGGACAGATACTGATGCGCCTGAACCTTGAAGAGCTCGAGCGTTTGCGTGACGGGGAGAGTAATGCCTTCCTGTGTGCCGGCTTCATTCCAGAAATCATCAATGTGCTGGAGAGATACCACGGCGAGACGCCGAAGATGCTGCCCAATGACATCACTGGGGTGGAGGCGAAGAATCCGGATCTGCCGCCATGGTGTCTGGCTCTACAGCCAAGCACAGGCAAACCGATCATGATCGAAAACGGCACGATGGGATATCGACCATGCGCCAAAGTCATGACACCAGAGTCCGTCGACTACGTGAACGGAGTGCTTGGTATCGATAAGGACACGGTTGCTAGGATGCAGGCCGCGTCAATGGTGGGCTGGACGTCGTAGACCTCCCGCACCGCGGGCCCTCACCCGCTGGGGCCCGCGTGGTGGTAGGTCTATCACGAAAGGACACACAAAATGGATGCGAGGGTAGAGGGATTGCTCGACATGTTGATTGAAGCCCGGGCGAAGATTTGGGGGATGGAAGCCGACCAGGCAGAGCTGAAGAGAGAATACGACCAGGTGTATAGCAACTGGGAAGCTGTATCGAGGCAAGTGAACAAGGCCGAAGCCGAGCGCGACTCGCTCAAGGAACTCCTCGAGGATTCGAAGGAAGAGTCAGAAGTCAAAGCCATAGCGTGGAGGCCTGAGAAGAAGATCCCAGTTCATAAGGGAGGGTTGGCATTCGCTGATTCTGAGGCTGAGACCTGGAGAGGGAGTAACTATTGCTGTTGCAGCGGCCTAGGCTTGCACGGGACAGCGATCCTCCAATGCTTGAAAGAGCACAGGTCTACTTATGCCGCGCACATTCGCGTTGCTTTCGATTTCGAAGGCACTCTTCCTGACTGGGCGGAGTGGTCTCATGCTGGCAACCAGATAGAGGAGACAGAATGAGCACGGCATTCGAGGTCTGCCGGGGATGTATCTTCAACAGCAGATGCAAGCGGCAGAAATGCAAGACTCTCCACCCGGAGCGGCCGACGTATAAGGACTGCCAGGGGTTACTTGCAAGCCTGGCCGAGGCTGAGCAGCTCATCAAGGACATGGCGAAACAGATATCACGCTATCAATTGCAGTTAAAAGAGCGTGATGCAATCGGGCACGCCAATCATGCCCTTGCGATACACAACAAGAATCTGTCGGAAGAGAATGCCAAGCTTCATGAATTGGTGCTGAAGCTGAAGGCGCAGGCGAGACCATGAGCAGGAAAGGTATCGGCGGGCACCACAGCGCTCTGTCTCACATGCGGACGGGGTCTGAAGACTGGCTGACCCCGAAGTTCATCATAGACGCACTCGGGAAATTCGATCTCGATCCGTGTACCCCGAAGAAGATGCCCTGGAAGACAGCTCGCAAGAGATACACGAAAGCCGACGACGGGCTATCGAAACCATGGCATGGTCGAGTCTGGTTGAACCCGCCATATGGTCGATCGACTGCAGCTTGGCTGAGGAAGATGGCCAGGCACAACGACGGTATAGCACTCGTCTTCGCTCGAGCAGAGACCGAGATGTTTCACGAGAGCGTGTGGCCCGTGGCCACCGGTTTGCTTTTCCTGCGCGGCCGAATCTCATTCATCAAGCCGCCAGGAATCGAGATCGCTCCGAACAGGAGAAACGAGAACGCCGGCGGTCCGTCCGTGCTCATCGCGTACAATCCTGACAATGCCGTGTTGCTTTCGAGATGCTCTTTGCCTGGGGCGTTCGTAGTCCCATGGAGTGCAAGACCAACAGTTGAAGGAAGAATGACAGAACTCTGCAAGAAGAACGGAGGCGCGCAGTGAAGGGTTTCACCCAGGGAACAATCGCAGATGTGTTGCACTCGTACATCCACAGACATGCCGGCGACGGCCCGGCGGGCTTGCTCATCGTGACCGTGCTGCAGGAGCTGGCCAGCGACTTCGGGTTGACCAGCGAGGACATGAACGCCGCGCAGGAGCGGGCAATCATCGCCGGCCGACAGGAAGATCCAAGCAAGCCGAAGCTGAAGATTGTCGGGCAGCTTCCGGAGGGACTCGAGGAGGAGAAGGCATGACTACGAAAACACGACCGAAGCCAGACGTTCGCCGTTGTGACTGGTGCAAGGCAAAGCTCACGATGACACAAGGCCTGGAGAACTTCACTCTTACCTGCGACGGATGTGGTCGGGAGATCTGCCTCGAGTGTATGAACAACACAAACTACGAGGAATGTCTCTGTGACGAGTGCCTCAAGCAGGAGGTGAGTTGATGGCCGGACCCAGATTCGGCTTCAAGAAGTGTCTCGGATGTCATAGGACCACGACGCCGCACCGTGATTTCTGCAGGGTTTGCACGGACCTCCAGATAGCCGGAGGTTCATGCCAGGCATGATTGTCAAGGCAAAGGGCGGGACAGTTAGGGGTGAGGTGCTGCGAGTGGACCCTCCCAGGGTGATGGTTCGGTGGAACGATCGAACAAAGAAGGTCTGCATGCCGATGGCGTCGACCATAGAGAGGGTTGTGGGATGAGTGAGCACAAGCACACGCCGAGGCCGTGGAAGTGGGTTGGGGATACGCTGGCAACAGCCGACGGCCAGGCAGAGATTCTGTCAGCCGAAGACATGCCGGAGAATGAATACCCTGAGGATCAATCTGCTGCCCTCATAATGCCAAACGAGGAGGGAGACCGTCCGCTAATTGAGGCCGCGCCGGATATGCTTGAGGCGTTGGAGGGAGCTATCGAGGAGCTGAAGTACTATGGGCCACAAGTCCCACATTATGGCGCGTGCGGAGGTCCGAATTGCAAGTGCGACGCTTTGTGTGCAGAAGCCATAGCTTTTGAAAGGCGCGTATGCAACTACAAAGCCGCCATCAAGAAAGCCAAAGGTGAGGCATGATCCGAGTGAAAACGGTAAGCGACATCGTCGCGTGCCTCAAAGAGGATATCGAGATTCTGGGACGGACAACGCAGTGCGACCACTGTATAAGCAAGAAGGTCAAAGAGCTGACAAAGTGGCAAGCGGTGCTCGACAAGATGCAAGCCAACAAGTGGACCGAGCTTCCGGAAGAGGAAGTAAAGAAGCTGCAGAGAGGAGTCTCGTGATGACGGAGACGGAACGCTACTTCCTCGCACTCACATTGTCGACAGTAATGCTGGCGATTATCACCGGCGTGCTCGTCACGTTCGCAGTCATGGTCATGGCGTCATAAGGAGCGAGAGATGGACGAGAAGCAGAGAAAAGAGATCGAAGACAGGGACGATTCCGAGTGGATGACTGCGGAATTCATCGTCCTGGTCTTCACATTGGTAGCGTTCGCGCTAATGAATATCCTCATGAGGGCGCCACTGTAGCGAGCGGAGGACCGATGCCGAAACGAGCAATCATCTACACGAGATTTTCCCCGCGCAAAGACGCGGACGAGTCGCAGAGCTGCGAACAGCAGCGTGACGCATGCATCAGGTATTGCGAGCAAAAAGGCTACACCATCGATTTGAGAGGGCTGTATTTCGAAGACAGAGCGCAGTCCGGCAAAGAGTCGGACCGCGACGGGCTATGGTCCGCTATTGACGCATTGAGACGTAGAGACGTGCTGGTCGTTCGTTGGAGACACCGCCTGGCTCGAGACGTGTACCTGTCCGAGGTCATCAAGAGGGCCGTCAAGAAAGCCGGCGCGAGAATCGAAGCTGCGGAGGAGGGCAACAACGGCAACTCGGCCGACGAAGTGTTCATTCAGCAAGTACTCGCCGCATTCGCCGAGCGCGAACGCAAGGTCATCGCCCAGCGAACAAAGCACGCGATGAATCGCTATCAACGCGAAGGCCGCATCATGAGTAGGCAGACCCCGTATGGCTACCGACCAGATCCATTGAAGCCCACCATGATGATAGAGGACCTCACCGAGCAGGAAATCATTCAGGTCATACTGCGTCTCGATGCAGATGGACTGAGTTCCAGGAAGATCGCTACTGAGCTGGATATGATGGGCTACCCACCACGCAACACGGAGGATTGGTCCTTCAGGACGGTAGCGAAGATCATTCAGCGATCGAGGGAGTGGGGGATCGCTATAGGCGAGTCAGAGTGACTTCTACGCGGGGAGAGTCTTTGTCAATCTCGAAGGATGGCTCTTCCCGCTTCAAGTGTTCCGAGTCATCATCGACCAGCAGACCCGCATCAACGAATCCATCGTATGCACTCTTCAGCATCCCCATGAAATTGTCCGGATCTCGGCGCGACTTGGACTTGTGATAGAAAACCACCCTTACGCTGGCCAGCTCCCAGGGGCCAGTGGTGATTTCGGCTTCAAGCGCGGCTTTGCGGGCAAGCTTCTTCTGCTTCTTTGTTGCTGCGGCTCGTCCCATTCGTCCACCGAAGGACGCCGGCGGGCAGTTGGGGGAGAGGATGCCGGGCGGGAGGGGAAGAGTGATTGTGACTGTCTCTGCATCTTGCTGGTGCATTTGGGCTCCTCGTAAAAGCCCCGGCCTTTCGACCGGGGCTTCTGTCCTATTCGCGCATTCAAGGACAAGCGCCAGGCGACGCTTGCCCCGTCTCAGGCGGTAGCTCCTGAAAACCTCCCGCTCCGGAGTCCGTGGTCCTGGTCGAGTAGATGTCTAGCAAGGATCTGGCTATCAGGCCAGACGCCTGCAGCACCATCTGCTTCCACGATTCGGTGATTGCTATGCCGCTCTGTGTGTTCAACGACAGACTCGACCTTTGATGCGATTTCATCGAGGTCGAGGCTGGATACGACTTCGAGGTCAGCGGAGACCGCCTCCTCGGCCTGGTTGCCCAGCGACACCAGACAGTGCGCTGTATCGCTATGACACTCGCTGCATGCCAGCGCAACCGATGCGCTGAAAAGCATGAGTACCATAGCAATGAGCATGGATACAACCCTGTGAAGCATGACACACCTCCCTCTTAAGGAACCAAGAAAACGCCTCAGGCTCTTAGTATACTATCCTTTGTCGCTGTCGTCAATCTTCTGGATGTCACTCATTGGGTGTCCTTCCCGCATGCTGAACCCTTATCGGCATGCATCGCGTGACGCATCTGTAGGTATTCTTCACGCCGCTTCTCTTCTCGGCCCTCTGCCGTGTGGTTGCGGTAGATGTGCGTGTAGATGGCCTTAGCGTCAACCAGGCACGCCAGATGAGCAGCCGGGCAGTGCTTGATTGCCCACTCCAGCGCTTCGATGTTATTCTTGACCTTATTTACGTCGCGCATTTCGAGAGTTACTTGCATGCCGAATCCTGATCCTCTCGCAGCGTCCACAGCATTTTTCCGCAGTACGTCAACGTGTGGCCATCAACATGTACCTGGTTCCCCGGATCAAAGACAACTACGTCTTTCCTCTCTGTCCTATCCGTTGCAGACACATTGTCAGATGACATGTCTGACAGTAGCGCCCTAGCTGCCGCTTCCATGTCTTCATCCAGCAACTCTTTTGCGTTCTTCACCGCTAGCTTGTACGCCTCCAGTTCCTCACGCAGCTTGGCGTTCTCGGTCTGCGCATCTATCCGCTTATCGCGCTCCGCTTCAAACGCAGCGTTCGCATGATCACGAGACTGAATCCATACGAGTCGAAGATCCTCCAGCCCCTTCACCTTCTCCTTGAGTGCGGCGTTCTCGGCTTGCGCCTGATTGGCGATGTCTCTTTCGTTGTCGTGAAGATCTACAACCCTGTCTCGATCATCGCGCATTCGTTTGATTGACGTCTCTAAATCCGCGATGCGCTCTTCGGCAGCCTCACGCGCTTCATTCTGTTCAACATAGCGTAAAGCTAGTTTACTGAGTGCCGTCTTCACTGTCTCAACTGGAGAGTCACGTCGTTCGTGCAGTTCGAGGTATCTGGCAGCAGCTTCATTCGCCTCGTTGATTTGCGACTCCAGCTCCGCGATTTGCTTACTCAGAGAATTGATCGTCCTTTTCAGGTCTTCTGCTGCTCGCGTGTTTAGATCGGCTTGGTACTCGAAGTCCTCTTTCATTGGCATTGCCACGGCTACTCCCCCTCCTTGCGTGCAAACGAGCTATCGGCTTACCAACACGGCCCCTTTGGCCCATGAGTGCCACTCAGCCTCGGTACAGCGTGCTTCCCAATGGTTGCGAAACGCGCCGTAGTAGTAGCAGACATCGCCGCAACCGGTTCTGTCGATGACGTGCCGAGTCTCCTGTTTCCCATTGATACGTTTACGGTAAGTCTGCCCAGAGTATGGAGGGTCGTGCCAAGTCATCTTTACTCC
>Ga0180437_10004096_pt1 | contig 21061 bp, 9 predicted proteins | sample SS_ome_4_FD_132410 | JGI IMG/M metagenome (GOLD analysis project Ga0180437, IMG submission 132410) | Hypersaline lake sediment archaeal communities from the Salton Sea, California, USA - SS_3_D_1 metaG | ecosystem: Environmental > Aquatic > Non-marine Saline and Alkaline > Hypersaline > Sediment...
AGCCCAGCGGTTGATTGAGACCGGAAGCCGGATATAATTCCTCAGATGGGCGATTGGCTCAGTGGCTAGAGCGCCTGCCTTACAAGCAGGAAGTCAGTGGTTCGAATCCACTATCGCCCACCGGACTTGAGTTGTTGCACAGAAACACTTGCTGCGTCCTTTCGAGCTTAATTCTGGTGCTGCTGCCCTCTCTCTAGACGAGGATTTGCACACTCTCTTCCAACGAGGTCTAGGGCAGCGGGAACTCGGCGGCTGCCCGTTGCTGAATCGTTACGAAACGTCACAAACGCCTTCCTCTTTAGCTTAGAACGCGGCAAGGACGGGGGTTGAGGGAGAGGAGGCTCTCTCCGCCAAGAACACGGAAGGGAGTTCACGTGACGGCGGCGAGCTGTTTTCACAAGCGGGCTACTTGGGCTTTCGTTTCTCCGCAAGCTTGTCCCAGTAGGCGCACTGCTCGGCTTTGTATCCGACGCAGGATTCAACGGGGACGCGAATGAGCTGGGCTGCATTACGGTCGGCGCTGAACCGCGGCCAAGGTGGGGATGATACGTCGTCCGTGTGACCGTCGGCGGCGAACGAGGTCCAGTAGTCGAGTATGATGTCGGCCAACTGCAGATCATTCTCTGTCGGCGCGTACTTCTGCTTTCCCTGGTACCAGGGAGGAAGGCGACCGATGCGGATCAGCTGGAAGAGGAAGGTATTGATCAACGGATGATCCGCGCCGTAGCGGGAGTATTCACCCTCGAGCGCGTGGTCGAATACGTACCAGTAGACGGGCTCGTCTTGGTTTGCGGCCATTGCGGCGGCGATCCGACGATCGGGGCTGGTGTGCACGAAGTCGTTCAGCAGGTCGACATAGGCCCAGAAGAAGTTCTCGTACTGGCTGACAGGGTAGAGATCGGTTAGCTTCTTGACGTGTTCTTCAATATCCTGTTCGGGAACGCGATCGCTTAGAAGCTGGGTGATGGCCGACCGGAAGTCATCCTCAGTCTCCATCGTTTGCTTCACCCAGGCTCGGGCGTCCTGGGATTGAGCGCCGATCATGAAGGGGACGTGATTGTGCTTTCCGGCGCGAACGACCTCCAGCGGGCGGTCGAGGAGCGCCCAACCGTCAACGGTAGGATTGAGACCCCTCCCCGCACGTGTGGGGCCGAGCCTGGTCTGGATTGCTATTAGGTCTTGCCACGGTATGGCCCGGAGGGCTGCAGCAATGTCTTCGGCGTCGCAGACTCCGGCCTCTTTGGCGATCACGAGCCCCTGATTCTGCTCTCGCTCGGACAGTTCCGGCGCGGCCATGGGCCAGCTCTGCATGATGGCCCGGTGGAAAAGCCCACGGGCGAGAGGCGAAGCCACAAGAGAGCCCGTGTCGATCGAGCCGGAGGAAGAACCGAATACGGTGACACGGGTCGGGTCGCCGCCGAACTGTGCGATGTTCTGCTGAACCCAACGGAGTGCGGCAATCTGATCCAGGAAGCCGTAGTTGCCGGAGCTGTGGTGCTCGCTTTCGGCCGTGAGGGCCGGGTGGGCCAGGAACCCGATCACGCCGAGACGGAACTGTACGGTCACCAGCACAGTGTTGCCTCGCTGGCCCACAAACAGGTCCTCAGCACGTGACGTCCAGTTGTTGGCGTTACCCTGGACGTTGCTGCCGCCGTGGATGTAGACCATCACCGGAAGGGGCGCGCCAGCCCTCCTCTTCGCCGGTGTGAAGACGTTGAGGTAGAGACAGTCCTCACTCGCCTCGCGGACTCCCGAGGGGTTGGGAATACGCTGTGGGGCGGCGAGCGCGTAACTCGTTGCGTCGCGGACGTCAGTCCAGGGGGTGGGATCGACCGGGGGCCTCCAGCGGAGGTCGCCGAGCGGGGGCTGGGCAAACGGAATCCCCAGAAACACGTCTGCCTTAGACACGCGCTTGCCCCGCACTCGCCCGTACTTGGTATCCACGACCAGCGGGTCCTCGTCGGCCTGTGGTGACACGCCTACCTCACACATGAGAAACAAGACCGCGATTAGGTAGATCGGAAAGGTCTTCATTGGAATGCTCGCTCCCTGATGACATGGCACTACTCCCGTTGCAGAACACCGCTGGCCCGCATCCAAGCCCCCACGATGATAGAACGTGGGGACCCCTTTTCCAAATACTGATTTTGGATAGGTTGCCAAATGGGCGCAGAGACTCTCCGCCGCGCCTTCAAGCGCGCCAACAAGAATGGAAGGGGGGAGTGCAGACGCAGGATGCCGCGATGCCTGGCCAGAGCCTTGCAGATTGCAGAGCTTTGCTGAAAGGGCTATGCTCGTACGGACCGAACGCCTGGCAACAGTTGGTCCTGGAGGCACAACGAGGAAGAGCGTTGCGCGACAACGAATAGCGCGGTCCGGCACCCATTTTGATGCCTCGGCACATCGTGAATGAAAGGCCGAGTAATGTTGCCCCGTCCCGAGCACCCGAAGCCGCAGTTTCAGCGGGAGAAATGGCTGAACTTGAACGGCAGATGGAGTTTTGCCTTCGATTTCAGTGACTCGGGGTGTGAAAAAGGCTGGTCTGAAGATCCGTCGAGCTTCGACCTTCAAATCCTGGTGCCTTTCTGTCCTGAGAGTCGACTGTCGGGAGTGTGCTTTCGCGATTTCATCCCTGCCGTTTGGTACTACCGAAGGTTTGTCATCCCGGAGACCTGGAAAGGCTTGCGTGTGTTTCTCCATTTTGGCGGGGTGGACTATGATTGCCGCGCTTGGGTGAACGGAGAGCCGGTTGGGCGGCACTTGGGGGGAGCCGTGTCCTTTGCATTTGAGATCACCCATGGCCTGCGGTCCGGCGAGAATGATCTGACGGTATGCGCGAGGGACGATGTGCGCTCCGGCCTCCAGCCTCGCGGCAAGCAAAGCCCGAAGCTCGAATCGTTTGGCTGTCACTACACGCGTACAACCGGGATCTGGCAAACAGTGTGGCTGGAGGCAAGGCCTCAAGTATTCATTGACTCCGTCTGGATTGTGCCAGACCTAGACGAAGGTTGCTTCGTTCTGACGCCGACAATCTGCGAGTTTCGTCAGGGATTTGAATTCCGGGCCACGGTTTTGGACCGCGTGACGGAAGTTGCGTCGGTGCGCTCGGAAGCGCCGAGCCGGGCGGCGGTCATCAAGATGCCCAGCCCGCGGCCGTGGTGGCCGGACGATCCGTATCTGTACGGAGTGCGTTTTGAATTGCTGGAGAAGGGCTGTACAGTGGATTCGGTCGAGAGCTACGCGGGGCTGCGTAAGTTCCACATCGAGGGGAATCGCTTCTTTCTCAACAACAAAGGTATCTTCCTTCGGCTCGTGCTGGATCAAGGCTTCTATCCCGATGGCATATGGACAGCGCCAAGCGACGGCGAACTGAAGGGAGACATCGAGCGCGCGCAAGCCGTGGGTTTTCAGGGCGCCCGCCTGCATCAGAAGGTTTTCGAGGAGCGATTCCACTACTGGGCCGACCGGCTTGGCTACCTAACTTGGGCCGAGTTCTGCGACTGGGGGGGCGATTTCGGCCAGCCGGAGGCAATCAGCAACCATCGGCGAGAGTGGCGGGAAGCAATTCTGCGCGACCGTAATCATCCCTCGATCCTCGCGTGGACACCGTTCAATGAAACATATCGCGCCGCCAAAGAGCATCCGGAGATCCATCGCCAGACCTTGCGCGAGGTCGCCGACTTAACCCGGACGCTGGACCCCACGCGCCCGGTCAACGACACGAGCGGCTACGTGCACGTGAGCACCGACATCTTCACCGTGCACGACTACGAGCAGGACGCCGATTTGTTCCGCCGGCGCTTCGCCGCGCTCGCACCGGATGAGCGCGAGCGGGTGTTCATCCGGTTTCCCGAGTTGGCCGGTGGCGTTGGCTACGAAGGACAGCCTTACGTTGTCGATGAATACGGCGGAACCTTGTGGGACGAATCTCCCCGCGGCGCGAGGTCCGTGGAAAGCGCTGAAGGTGCCTGGGGTTACGGCGACCCGGTCGAGACGAAAGCAGATGCTCTCAAGCGCATCGGGGACCTCACGGCGGTTCTGAGAGACCACCCGCACATGGCTGGGCTCTGCTATACCCAACTGACGGATGTGGAGCAGGAGCGCAATGGCCTGTACACGTGCGAGAGGAAACTGAAGTTCGACGCCGAATCTCTGAAACGGATTTTTGGGGCTGCCTCTGCAACGGATCGCCTGCAGGATGGGAACGGCTAGTCTCAACGAAGAAAGGAGTGAAACATGGCCGGCAAGGCATCTTCTGTAGCAGCGAGGGTTGCGTTGGGCTGGTGGCTCACCTTGGCGCTTGTTTGCTGGTCAGCCGCCTGGGCTGAGGAGCCTGCAGCGAGGGTTGTCGTGGACGGAGGGCGAACTGGACAGGTTTGGGAAGGTTTCGGCGCGTCGGCTGTGCTGATCGACATGTTCGATTCCTCCAGCAAGTTTGGGGAACCGACCGGGAACATTCCACAAGACAGGCGCAAGGAAATCCTGCAGGTCTACTACGAGGATCTGGGGATGACGCGAGCGAGATTCTTCCCTCAGGGCTACGAGCCGGTCAACGACAATGATGATCCTTACATGATCAATCCTGCCGGCTTCGTGTGGAAAGGAGGCGGCACGAGAGAGACTCGGTCGGTCGACCCCTATTGCGAGGAGCATCTGGTGATGGGGGATGAGTTTCGCTCTCCGGAAGAGCCCTTTGTCTTCTTCCCGGCGGTGAACGTGTGGGAGAAGTGGCTTTACATGGAGTCCGCCGAGGGAAAGGAGCAAAGCCGCTTCAACCCGGCGATGGTAGAAGAATATGCCGAGCATGCTCTCGCTGCCGTGCTGCACATAAAGGAAGCCTACGACTACGAGTTGCCGGCCTGGTCCCTCTTCAATGAGCCGGTCCACAACGCGAAGCCGACGGAAGAGACGGTTCTGGCGCTTGTCTTGGCGGTCGGAAGGAGGTTCAAAGAGGCGGGGCTCAGCACGAAGCTTACCATCTGTGACGATGCGTGGCCGGAAGCGAGCGCCGAGGCCATCGAGTATGTCCTGGCGAACGAAGAAGCTAGAGACTATGTCGGCTCAGTGTCATACCACCGGTATCGCATCAGCTTGGTGGAACGTTCCTGGGACATGTTGGAGAAGGTCCACCGCGGGGAGCCCCTGATCAGTGAGCCTGTCAGCTTCTACGCCGCCGCCGCCAGGTATGGCAAGTCAGTGTGGATGACGGAGCTAACGAATTACGGGGGCCAAGGGCTGACGCAGGGCGACGCGGGGCGCGCGCGGGCAAATCACATCATTGACGAGATCAACAATGGCAAGGTGAACGCCTTTGACTTCATGCTGACGTGGGGGCCGCCGAAGGAGGGGCAAAGAGGGACGGGGGCCGATAGTCGCCTGGTCCACATGATTTTCGAGGACGGCCAGTTTGCCCGGGCCGAGCCGGGGGGCTTCGCGCAGTGGATATGGCACTTGTCGCGGCACATACGCCCAGGTGATGTCAATCTTGCCGTTTCGACGAGCAACCCGCTGGTGAAGGCCGTGGCATTTCGCCATGACGAGGATCACACGGTCAAGCTAGTAGTCATCAACAACAACCTCGACACGACGCCGCTGATGGTGCATCTGAGGGACCTGTGGGCCGAGCCGGGAGTAGAGGTCTCCGCTGTTAGATCTGCATACGGCTGGTACCGCCAGCCCGTGCGCCTCTCCGAGCCGCTGGCGGACGCGTGTGGCGACCATCTGCCTCCCCTCAGCATTACGACGTATTCCTTCCACCTGTCGGCCGATGACGTTCCCTTGATCGAGAGCCTCACTGTCCTGCCACGAAACCCCGCCGTGGGGGAAGCAGTGTTGGTTGCTACACGAATATGGGATCCGATGCAGAAAGTGGTAGAGGTACGCTGGTTCCCGACCGAGTCCCGCTCACCAGGACAATCGATGTCGCGCGGCACCGAAACCGATGGTGTTGTGGAGTGGACCTCATCCTTCACGATGTACGCCTCGCACTGGCCAGGCGACATACATGTCGAAATTGTCCTATTCGGAAAGGATGGGAAAGTCGTCCGCAGGGGCCTGAACGGGCCGGCGCTGCGCGGCTTCGCAACCGTGCCAAGACCTGTCGGAGAGGCAGCCGGGGACGCCAGAGGCAGATAACCAGAGCAGACCGGACAAGAGCGACGTGTGGAGAGCGCGAATCGATTGCCGGTAAGGGTGAGTGATTCGAGAGCAACTTCGGCGCACGAGGAGGAGAGATACGATGAGGAAGGTTCGCTTGGGCCTTGTGGGCCTCGGTTTTGGACGGAGCTACGTCACGGCCCTGGGGTCTGAGGTCGAGGGCTTAAAGGGCCTTGTTCTGGCGGGTGTGGCAGAGAAGACGAAGGACCGGCTCCAGGGCCCCATTGCACAGGAGGTCAAGAAGACCGGTGCCAATGTATACGACGACTGCGCCGCGATGGTCGAGAGTGAAGGGTTGGACGGCATCATCCTGGCCGTTTCTCCCAAGTTTCGGGCAGAGACAATGGCGCTTGCAGCAGAGGCCGGATTGCCCATGCTTGTCGAGAAGCCTTTCGCGGGATCGGTCGAGCACGGCCGGCAGCTCAAGGATATTGTCGAGAAACACGACGCGACGGTGATGGTAGGCTTCTGCATGAGGTACTTCCCGGCGATGGTTAAGCTGCGGGAGCTGATGGATACAACACTGGGCGTTGGGTGGCTGCTGAACGGTGAGCTGACGCTATCATGGTGCCCGCCCGTGGGCAAACATTGGATGTGGGACAAACTGGGCGGCGGGTTCCTCAACGAGAACACGGTTCATCTGTTCGACAGTGTTTGCCACCTCATGGGCGAACCCGTTGCGGTCCATGCGGAGGGCCGGGCGTTTCGCGGCAGCCCCGCGCCCGATGGCGCTGTCCTGACCATTCGCTTCAAGAACGGCAGCGCCGCGTGTTTCATGTGTGGAGGAGTGGGATCGGCGGGCTTCGATCAAGAGCCGCGAATCAACGTTGTCACGGAGAACGGCCAGGCGATCCTGTCCGGTGCAGACCACATGTGGGATGCTTTGCGGTGGTCTCCGCGTGGAACGAGAGACGTGCAAAGCTTCACCTCCGTACACCCTCCGCGGGAGCAGATCATTCGCTACTCTTTGGGCCATTTTGGCGAGTGTATCCGGACAGGCGCGAAGCCGACGTGCAGCGTGAAGGAGGGTCTGACAGCCACCGCCATCGCGATGGCTGCGTATGAATCGATTGAGAAGGGTGAAGTGGTGGAGGTGAGAGCATAATAGCTCACGGGTGGCTCGTGCGAGTGGCGGGCGGTGGTGGACAGATGGGAGCGCAAGGCTGACGGTCCGCCCGTGTCTTGCTCATTTTTACAAGGTTTTACGTCGTGGCGCTGGTCAGACTGTGCCGTTTTCGTTAGGATGCTGAGTAGTTGCATGGCTCTGTGAAGCCAGAGCAGCAAGCGTTTTTCCGATCTGCTACTAACGTACAGGGAAGGGGGACAAGATGTTCACGAGGGATAGATGTCTCCGCATATTCGTGCTTGCAGGCGTCGTTGCATTCTCTCTGGCTGCCTCTTTTGCGCAAGCGGCGGAGGTAGCGCTGCGTTTTGACTGCGGAACGGCCGAAACACCTGTAATGGTGGGCTATCAACGGCTGACAGGCGAGGATGTGTACGAGCCGGCGGCAGGGCGCGGATGGGAGGGTTGCAGGCCCACGTCAGTGGCATTTGGCTCGCCCGAGATTCCGGAAGGCAAGGGCAGTGCGGGTCGGCCAGACGCTCTGCAGGAATATCTGGAGGCAAGCTACGACGACCTCAATCGCGACGGGGTTGTCAGCGAATCGGACCTCGTTTTCCGAGCGGACGTTCCTGCGGGAACCTACAGGGTGACCCTCCAGATCGGTGATATGTCCAAGGCAATTGGCTCGATGGACGTGTACGTGAACGGTGAACTTGCGGAGGAAAGAGTGGCAGCCTGGACCCCGGGCACCTATAGGTTTCTGCTGAGGGGTCGTGCCGGCTGGTGGACGTACGTACGTAAGACGGTGAAGGCAGACGGGGGCGTGATCCGCGTTGCTCTCAAGAAGAACCAGAGCTATTACGACGAGCAGATGGCGGAGCAGGAAACGTGGGATAATCCCACGAGCGTTTACTGGGCGAAGGATTGGAACGAGAAGGTTCCGCCGTATTCGTACATTGGGTGGCCTTTCGTCCACAACAGCCTGATGGCCATTGAGATAGTTCCTAACGTGCCGGCGCCGGTGGTCGGCAAGGACGACAAGCTAACCATGACCCGAGCGTGTGCGTCGCCTGCGCTCGGGGAAGCGATTTCGCGGTTCAACGCCGGTGATTTCGAGGGGGCAGTAGGGGCTTTGCGGGAGGTGAAGGAACCTCAGGCGCAAGTGCCGAAGGCCATCGTCGAATTGTGGCTTGCCGGTCGTCCCGAGTTGGAGCTCGAGGATCAGCTTGTGCCGGAAGCGATCGGCGTACTGCGCGAATACGTCAAGGCACATCCCGAAGAAAACGGGGTGGGGGAGCTTCTGCAAGATGCGCAGATTTTCCAACGAGCACTCGTCATGCATCTTACGCGCGGTCAACTGAGGAAGGGCCACTTCATCGAAAACGACAAAGCCATAGGCTTGTGGTGGATGCTAAAGGAGAGCTCTCCGCTCTACTACAAGTCGCGGATTTATGTAGGACAAGCGGGGCACATGCTGCTTCCCTATGTCCCCGCTCTGGGATTGCCTAGACAGGTATTCGAGGAACTGGAGAAGAAGTTCCCTGATAACCGTTACGTCAAGTACTTCCTCCACTGGGAGTGGGAACCTCACGGTGACGGTACGCACCGAACGGACTGGTACTTGCCTGATTACTATTCCCGCATGGAGGGCACGCCGGAGTGGGCGAGGCTTTTGGCCTCTACATACGGCACAATGGTGGACTGGTCGGAGTACTGGATGAAGTTCAAGCAACAGCCCGGCGGCAACATAGGCGGCGGGTGGGGCGATGACGTGGAGATAGTGGGAGCCTTTGGCTACATAGGGTTCATCAGCAGGGGGGTGTCGGAGATATCCATGCAGGGATTGAGAAAATTCATGGATGGTTTGCTGGAGAACTCGGAGGTGGATCCGGAACTGGGCTACTGTCTTCCCATGGCGGATGCGGAGCACAGCGCGGAGTGGACGGGTAACACGTTGGGAATGATGGTCCAGATAGACTACGGGAATCCCCTGTGGATAGAGCGCAGCATGAAGACAGCCAAGCTCATGCGGGACTTATGGACGGACTATAATGCAAACGGGCATCGCCACTTCCGTGGGAACTTCTTCGGCGCTGCGCAGGTGGGCGTTGGGGAACGAGCCAATGACTCGTGGATTAACTACAGGGCCATCCGGCCTGCTGCCGCCGTACTTGCGTACAACGGGAATCCGGCGATCCGCGAGTGGTTCATCGAAATGGGTGATGCCTGGTATGCCGCGGCCATGTCGACCGATCGAGGTAAGCCCAAGGGAGTGATCCCTGCCCAAGTTTCTTTTCCTGAGGGGTTACTGGGCGGCATCAGTTCTCCCAACTGGTACACGGCGAGCCATCCCGAGGGGACGGTGAACTACGACTGGCCCAAGCAGAGCTATAAGGGCTACATGCAGGATCTGCTGATGACCGCCTTTGCACAGACCCGAGATCCTAAGTACTTGGAGCCGCTGCAGCTCGAATACGAGTTAGCTGCGCGTCACGGTTACACCCCAGAGGTAGGAGGGGGCGTGAGACTGGGAAAAGCGCCCTGGCTGAAAGTGGAATCCCCCACACGCAGTTCGGCAGACCTGCTGCTGAAGAGGTGGACTCCGCCCAAGAGGGAAGAGGCGGAGGTGCAGGAGACCAAGGGCGCGGGGGGGACAGCTTCGGCTGAGGGGGAAGAGGCAAGCGACGAACCTCCTGCAGAGGAGGGGAGTGAGCAATGGGTGGCGAGTGAACTCAAGGGGGCGGAAGCTTGGCTGAAAGCGAAGCGGCTGATGGAGGGTCGCAGAGGGGAATTGGTCAACGACATAACCAAGCAACAGTTCAGCGACCATCTGCTCTTTGGCCTCAAGATGACCGAGATGAACTGGCCGCTTATGACGACGCAGACTTCTGCGACTGACCGCGTGCCCATCGGTGGCTTGCTGCCGATGCTTTTCACTTACACGGGCGGGACCTTCGGCGGGCCGCTGCTAAGGGTCCCTGTTACATACGTAAATACCACGGAATGGTTTGCCGCCGCGGTCATGGCCAGTGACCCCCAGGGCTTAAGGATCCTCTACCACAGTCTGGCCCCCGACTCCCGTGAGATCGGCATTGTTCCGTGGGAGCTGGAGTCGAGGGGCACGTACCGGTTGACTTACGGACCGGATGTGGACGAGAACGAGGTGATGGACAGCATTCTCGAGAAACGGGAGTTTGTGTGGCCGCAGGCGGGAACCCCGATCAACCTGACGATCGAGCCCAGGGTGACGTACATCATAGAGGTGGATCAGGTGAAACGCGGTGAGGTGGCGGAGCTTGCGCCGGATCCGGGTCTGTCTCCGAGTGACATCAAGTTCGTTCCCGGATACAACCTGCTGCTTGCCACGGTTCACAATGTCGGGTCCGAGGCTGTCAGGGGGGTCAAGGTTGACTTCTATGACGGCGATCCGGCGGATGGCGGGGAACTAATTGGCAGTGGTGTGGTTCCCAACATTGAGGCCCCGAACGGCCTGGAACCAAGGTCGACGACGGTGGGCATCAATTGGGATATTGGGGACGACACTCACGAAGTGTACGTCGTGCTGGATTCGGACGACGATATAGAGGATGAGATCACGACGTTCAACAACGTGGCGCAACGGACTCTGCCTGAGGATCGCGAGCTTACGGAAGACGAGGAGCTAAAGGCCGCTCTTTCGAAAGCGTTCGGGCCCGGCGGACCCTAGGAGTCGACGGACCGGAGCCATATAGCTTGGGTTGACAACCGACTTGTGGTTGACTGCTAGCGCCTTCGCTGAGAAGACGCACCGATCTCTGGTTCTGTCTCTGCTTCCGCGGTCAGGTCGAATTCCATTTTTCTTGAGGCTATGTTATTCAACTCGGTGACTTCGACTATCTCGTTGGCGGGGTCGATGACGGCGTATAGCTCGTGGGTTGGGCAGGTGGGCTGCCAGCCGTCAATCCCTATCTTGACTGTCTGGGGGACGAGGGCCTCGGGGGGCTCGACGTGGGAGACGAGGTTCCCGCCGACAAGCTTACCGCCCTCTTCGGGGTTGCCGTCGTATACTGCTACTTCGATGTCGTCGGCGGCTACTGCGCCGATGTTGTGGACGGTGACTGTGAGGTAATGCCAGCGTTCGTCGAATCGTATGTCCTCCGAGGAGACGGCGGGATCGGGCAAGAGGGCAACGCCGTGACCGGGGCTCACCTCTCGGAACTCGACTATCTGCACGATGCGGGGCTCAAGCGTGACTTCGAACGGCTTGCCTCGCTGGTCGAGGGCGAATGATTCGACCTTGCCGGGACCGTCGGGGATTCCGTCATCGTCTGCGTCGGTGGAGATTGTGACTTGGAACTCTGCTCCGAGGCTCAATTTCCAGGGGGATATCTGTAGGGGCATCGGGTCGTTGTTGAAGTTGTACATGTGAATGCGGAGCGCGTAGGGTTCGCTCTGGTCGGCGATGGCGGCCAGGTTGCGTCCGTCGCCTATGTAGGTCACGCCCGCTGAGAGGAGGGCTCCTCCGGCGCCGCCGGCGGTGTAGAAGCAGAAGGGGTCGATGATTCCGCTGAAGGCGACGCGGTCGGTGGCGCTGGCTTCGGTGGTCATTGAGGGCCACCTTTCGGTAAGCCAGGTGCGGACGCGGTTGCTGCGCTCGATCACGTGCTCCTTGGTCCAGAGAACGGTGGGCTCTTCGCGGGTTCCCTTGAGCGCTTTCTCGATTGCTTCCCAACGTCCCACGGCCTGAGCGACTCCGGCCGCAATCCACTCGTTGGAGCCAAGCTCGAGTTGTCTGATGGTTGGGGCGGGTTCCCCGCCGCGAGATGTTCCCTCGGTATCGGGAGCCGTACCGTGCTCCAGAGCGAACTCCGCCTCGAGGCGAATCGGCTCAACGTACTTCTTATCGCCGGTGCGGAAGAAGGCCTCCTCCAACAGGTCGCGCCGGTACCAGGCGTAGCCGGGCCACATGTAGTTGCCCTTAGCTGGGCTGGGGCTGGGATCGTACCACGCGTCCACCCCACGGCCACCAATCTCGTCGGTCTCGAAGTCGATGTTTGCCGGGATTATGCCCTTGGGCTTTCCCTTGTCGGTGCGGAGAGAGTCGGCGAGAATGCCGTCGGCGAGCTCGAGCATCAGATCAAGCGTGGCCGGGCTGTTGTTGTAGTGGAGATAGGCAAGGGCTGGGAGGGCGGCTCGGTAGTTGATGGCCGAATCCATCTGTGTTTGCCCCCTACCAAACGAAGCCGCACCGAAGTAGTTCGAGCGCCAGTGCCGGTGTCCGTAGCTGTTGACGCCGGTCCATATGTCCCGCATGAGCTTAGCTGTCTTGAGGCACCGCTCGACCCAGACGGGGCTGCCGTAATCGACTTCCATCATCATGGGGAGCGTGTCGCCCGTGTGTTCAGAGGCGTGCTCGGCGTCGCCGCATCCCCAGAAGTAGCCGCTTTCAGGATCGACCTGGCCGTGGTTGTACGCCCCGTCCACCAGCTTGGACGCCCCCTGCACGGCCAAGGGCGATGCGCCGCGGCATACGGCCCCGTAATAGCCGAAGACTCCCACCATCTCGACATCGTCGCCCCAGCCTCCACCGATGCTGCCATCAGGACGCTGCTTGTTGATGATCCACCACTCCGAGAGGTCGAGCAACTGCGCGTAGGCCTCACGCAGGGAGACTGCCCACTCGGGCGCTCCCTCCGTTCCCTCGGTGTAGCGGGGCAGGTGCCAGTCGTCGGTCTCCTCCCACTTCTGCTCGAGGAAGTACCTGACGTAACGGTTGTCGGGGAAGTCCTTCTGGAGTTCCTCCATGATCGCCTTGGCGCTGCCTGCGGCGTAGGTCCAGCGGTGCGGGTCGAGCATGTAGCATATGCGCGCCTGGTAGATGCGAGCCTTGTAGTAGACCGGATCGCCCTTCTGGATGTTCCAGAGGATCGAGAATGCCTTGCGGTTCTCGTGGAAGTGATTTCTCGGAACCAGCCCTCGGTCGAGCATGGTCTGTATGCCCCTGTCAAACGTGTCGAGGATCTCGAGAAGCTCAACGGGGCCCTCGTCGTCGGCACCGGGGTGCACGAGGGATTCGAGTATGCTCCGGGCCTTGGGTATGAGCCGGAGTTCCTCCTCGTACTCAGGCCTTCCGGCAAGCCACATGTATCCGCAAGCGCGGTGAAGCTGTTCGGAGGGAGTGGTCACGGTGTCAAATACAATCTCGGCGTCAGCGTAGCGTCCGTCGTTGAAGAGGGCCACCGCGTTGGTCAACGCTTCAGATGGCTTCTCCAGACCCGATATCGCCAGCTTTCCGTCGACCGAGTCGAGCGGGAACTGCACGTATGTCGACCTAATCTCCAGCCCGGCAATACAGTTCAGCGTGAAAGGCCCACCCACGTGTTGGTAGGGGGGCTTGGTACCGCGGAACGAGTAGGGATGATTCGGTCCCCGGAGAAAAGACCACGGCTCCGGTTTAGTGCTCTCCAGTTCCAGAATCCGCTGGTGCTCAGAACCGTCCCCGTGAAGGCGTATCTCAAGCTTGCCGTCGGTCACGTCGCAGGTGAAGCGGAGTCGGCGATACCAGCCGTAGTCGAATTGCTCGTTCCTGCCGGCCAAGTGGGCGGCGAGCACGTCGCTTGCCACCTTCTCCCCGTTCGCGCAAACCTGCATGGAGTAGCGAGGCTCGTACATGTCCCCCAGCGTCAACGTCGCGCGATACTTGCCCTCGGGAAGGTCCGCCCTGAAGGTCATGTCCTCCGAATCGCGGACCGAATCGACGGTGAGAGGGGTCACGTTATCGCGGTAGAGCTGGATTCGCGACATCCAGAACTTGGGGCTCTCGGGAGGGTCCTGGCCGGGAAAACCTTCATGGCCAGTGGTAACCCAGCCGTACCCACGTGACGCGTCGTAGGTGTCCGCCGGAGTGATGCGCGTGTAGCCCTCTTCCAGCGGTGAGGTCTCCGTGCCCATGTCGAAGTGGATTGTCTCCGCCCTTGGCGACACTAAAGGGAGTGTAAGCGTGCACAGGCAGACCAACGCAATGACCGAACATGACCTCATCACTTCCTCCTCTCGGGAACCGGATATGCTGGGTCGGGACTCATCAAGCACAAGCGGGCTTGCTGCTTTCACTAGTTGCCGCTTCAGTATCCGTTCGACTTCCCACAGCTACACTCGCTCCAAGCCACAAATTTTGCCCGAGTCACTTCTCGTATGCAATCGCACAGTCGTGCAAATACTTAGCCGAATCGGTCATTACACGCGTGGCAGGCCAAGCCGCGTTGCGAGGGAGGCCAGGAATTGCTAGTATTCGAGGAGAGTGTGGAACGCGGAGGAGAGAACTGACATGCCGAAGATTGTGGTGATGGGGGCAGGAAGTGCCGTCTTTGGCGTGAAGATGATTCGCGATATTGTGCTGACGCCGGCGCTTCAGGGCGCGAGATTGGCGCTGGCAGATACGAACCGGAAGGCGCTGGAGGTCATGGCGAGCATTGCCACGAGAGCCGCGGACGCCCGCAGCTTTCAGCTTGAGATCGAGGCAACTACGGATCGTGGCCGCGCGCTTGAAGGAGCAGACTATGTTGTGATCTGCGTGGCGAAGGACAAGGATCGGTTGTGGAAGCTCGATTTCTCGGTCCCGATGAAGCACGGGCTGAGACACACGGTCGGTGAGAATGGCGGGGTTGGCGGCGTCTTCCACACTCTGCGGAGCGTGTGGCTGGTGATGGAGATAGCGAGAGACATCGAGAGGTTAGCCCCATACGCCTGGGTACTGAACTTCACGAATCCGATGGGTCGGGTTTGCCTGGCCATGTCATCCCTCTCGAAGCTGCGCGTGATCGGGCTCTGCACCGGCCTTACAGAGCAGCGCCAGCGGCTTGGCGAGTTTCTCGACATCCCGGTGGATCAGATGAAGCTAGTGGCTTCCGGCCTGAATCATTTTGCCTGGATTCACGAGATGGAGCGCCTGGGCACGGGTGAGGATCTCTATTCGGCACTTCGCAAGAAGCTTGCCGACGCGCCGGATGACTTTGCCCCCTTGTGCCGGTTCCTTTTTGAGACCTTCGGCCTGTTCCCGTCCCCAAGCGACCGCGAAGTAGGAGAATACGTGCCGTATGCGACCGAGTTCACTCCACCCAGAGACATCAAGCGTTTCGACACGGGGCCCTGGAAGAAAGCGCGGAGTGAGCGGCTGGCCAAGATTGCAGCCGGGCAAGAACCCCTGGACGAGATGGTTCCCCCGACTCGTTCGGGAGACCGTGCCATGAAGATAATCGGTGCGCTGGAAACCGGAGAGGAGAGCGTCGAGGAGGCGGTGAACATCCCCAATCGCGGCTACGTGCCCGGGCTGGAGGACGACGTTATAGTGGAAGTGCCGGCCAGAGTATCCAGGGCTGCGGCCGACGGACTTCAGATGCCCCGGCTTCCAGAGGGAGTGCTGGCAATGCTCCAAGCGCAAGCTGACATGCAACGAATGACCGTCGAAGCTGCGATGGAGGGGAACAAGGATCTGGCCCTACAGGCGGCTCTAGTTGACCCTGCAGTAACCTCCGCTAGAGCGGCAAAGGCAGCTTTCGACGAGTTATTCGAGCTCGAAGCCGATCAACTACCGCAGTTTGCCTAGAGGACGCCGTCAAGCGGTTCGCAATGGCTGCGGTGTGGGCTACTTCGCTTGCCAGAGACCTTCCTCGTTTCTCACGAACCCCAGGCCACCCGTTTCCGGGAACATTCCCTCGAAGGCATTCTGGCCGTCGATTACTATGATGACCGGCTGTGACGTATCGAGAACTTCCGCGTCGCGAAGCACCGTGAAGGCGGCGATGTTATCTGTCTGTACCTCTACGGTGTTTCCCTTGGCTTCAGCCCTGACCCGAGCCATTTCCCCCTTCTGGACGAATCTTGCGATGCTGATCCAGTAGGCCTTTTTGTATCTGAGGCTAGGGGTGGTGAAGTCGATCGTCTTCGGGTGTCGCACATTCCGGTGCCGATCAAAGAAGCCTATGGCTCTGTCGAATGCGTCCTCGTAGTTCTCGATGAGCAAGTGTACGTCGCCCGGGTACTCCACGTACTCCACCTCCAGTCCGAGCTGCCTCATCTTGTGCACAATCGGTCTGGCTTGGATATCGACGCGAGTGGATCGGTCTGCGTCGCCGTGGAGCACAATAACGGGAACGTGGAGCGCATTCATGGGGAAGTAATACGCGGAGAGTTCCTCGACGATTTCTCGGGTGAATATCCACGGCCTCTCGGTGGCGTCTGTACAGATAGTGACCGCCGAGACCGGCGCGATTGCCGCAATCTGGTCGGGGTAGCGCAGCCCTATCTGCCATGTCCGTACGCCGCCCCCTGAAGCGCCCATCACGTACACTCGGTCGTCGTCGATGTTGTAGTCCTTCTTCATCTCCTCCAGAACGGCGAAGAAGTTGACCTCGGCCTTCATACGGCGTGTCGGGCGAGGCCAAGCCATCATGAATCCCCGCTTCTCAAGCGAGGTTACAGCAGACGCCCACACGGGGCTTTGTTCCTTGCCTATGTTGATCTGCCAGTCGGGAGTGGGGCCTGGGGCCAACATGTCCACGACTAGCGGAGTCGGCTTCGATCCGTCGTACTCGCTGGGTACAAAGACCGTATAGGGGCAGAGTTGTGCGTCGTAGGGTGAAATGAATGCGCGCTGAATGATGCCGGTCTTGGCCTCGAGTGGGTCGTTGCCCTTCAGGAGGGCGTTCGCCAGCTTATCCGCCTCTTGCAGAGATTGCCGCGCAGACGTGAGTTTCCAGCGATAGTTTTCAGCGTTGCCTGTCTCGATCTGCTTCCCGGCCTCCTCCACGAGATACTTAAGGAACAAGAAGCTGGTCCGCGCGAAGTCTAGTGACTCCCCTCCCTCTTCGAAGACAGCCCCGCGAAACTCACCAACGTCCATCGCCTGGGAGAGCTTGGCCAGCAAAGGCTTGAGTTCCCCGAATTCGTCTCCTACGCAGACGAAGTCGTGAGAACTTTCCAGCAATTCGTTGCCGTTCTCGTCCGCAATCACCACGCGGAGGGCGTAGATTCCATCCGGCAGGCCGGCAGTGTGGCCGCTTGCGCGTACGCACGTCCCCGAGATCGCGCGGGATTCGTTTGTCCTGATAACTTCTCCTGAGTTCCGAGACGTAAGCTCCGTCGTAATTCGGAGCAACTGATCAGGCGGTACTCCCTTTGCTTCGGTGAGTTCCACGCTGAAAGGCTCAGGCTGGAAGCGGACGGCGTCACCCGTGTCAGCATTCCACTGACGGCCTGCCTCATCCACAGCTCCTCTTGGGCTGAAATGGTACGTGGCTGAGTAGAGCTGCTCGCCTGTGTCCTTCCGCGACACTTTCAGATCAAACTGGTTCATCGAATCGCCCAGAACATCACCTGCGAGCTCCACTTCGACCGGGCTTCCTGGCTCGGCGGATACGGTCTTTGTTTCCCACACCTTCTCGCCTGCGCTGGAGGCAGTCCATCCTTCGACGTTGACCTCCTCAGCAACGATTCCATGATTCATCAGCTTGAGCCGCACCCGATTCAACCCCTGCTTCCAGCCTGGCATGGCGACGCGCAGAGCCGTTACACCGGGCGGGCCGAAGACGAGATCCGGCTGCAGAGGACGTCCCCCCCCGAGCGTAAGATAGCTCCTGGATGCGATCCCAGGCCTGTAGCGAATCAATTGAATGCCGACGGCTCTTCCGGGCTTGATCGCTTCGTTTGTCAACTCCTGTATGGGGATTGCGATCTCGGCGGACCAGCTTGTTTCGCCCTGGTGTGTCGCCGATTCCCAAACTGCGTCCCAGTTCCTGTCATATCTCCCCGCGGGGTGTCCTATGTCCGTTCGGGCTCCGCTGTACCCGGCGAGGAAAGTCATGGAGTCTCTGTGGTTGTGATTCAGATCCAGCGTCACTTCGACGGCGTCGTCGGCAACCGAGACTTCGTCGTGGTTCCTTTCGCGTGGATGCTCGGGCTTACCATCGGGCCCGCCGCAAACGAAGGCCGCGTAGAGTGCTTCTGAATCGGCCATGAGGCGAACAAGTGTATCTCTGGCCACACCCTTGGGGGCTGGGGGCAACACTTCCCACTCTGTCTCCGAGGAAGCTGCCTTTCTCTGCATTTCGTCGTAGAAGGAAGGCACGTTTATCGACTCGGGGATCATCGCGTCAATTACCGTGCTCGCACCCCATTCCTCTTCGGTCACCACGCCGTCTATTGTGGGGGCCTCAGATACGATCGGGCAGAAGATCGTGCGAAGCGTGTCCTCTTGGGCCATCGCGTTTCCTGATGTCGCCGACAGAATGAGAAGAAGGGCCGCTAAGCACTCGAAGTGCTTCCACCCGTCACGACGCACCGCCATCTCAACTCCTTTCCCGTGAAAGACATCACCAGTGGTTGGGCAGAGAATCCTGCTCGGCCAACGTGTGAACAGTATAACGTAAAGCGACGATTTGTTATAGGCGGTGGGTGAGTTGGATTCCTGGGCATATTGCGGCTCTGTCTTGTTGTCATGGGATGAAGCTCTCCGGCGTAGCGGCGCAGAGCAAGTGAGAAGGGGCTCTTGACGCGAAGAGGAGTTTCGAGGAAGATTCTCCCAGCACATTTACCCTCGAATGCTTGGGTGGCCGTTCCAAGGCACGGCGGCTCAGTGAGGAGTTGGGAGTAGATTCTGGGCTGTAGCCTATACGAGGTTTATTGAATGGTTGAGAAGTCTTCGGAGGGAAGTCGGCGCAGGGAAGCGGCTGGAGATGCGCGGCCGGTAGATTTGGGACGACTGCGCACCCGGTCTTTATTTGAGCGCAAGGATCTTGTGACGACGGACCAGTTTGGGCGGGCGACGGACGAGGCCGACGGCATATCCGCATTCCTTGCTGGTCTGCCGGATGTTCTTGCCGCCCGGGGCCTCAGGGAATTGGCCCGGGCGATCTGCTCGGCGCGACGTCAAGGCAAGCCGGTGGTCATGGCGATGGGTGCGCACGTCATCAAATGTGGGCTGGGACCGTTCGTCATAGACTTGATGGAACGAGGGTACGTTTCGGCCATTGCGATGAACGGTGCGGGTCCCGTTCATGACTTCGAAATAGCGTGCAAGGGGTCGACTTCGGAGGATGTTGCCGCGGAACTGGGGGAGGGCGAATTCGGGATGGCGCGGGAGACAGCCGAGGCCATGGCAAGCGCAGCTGAGGGCTCGGCCAAGGACGAATCTGGCTTGGGCAGGGCCGTAGGGCGGATGATAAATCAAAGGAGGCTGCCTCACCGCGAGATGAGCGTTCTTGCGGCGGCGGCTCGGCTCGAACTGCCCGCGACGGTCCATGTGGCGATCGGAACGGACATCGTTCATATGCACCCGACGGTGTCGGCTGCGGCAATAGCCGAGGCAAGTCACCTGGATTTCCGGATTCTTTGCGATGTTGTGTCACGGCTGGATGGGGGAGTATGGTTGAACGTGGGCTCTGCAGTGGTGCTTCCAGAGGTCTTTCTGAAGGCCCTGACGGTGGCTCGGAATCTGGGCCATCGGGTCGAGGATTTCACTGCGGGCGACATGGACATGCTGCGGCACTACCGTCCGGAGAAGAACGTGCTGAGCAGGCCGGGGGGGCGCGCCTACAGCATAACAGGGCACCATGAGATCATGCTGCCGCTGTTGAGAATGGCGGTCCTCGTGGAGGATGCGGAAGGCGGGAGTGATAAGGGATGAGCGGCGATCTCGTTGAGGTATTGGGTTCCATCGGCAGACCGCGTGTGCTGGTCGTCGGTGACCTAATTCTTGATAGGTACGTCTGGGGAGAGACGCAAAGAATCTCCCCGGAGGCGCCTATTCCAGTTCTGTCGGTCCAGGAACAGGATTCGAGGCCCGGCGGAGCGGGGAATGTGGTCAACGCGCTGGCTGGGCTCGACGTTGCGGTGAGCTGCTGCGGAGCGGTGGGAAACGACGAGGATGGGCGCACGCTGGCAGCGATGATACAAGCCCTGTGTGCGGGCGCGTGTGAAGTGCTCGTGGATCCCGACAGGCCGACAACGGTTAAGACGCGCTTCATCGGCTACGTGCAGAGCGCGCGCCGCGCAATGCACCACATCCTTCGCGTTGATAATGAGAGCACCGATGTCATATCAGAGAGCCTGGAGGCGGAATTCGTATCGTGTGTCGAGAGGCTGCTGGCCGAGCAGGATGCTGTGATCATTTCGGACTATGCGAAGGGGCTGCTGCCGGACGCTGCGTTGCAGCGAGTGCTGGGCGCATGTCGCAGCGCCGGTGTGCCGGCGATTGTGGACCCGAGGCTTGGAGGGGACTACTCCGCCTATGCCGGGGCTGCTCTCCTGACGCCGAACCGGTATGAGACGCAGGTTGCGGCGGGGGGCTCTATCCGGACCGGAGAAGAGATGCGTGCCGCCGCCGAGACGCTCTGCGCGGCCCTTAACCTTGAAGCAATCGTGATGACGCTGGATCGGGATGGGATGTACCTGTACGAGGCGGAGCGAACGGAGTCTGGGGTATCCCCTCGTCACGCGGCGCTCTACGGAACGGAGCCGCGGGAGGTATACGACGTAACGGGTGCCGGCGACGTGGTAGTGAGCGTCCTTGGCATGTGCATGGGCGCTGGTGTGGGCCTCCCCGTAGCCGTGCAGTTGGCGAACGCAGCAGCGGGTATAGAGGTGGGGAAAGTGGGTGCCGCCCGGGTTACGCGCGGCGAGATAGCTGCGGAGCTGCGGGTGAGGGAATCCGGCCTGTCGGAGAAGCTGAAGACACATGATGAGTTGCTCAAGATTCTCGAGGAGCGGCGACGGAAGAATGAGGTAATAGTGTTCACCAACGGCTGCTTTGACCTGCTTCACGTCGGCCACATGGAGTATCTCAAATTCGCGCGGCAGCAGGGCGAC